>Ga0207664_10000337_pt1 | contig 34549 bp, 22 predicted proteins | sample LARL83metaG_FD_184349 | JGI IMG/M metagenome (GOLD analysis project Ga0207664, IMG submission 184349) | Corn, switchgrass and miscanthus rhizosphere microbial communities from Kellogg Biological Station, Michigan, USA - LAR L8-3 metaG... | ecosystem: Host-associated > Plants > Roots >... | reverse complement strand
GCGGGCGACGAAGCGTTGATCGTTGTGCCGACTTATTCCATGTATCGGATTTACATGATGGCGGCGGGTGCGGAGGTGATCAGTGTGGCGGCCGGTCAGGATTTTCGTTTTCCGATCGAGGATCTGTGCAATCGCATTACAGAGCGAACGCGACTGATCGCGATTGCCAATCCGAACAATCCCACCGGGACGGTGGCGCGCGAGGAGGAGCTGATGCGGATCGTGCGCGCTGCGCCGGGTGCGGCGGTACTCGTGGACGAGGCTTACTTTGAGTTTTACGGGCAAACGGTGCTGAGCAGGCGGCGCGAGTTTACGAATTTGTTTGTGGCGCGGACTTTCTCGAAAGCCTACGGCTTGGCGGGGCTGAGGATTGGTGTGCTGGTCGGTGATGCAAATCAGATGCGCGCGGTGCGGCGGGTGAGCTCACCTTATAACGTGAACGCGATTGCCATCGCTTGTCTTCCGGAGGCACTGCGCGATCAGGAGTACATCCAGAAGTACGTGGCGGAAGTGCGCGAGTCGCGTGCTCGGCTGGAGCATGCTCTCGAAGCAGCGGGCGTTCGCTTCTGGCCGAGCCAGGCAAACTTTGTGCTGGCGCGAGTGGGCGCGGCGGCGGCGTTTGTCGAGGGTATGCAGCGACGAGGGATTCTCGTGCGCGACCGATCGAGTGACCATGGCTGCGGAGGCTGCGTGCGGATCACGCTCGGGCCACGAGAGCACGCGGATCGGATGCTCGCGGCCGTGCAAGAGACGCTCGACGAAATTGGCATCGCGCAAGGAGTGTCACGACGATGAGGAAAGGGAACATTAAGCGCATCAGCAAAGAGACGCAGATTCAGATCTCGCTCACCATTGAGGGGCGTGGGCAGTATCAGGTGTCGACGGGTATTCGATTCTTCGATCACATGCTGGAGTTGTTCGCACACCACGGAGGGTTCGACCTGAAACTCAAGGCTCGCGGCGATCTGGATGTGGATCAGCACCACACGGTGGAGGATGTTGGCATCGTCCTCGGGCAGGCATTCGACAAGGCGCTCGGCAGCAAGCGCGGCATTCTGCGAGCTGGGTATTTTCTGATGCCGATGGACGAAACGATGGGAATGGCGGCGGTGGATTTTTGCGGACGGACTGCGGCGGTTGTGGATACGAAGGTGCGCACGCGACTGGTCGGCGATCTGCAGGCGGAACTGGTGCCCGATTTCTTTGAGGGCTTTGCGCGGGGGGCGCGGGCTAACGTGCATGCGCGCGTTCTGTACGGGCGATCGAATCATCACAAGATCGAAGCGCTGTTCAAAGCGTTCGCGCGAGCACTGCGCGCGGCGTGCTGGCGCGATCCGCAGATGGTGCGACTTCTGCCGAGCACCAAGGGAGTGCTGTGATGATCGCAATCGTCGATTACGGTGCGGGCAATCTGGTTTCGGTGAAGAAGGCGATGGACTGGCTAGGGCAGGAGTGCGTGATCACTTCCGATCCGGCGCAGGTTTTGAGGGCGACAAAGATTGTACTTCCCGGCGTGGGGCATTTTGCATCGACTGCGTCTCTTGAACGCTCCGGGTTACGAGATGCTATCGCCGGCACGATTGGGTGCGGCGTGCCCTTCCTTGGGATTTGCGTCGGGATGCAGTGGATGTTCGAACGGAGTGAGGAATCGCCGGAGACACCTGGTCTGGGCTTGTTCCGTGGAGAATGCGGACGATTTCCTGCGAGCGTGAAATCGCCACATGTAGGCTGGAATCAATTGCAGGTTTCTTCGTCGGCGAGACTTTTTCAGGGAATTCCTTCGTCATCTTTTGTTTATTTCACGCACTCTTTTCGCGCGCCGGTGGCCGAGACTACTGTGGCGTGCTGCGAGTATGGTGGTAGTTTTTCGGCAGCGGTGGAACAGGGTCGCCTGTTTGGGGTGCAGTTTCATCCGGAAAAATCGGGAGAGGTTGGGTTGAAGTTGTTAAGCAACTTCTGCGCGGTCTGACATGTTGACTAAACGCATTATCGCTTGCCTCGACGTGAACGATGGGCGCGTTGTAAAGGGCGTTCAGTTTGTGAATCTGCGCGATGCGGGCGATCCGGCTGAGTTGGCGAAGGCGCACAGCGAGGCCGGCGCGGACGAGATCGTGCTGCTGGATATTTCGGCGACACATCAAGGGCGGGCCACGCTGCTCGAAACAGTGCGGCGGACAGCGCGCCAGCTGTTTATTCCGTTCACGGTCGGGGGAGGCATTCGTAGTCTGGAGGATGCGGGGGCGGTATTTGCTGCTGGCGCTGACAAGATCAGCATCAATTCTGCAGCGCTTGCCGATCCGACGTTGATCACGGGTATCGCAGAGCGATTTGGTTCCCAGGCTGTGGTGGTGGCGATTGACGCGAAGCACTGCGATGACGGATTGCACTGGCGGGCGTTCACGCTTGGAGGGCGCGGCGATACGGGCAGGGGTGCCGTGGAATGGGCGCGGGAAGCGGAATTGCGTGGGGCGGGAGAGATTTTGCTCACCTCGATGGATCGCGACGGAACGGGGGCGGGCTTCGACTGCGAGTTGACGCGCGTCATTGCTGACTCGGTGCGGATTCCGGTGATCGCCTCGGGCGGGGCCGGCGGGGCGGAACATTTTGTAGAAGTGTTTCGCGAAGGGCATGCGGATGCGGCACTGGCGGCGTCGATTTTTCATTACGGGTTAAGGTCACTCGGAGAACTCAAGCAGCAACTCGGCGCTCAGGGAATTCCGGTGAGGTGGCCGTGCTGATTCCTTCGATCGATTTGATGGGAGGCAAGATCGTGCAACTCGTGCAGGGGAGCCGGAAGGCGCTTGAGTTCGAGGACTTGCAGGAGTGGGTGGATCGGTTTGCGAAGTATCCGCTAGTCCAGGTGATTGACTTGGATGCGGCGATGGGGCGCGGGAATAATCATGCGCTTGTAGGTGAACTGGCGAGACAACTTCCGTGTCAGGTCGGGGGAGGAATACGAACGGTTGTGGCCGCACGGTCAGCTTTCGAACTTGGAGCGCGGCGTGTCATTTTCGGATCGTCACTGATCAACGAAGGGGCGATCAACCTGGCGTTCGCGCGAGATGTAGCGGCTCAGCTTGGGCCTGAGAGGGTTGTGTTCGCCGTCGATTGCCGCGGGGGCCACGTTTCTATTAAAGGTTGGCAAGAGACGACTTCGATTAGGGCAATCGAAATGATTCAGACACTTGATCCGTACTGCGGCGCATTTCTTTATACGAACATCGACACTGAGGGGATGCTGAAGGGAATTCCATTTGAAGTTGTTCGAGAGTTGCGCGGCGCGACAAAACGGCAGTTCATTGCTGCTGGCGGCATTCGAAACGAGGAGGAAGTTGCGGCACTTCATGCGATGGGTGTGGATGCGGTGGTGGGGATGGCGATCTATAAGGGACTGATGCCAGCGTGAACTTCGCAACAATTATTTTCTTTGAAATTCGCCGCGCTGGCGCGCGTCTTCGCAGGCCTGGCGCGCGTCACGACCAGTCACTTCTTTGTACCAGGCGGGATGGAAGGTCCACGCCCAAGCCTCGCTGACTGCACCGCGAATCATGGCTTGAAATGTGCCGGGCTCGCCGATGGTGCTGAGGTAAATGTGAATGAAAATTCCGCCGAGCATGATGATCGCGGAAATGTCGTGAAGAATGTAGCTGACCGCCACAGTCCAACGTCCGAAGGTGTGCGCACCCATCCACAGAATGATTCCGGTGATGAGGAAGACCACGGAGCCGCCAACGATCTCCCAGAATTGGACCTTCTGGCCGCCGTTAAAAAATCCGGTGTCAGGGGGATCCATTTTTTCGCTGCCGCCGACGATCTTCTTGGCATTGCGCATCCAGCGCGTATCGGCAGGCGTCCAGATCATGGGTTTGATCCAGTTGAGCGCTTGCAAGCCGAAGAAGATGACGAATCCAAGGCCGAACCAGGGATGCATTTCGCGGCTGAGCGGACCGCCTCCGAAGATGGGCGTGAACCAGCGGAAAAGCCAGGGAAGATAAATGCTGAACCCGGTGAAGAGCGCGAGAAAGAAGAAGAGCGCGACCATCCAATGAAGGAAGCGGGTGTAGACCGGATGGCGCAGCAGTTCACCTTCGTAGACTTCTGTCTGCCCGATCTTGGCGAAGGCGGAGCGCGCTTTGTCGTCAAAGCGGTCAACGGCGGTGGACATCAGCCCTCCTTCTGCTTGATCGGCGGTTCGGGTTGCGGGCGGCGTGGGCCGACGGTCACGTAGTGCATCAGAACTCCGACGAGACCGAAGAGCGCGAATGTGCCAAGAACTGGCTTGAACAGCCACTTCCAGACGGTATAGCTCCACGGGATCACTGGATTCTTGGGAAGGCCACCGTAGCGCTCGGGGTCGGTCGCGTCGTGCAAGACATAGACGACGTGTGTCCCGCCGATTGACGAGGGATCGTAGACGCCGGCGTTTTGGAATCCGAAGTTATCGCGGAGTTGCTTGGCGCGCTCTTCGGCGATGTACTTCATGTCGTCTTTGGTACCGAATTTCAGGCAGCCCGTGGGACACGCCTTGATGCAGGCCGGCTCAAGCCCGCCACCGACGCGGTCGGAGCAGAGCGTACACTTGTAAACTTTTTTCGTGGCGGGATTGAATTTCGGGATGTCGAAGGGACAGCCTGAGACGCAGAACTCGCAACCGATGCAATTTTCCTGCTGGAAATCGACGATGCCATTCGTGTATTGCACGATGGCGCCATCGGCCGGACAGGCACGCAGGCAGCCGGGATCGGCGCAGTGCATGCATTGATCTTTGCGCATGAGCCATTGAATGGTGCCGTCCTCGCGCGGGTGCTCGTTGAACTTGATGAGGTTCCAGAAATTCCAGCGCGTCTCTGGCATCGTCTGGTAAGTGTTGTCGAAAGTGGTCGGACTGAACGGCATGTCGTTCCACTCGACGCAGGCGACTTCGCAGGCCTTGCAGCCAATGCAGATCGTGGTGTCGATCAGCTTGCAGACTTCGGCGTCGCGCTGCATGTCGAACCCGGCGGAGGGACCGGAGTGTCCGGAGATCTGCTTGATCTGAAGTGTCTTGCGGTCGCTCATGCTAGTGCTTTCAATCTCTAAACTTTTTCGATCTTCACCAGGAACCCTTTGAACTCCGGCGTGAATGCGTTCGGATCAATCACGGTCGGGGTGAGCTGATTCGTTAACGTCTTCGCGGTCTTGCCTTCGTCTTCGGCAATGCCACGGAAACCCCAGTGAATGGGGATTCCGATCTGGAATGTTTCTTTGCCGTCGATCTTCATGGGCCGGATGCGGCGCGTGACCATGGCTTTGGCGATGTAGTGGCTGCGGGCGCTGGTGACGCGAACTTTCTCTCCGCCGCGGATGCCCATGCGGTCGGCGAGTTCAGCGGGCACCTCCACGAATGGCTCGGGCACGAGTTGGACGTTCATAGGATTGTTCTTCGTCCAGTAGTGATAGTGCTCGGTCAAACGATAGGTCGTGCAGATGACGTTGTATCCCTGCTCGACGGTGCCGTACTTGTCCATGTCGGTTTTGTATTTCTTGACGACTGGATTGTTGGATTGATTCGGATGCAACGGATTCGCGATGGGGCTCTCGATCGGTTCGTAGAATTCGGGGAACGGACCATCTGCCATCGCGCCGAGCGGAACGAAGAGTCGGCCAACGCCTTCCGGATTCATGATGAAGGGGCCCATGTGATCTTTGGGCTGAGAATCGGGTTTGAAGTCGGGGACGTCGTTTCCGACCCAGGATTGCTTGGCTTCATCCCACCAGACTTGGCGGCGCTGCGCATCCCACGGTTTGCCGTTGAGATCGCAGGAGGCGCGGTTGTACATGACGCGCCGGTTCATGGGCCACGACCATCCCCAATTCGGAAAGATGCCAAGGCCGGAGGGATCGTCCGTTCCCCGGCGCTGGATCAAGGCGCCGGCCTCGGTCCAGGAGCCGCAGTAGAGCCAGTTGCCGGAGATGGTGGTGCCGTCATTTTTAAGCCAGGCAAAACCTGGAAGTTGCTGGCCTGCTTTGATGGTGACGTTCGTCTTGGGGTCGGTGATGTCGACGAGCGCTTTGCCGTTGATTTCTTTCGCGACTTCCGCCAGCGAAGGATTGTACGGATTGGTGTAGGCGAATGACGCATTCAGAATCGGATCGGGAAATTTTCCGCCGTCTTTCTGATAAAGATCGCGAACTTTCAGAAAAATTGTGGCCAGAATTTCCTGATCGAGTCTGGCTTGACCCGGCGGCGGCAGGGCGACATTTTTCCATTGCAGCCAGCGGGCGGAGTTCACGAAGGTTCCGTCCTTCTCGGCAAAACCCGCGCCCGGCAGGCGATAGACGGTGGTGTTGATCTGCTTCATCTCGTCGGTCGAGATGCCGGGGGCGCGCCAGAACTCGCTGGTCTCATCGGGATAAATTTCGCAGACGACCAGCCAATCGGCTTTCTTCAGCGCGTCAATATTCTTCTGCGAATCGGGCCCGATCATTACTCCATTCATGCCGAAGGCGAAGATGCCTTTGACTTTGCCTTCGTACATATCGTTCCAAATGTTGACCCAGGAATAGTTGCGGTCGATCTTCGGCAGATAGTGGAAGGCGTAGTCGTTTTCTTTTGTTGCCGCCGGACCGTACATCGCTTTGAGGAACGAGACGGCGAACTTCGGCGTGTTGGACCAGTAGTTGAAGGAATCCCAGGGATCGGGTTTCGCGGTGGTGGGAGTGATGCGCTTTAAATAAGTGGCGAGATCGGTATCCGCGGGATTCGGCATTTTCAGATAGCCGGGCAGAATGTCGAAGACTCCGGCCATATCGGTTGCGCCTTGAATATTCGAATGGCCGCGCAATGCGTTGATGCCGCCGCCGGCGCGTCCGACGTTGCCCATGAGCAATTGCAGCATGGCCGCGGTGCGAATGATCTGAGTGCCGAAGCTGTGCTGGGTCCAGCCGACGGCGTAGATGATGGTGGCGACTTTTTTCATGTCGCCGTCTTTGCGGATGGATGTGAAGAGATCAGCAGCCTTCAGGAAATCGGCCTGCGGAATGCCTGTGATGCGCTCGACCATCTCCGGGGTGTAGCGCTCGTATTGCTTCTTCAGGAGTTGGAAGACGCAGCGGGGGTGCTGCAGCGACAGATCATAGGCGGTCTTTGACGGGAGCATCGGGGGCGGTACAGCGCCGCCGGCGGACTTCGCGCCGATCGGACTGGCCGCTTGATATCCTTGGCCGCCACCTGTGTCGCTATTGTGAGGATGCGCAGGAGCCGCACTTGCGACTGCGGCGGTTGCCGTCTTCCCCGCCATGTCTCCGCCTTCTTCGTAGTTCCAACTCGACTTGTCGTAGGTCTTCTTTTCTGGATCGAAGCCGGAGTAAAGGCCGTCATCGGGAAGTTTGAATCCTTCCTTGATGATGAACGCGGCATTGGTGTAGTTGACCAGGTAATCGTGAGCGATGCGGTTGTTGGCGATCGCGTAGTTGATCATGCCTCCGAGGAAGGCGATGTCGGCGCCCGCGCGAATCTGGAGATACATGTCGGCGGTCGCGGCGGTGCGCGTCAAACGGGGATCGACGACGATGGTTTTCGCATTGCGGTGCAGTTTGGCTTCGATGGCCCACTTGAAGCCGCAAGGATGGTTCTCGGCGGGATTGCCGCCCATGATCAACATCAAGTCAGTGTTCTTGATGTCGATCCAGCCATTGGTCATTGCACCGCGTCCGAATGTGGGCCCCAAACTGGAGACCGTAGGGCCGTGTCAAACCCGAGCCTGGTTTTCCAGGTAGCAGACCCCCAGGCTGCGCATGGTCTTGACGACCAGATAGTTGAAGTCGTTAGTGTCGGTGCATCCTCCGGTGAAGGCCATGCCCTCGCAGCGGTTGACGGTGTGACCCGCGGCGTCTTTCTCCATGAAGCTGTCGTCGCGGGTCTTCTTCACGCGTTGCGCAATTTCGCTGTAGGCCTGGTCCCAGGAGATGTCTTCCCAATCGGTGGCTCCGGGGCGGCGGACCTGCGGCTTGAGAAGGCGACGATCGTTCATGATGTCCTGCTCGAGCGAGGAGCCTTTGGGGCATAGAGTGCCGCGGTTGATGGGATGGTCGGGATCGCCCTCGACGTGCACGACCTGCGGGATCGCGTTCTTGGCCTTGTCGCCAAGCGTATAGATGATGACGCCGCAACTTACCGAGCAATAGGGACACGTGCTGCGGGTTTCGCTGGCGCGCGAAATCTTGAGGCTCTGGGTTTGGGCGTAGACGGGAGTGAGGTCGAATCCGAGCGCGGAGATGCCGGCTCCGCCAAGTACGGCGCCCTTGAGGAAAGTCCTGCGGGAGAATTCCATTTCAAGCCTCCAGCGAATCTGCCGCACCTGGTCGATTACGATGCGGACCCGGAGAAACTCTAAGATGTGAAACGCAGGTTATAGGTTGCGGACGCCGTGACGCCGAGCGACCGAGTCGAACACGAACTGATTCGGGAGACTATAGTCCTGTGCGGGAGTGGAGTCAATCAGGGAGATGGGTTAGCCTTTCCCCGAGGGCTATTTTTTTGAAAGAAGGCGAGGCTCGTTTCGACGAACTGATTTGCCGCTTGCAGAAAGACGGGGCCGTGGCCGCCGTTGGGCACAACCCAGAGAGCGGATCGGGGGATTGACCGATACATTTCGACCGCCATCTCGACGGGATAGAGGAAGTCGCGGTCTCCATAGACGATGAGGGTCGAGGCGGTGATTTTCGCCAGGGACGATGGAGTGAAATTCATATCGTCGTAGCTATCTTTCATGCCGCGCTGCCATTCCCACAAAGCGACAATCTGGTCGTCGCCAAGCTTGTGCCGTTTGCGCATAACATCCCATTCGCTGGGTGGGTGATCGTCTACGGAAACCTGGCGCATGACGGCGCGGGCTTGTTCTGGAAAATGCATGGGCTGACCGCAACCATCGCGTCGACTCGACTGGGCTGGATGGTCGCCATGTGGAGAAGGATGTTGCCGCCCATGCTCAGGCCGACAGCCTTACATTTCTGAATGCCAAGATGATCGAGGAGAGCAAGGGTGTCGAGAGCGCACTGCCGGTGGGTAATGGTTCTTGGAGGATTGCTTGAGCGGCCGTGACCGCGCGCGTCGGGTGCGACGAGCAGGTATTGCTTGGCAAATTGATCGCGCCCGGCATAAACCCAATCCTCGGAACAGCCACCGCCGCCGTGCAAAAGGAGCAGCGGATCGCCCGCACCCTCCGTCGTGTAGTGCATGTCGATGCCGTTTAGCTGAACCGTTGCTGTGTTCATGGCGTGCATTATTGCTGCGCACGGCTGAACAAACAATCTAGTAAGTGTGGGTGATAGAATGCAGAATCCACTTACAGCCAGTGTCGGCAAGCTATTTTCCGGACACTTGGCACTTCACGCCTGCTCTAGTCAACAATTGACCAGTGAAACTCTCTTCATGGCAGCGTCGTATCCAACGGGCACAAGAACTTGCGGGCCAGCACCGGTTCGCGACGGAGATCCTCGGGTTCTACATCCACGTTGCGCGCTTTCAGGAAGAGTTGAATACGCGGATGGGCGCGGCTTTTCCGCGCCAGACCTCCGAAGGTCACACGGAACTCAGCGCGGAAGAATTATCACGGCTCAGTTCGAGGTTTGAGGCGTTTCTATCTTTGGCCGAAGAGCACGGGCCGAAGGCGCTGGCCGAACTCAGTCGCGATATTCGCGGCCGCGGCGATGGCTTCTGGGCGGGGCTTTTGAATGGTGCGTGGATAATGCACTCTCCGTCGGATGCCCAGGGATTTCTGGCGCTGGCATTCTTGCAACCCTACGCTGAACTGGTGCGCTCGCGCGCCGGGCTGAAGCCCAGGGACGTTGCGCACGCAGTGTGTCCCTTCTGCAATCGGAGGCCCGGATTCGGCGTCATGCGACAAATGGGCGACGGCGCTTCGAGGTCGCTGGTGTGTTCTTTCTGCCTGGCGGAGTGGGGCTTCCGGCGGCTTGTTTGCCCCGGATGCGGCGAGGAGAACGACAAGAAGCTTCCCGTCTTCACTGCCGATGACTTTGATTACATTCGCGTGGAGTGTTGCGAGAGTTGTAAGACTTACATCAAGACAGTGGACCTCACCAAGAATGGACATGCAGAGCCGGTAGTCGATGAACTGGCATCGGCCCCGCTTGATCTGTGGGTACAGGAACGCGGCTACGCCAAGCTGCAGTGCAACCTCATGGGGATGTGACTGTACTCGCCCCTCCGGTCCAAGATGAGGACCGGATGTGTTAGGTTCACTTTCTGGGGACAACGGCAGCAGCAGTGCCGATTTCACTATGGCTTGGATTCCGCCGATCTTGCTTCCGGACGAATTCAATGCCGCGTCGTATTTCATCGACCGGCATATGAGTGAAGGCCGCGCTGAGAAGATCGCCATCGAGTGCGGTGATACGCACATAAGTTATCGCCAACTCTGCGAACGCGTGAACCGTTTGGGAAATGGCCTGCGGAGCTTGGGCGTACGGATTGAAGAGCGCGTTCTGTTGCTACTCCTCGACACTCCGGAATTTGCGGCAAGCTTTTTCGGAGCGATCAAAATAGGCGCGGTACCGGTTCCGGTCAACACGCTATTGAAGCCCGCCGACTACAGGTACCTGCTCAATAATTCGCGGGCGCGGGTGGCCATTGTCAGCGAGCCTCTGCTGCCTCTGATTCAGGCAGTTCCCCGAAACGAGTTGCGGCACCTGGAAAACATTGTTGTGGTTGGCGGCAAACCGGGGACTGGACTGCTCAGCTTTGATGAACTCTGCCAGAGCAGCACTTCCGAGTTGGAAGCCGCGCCGACGAGCAAAGACGATGCAGCTTTTTGGCTGTACTCCTCCGGCAGCACGGGGCAGCCGAAGGCGTGCGTTCACTTACAGCACGACATGGTCGCGAGCGTAGAGCGTTACGCCAAAGCAATTCTCAAAATCGCGGAGAGCGATCGCTTCTTTAGCGTGGCCAAGCTTTTCTTTGCATACGGTCTTGGAAATGGGCTCTACTTTCCGTTGGCGGTGGGTGGAACCAGCATTCTGTTGCCGGGTCCTCCGCGGCCGCAGAGTGTCTTTGAAGTGATCGAACGGCACCGTCCGACGCTGTTCTTCTCGGTTCCGTCGAATTATGTGAAGCTGCTGGCGCATCCGACCGCTGGTGGAAGAGAGTTCGATCTATCCTCGGTGCGACACGCGATCTCAGCAGGTGAAGCCCTGCCTGCCGCGGTCTTTCACCGGTTCAAGGAACGTTTTGGAGTTGAGATTCTCGACGCGATCGGATCGACCGAAGGATTGCACATGTTGATCTCCAATGCTCCGGGAGAGGTACGGCCCGGATCGAGCGGCAAAGTTCTTCCCGGATTCAAAGCGAAGATCCTGGACGACAACAATCATCCTGTCGCACAAGGAGAGATCGGAAACTTGCTCGTTAAGGCGGACTCAACGTGTGCTTTCTATTGGAATCAACATGAGAAAACGAAGGATACGATCGAGGGCCATTGGATCCGCACCGGCGACAAGTATTACCAGGATGAGGACGGCTATTTCTGGTATGCAGGACGATCGGACGACATGCTGAAAGTCAGCGGCGTCTGGGTGAGTCCGATCGAGATTGAACACGTGCTGAGTGAGCATCCGCTGGTGCTGGAGGCTGCGGTGGTATTTCGCCAGGATGCGGACGAATTGTCGAAGCCAGTGGCCTGTATCGTGTTGCGCGACGGCGCAGTAGGCACGCCGGAACTCGGACGCGAGCTACAGGAGTACGTGATCGGACGTTTACCGATCTTCAAACGGCCTCACTGGGTGGAGTTTCTTTCTGAGCTTCCAAAAACTGCTACCGGGAAAGTGCAGCGCTTCAAACTTCGGGCGGCTCCCCAGGGCGAAGCGCTCTGAGTATTTGGTAGTTGTGCAGTTTGGCCTATGCGCGAGGCATGATGAGCATGAGATCCTTCGCTTCGCCTGAAGAACGGCTACGCTCAGGATGACAACCTTATATTTGACGACAAACGCACCGCTACCGAGTATTTCCAGATAAAAGCGGCGCCGCTTTGCTGACACGGCGCCGCTTTGTTCCAGCGAATCCTACTGCACGGTTACAGTGACGTCGTCGAGGTACATGTACGTCAAGTCACCGAATCCATCCTGGTGATCGTTGAAGTAAATGCGGATGGTCTGGCCTTTGTAGGTAGTCAGATCGTAGGTGACCTGTGTCCAGGTCTGCGTGTTGGAGCATACCTTCATAATCTGCGCCAGCGTCGTGCCCGAGCTGTTTTGCACCTGGGCTTCCTGCCAGTCGTAGGTGATGGTGTCGGTCGTCGCCGGCCAATACCAGAAGGTGAGCGTCGCCTTGGTGGCGGTGCTGGGAATGGTGATGGTCTGATAGAGGAAATCATCTCCATTCGGTTCGCCGCCCGAACTGGCGCCGTCAATGGCGCTGAAGCTTCCGGAGTGTTTCTGCACCGTGGAAGCAGTGGGTACGGCCGCGCCTCCAGTCGTCCAGTTGGCCAGGGTTCCGGTTTCAAAAGTGCCGTTCTGAATCAACTGGGTGGATGGAGCCGTTACGGTTAACGCGACGGTTGTGGTTTGCGTAAGCGTGCCCGACGTGCCGGTCACGGTCACCGTGCTGGTGCCCGTCGCGGCGGTCGAAGACGCAGTAAAGGTCAAGGTTGAAGTTGCACTGCCGTTGGCCGGGGGAGTGACGGGATTGGTGGAGAAGGCCGCCGTCACACCGCTCGGCAAACCGGACGCACTCAGCGTGGTCGCTGAATTGAATCCGTTCTGGCTGGTGACCGTGATGGTGCTGGTGGCGTTCGTGCCCTGCTGCATGCTCACGGTGCTCGGCGATGCCGCGACAGTGAAGCCCGGAGTGCCAGCGCCCACGGCGAAGATGAGATCGTCGTGGTCGTTGTAAGAACCGGTCGTGCAGGAAGAGGCGCTGCCCTGGTAGCGGAACTGCGCACGCACAGCCTGCAGAGTGCCGCTGGGCAAGGTGTAGTTCGCCGTCAGTGTTTGCGCGCCAGCCCCCGTGGGAGTGATCGATCCGATCAAGACCCATGTCGGACTGTTGGCATTGGCAGTGTAGTAGAGGTCAAGGTGGTCCGAGGTAAATGAACTGTAAGCCCAGACCGTTGCGCTGACCTTTACTGTCTTACCGGCGGCGAGCGCACTGCCGTCGGTGGTGGCGACTACGAGGCGGTCGTTGGACTCATCGGAGTGGAAGGTTCCCGATGTGCCGTCGGCGCAGGAGTTGTTGATGGTGTTCGGTTGATTCGGTTCCGAGCCGCCCGACAGGGTGTCACGACCGAGAAGGAGTGATGGTCCGGAGTCGCATCCTGAGCCGGCACTCGAGCACTCCGGCGCCTTGAGCGTGGAGTTGTAGGCGGCCGTTTGCAATCCGACCGACGAGTTTACGGTGAGGGCGATCGCGGTGCTGTGGGTGAGCGTGCCCGAGGTGCCAGTCACGGTAACCGTAGCCGCACCGATTGTCGCGGTTGCGGAGGCGGTCAGCGTAAGGGTCGAGGTCGCACTGCCGTTGGCGGGTGGAGTGACCGGGTTCGTCGAAAACGCCGCCGTTACTCCGGTCGGCAGGCCCGCAGCGCTGAGCGTCGTCGCCGAGGAGAAGCCGTTCTGACTCGTGATGGTAATCGTGCTAGTACCGTTGCCGCCTTGAGTGACCGTCACCGAAGAGGGCGAAGCTCCGATAGTGAAGTTGGCCTGCGCGACTGCATTCACCGTCAGGGCAATTGTGGTGGAGTGCACCGTGGAACCGGACGTTCCGGTAATCGTCACCGTGGCGGTTCCTGTAGTTGCGGTGGACGAAGCGGTGAGCGTGAGGGTTGAGTTCGCGCTGCCGTTTGCGGGCGGAGTCACCGGATTGGTCGAGAACGTCGCGGTCACACCGCTGGGCAAGCCAGAGGCGCTGAGAGTCGTCGCCGCGTTGAATCCGTTCAGACTCGTTATGGTGATGGTGCTGGTTCCATTTGAGCCTTGCGTAACAGTCAATGAATTTGGCGAGGCACCGATCGTGAAATCGGGCGTCTGGGTGGTGCCGCATCCCGGAAACTTGAAGTTCGCGATGCGGGTGTTCCAGTTAAAACTGCCGGTGGTCTTCATGTACTCTTCGGTGAACCAGAAGGTACAGTCGTCGACCGGGTCGACCTGCATGGCACTGTAGTCTCCCCAGCGAGAGAGGCTGTTACCGCTTTGCGAGCCGGTGCCGCTGACGATGTTGACCTCCGATTCCAGCGTGCTGGCAGGATCGGTCGGCACGCGTCCCGCAAAGCGCACCGAGGGCGAGACGGAACTGCTCGACACGCTATAGCCGAGCGCCAAGTCTCCGGCCTGATCCATGGCGACGGAGCCCATCCAGCGGTAATTGGAGTCGGGAGCGAAGGTACCTTGCTGCGCGACTGTGGGAGTGCCCGAGGGATTCTGGATTTCATACCAGCGGACACCGCCTCCGGAGCCAGCGACCACCGAGTGATTCACGACGAGCGATTCGTGCGTACCGAAGTTGCGGTACGCCAAACGGTACATGAGGCGGTCGGCGAGTGAATCGAGTTGCTGCGTTGTGCTGGGCTGCGGAATGCAGGTACCGCCTCCGCATACCGGACTGAAGGCCGCGACATTGACGACGGTTGGACCGGTGAAGGTGGAGTTGGCTGGATTGGTGAAGTCTACGTGGAATTTGAAAAGGTTCAGGTTGTTGGTGCCGAAATACAGCATGTAGTTCGGCGAGCCGGCAGGAGGAGTGGTAGTGCCATCGAGATCGGATGGCAGCAAACCTCCGACAGACGTCCCTTGCTGGAAGCAGACCTGAGTAGCGGTTGCGCCTGTCAGCATGGCTGCGCGATTGTAGGCGCAGGCGTCGGCACCAACGAATGTAGTGCCGCCGGCGAACATGTTAAACGTCTCATAGTATGCATCGGACCAGACACCCATCTTCGGATAGTCGTCGAAATTCGAATACTGGAATGAGTAGCGGTTGTAGGTTCCAGTAGCGTCGGACGTGGTCGATACGGCAATGCACTGCAGGTAGGGCGTGGTTGAAACCGAGAACTGGCTGAAGATCCAGCGCTGTGCGATCTTGTCATAAAGAACGATCGGGTCGCCGTCGTTGTTGGTCTGACAGCCGCCACCGAATCCGGACCACAGGGTGTTGCCGGCGGTCGGTCCGGCGACGAGGGCGCCGGTGGATTTGTTGAAGACGGCGAAAGAAGTATTCACCCACTGCACGTATTGTGTGGCGCCCACGGTACCTTCCGTATCAGGCGGAGCGCTGGTCACACTGAATCCGTATTGCGCGTTGCCCAGGCCTTCAAAACTCAGAATGACCGGAGGCGTGGGAGGAGGAACAGTGCTGACTTGGATAACGGGGTCCTCCTGCGGCGTGAGTCCGGGAGGAAGAGGTATCAGTTTCATGGGCTCGATCGGCCGACGCTCGAGCGAAGGCGGTGGGGCATGCTTGATCATTTCACTGAGTGGCAGAGAAACATCGTGATGAACATCGCGGCGAACGGTGGTGGGGCCCGACTGCGCAAACAGAGCAACGTTGGACAACAACAACCCTATCGCCAGCGCAAAACGCTGGACGGTCAAACCACTTGGTGTTGACATATTTTTCTCTCCTGAGTTCTCGAATCGGAAACAGGGCGATCTCTCTCATCCCGACTTAGCGGCGCATGTATCGCGGCGGCGCACTTCTTGTGGCGTTTCGAAGGGCGAACTACTATCGAAAATAGTTGGCATAATAACGGAGGTTTCATGTTTTGTTTCAGGAAATTTTTGGAAGATGTGAAAAACGAACAAGCCTTCCCGAAATAGGAAAGCCCGGGCGGTCGGTTGGGTAGATCGGTGAAATGCGGCTAGGGACAGCCGGTTTGAGTTATTCGGATTCCGTCGTCAGGAAATGACGAGGTGTCGTCAAACGATTTAATAGATTCTTCTAAGACTTCACACAGGGTCGTTCCTCGGAAGGGCCTTCGGGCAACGTCAAAGTACAGCCCCACATGAGTTCAAATACTTCCCGCACAGAGTGTTCGAGCAGCGGGACCCAACTCTCGCGCTTGGTCGAGTTATTTGCCAGCAGCTCAGTGGTCGTCTTCACGGTTTTACCCCCAGCAGTGGTATGACGCTATCTCTGACGTGTTCGGGCGTAAAGGGCTTGCGAATGTAACCTCGCGCCCCTGCGGATAGGGCCTGTACTACATGAGATTCGCTGCCCTCGGTGGTAATCATGATGACAGGAACGCCCCTGGCATTCTCCACGCCGGAGAGTTGTTTCACAAACTCCAGGCCATCCATCACGGGCATGTTGATGTCACAGAAGATCAGATCAACCCGGTTTTCCGCCAGCACGGCCAAGGCCTCAACCCCGTTTCCGGCCTGGAAGACCGAGGTCAGGTCGATTCCAGCCTGACGCACAGAGCGTTCCACAATTTTTCTCATCACGGAGGAATCGTCCACAATCAGAGCGCTGATGCTGTTCATGAGAATTACTCTTTCCTTCCCGGAAGTTGAGTGGTTGCACTTCCGCTCGGATTACAAGACGGGGACATTTCTCTAGATGTCCAGCGTCTAGCTTTGGTACTTAGGCAGAGCTTCGCACTGCTTCACGATCCGCTGAGTTTGGGCGGAAGTGAGATTGAGGAATTCAAAACCATAGATTCTGCCGCTATGCCACCTGATCAGGGCCGACACGCGATCGCCCACCACCGGCTCCAATTCAACGGTGTCACCCAGGTAAGGATTCGCTAATCAGGGCTGACATTCCGCTTGCGCTTATTTCGAGACTCATGCCGCGAATCGCCGCATGACCTTTGGGTAAACAGTGATCGGGGCGCTGAAACGGTATCGATCATGACGTCTGCAGTCAACGAAGTTGGTCGACGCGTCAGCGGGAACTGGATCGGTCCTCATGAGATAGTCTCCCTTTCGTACTAACATCGGCGGGCGGAGTGCTTCCCTTTAGCGGGGTTTCAATGGAGGTGAGAGAGTTGGAAAGAGGCGACAGGAATCAATTGGCTGGGGCACCGGCACGGGCGGTTTCAACGGACCTGGATTTCTCAAGAAAGCGACCAGGGATCCTCGTCCGCGAAAGTTAGAGGTTGCTGCTCGTGCAAAACATCAGCAGATCACGCTGCGTCCACGCGGGAAACCGGCCGCTCCTGCAGCAGGAGTTCGGTAGCACGGACTCGCCGGTCGGAATGAAACCACCTTTGTATGACGTTATCGCAAAGAAAGTTGGCAAGAGAGAGCAGGCTCATGCCCTGATGGTGGACCATCCAAGAACCGACGAGTTCAAATCGAGGACCGAAGAAGCGCTTGCGGCCAGGAGTATAGTCGGCCGCTTCCAAGAAGCCGTACGAGCCGAACCACCCGAGAGCATTCATACGATGGAGGTTGGCAAGCGCGGCTTTGCCATCAACATTCAGAGAAAGGAATGTGGAATAGGGTGAAACCACCATAGACTCGGACTCACTTCTTTTGAGCGCCAGATTGGGCACGCCAAACGCCTCGTAGTGATAGTCTCCAGCTTCGTTTCTCTTGGAGCAGGCGGACTCCGAGATACCCCAGGGAATTCCCTTGCTCGCTGCATATTCCTGCTGAGAGCGCACCGCTGCAAGGCTGGTGCGATCAAGGAGTGTATTGGGATAGTTGCGCAGCCAGATGGCAGGCATGAGGTACTCGAACATGGTGCCCGTCCACGAGAGCATCACCGTCCGGCCGTGATCGCTAACACAGGGCCGGCCAAGGCGGAACCAACAATCCTGGGGAATGTCCTCTTTCGCGATGGCTACGAAAACGGCCGTCCGCGGCTCGGTAGCCAACAAGTCGTAGTAATAAGGTTGTAATTCTTCAGACTGCGCGTCGAAGCCCACCGACAGTTGGAGGCGCTTCTCGTCCAACAAGAATGAAAAATCCATCGCGTTTGCGAGATCATTTGCCTGCTTGCTGATTTTGCGCAGGCTCTCAATCAGACGAAGAGCATTCTCTCGCGCTTGCTCGAGTAAGAGCCGGAGGCGTTCAGCGGCCGATGCATTACCGTTCAGGGTGGATTGAAACCTATCGAGGCTTATTTCGAACTCGGCAATCAGGTCGGGCAATTGCTGTAAGGGGACGTCGTCGGTAAAACTCGCACCGTCTGACAGAATCTTTTTCAGTGACGCGAACTCTGGGAGTTTCCAGGGAGTATAGGACATCGCCATGTCGCGAACATTCTGGAATCTCGAGAGTGCCTGATCACGGAACCACTCAGCTTCAGAACTAGAGGCGGAATCGGCGGCGGATTTCTTTTCGCTCAGCACGTCGTCGGAGAAACTTAAGATCGACGTGAGCCAATCTTCTTGATTGAGTTGCTCTGCGCAGCGTGAGAACTGGCGCTTTGGAAGTACCTGCAAATTTACAAGGACGCGAAGATGGTCAAGGAAACCCTCGGCAGTTCCTGTGGAGAACAGGGGCTGATCCAGGCGATCGATGCATCCTTGCCGCAGCGTCCAGAGAGAGGCCACCAGATTACCGCTGTCTACCGAAGAGATGAAAAACGGAGGTTTCGGTTCCAGGGTCCGCGTGTCGTACCAGTTCAACAGGTGGCCGCGGTATTTAGACAAGCGGGCTAGAGTGTCCAGCGTCTTCTGCGTCAACTGAACCATCTCTGGAACTGTGAGATAGCCGAATTCGACCGCCGCTTGCCTCGCATTGAGAAGCAGGCCCACGTTGGTCGGGGAGAGGGTAGGTGTAATTTTTCTCGGCTCATCCTGAACGTTATCCGGGATCAGCCAGTTGTCTTCTTTGCTGGAAAACTCGGCGAAGTACCGCCAGATATACAACGCGGACTTGCGAAGAAGTAGCACATCTTTGCCGGTAATCTCGTGCGCCGGTTCGAGCGGGCTGGCGTTGAGCCAAAGAGCGATTAACTTGCTGCAGGCCCAGAGAGCAACAACCGGAACTGCAGGCAGCAGCGCATGAGGACGAGTCAGCCAAATCAACAGACCAAGGCCGGCGGCGAGAAGTGGCATCCAGTCAATGTATCGATCGAAGGGAGCCCGGCGATCTCCGATCTCAGCTTCTGCAGCGGTTTCCCATTCGAGCAGGCGCTCGTGGGTAACGGCATATCGGACGATGGCGCGCACCACGGCATCGAGCGACAGCAGTGTCTGGTGAAGCAAAAGCGTCAGCGTCAGCAAGACCGTAAAGTTTGCAGCAAAGAGAGTACCCAGCGCGGCGCGGGTAATTCCCATCTGACGGGCCATCGCCGCGCGAACCACGCCAAAGGCAAATTCGAACCATGCGGGAACAAACAGAATGCAAATCGTCGCCAGCGTCCAGCGGATAGGGTGATTTGTTGCCAGCCAGCCAAACAAAAATAGAACAAAGGTCGCCGGCTCAACCAAGCTGCGGCGCAGGTTGTCGAGAATCTTCCAGCGCGAGAGCAACGAAATCGGATTCGGAACCAGCGCGCCAGATTCGTTGGGCACCTGATCCGTCAGCCATTGCACGATCTGCCAGTCGCCCCGGAGCCAGCGATGTTTGCGCCGGTTATAGGCGCTGTAATGCGAGGGATAGTCCTCGATCACGATGATATCGGTGGTGAGTCCAGCTCGAGCGTACGCTCCTTCAATCAGGTCGTGGCTGAGCAATGCATTCCGCGGAAAGCGGCCGTGGAGAACATGAAGCATCGTATCCACTTCATAGATGCCTTTCCCGGTGAATGTTCCTTCGCCATACAAATCTTGATAAACATCGGACGTTGCATGGGTGTATGGATCGAGTCCAGTTTCACCGGCGAAAATGGCCGCCAACCGGGAGCGAGCAGTCGACAGGACGCTGACGCCGACGCGGGGCTGCAAAATGCCATAGCCCGCGACCACAATATTTTTCAGCGGATCGATAATCGCCTGATTCAAAGGATGGGCGATCGCCCCGACCATGCGATGCGCGGAACCACGGGGAAGTTCGGTGTCCGTATCGAGGGTGACGACGAAGCGGACCTTGGGAAGGATCGAAAGGTCGCCTTCTTTTACCGGAAAACTGTCATATTGTCCGCGGAGCAGTTGATTCAGATCGAGCAGTTTTCCGCGTTTCCGCTCCCAGCCCATCCAACCGCGCTCGCGCGGATTGTAAACGCGGTGACGATGAAGCAGGAAAAATGAGCCGGCATTTTTCGGGGCGTAACGCTCGTTCAGTTCGCGGACTAATTTCGCGCACAAAGCCACGAGCGAACTGTCTTCTTCCGCGGGGTGATCGGAGTCCGACAGATCGGACACGACCGCAAAGTGAATGTTGCGATCGTGATTGCCAAGGTAACGTACCTCGAGACCTTCGACCAGGCGGTGTACTTGCTTCTCGTTGAGCAGCAACGTCGGAATCGCGACCATGGTCACGCAGTCGTCGGGAATGCCCTCGGAAAAGTCGAGTTTGGGCAAACTGTCCACCGGCATCAAGTTGGTGGTCAGGTAGTTCATCAACTGAACGGCCGCCTGAGAACTGGGGAAGAGCAAAATCAACATCGAAAGCAACACGAACTGCGGCGAGGTCGCGGCAGGAGTCAACAACCATAGGGCCGCGGTAATAATGACCAGAGTCAGAATCGCAATTCCGAAAAGAAGAAACTCATCCGGGTGTCGCCGCAAGAACGTCCGAAGGCGTTCGCCTGCAGGTGGGTGAAAGCCGACCCTCTCCCACAGGACTCTCGTTCCTTCACTCATGAGGTAGTAGCCAATATGGCATTCGCGCAGCTCAATGCGCTTGTCGCCAAACCTCCTTTCATGGGCCTTTTGCGCCAAGGCGAGCGCCTCTTGCGCGACTTCCATTTCGGTGCGGTCACTATAACGAGCGATTCCGGCTATCCTCTCTCGGTACACACTCCGGCTTTCCGCATCCATGGCGGAGAATGCGCCGACAGGGTCTTGGCGAAGAATCACATCGAAGGGAATCAGGGACTCGAGCAACTCCTCCCACGAGGCTTGCATGACGTCGCGGAAAGTACGGATGAGAGCTGTGATGTGCTGGCCCGGTGCGCTCGTGGGATCTTTTAGGAGAGAGCTGGACCGAGCAGCGATTTGCTCCAGCACAACGAGCTTCAACGCAGGTACGAGGGCTCCGATCTCATGAAACTCGAGCGGCGTGTTTTCCTCGAAAACTATGCAGAGTTCCTGAAACGTTCTCTCGGAAAAAGCGTAATCGGTTTCCTCGAAAAATACCTCTGCGATAGCCAGCACACGTGGCACGACTTCGTCCTTGAGGCGGACATGCGGCACGCTTGCCATCGGGCCCAATTCATTCGCGAGGGCGCGAGCTACGGAGAAAAGTTGGTGCTCGTTGTCGCGGAGCCAGAGTAGATCTTCCGAATTCGGCATCTGCTCGAAGGCTGCATCCACCTTGGAGAAGACCCTTTCGAATGTAGAGGTGAGCTCCGCACAATGCTTGGAGAAGGTATCCGACGACCTGGTTCCAGGGACCCAACCCAGACTCGCGGCAATTTCTCGCGCGACACTGCGTATCGCTTGAACCTCTTGCTCACTGCTTGCAGAGGAATGCCGCCGCTCCTCTTCTGCAGTGATATCGGTTTGAATATTGCGAAGCATCAAAATTGCACCCTTAACTTGATCAACCGTTACCTATCGCTGTCAGCTACCGGTAACTGGCGGCCTGCAGCTCGAACATTTCCGCATAGCGACCACCCAGTTGCGTCAGCGCATCATGATCGCCTTCTTCTGCGATGCTTCCATTGTCGAGCACTACGATTCGATCTGCCATGCGAACGGTCGAGAACCGGTGCGAAATAAACAAAGCCATCTTACCGGTAGTCAACTCCGCAAAGCGTTGAAAGACTTCGTACTCGCTGCGCGCGTCGAGAGCCGAAGTGGGCTCGTCGAGGATCAGCACCTGCGCATCGCGCAAATAGGCGCGGGCGAGAGCGACCTTTTGCCATTCACCACCTGAGAGATCGACGCCGCCATCGAAGCGCCGGCCCAGCATCTGGTCAAATCCGGAAGGAAGCTTGCCGACCACGCTGTCTGCCAGGCTCTTCTGTGCGGAATGCTGAAGCATGGGCAGATTATCGATCTCTGCAATTTTTCCGACGGCGATATTTTCCCGCGCAGTCATGTCGTAGCGCATGTAGTCCTGGAAAATGACGCCAATTTCACGATAGAGATCTTCGAGGTCGTACTCGCGCAGGTCGACTCCATCGAGCAAGACCTGCCCTTCGACCGGGTCATAAAGGCGAGTAAGTAGCTTTACGATGGTGGTCTTGCCTTCACCGTTTTCGCCGATCAATGCGACACGTTCGCCGGGACGCAGGTAGAAGTTCAGGTTGTTCAAAACCAGACGCGAACTCTCGGGATATCGAAAAGAGACGTTGCGAAATTCAAAACCTCGAAGGATCGGCCGTGGTGCGGGCAAAGCGTTGGGTTTCGATTCGATGGTCGGCCGCATCTGGAAAAAGGCGACGAGATCGGTGAGGAACAAGGCCTGATCGGCGATGGTGGAAAGCGTTGAGAAGGTTTGCTGAAGGTTGGAGCTTGCTTCTCGAATGGCGTTCGCCAACAAGGTCAAAGTGCCGAAACTAAAGACGCCAGCGACCGTTCGCCAGACTGCGAATACATAGGCCGAGTAATAGCCAGCGGTGCCGATGCCGGAGAGCAAAGTTCCTGCCACCAACTTGCGGCGCGCCAGGGCAATATCTTCGTCGTAGACCTGATCCGAGAGCCGGGTGAATTTCCCAGTCAGAAAACCTTTCAGGCCGAAGAGTTTGAGTTCCTTGGCGGCTTCTTTGCTACCGCCAAGAATGCGAAGGTAGTCGAGCTGGCGGCGAATGGGCGTCTGGCGAAAATTCTTGGCGTATCCGAGAAATGCGAAGTGAGACTCTCCGACGAACGCCGGGAGGACGCCGACAATCAACAAAAGCAGAAGCCACGGCGAAAAGACCATGATCTGGACGGACAATGAAACCGCCGTGATGAACTGTTGCACGAGACGTCCCATGGCCTGAATCATGAACAAGCGGTCCGTGGCCTGAACGCGGGCTCGCTCGAGGCGGTCGTAGAAGACTGGATTTTCGTAGGCTAAGAGATCGAGTTCGGCCGCGTGCTCCATCACACGAACGCTTACGTGGCGCGTGTATTTGCCAGCGAGAAGGGCGTCAAGGTAATCGATTGCGCGGCCTAAGGCGCTCGCAGTCACGGCGAGCGCGAATTCCGCCGCGACTAGCCACCACAGCCGGGGCCCGGCCTGCTGATGGGTTGTTAGGACGCCGTAGATATTGTCAATGATGAGCTTCGAAACCCAGAACAAGGCGAGAGGCAGCAGAGAGGCTACAACGCGAAACACGAGTCCCAAGACGACGACAAGTCGCCCGGATTCCCACACAATGTGGAGCACGACGGGCAAATTGCGAAGAGCGGCCACGCGCTCTCGCCAGCCACCCTGAATCTCTATTTTATCGACATCGCCTGAACCCACATGGGCCTCGTGTGCAAGAGGAAGTCACCCCGCCAACCCGGAACCATGCGACCCAAACGTCAACTGAAAGTAGCAAGCACCTGACGGGAGCCGAACCTATATCCAGGTAGGCAAGGCTAACTTGCCTCAATCTTAACGCTTTATACGACGGGTTGGATGAAAGAAGTGGTCTTCTGGTTGGGGCGGAGGGCGAAAAAGCGTCTTGGGGCCACTTCCAGGCTGGAAACTAATATTTCTCAAGCCCGGCTCTCTGAATTCCACGCTGGGCCTCCGGGGACTTCATGAACGTGTTCCAAACAAATCCGGTTCGTAGATTTTCGGCCATCACCATCGTGATGCCCGTATCGATTCCGATCACATCGGAGTCGTACCAGCTTTTGAGAGGATTGAAGGCATTGACGAAGCCGTATTTGCTCCAGGCCGCCGGGTAGTGGTTTCGAATGAACTTCAAAACGCGCATCGCAGGTCCGGGCAGAAAGGGCAGTGAGCCGCCAGCGGCGCTCGGAACAATAGTGCCGTCGATGGGACCCACGGCAGGCGGCCCCCCCCAAACCACATAACCGTTCTGCGAGTCGGAAGCCGTAATTCCCCACAGGTCATCGCTGTAATCCGGGAACTCTTTGGCCAACTCCAGGCAGAACCGCCGGTGGACCTCAGTAGCGGTGACGGAATTCTGGAAGTAGTCAGCGTATTTGTCACGCCGGCCGCGAAAATCAAACCACGCCTGGGAATACTGATGCACGAACAGGGGCGCAAAAGATCCGACGTAACGCATGCCTTCATATTCAAAAGTCATGCGTTTCCATGCCGTCCAGGTATCTGCCTTCAGCGGATAGGCCGCTGACCCCATTCCCAGCAGGTACATCATCATCAGCTCGCTGTAGTAGTCCCATCGAGATGGCAGAAATCCGATTTCCGGAGTCCAACCGTGGGTTAGAAGAGACGTGTCCTCTGAGAGCCAAGTCCAATCCACGCGGTTGAAGATGAGGTTCGCAAGTTCCGCGACCGCCCGGTGGCGGAAGTACTGGCGGCAGGTCAGGACCCCGCATAAAAGAATGGTGGTGTCCACGGACGATACTTCGGAGTCGAACATGCGCTCACCGGTATCGCCGTCGGCGAAGTGGTAGAAGAATCCGCGGTGGTGCGGCAGCTTTTTCCACAGGAAGCGTAGAGTCGCAAAGACACGCTCGAGTGCAACTCCCCTGGCGATGAAGCCACGCTGATCTCCAATGCAAAGAGCTGTCAGTCCGAATCCAGTAGCCGCGATGCTGGACGCTTCTTTACGATCGGGGAGATGGAGATTACAGCGATCCTTAACCATCCCAGTTTTGGGGTTGCCCTGTTCCCAGAAAAACTGGAAACTTGCATTCTCCACGTCGTTCAGGAACTGATCGTCTTCCGCCGATAGAATCGGCATTGTGGAGCTGGTCGCAATCGACGAAGAGGGTAATGTATCTAGATGTAACCCCGGCAAGCGCACCGCAAATGGCGAGGCAAGGCTGGCTGCAAGAATTTGACGTAGGGCCTGCCGGCGTGTGAGCGGATTGGGTCGGTCGTCAATCATGTGTTCTTGCCGACGCTAATCTTGAGTTCCTGGAAAATATCAGGAAAACGATTCGGCGCAAAGATTGGAGTCAGGAAAGGACAGCATTTGGCATCAGGGTACATTAAAAGATGCAATCGGGGCTGTCACCGTTGCCGAAGTTAAGGAAACGTTCAAAGCCCTACGTTCATCTTATAGACTCATTTGAGGATTTTCACATGACCCGCACTCACAAAGTAGAGGCCGAGATTGCAGTATTAGTCGCCCTCGTTGTTGCTGCGATCGCAATTGCTGTGATTCGCTGGCAGCGGGCCAAGACAATCTCACTGCGAGGAGCCGTCATCGTTCAGGATGCGGACTCTCGAAAACAGGCGCCGCTCGCCGGAGTCACCGTTTCCGCAGGCGATCTTGCGGTCTCCGAGTCCAAGACCGATGCCTCTGGACTCTTTATTCTCAATTTACGCAAACCGATTCGCGTGGGATATCCCATCGTTCTTCACTTTCGCCATCCGGAGTTTCGCCCGCTGGACATTCCCGACTACGTTGGACACCAGCTTTATGTCGTCCGTATGGCTCCTTTGTCGAACACTGTTGTTCCGGAGAATAAATCAGAAGTTACGGTGGCTCACGTTCGCGCGAGGTATACGGTCAGGGGCAAGACCGAGTTCAGCGTCGGGAGTGCGGTGAAAACCTTTCAGATTGAGAACAAGGGCAACGTCCCTTGCAAGGGTCAAAATCCGTGCTCACCCGACGGCAAATGGAAGGCGGCGCTCGGATCGGCTGCACTGGACGCCGGCGCAGGCAATGAGTTTCGCGAGGCCCGCGCTTCATGCATTGCCGGTCCGTGCCCCTTCACCCGAGTTGAATCGGATCGATTCACGGAGGGCGGCCAGGTCATGACCGTATTAGCGCGGGATTGGTCTGACACGGCCACGTTTCTGCTCGAGGCCGAAGTCGTTCATCCGATGGTGACGCAGAGTGAACACTGGTCGTATCCAGTCATTTTTGGCAAGAGCATTAGCTTCACCCTACCGTCGACAGCGGGAAGTGTGAGCATTGAGGCAGACATTGATGGAGAGACCATTGTTTTTCCGCTCAGTCCCACGCTTTTTTTAAGCTGGGCGAGTTGCGATTCGGAGGTTAATCCTGATCAGGGGCGCGTTTTCCGCTGTTCGTTGAAACCGGGCTATCGGTTTCAGTAGGGTCTAAAGTCGTCACAAACCCTAACCACCTCATTATCCATCCAAGTGCTTGAACTGGGGGATCGAATGGGTAGCGAAGCTTCCGAACAGATGATGGCTCTGCTCCAAGAGCTCGCGATGTTGAAGGAATTGGAAAAAGAGTACGAAGGCAATCCAACCAAATCCGCTCGGGAACAGCATCGGTTGAGCCGACAACGGCACGATGAGATCGCTCGAGAAATTAAAGCATTGGGGAAAGAGCAGGAGGATGCCCCCAGCGAGGCAGGTTGACGCTGTTCGCCATGGCGTCGCGATCCTCTCGCCTACTGCTAAACCCTGATACCCCACCGCAGTACGCTTCCGTCAAAATGTCGTAGCGCCGAACCTACTCGGTGATGGCGTAAGAGACTGTGTCCGAAATTACCTAGGGGCGTTCGACCCTGAGGTTCGATGCTAGAAACCAGGACCGTTGCAAGAGAGACGCGGGTCGGCGCCAACCGTCTGCCAGATGGCAGTTGGGAGTTCCTGCTATGGGCACCGCATGCGCGCACGGCCAGCATACATCTGCGCGACAGCGGTGAACTGCTTCCAATGGAATCGCTCGCTGGCGGATACCATCGTTCAGTCGCCGCTGGCATCGAGCCGGCCTCACAATATCTCTACCGCCTCGATCAAGCGAAAGACCTGCCTGATCCCGCATCCCGTTTTCAGCCCGAGGGAGTACATGGGCCGTCACAGCTTGTCGATCCCGAGGATTTCGGATGGACCGACCAGAAATGGTCAGGAAGAACGTTGGAAAGCAGCATTATCTACGAACTACACGTCGGAACGTACACGCCGGAGGGATCGTTCGATGCCCTGATTCCGCATCTTCCGGAACTTGTTGCGTTAGGCATCACAACGATTGAACTCATGCCGATCGCCCAATTTCCCGGCGCACGGAATTGGGGCTACGACGGGGCGTATGTGTACGCTCCTCAAAATACCTATGGAGGACCGCAGGGGCTGCAGCGACTGGTGAACGCTGCTCACCACCATGGCCTCTCGATGGCACTCGACGTGGTTTACAACCACCTCGGTCCGGAAGGCAACTACCTTAGTGCTTACGGCCCCTATTTTACCGATCGCTATCGAACCCCTTGGGGCCAGGCTATCAACTTTGACAGTGCGGGCAGCGATGAAGTGAGGAGATTCTTCATCGAAAACGCTTTGTATTGGCTGGCGGATTATCACTTCGACGCATTAAGACTGGATGCAATTCACGGTATGTTCGATTTCAGCGCACGTCATTTTTTGGCTGAGCTTCAGGTCGCGGTGTCAGACCTGTCGCGGAAACTGGGACGAAAACTCCATCTCATAGCTGAAAGTGATCTGAACGATTCGCGCGTCATTCGTCCATCCGAACAGGGCGGAGACAACCTCGATGCCCAGTGGAGTGACGACTTTCATCACTCGCTGCACGCGTTGTTGACCGGCGAGCGTCTTGGCTACTACGGCGATTTCGAAGGTGTCACTCCTTTAGCCACAACGATCAGGGATGGATGGTATTACAGCGGACGATATTCGCGGTTTCGGAAACGTCGGTATGGCAACTCGCCTCGTGGCATCTCGCCGTCGCACTTCGTGGTATGCAATCAGAATCACGACCAGGTCGGCAACCGTGCCGCCGGAGAACGGCTAAGCAGACTGGTGAGCCTCGAAGCACAAAAGCTTGCCGCCGGCATGACTCTGCTTTCGCCATTTGTGCCGATGCTCTTCATGGGCGAAGAGTACGGTGAAACAGCGCCCTTTCAATATTTCACCAGCCATGGAGATCCCGCTCTCATCGAAGCGGTACGCCGGGGGCGGCAGGAAGAATTTTCTGAGTTCGGCTGGAAACAGAGCGTTCCAGACCCTCAGGACGAGCAGACATTTGAACGGTCTCGTCTCAAGCATTCGCTGAAGACTCAAGAACCTCACAGCACGCTCTTTGGTTTCTACCAGCGACTCATTCGAATTCGGCATGAACGGGAACTTTGGGCTCCGGCTGCGCGCGAAGTTCGCGAGTTGGGAGACACCGCCCTCTTGCTATTGCGAGAAACAGCTTCGCTGCAGATCGCGATGGTATTTAACTTTGCGAACTTTCCCGTTGTCTTGAACCTGTCCGAACTCGTTGGTGACTGGCTGACAGTGATTCATTCGGCAGGCGTGGAATGGAGTGGGCCGGAACCCGACCCAGCACCCACAATAACGTTCGCAGACGCCTGTGAATTGCGGCTCTCGCCGACGTCATTCCTAGTTATTGAACGAACACAACTCGGCACGGAGACAGTATGAAATACGTTTGCGTTCACGGACATTTCTACCAGCCGCCGAGGGAGAATCCGTATCTCGAGGCTGTGGAACTGCAGGACTCCGCCTACCCATATCACGACTGGAACGAGCGCATCACAGCAGAGTGCTACGCGCCGAACGCGGCCTCGCGAATCCAAGACTCCGAAAATCGGATACTGAAACTGCTCAACAATTATTCGCAGATCAGTTTCAACTTTGGACCGACTCTGTTGTCGTGGATGAAAGAACAGGCTCCCCGCGTCTACCAATCGATTCTCGAAGCTGACCGAGATAGCCAGCAGACGTTCTCGGGGCACGGTTCTGCTCTGGCTCAAGGCTATAACCACATGATCCTGCCGCTGGCCAATCGCAGGGATAAGGTGACGCAGGTGAAATGGGGGATCCGCGATTTCGAGAGCAGGTTCGGAAGAAGGCCGGAAGGAATGTGGCTGCCGGAAACGGCAGTAGATACCGAGACGTTGCTGGTGCTGGCGGAAAACGGAATTAAATTCACCATTCTTGCGCCCAGGCAGGCGAAGCGCGTCAGAAATAGGGAGAGTAGGAAGTATGACGATGTCAGCGGTGGACGCGTCGATCCAGCTCGAGCCTACGTTGCGCGACTACCAACTAAGCGGGTGATGTGCGTATTTTTTTACGACGGCCCAATTTCGCAAGGCGTTGCCTTCGAAGGATTACTCAACGACGGGAAGCGGTTCGCAGACCGGCTGATGAGCGGCTTCTCGGACGCGCGCCAGGGAGCCCAACTCGTGAACATTGCGACCGACGGCGAGAGCTACGGACATCATCATCATTATGGCGAGATGGCGCTGAGCGTCGCGTTGGACGAAATCGGCAAGGGCGACGTCGCGAAGCTCACCAACTATGGCGAGTTTCTGGAAAAACATCCCCCTGAGTACATTGCCGAAGTTGTCGAGAACAGCTCGTGGAGTTGTGCGCATGGGATCGAGCGCTGGCGCGGCGATTGTGGCTGTAGTTCGGGTGGACATCCTTGGAACCAGCAGTGGCGGACTCCGCTGCGGGCGGCACTGGACTGGCTGCGGGACAGGCTCGCTCCTATCTTCGAGTCCCAATTAGAGAAATATTTCCACGATCCGTGGGCGAGCCGGGATGACTATATTCGCGTGATTCTCGATCGTTCAGAGGAATCCCGAAAAGCATTCTTTGCCGATCACGTGATTCGACCTCTGGAGGCCGAGGAGCAGGTCAGGGCGCTGAAGTTGCTCGAAATGCAGCGTCACGCTCTGCTCATGTACACCAGCTGCGGCTGGTTCTTCGACGAACTCTCGGGATTGGAAACGGTCCAGGTCATTCACTATGCGGGGCGCGCGCTGCAACTCGCGGAAGAATGCTCGGGGGAAAGTCTTGAACCTGAATTCCTGCAGCATCTCGCGATGGCAAAAAGCAATCTTCCGGAGCATGGAGACGGGGCAAAGATCTATGAAAAATGGGTGAAGCCGGCTGTCATTGATATTGAACGCGTGGCCGGACACTACGCCATCAGCTCTTTGTTCGAAACGTATCCTGAAAAAACACGCATCTATTGCTACGAAGTCGATCGCCGCAGGTACTCCGTGGAAGCCGAAGGAAAGATCCGACTTGCCACTGGATGCGCACAGTTTCGTTCGGCGATAACGGAACAATCGGCTGTCCTGGATTTCTCCGTTCTACACCTTGGCGATCACAATGTGACTGCCGGTATTCGTCATTCGCAGGATTGTTCGGAGACTGACCAGAGCAAACTGGTCGAATCCTTTGCGAGGGCAGACACGGCCGAAGCGATCCGCCTACTCGACCAAGTTTACGGCAAAGACATCTTCTCTCTGCGTCTGTTGTTCCGTGACGAGCAAAGAAAGATAACGAATCTAATCTTGAACGAGTCGATACACTCGGCCGCTGCGGTGTACCGAACAGTATTCGAGAACCAGGCGCCACTGATTCGTTTCCTGAACGGATTGGACATTCCAGTGCCGAACGCTTTGAAGTCAGCGGCGGAGATCGCTCTCAACAGCCAACTGCAGCAATATTTGGAACGTCCAGAGTTGGACGTGGAGAGCATTCAAGGACTGCTCCGTGAAGCCGCGGCGAGCAAAGTCACTCTGGATGCAACCACACTTGAATATCAGGTGCGCAAGAGGATTGAGAAGGAAGCAGCCAACTTCGCAGCAAACCCCAGCGATGTCGCAGTTACCGGAAGAATCATCAAACTTCTTGACCTGATTCCATCGCTCCCGTTCCCCGTGGTTCTGTGGGAAGCGCAAAATATGGTCTATCGCCCATTGATCACGGCGTTTCAGCAGAATGGCTGGCACTCTCCCGGAGCAGACGCAGCAGCCGTGCAGCGGCACCAGGAACTGAACCGGCTGGCTAATCAGCTCCGCATTCTGTTGCCTCAGGAATGAACATGCCGCATACACGCTTGCCATCGGCGACGTATCGGGTGCAACTCAACAAGGGCTTCCGCTTTGCGGATGCATGCAAGATTCTCGATTACCTGCACGAGCTCGGCATTTCCGATTTGTATTTGTCTCCGATCGTGGCGAGCCGGAAAGGAAGCGTGCACGGATACGATGTGATCGATCCGACACGCATCGACCCGGATCTCGGTAGCGAAGAGGATTTCGCGACCCTGCAAAACGAATTGCAGAATCGCGGCATGGGACTACTGCTCGACACCGTTCCAAATCACATGGCGGCCAGCGCCGAGAATCCCTGGTGGATGGATGTTCTCGAGACTGGAGCACAGTCGGCCTTTGCGGCCTATTTCGATATCGAATGGCATCCGCATGCCCCCAGTCTCGACGGCAAGATTCTTTTGCCAGTTCTGGGCCGACCGTTTGGGGAAGCTCTCGATTCTGGTGAGATCAAACTCATCTTTCAGGATGGCCGGTTCTTCTTTCAGTACTTCGAATCTCTGTTTCCGCTTGCACCACGGTCATATTATTCGATTTTGAATCACCGGGCGGAGCGTCTCGCAGAGGGGGTCGGAGAAGATTCATCCACATTCCATGAATACTCCGGGATTCTTGCGTCAGTTCGAGAACTTTCTCAAGCAGATAGGCGAGGGGCCGAAACCGCTGCCGACCGGCGAATGCGATTCGAGTCGGCTCGTGATCGCCTGAAGTCTCTGGCGCACACAAGCAAAGAGGTCGCGGACTTCATTGAAGGAAGCGTGAGCGACATCAATGGCAGAGAGGGGGACGCAGGTAGTTTTGGATTCCTGCAGCGGCTGCTCTCGGAACAAAATTACAAATTGGCGTTCTGGCAGAATCGCAACGAGAGCATCAACTACCGCCGGTTCTTCACAATTGCTGACCTGGTAGGCGTTCGCGTCGAAGATCCAGTCGTTTTCGAAGCCACGCACGGCTACATGCTGCGGCTCATGTCGAAAAATTCATTCGCAGGTTTGCGGATCGACCACATTGATGGGCTTCGCGATCCTGTTGCCTACTTGAACAGGCTCCAGGAACGGCTGGCGTCGTCCCACGAGAGCCGCACGGGAGGGGCGACATACGTCCTTGTAGAGAAAATTCTATCTCGCAATGAGAATTTGCCAGCTGACTGGCCGGTGAGCGGTACAACTGGCTACGACTATTTGAATGAGGCGAACGGACTCTTTGTCGAACCGGAAGGCGCAAGGCGATTGGAGAATATTTACTCGGAATTCATCGGGCGCCGGCAAAATTTTGCGGACGTTGTGTACCAGAAGAAGAAGCTGGTGATGAACACGCTTCTCGGCGTCGAGATGCGCAGCCTGGGAAGGCAGTTAGCCGAGTTGGCCATTCAAGATCGATACGCGAGAGAGTTGACCCGCGAACATCTAATCGACGCCCTAATTGAGGTCACCGCCTGCCTCTCGGTCTACCGGACTTATATTCGGAATGTCGATGTGCCAGTCGTTGCCAAAAACTACCTCGAGACGGCGATAAGAGAAGCACGTGGTAGGGCATCGCATTTGAATTCCGCCTATTTCGATTTCGTACGCGACGTATTGTTGTTGCTGAATCCCTCGCACGTTCCGGCGGACCAGCGCGAAGCGCGCCTGGCGTTCGTAATGCGATGGCAGCAGTTCACGGGCCCGATCGTTGCCAAAGGTCTGGAAGACACCGCGCTGTATGTGTATCACCCGTTGTTGTCGCTGAATGAGGTAGGCGGCGATCCGCGCCCGTCAGAGGCGCCCTCCGGCGAAGAGTTTCTTGCATTCCTCGAACGCCGGCTTCAGCAGTGGCCCGGCAGCCTCGATGCGAGTTCTACGCATGACACGAAGCGGAGTGAAGATGTTCGCGCTCGCATCAACGTGCTTTCCGAGGTTCCAACCGAGTGGAAAGAACACTTGGAGTTGTGGGCTAAACAGAACACACGCCACAAAGAAGATGAAGGGGGACAGGCGGTCCCGGATCCCAATGAGGAATATTTCTTGTATCAAACTCTGCTTGGGGTTTGGCCGCTGGATCAGGAGAGTTCTGCGAGCCTGATCGGAAGGGTTCAGTCGCATTTGGTCAAAGCTACGCGGGAAGCGATGGTGCACACGCGCTGGACTCGTCCCAATGAACAGCATGAGGGTGCCCTGCAGAAATTTGTTGAACGAATTCTCTCGCCGCAAGACAACTGCGAATTCCTGCAGGACTTCCGGCAGTTTCAGGAGAAGGTGGCCTATCTTGGAATGATCAATGGCCTGTCTCAGACGCTGCTGAAGATCACTTCTCCCGGCGTGGCGGATTTCTACCAAGGATCCGAATTGTGGGACTTGCGGTTGGTCGACCCGGATAACCGAGGTCTAATCGATTTTGCCAGGCGTGCCGCCGCACTCAAGGCAATTGCAGCTAAATCTGACGATTCAGGCTGCCAACTGTGTGATCTTCTAGATCACTGGCAAGACGGACGCATCAAGCTGTTACTGATCTGGAAGGCAATCCGGTTCCGTCGCGAGCACGAGGAGCTATTCCGCGAGGGAGAATTCGTTCCGCTGAAGTCCTCCGGAGCTTACCCGCGGAACATCACAGCGTTCCTGCGGAGAAGCGGGTCTACTTGGGCACTCGTGGCCATTCCACGATGGCTCTCCCAAGTGACAAAAGCTCCGGACAGCGCGATGAGAGAAATCGACTGGCGCGACACCAGACTGCTATTGCCTCGGGGAACTCCAGTGCGGTGGAATAATGTCATCGGGCGCAAGTTCGCGGCCTCGCAGACGATTGAGGGTGAGCCGTGTCTGATGGTCCATGATATTTTTCAGGAATTCCCGGTTGCCTTGTTTCATGCAGCAACAGAGTGAACAACAGTCCCCCCAACATTTGAACGCAAGGAGCTCACGGGAGCGGATCGCGACCTCGCTGCTATATTCTATTTTGACGCTCGCTCCCCAGGCGGGCCAGCCATCAACCGGGAGGAACAAGTTTGCCGTTGAAGCGCGAGGCCGGTTGGTATAAAGACGCGATCATCTATCAAGTCCACGTGCGCACGTTCAATGACAACAACGCCGATGGTATCGGCGACTTTCAAGGTCTTGCGCAGCGATTGGATTACATCCAGGAACTTGGGGTGAACGCAATTTGGTTGATGCCGTTTTTCCCGTCCCCATTGCGAGACGACGGCTACGACATCGCCGATTACAGATCGGTCCATCCCAGCTACGGGACGCTGGATGATTTCAAGAAGTTCCTCACGAGCGCGCACGACCGCGGCATCCGAGTAATTATCGAACTGGTCGCGAACCACACTTCCGATCAGCATCCGTGGTTTCAGGAATCTCGTAGTTCGCAGGACAATCCGAAACGTGATTGGTACGTTTGGAGCGACACCGACACGAAGTATCGCGGCACGCGAATCATCTTCCTCGATACTGAGATGTCGAACTGGGCGTGGGACCCGATTTCCAAGGCCTACTATTGGCATCGCTTCTTCAGTCATCAGCCGGATTTGAACTATGACAATCCAGCTGTGCGCGACGAGATCTGGAATGTGATGAAGTTCTGGCTGGAGATCGGCGTCGATGGTTTTCGGTTGGACGCGGTTCCGTACCTGATCGAGCGGGAAGGGACGTCGTGCGAGAATCTGC
>Ga0207664_10000336_pt1 | contig 34551 bp, 25 predicted proteins | sample LARL83metaG_FD_184349 | JGI IMG/M metagenome (GOLD analysis project Ga0207664, IMG submission 184349) | Corn, switchgrass and miscanthus rhizosphere microbial communities from Kellogg Biological Station, Michigan, USA - LAR L8-3 metaG... | ecosystem: Host-associated > Plants > Roots >... | reverse complement strand
GAGATCGGCGGTGAGAAGCTGAGCCAGAGCCACATCCGCGGCACCATGGTGCTGCTGATGATCGCCGGGATCGACACCTCGTGGTCGGCGATCGGCGCGTCCCTGTGGCACCTGGCGGGACACGCCGCGGACCGTCGTAGGCTGCGGGACGAGCCGGGCCTGATGGACACCGCGCTGGAGGAGTTCCTGCGCGCGTACGCGCCGGTCACCATGGCCCGTCTGGTGGCGAAGGACTGCGAATTCCACGGCCACCAGCTGAAGGAGGGCGACTGGCTGCTCCTCCCGTTCCCCGCCGCCAATCGCGACCCCCGCGCATTCCCCGACGCGAACCGGGTGCTGCTCGACCGGGCCGAGAACCGGCACGCCGCGTTCGGTCTCGGCCGGCACCGGTGCCTGGGCTCCAACCTGGCTCGCATGGAGCTTCGGGTGGCGCTGGAGGAGTGGCTCGCGCGGTACCCCGACTTCGAGCTCGCCGACCCGGCCGCGGTGGCCTGGTCTGGCGGTCAGATCAGGGGACCGCGTCAGCTGCCGATCCGGATTCGTTAAAGCGAGGCTTACGGGCGTTCACCAATGGGGCGATGATCGGCGCGGTCCCCGTTCATATGCTGGGGCTATGAGTGAGCGCAGGACGATTGCCGAGCTGGTTGACACGATCTTCGACACGGTGGACGCCAAGGACTGGGACGCGGCCGAGGCGCTGTTCGACACGGCGGTGCTGGCGGACTTCACCAGCCTGAACGGGGGTGAACCCGCGACGATCACCGGCACGCAGCTCGTCGACGGCTGGCGTCAGGGCCTGCACGCCAAGAAGAAGAGCTTCCATCTGGTCGGCCACCACCGGATCGCGATAACCGGTGACAGTGCGACAGTGCACGTCAAGGGCTACGCCTACAACGTGCTGGACGACGACCTGGGCGGCGGGATGTGGGAGGTGTGGGGCGCCTACGACATCCCGGTCCGCCGCACCCCCGCGGGCTGGAAGGCGACCGGACTGTCGTTCTTCGCCTGGCACACCCGCGGCGACGACGCCGTCCGGACGCATCTGCTTTAGCGGCCGCGCGCCACGCTCATGCACGTTGCCCGCCGCGCCACCGGGCGACCACACGTTGTGCTTAGCGTTGCGCTCACCACGTGTGCACCGGAGAGTTAGTGTGCATGTGGTCGATGTAGCGCTGGGTCATCTCGCGCAGCGCCTCGTGCCGGTCCAGGCCGCTCGCGGTTGCTTCGCGAACCGCCGCGATCTGCCAGGCGGCGCCGGTCTGGCCGGTGAGGCAGCGCTGCTCGATGATGCCGAGCAGGCGGTCTGCCAGCGCGTCGTCCGCGCCCCACCCGGCCAGCCCCGCGCGGGCGAGCGGAAGCAGCCTGCGCAGCACGAGCTCGGCGGCCGGCACGTCGCCCACGCCCGGCCAGTACAGGTGCGCGTCCAGTCCGTGCCGCGCGGCCGCATGCAGGTTCTCCGCAGCGGTGGCGAACGACATCTGCGTCCAGACCGGCCGCTCCGCCTCGGCCAGCGTGCGCACCAGGCCGTAGTAGAACGCGGCGTTGGCCATCACGTCGGCAACCGACGGGCCGGCCGGCAGCACGCGGTTCTCCACGCGCAGGTGCGGCTTGCCGTCGACCACCGCGTAGACCGGCCGGTTCCACCGGTAGATCGTGCCGTTGTGCAGGCTCATCTCGGCGAGCTGCGGGCAGCCGCCGCTTTCCAGCACCGCCAGCGGATCCTCGGGCTCACAGATCGGCAGCAGCGCCGGGAAGTACCGGAGGTTCTCCTCGAACAAGTCGAAGACCGAGGTGATCCACCGCTCGCCGAACCACACGCGCGGCCGGACGCCCTGCTGCTTCAGCTCGTCGGGCCTGGTATCGGTCGCCTGCTCGAACAGGGTGATCCGGGTCTCGTGCCACAGTTGCTTGCCGAACAGGAACGGCGAGTTCGCCGCCAGCGCCACCTGGACACCGGCGATCGCCTGCGCCGCGTTCCAGTACGCCGCGAACGCGTCCGGCGTCACCTGGACGTGCAGCTGGACGCTGGTGCACGCGGCCTCAGGCGTTATCGACGCGGCGTGGGTCAGCAGCTGTTCCGGCCCGCTGATCTCGATGCGCATGTCCTCGCCGCGCGCCGCGAAGATCTGCTCGTTGAGCACCTTGTACCGCTCGCTGGCGGACAGGATGTCCTCCTGCGTGTGCGCCTCGGACAGCGTCGGCAAGATGCCGATCATCACGAGCCGGCTGCCGGTGCGCGCCGCCGCCAGATCCGCGGCGGTCAGGCTGCCGCGTACCTCCTCCTCCAGCTCCGCCACCGAAGAACCGCCCAGGCGGCGCGGCGGGATGTTGATCTCCAGGTTGAACTGCCCGACCTCGGTCGACCAGGCCACCGGGTCCGCGATTGCCTCGAGCACCTCGGCGTTGCGCATGGACGGCAACCCGTGAGTGTCCACGAGGTTCAGCTCGATCTCGAGCCCGACCTGCGGCTGGTCGGTGTCGAACAGCTGCTCCCTGAGCATCCTGGCGAACACGTCGAGCGAACGCCTGACCTTCTCGCGGTACCGCCGCCGGTCCTCACCGCTGATCTTCAGCGGTTCGATCTCACGCCCCATGCCGTCCCTCCTCATCACGTGCCCACAGGGCAATCAGGCCGCGCAGGTGGGCGACGAACCGGTCGTGCTCGTGCACCGGGTACACCGCGCGCACCGTGTCGACAAGCAGCGAGTCGAACGCCGGGCCGATCGCCCAGTCGTGGACCACCTCGTCCAGGTGGTTCAGCGACCGGTCACAGAACTCCTGATACCGCCCGACCTCGAAGTAGGAGTCGGCAAGCGACCGGTAGGCGGCCAGCTTCTCGCCATAGGAAAGCCCTGGCGTGTCGGCAATCTCGAAGTACTGCTCAGTCGACACGTCAAGGCGCGGCCGACGGCCCGTGACGAGCGCGAACAGGGACCATTTGACCAGCGCCTTCATCGCCCAAGGGAAATAGTAGTGCAGGCTGGTCAGGGCCACGTCCGGGCACGCGTTCGCGTAGTCGATCGGGTAAACCTCGCCGGCCTTCACCAGCGTCTCGCAGGAGTTGAACTCCCAGCGGAAGAACGCGTTGACCAGCTTCCCGATCGTCACCACTTCCGACCCGGCCTCCGGCGACAGGAATTCATGCGAGACCGCGTACCGGTGGTGCATAGGCTGATCCGGCTGGAAGCGCATCACCATGGTCTCCGCGCCGATGGACAGCGACCGGGCGAACACGTCGTAATCCACTGCCTTCTGCAGGTGCATCAGCATCTCGCCGCTGGCGTCGTAGGCGGCGTGCAGTTCGGCCTCGTTCCTGATCCGGGACACGCCGCGCCAGGCGCCGCCGTCGTACGGCTTCATGAACAGCGGATAACCGATCCGCCGCGCGACCGCATCCAGGTCGAACGGCTGGTTGTACCGGGCCGCGGTGTAGGCGTACCGCGCGTTGTCGAGCGGGTTCTTGTACGGCACGAGCACCGTTTCCGGCACCTTGAGCCCGAGCCTGATCATCGCGCAGTAGGCCGCGTGCTTCTCCATCGACTGGAACGTGAACGGGCTGTTCAGCAAGTACACGCCGTCCATCAGCGCGACCTTCTTCAGCCACTCGCGCGGGTGGTAGTACCAGTACGCGAGCCGGTCGATGACCAGGTCGTGGCGCGGCCGGTCGCGCAGGCTGAACGGCTCGATGGTGATCCGCTCGGTCTCGAACACGTGCTTGCCGCCACTGTCGTCGGTCACCGGGCCGAGGCCGCGCAATATCTCCTCGAAGGCGCGGGGCCAGTCCTCCTCGGTCCCGAGCAGCATCCCGATCAGGTGCGTGGTCATACGCGGCTCCCGTCACTCAGCAGAATCGCGGCAGGTGGTGGGCAAGCTGGGCGCGCCATGACGGCCAGTCGTGCGGCACATCGTGGCCCCATAGGTCGAGTTCGTGCCTTAGCTGCTTGCCGGCGAGCAGCGCGGCAAACCGCCGCGTGCTCTCCAGCGACCCGGTGGTGTCCTCCCACTGGCCCTGCCCGCAGACCAGCAGCAGGCTGATCCGGTCGCGCAGCCAGCCGAGGTGGTCGCCGTTCAGGTTCCCGACGTAGTCCATCGGGTTGTTGAAGTATGACTCATTGCCGCGCTCGCCCCATGCGTGCCACGCGCCAGGATCGTAGTTTCCGGAGAAACACAGCGCGAGCGGGAAGAGATCGGCACGCTTCAGCGCGAAGTTCGCGGCGTGAAAAGCGCCGAGGCTGCACCCCACGGTCACGATCTCCGGCGCGCCGCCGCAATCGGAATGGATAAACGGGACGACCTCACCGAGAATCCATGACTCGTAGCGGCCATGCTCGCGAGCCCGTTCCTCGGTCGGAATCGATTGGTTCGACCAGGACTGCGCGTCGTGACTATCGACGCAATACAGCTTCACCCGGCCGGAGTCGAGCAGTCCGGAGACGGCATCGACCATGCCGTTCTGATAAAAGTCTTCTGCTTTTCCCTGCTCGGACGGGAACACCAGCACCGGTCGTCCCCAATGGCCATAGCTGAGTACGTTCACTGGCACATCCGCCGGAGCAGCCGGGTGAGGTGCGGATGAAAGGCGTCGCGCCACGCCGTGTAATTGTGTGCGTCCGGCACCTCGTGCAGCGCCGCCGGATAGCCGCGCTCGCGGAGCCGATGCGTCAGCTGCCGGTTATTGTTAAGGTTCTCCTCGGGTATTCCGCAGGTCAGCGACACCGGAACCGGCCAGTTCAGGCGGGCACCGGCGACGAAGCGGCGGATCCGCTGGTAATAGGGAAACCAGCCTTCGTGCGCGTCGTATTGCGAGCTGAAAAAGCTCCCGGACTGGAGGAAAAGCGCATCGAACACGTTCGGGTACAGCGAATGGGCGTGCAGCATCGCCAGCGCGCCGAGGCTGGTGCCCATGCCGATCGTGACCGGCGCCGGCGGAATCGCTTCGGCGAGCGCGGCCGCGTACCTGGTGCTGGCGGAATAGTTGTAGTTCCGGTCGCCGGGATCGAGCAGCAGGGCCCGCACCGCCGGCACGCCGGATGCCAGGTAGTGGGTGAGGCTCGCGAACGCGTCGTATTCGGGACCGTCGTGCACCACCAGCAGCGGCTCGTCACCGGTGGCCCCCGGCGGAGACCACAGCCGGCCGGTGATACCGCCGCTGCGGAAATCCGCGCTAACGCCGGGGCCGGCTGGTGTGGCCAGCCAGGCTGGCCGCTGGTACCCGGGAAATTCAAGAACGCTCTTTTCCCCGAACGCCCCCGCGGCACGCCGCGGGTTCCCCGCATCGAGAACGGTCTCGCTTCCGCCGTCCGGGTAGCGGAACTCGAGTTTGTACTCCATCCGGTTCACCGGCGGCCGGGCCATCACCAGCGCCCAGCCCGCGTCGTCGCGCGAGAACTCCTGGCCGGTGACCCGGATCTCGGGGATCAGCCGGACACCCGCCAGCCTGCCGTCCGGGTCCGGCACCTGGAAGGTGGCGGTGTCAGCGGCCACAGCGGACAAACCGGTCACATGCCTATCGTCCCCGGTGGTTGCGGGCGATGACAATAGCGCCGCCGCTAAGCGCCAACTACGTCAGGTCGGTCCGCGTGGGGCGATTTGACACGGTCTAGTGGGCTTAACTGCGTAATTGACACGGTGGGGTGGTGGATGCGGGGCGGCCGAGGTCGCGCTCTAGCTGGGCGACCAGGTCGGGGCGGGCGCTGAGGCCCCACAGGACGGCGGCCGGGATGCCGAGCTGGCGGGCCGCCTCGGCGACCACCGGGCGGCCCATGCCGAGCGCCTTGGCCAGCGCCTCGTCCCTGGCGTAGCCCGGCGGCAAGTCGTCGAGCGCCAGCTCGCCGGGGCGGCGGAATACCCCGTCCGGCCCGGGCAGCCAGGCCGCGCCGGCCGCCGCATCGGCGAGCGCGGACCGGACCGTCTCGCGCGTGGCGTCCACGAAGCCGTCCCGCAGGGACTTCTCCAGAACGCCGGCCACCAGCCGCCGGTTCGGCGCGAGCACCATGTTCCACACGTACTCCGAACGTGCGTGGCTCGGATGCGCCAGCGCGAACGCCAGCCCGTCCGCCGACGCGTCGGGGTCGAAACCGTCCAGCCCGCGCTCGTGCCGCGCGAACCCGTCGGCCAGCAGCACATGCCCGAACGGCCCCGGCTCCCGCGCCGTCACCGCCACCGCCGACCGCACGCCCATCTCGCGCAACCGCGTCAGCCACGGCCCGTACCGGTCCGCCGCGAACCAGACGTCCGGATTTCCGCCGAAGTACACCTCCAGCTCCCGGCTCCGCTCATAAAGCCCGCCCGGCGTGCGCAGCGACTGCTCACCGGTCGCCGCGTTCTCCCCGATCAGGAACGCCGCCTCGGCTAGTCGCGCCAGCAGCTCCTGCCGCCGCCCGGCCGGCGCCTCGTCCATGGCGCGCATGACGAGCTCCAGGTCCGCATCGTGCGTTGCCGGGTCATGATCAGACCGAACGACCTGGAGTGCTTCGTCCACGATGTCGGGAGCGACGATTCCCCAGGCGGCCAGCAGCGGCCGCGCGGCCGGGGAATCCGCGATCGCCCGGCGCACCATCGGGAACCGGCTGCCCGGCCGGGGCAGGAACACCGCCGGGCGGCCGCCGGCGTCGAACGGTTCCACCTGGCTGCCGTCCGCCAGCCGGATCACCGGCATCCGCCGGGCCAGGTCGAGTCGCGCCGGGTCGGCCCGCAGGAACGCGTAGTACCTGGTGAGCCACTCGTCCGGCCGGTCCAGGAGGAACTCCGCGGTGGCGCCCTCGATCACGTCCCTGTCGGTGACCTCGGCGATGCCCACCTCGTCGCGCAGGTACTGGAACAGCGCGGGTGTCAGGTCTCCGGACACGAACCGGTGCGGGTGCCCGCCACCGAACAGCTCGCGCAGCGCGGGGTCCGTCGCGATACGTGCCTCGCGCGCCGTGGCGTAGCCGTCCGCGACGGGGATCAGCGGCTCGGTGCGCAGCGCGTCCCTGGCGGCGTCGAACAGCGGGCGGAAGAACGACGCCGGCGGGAACCGCACCGGATCGACCGGCAGCGCGGCGAGGGCGGCCGTGGTGAGCAGGCCTTCGTCGCGTAGCTGGCGAAGGGTGCCGGAGAGCAGTTCGGCGGTCTCACGGACCAGCGCCTGGTTGGCCGGGTCGTGCTCCCCCACGTTGTCCCTGGCCGGCGTCGTCCGGTACGGGCCCTGGACGAGAAAGCCGAGGAACGTCTCCTTCTCGGTGGGCAGGAACACGGTCAGCGGCGAGCGGTCGGCCGGGATGATCGCGCCGGTGCGCGGATCTTTCCGGAACGCGATCTCCACCATGCGCTCGTCGACGGGTCGCCGGAAGAGCAGCCACATGTCGTTCTGCGAATCAAGGCGGATGAGGCGGCCAGCGGCATCCAGCCTGGTGAGGTTCTTGAGGAAGAGCAGCGTCTCGGGTTTGAGGGCGCGGAGGGCGGCTTCGATCTCCGCGGCGGCGCTTCGCGCATTGTCAAGCGGGAACACGAACAAGGTTCCTGGCTCGGCGCGGGGCTCGACGGCGAACGGGCGGACGTAGTTCTCGATCCGGAACGCCTCGTCGCCGCTGTAGATCCGCGGCTCGCTGGTGTACGCGTACACCGCCTTGAAGCCGATGCCGAACTGCCCTATCTGGGTCAGCGCCTTGTCGCTCCTGGCCACGCCGCAGATGGCCGCGACATCGGCCGCGGTGAACGGGCGGCCGTCGTGGCGGACCTCGAGCCGGTCGTCGTACACGGTGAAGCTCAGCTCGGTTGCGCCGGCGTCCTCGGCGTTCTGGATCAGCTCGAAGATGAAGTGCGTGCGCTCCGCGTACAGGTGCCCGAGCAGGTCGAGGACGGCCGTGTCCCAGCCGTACCGCGCGATGTTCTCGGCGCGAATCTTCGCATAATCGGCGGGCATCAGGCCGATACGACAAGCAGGACGGTGCGGCCAATCCGGACCTTGTCGCCCTTCTTCAGTCGCTGCGACGCGAAGATCCGGCGCCCGTTCAGGAAGGTGCCGTTCGTCGACCCCAGATCCTCGACGTACCACAGGCCATGGGCGGACTGGAACAATGCGTGATTGCTGGAGGCATGGTCGTCGTTGATCTTCAGGTTCCCCTGGCGGCCGATGGTGGTGTCACCGTGGAAAACGTGCGTATCATCCCCCAGTTGGACAATCAGCGACTGGGTCGCTACGGCCCCTTCGGAGAGTGTCACGTCCCCCTTTGCGGTGACGGCGGAGATGGCGACCTGCCAGCCGTGACGTTCCCGTTCCGGGGTGTCGTCCCATTGCGGGAGGTCGTCCCGCCGCGCCGCCTTGCGGTAGGACTCGTAGGCGAGCCGGGCGAGGTGGTCAAGGTCGGGAGTACTCACACTCCGATGATGTCAGAGACGCCCCGCAAAGGGGTGCAGGGCCTCGAGCCAGGCTAGAGGATCAGCAAGACGAATGCGCCGATCGCTACGACGGTACATAGCAGGGTAAGCGCGAGCATCAGGATGCGGAATCCCCGGTAGTGATCCTCCGCCATCGGCTAGCGTCTCTCGATCCTGATTCCCTCAGCACGCAGGAGCTGAAGTGCCAGTGCCTCGATGCTCTCGTGCGGGGCCGCCGCGTCGCCCGTGCTGGCGGCGGTTTCGAGGTACTCCACGTGCCCAAAGGTCTGTTCTGCCTCCCGAACGATATTTCCCAGGTCCATGCCGTCGGGGGCAACGATCATCTCGCGAACCGAGCCGAATTGGGCGCGGACTGTAGTCCCGGCGAGCACATCGGCTTTCGTGACCACAAAAGCGAGCCGCAGGGCGCGCCCGTTGCCACCCATCCGGCGGATCTGCTCGCGCGGGAGTTCGTAGGCAAGCTCGACCCCTGCCCAGTCGGACCGGATTCCGGCGAACTGGCGTTGCTGATCCGTGGTCAGCCGAGTCCAGATGCCATCGGCGGCAAGTGGATCAGCGACAAAGACCAGCGTTCTGGCCTTGTCGAGGTACCGCAGCTCATCGAGCCGGTCTGGCCGGTAATGCAGCTCGCCCGCCGCGTCGAATAGGTAAATATTGCGTTCGCTCGCACCGAAGTTGGCCCGCAGCACCAGCGCTTCCGGTGATCTGGGCGCGGTCGGTCCTGGGCTACCGGTGACAGATATCCGTTCGCGTAGACGGTCGACCTGATCGCGATTGTCGTCATCTACGGGCAGTACGGTCCCGCCGACCGCCACGGCGAGTTCGCCGAGGGCGCCGGTGAGCATGTACATAAGCTGGGTTTTCCCCGCCTTGATGGAGCCGAAGAATGGGATCACGATTTCTGCCGCTTTCCCGAACCGCTGCGGCAGCTTGGCACCGCACCCTGGGCAGATGGCGGTAAGGCGGCTCGCTCCGGCCAGCAGCATGGTGCTCAGGCGTCTGCCGCAAATACATGTCCGCCGGACGACGCCCAGCTTACCGGGTCGTAGGTCGCGATGAAGCTCTCCGCATCCCGGGCATTCGTATGCCGCGTAGGGCCGTACTGCCTCGGCGCACGCTGGGCACGTCATGCGGATACCCGCGGCATAACGCACCAAGCTGTCGGCACCGCGCAGCAAAGTCGCTACCACGGCCGCGAAGGAGGCACCGAGCAAAAGAACTGTCACGTGGATGACCGCGATTCCCGCGGTTATCGCGACGCTGCCGACGACACCAAGCATGAGCCCGATCCATGCCCCGAACGTGATTGTCTTTCCGAGGAATCCCAGCCCTCCCTCGAACGGGTCGCTAGTGGCAATCCATATCGCGGTCGCCATGTCATGGATCCTCGTGCTGGCGTCGCCCACGATGGCGTGCATGTCTGTCTCTGCAGGGCCGAAGAAATATTGCGGGAAGGCGCGGCGCCGGTCAACATGTAGCGCGATATGGGCCGCACGGCCGAGCCAGGTACGCTCAGCAGCGTCCATGTCGGTGGAGTCAGCATCGCTATTAACTGCCATCGCGATGAAATACTGGGCAGGTAGCAGAACCAGGGTCACTACGACGGATACAACGGCGACAACGGCGACAACGGCGCTCGCCACCACTACGAGCACGACCCCGGCAGCGATCAAACCCGCGACGATCAGTACCCCGACGATAAGGTCACCCATCACGATCACGCCGTCGGATACGTGGCAGCCGGAACCGCTTGCTCTGGTCGTTCCTGAGATACCACAGGTCGATGTAGATGCTCGATTCCCTGGCGATCCGGTCTGCATGGGCACCCAGTACGGATATGTCAGACCGTGACCACGACGGCAGCATGGGCGCCAGCACTCTGGCGGAGAGGAGATCCGCGTACCGGTGGTGCCGTGAATCCAAGTGCCGCATCGCGACGAAAAGGCTGGCGATGACGGGTGCGCTGAGTTCGCCGCGAGACCCCGCCTCGTGGACGCAGTCGCAGAAACTGCCGAACAACGGGGGTGGGCAACTGGCGAGGACCATGCCAAGCTTGCTATGACCGATGAGCAGTGGCGGCAATTGTCCGCGCAGGAAGGCGTCGGCAGCCGGGCTGCCCGTGCCGTAGCGACGCACCAGGGTCTCAAGGGCAGTGTCCGGTCGCTGCCGGATCGTGCGTCCGATGAGTTCGATCAGATTCGCGAGTTCGGCTGCCTGCTCCGCCACGGGTCGGGGCAGTATGCCGTCGGGAAGCGCCGCCAGCGCGGATACCAGGGCCGACCAGCCGTCCTTGGCCGTCGGCTTCGGGACGTCATAAAGCAAAGCGGCTAGCCGGGAAGTCACCGCGTCGGTCCCGATTTCGCCGGACGGAAGCCTGATCACCTCAGCAGCTTCCGCAACCGTCCACTGATCGCTCGCCCAGAGACGCCTGAGGAGATGCTCATCGACCACTGGGTCCCGCTGTCGGATCCGGCGGAGTTTCATGACGTGTGTGAGGGCTACCGCGGGCGGGACGACTTCGGCATGCGCCTGAGCGATGACCCACTCCTCGCCGAGTTCCGGGTGATCGGCGAAATCTCTCGGACGGAGGCTTCTTGCCGCCGGTCCGGTGATGAGGCGCTGTTGGTCCGCCGCCGGTAGATCCGCGATGCCGTCTGCGATTCCCGCCCGCAAATCCGGCCATGCTGTAGCAGCCTCCGCAAGTCCAGGCAGCTCCCCCGTAGCCAGCAGGGTCGGCGTGACAGCGCGGCGGCCAACTTGCCGGATCACCTCGCCAGCCGGACTCACGCAAGACGCCGACGCCCATGCAAGCAAGTCCAGGGCATGGCCGGCGTCGGCCCCCGCGAGCCGCGCCGCGCAGCGCTCCGCGGCGGCCCGGCGCGCCGCGGGGTCGTGCAGCACAATCCCGGCGCCGAGCGGTTTACCTGCGTCGGCGGTTTCCATGGCTCCGGCGACGAGTGCCGCCTCGATCCGGCTCGCCAGCGAGTTTGGCCCGGCCGCCGACGTGGCGCCTTCCTCCTGTTCGCGCGTGCGATCTACCCGCTGCGCGATCGCCAGCAGCTGTTGCTTGCGCGTCACGGGAAGATCGGACAGCGGCTGCGCGAGGGATGCCGACACCGCTGCCGTCATGGACTCGGTGGTTGCCTGCTCCTCCCGCGCGGCGCTTAGCCATTCGATCGCAGCGCCGACTTCGTCCGCCGTGAGCGGTTCGCCAAGCATCAGCGCCGCGCTGGCTAGCATCGGCAATGCGTCGCCGAGGGGGATGTCTGGATCCGTGCCCAGAGCAGCGGCCAGCGTCCACACCTCGGCCGCAGCGGCAACGCCTAGTCGGGTCAGCAAGATCGAGGCGGGGCTGGGCGGCACATCGGGCAGCGTTCCGCTGACTAGATTGAAAGTGTGAAAGGCCGCATCGCGGGCCACGTTCAGGTGCCGGGTGCCAGGTACCGAACCGACGACATGGGTGCGGCACCTGACCGGATCATAACTGTAGGTCGAGAACGTCAGACGCCGCGCCGCGGCCGGGCTGAGCAGGTAGACGATCGCCGCGATCAAGCGGCAGATCTCATCGGTGTCATTGGCGAACAGGAGCAGCTGACGTCCGGCGTTCAGCGCATGGTCGGCCGCGGTTAGCAGCGTGGCTAGCTGTGCCGGGGTACATACGCCTGATGCGAGGAAGTCGGCTATCGTCAGCCGGTTTATCGGGCCGATGGGCGGTGGTGCGGCCACCGCCGGGAGCTCGGTGCCCGCGCCCTGCCGGGATTGCCAGAACGGCGCGTCCCACAGTTCCACCGGTAGCACCAATCGCAGGTCGTCCCCGGGAGCCGTACTCACCAGCGTGTGCGCGAAGTAGTTTCCTAGCCGGTTCGAGAAGTCCAGACCAGTGAATTCGACCCGGGCTATGATGACGGCCTCTATACCCTCAGCGAAGGTGTACAGCAGGTTGACAGGAGTCTGCTGGCCGGCTTCCAGGCTGCTGGTGGGTGGCTCGTAAATGGTCTGGCGCTCGACCTCGCGCATCAGCGCGGCGGACACCCCTTGGGTCGCCGCACAGAACTGGAATCCTGAGTACCCCGCCAGCCCGTTCTCGCACGAGGTGTAGTGGAGCTGCAGCAAAGCCATGTCAATCCTGCCGCGATCCGACGAACGAGAACTGGCGGAGCAGCCACATAAACGGATCGGTGATCCGATAGGGCTGGATTCCCGTCGGGGATACCTGATTTTCAGGTGTGGGTGGAGCGCCTAGGGCCGAGACGGCGAAAAACTGGGCACACGTATAGTTCTGCCGCGCGATATCCACTAGCTGGCCTGCGTTCCAGCGAATGAGATTGTCGATCACCTCTTGCTGAACGGCGTCCGCCTGCGCTTGGTCGAAGTACCCGGCTGTGGGCGCGGCCTGACGCAGCGGGCTGCTTGGCGCGAGCAGATCCCAGAGCGCGTCGAGCTTGGTCAGCACAATGGCCACCGGCTTGCCGATCACCGCTGCGTGCGACCCTTCGCGCAGCAGCCTGGTAATCCGGTCGAACGCGGCTATCTGGCCGGTCCGCTGCAGCGGTGGCAGTTTGATCGAAGTGCCGATGGCTGTCCGGATACCGGGCAACTGCAGCGGATCTACCATGACCACGACACCGTCGGCCGCGGCAAGGTAGCGGATCATCAGTTCTACCTTGTCCGGCGACACGAGGTCCTCGCCCGCGCCATCGGCGAACGAGAGCAGCATCTCCTTCGGGCGACGCAGACCTGCGAAACGTTGCGGCGTTCGCTGGCCAAGCAGGAAGCGGAATACTAGCGGCTGGATGTATTTGCGACTCGTTGTCACCGTCTTCTGGAACAGTTGGGCGTTCCGGTACAGCCGAGATTCGTAGTCGCGGACATAACGTTCATGGGTGTAGTCGTCGGCCCCGATGGCGGATGCATTGAGGCGTTCTCCGGCCCGGTGGCGTAGCTCATGCAGCAATACCGTCATGAAGGCCGTTTTGCCTGCCAGCGTAGGGCCGGCGAACGCTATGAGGCGGCCGTCGACAGACCGGAACGTGGCGGGCAGCCGACTATGACACCGCGGGCACAGCTGCACCCGCGTGGGCTGGTGGCACTGCGGGCAATCGGCTTGATCGGCATCCTTGCCCGGCGTGAACACCGGCGGCAGCAAGGTCTCGGACTGACCCATCTCCCGCTCCAGCACTTCGTCCTGAAGCGGCCGGCACGCGGACCCGGCGATGCCCGCCCGGCCAGAGCAACGGAACGCGATCTCGCGTTCGGCGAACGCGTGGTAGCAGTAAGGGCACACCAGCGGATGGGCCCGGTCACGGACCTGCTGGACCCTGCGCGTCGCCGGGGGCCTCAGCTGCGCTGGCTTGGTACCGGCCGTCGCCGCTGGCAGCATTGCCGCCGCCAGGCGATCGGCCGGGACGATGTACTGGCCGCCCATCAGGCGCAGGACGCGCTCGGCGACCAGCGCGAACGCGCGGCTATCCGGTCCGACCAGATGGTCGCCGGTGACGTCTTGCCCGGCAAGTAGCGCGCGGAAGTCACGAGCCTGGCCGAAATGCACGTCCAGGTACCGGGAGACTGCGAGCAGCACGCGCAGCGCGTCGGACCGCCGCAGCCGTCTGAGCAGGAGTTTCCGGACCTCGTCGGTCACGAACTCGTAGTGCACCGCGTCGGGATCCGCGCCCGTTCCTGGATCGGATCGCCTCAGCAGCCCGCCGAGGAACACCTCCGCGAGCTGAGACTGCCGGGGTACCTCGAGCATCTCCTGCTGGATAATCCGGATCACCGGCAGACTGATGGGCGCCGCGGCGAGATAGATCGAGAGCTGAAACGCCTCGGGTGACGCGCTGGCGCGGAACCGCTGCAGTATCTGCCTGGCGTCTGACGCTCGCGCCCGGTCGGAGCCCGCCACCGACGAGCCGGGCTCCTCGGACAAGTTCGGTCCAGGTTGGCAGAGCACGGCGAGCGCCGACACGCCAGCCGGACCAGACGCGCCGACAAGGCGGCTCCACGATGCTAGCCAGACCGGGTCGAGTTCTAGGACCGGCACGGGAACCGTGCCGGCGCCCCGACTGGCGGGCTGGGCCATGCCACCCAGGGCGAGATGGGCGTTCGCCACGCCCGGCCGGGTTGCCCGCAAGGTGACCGGGACCGGACGCGCGTGTGTGTACGTCCACAGCCGCTGAGGTAGTGGCTGGATAATGGCCACCGGCTGATGCGCGCCCCACTCCGCAAGCACGCGGTGAGCCGCGCCGGATCGCCAGAGCGGGCCCACACAGTCGCTGATCACCATGATCGCCCGGCGGCCGGCTGGGTCCGTGAGTTCACCTGCGCTGCGTGGCGGCGATCCCGGCTGCCAACGCCGCACTCCAGGGCGCGCCGGGTCCTGTCCGACGCAATCCAGCAGCCAGAACCGGACGTCGCGGAACGTGCCGAGCCGCTCCAGCACGCCGCGGAACTCTCTGGTCAGCTGGCGCCAGATCGACATCGACTCATATCCATCCACAACAACGGCGAGCTCAAGCAATCTCGCCGGCGCCGCACGCATGACCGGGATCCACAGGCCGCTATCGGCGATCTCGTCGGCCGTGGCCTGCTCGTCGAGCTGAAGCCGGTGCCATGAGGGCGTCCTCCGCTTCAGCGGACGCAGCGCCCGGCCAACGCGGAGCCGGTCCGTTAGCGCGGGCGCCGCCGGCACCCGCACCGCGGCTGCTTGCCGTCCTACCGATCCTGCTGGGCCGACTGGGTGAAGCGTGGGGCCAGGCTGGCGCTGCTGGAACGGACCACGCGGCAGGCGCCCGTGCCCATCATCCTTGCTCGACGACGGCGTCTGCCTGGCCGGGGCGGGCAGCACGACCGTCGGCGGCGACCGGGATTCACTGGCCTGGCTGGATGCCCGCGATGGCCTCGGCCTGACAGGCCCCATCCGAGGCGCCAACCACAAGATGTCACGGATGTCTTCGTCGGTGGGTGCCAGGTCGAGTCGCTGCAGGAGATCCGCGAGCTGTCCCAGCGAGGTACTGGCCGCCGAATCACGGCTCATTGAGTCACTGCCCATCAACGGAAGTCAGGTACTGGAGGACTGCGTGGATCAGGCGCTCCTTGTCACCGGCCCACTCCTCGTGGAACGCGAGGAAGATGGCGTTGAGCAACTGGTCGGTCGCGAGGTCTCCACCCGAGCGCCGACCGATAAATGCGTCGATCAGGTTGCCGCCCTGCGCCACAGCGTCGTCGCCGAGGTGTGCTCGCACTATCGCCTCGAGCCGGTCCCGGTCGGGCACCTGCAGCTCCAGTCGCAGGCACCGCCGCAGGAACGGCGGTGGGAAGTCCCGTTCTCCGTTGCTTGTGATGATGACCAGCGGAAATTCAGCACATGTGACCTTGCCCTCGGTGATCGGCACGGTCCAGCTGCCGTCATGCGTCAGCACGTCCGCCACGGGCTGTTCGGCGGCGATCCGGGACAGCTCAGGGATCTCGTACTCGCCTTCCTCGAAGATCGTGAGCAGGTCGTTGGGCAAGTCGATGTCGCTCTTGTCGAGTTCGTCGATGAGCAGCACGCGCGGGCGCCGGTACGGCAGCAGCGCGGTGCCGAGCGGCCCGAGCCGGATATACCTTCCGATGCCGGGCATCGGGCGCTGGCCGCCCTCGCGCGCGAGGCCGGCGTCGTGGAGCCGGGCCAGCGCATCGTACAGGTAGAGGCCCTCTTGACGGGTCGACCGGCTAGTGACGGGCCAGTTCAGCACCGGCCCGAGCCCCAGCTCCAGGGCGACGTTATACGCCAGCGTAGACTTGCCAGTTCCTGGCTTGCCGGTGATTAGCAGCGGCCGTCTCAGGTAGAGCGAGGCGTTGACCAGCTCGACTTCCTCGTCGCTAGGCCGATAGGTCGCGGCCCGGGCAAGAGCGCCGAGGCGCCGCTCGGTCACTTGACTCGTCCCGACGGGGGGATCCAGGGAAGGATCGAGGGCGAACGTCCGCCATCTAGGCGGATCCGCGAGCTCCCAATCGTGCGGCTCTCCGATGCCTTGGTACATGGACCATCCGGTCATGTGTCCCCCAGATACTGCGGCGCGTCCAGTTGGAAGTCCTCTGCCGTGGGCGGACGGCGGTCGGCGTCATCCCAGAGCAGCGCCAGACCCGCGTCAGTTTGGCCGTTAGCGGCGCGTGATTGCCGCAACTGCCGGACGATCAATGGAAGCTCGGTCAGTCTTTGCCCGGAAAGCTCTTGAGCGAGCCGTTGCTGGAAGCCGAGCCCGGGACATCTCGTGCGGGCTCCGTCCGAGTTCGAGTGCTGGCACCGAGTGCGCGGCCAGACCACCACCGGTGTCCCGGCGATGAGCGCTTCGCTCAGCTCGTACCGCCCCTCAGTCACCGGGTGCGGCGGAAAAGTCAGGCCCAGCGCGATGATTTCGTCGCCGAGCAGCTTCGGGTACAGCTCACCAGACCGGCATGGCGCGTCCGCGCAAGTAATCCACCGAGAAAACGGGCCATTTTGTCCCGACTTGGATCTGGCCACCCGGTTCCACTTCTGCTGCCAGCGTCGCCAGAGGATGGGGTCGTACAGCCGGTCGCGATCGCGCACCACGACGACGAACTCCGTGCCGAGCGTCACATGCGTCCCGCTCGCCACCCATTCCTCCACCGCGTGATCGAGCAGGCTGCGTGGGAGGAAGAATTCGAGCATGATATCCGGCACGACTCCTGTCCGGGTCAGCTGTTTGATCACATTCTGCAGCTGCTGGACCACGTCCTGCCGGATCACGTCGAGCTTGGCCGGTTCATCCCTAGTCCGGCACTGAACTGGCGGGTATTCGCCGCGGTACAGCCACGCACTCAGCAAATAGCCCGCGTCTGGCGCGGGCACGTACGGATCGAGCAGGAACGTAAGCGTCGCGCGCTCGGTGTCGTCCGGCCTACGACGAAAAGGGTGCTTCTTCCAGAGCGCGGTGAGTTTCACCTGCTCTTCAGTACCGCCGTCATGCCTGCTGGCGTCGATGAGTCCGGCCAGCTGGCGGCACCAGTCCCGCGCTTCCTGCGTGATCTGGCGACTGTGTTTCCGGACTGCCACCTCGTGGGCTAGCACGATCAACGGATGTGACCGCTCTTCGTCGAAGCGATCTTCGAGGGCACGGACCAGGTCATTCGCGTCTGTCAGTACGGCTGTACTGTCGTCCCCTGTTGCCTGCTGGTAGTACTTCTGCAGCGACTCCGGTTCGACCATCGCGTTAATCCACCCGACGAACCTGGACCGGATGTCCAGCGTAAAGAACTCACTTGGCAGTAGCACTGCCACTTCCGCGGCGAATCGCCTGGCGGGCTCGGAGGGGTCGAAATAGTGAACCGCCGCCGCAAGGCACTGCAGCGCACCAGCCTGCGCGGCGGCCTTATCGATGACTTGCCAGCACATGAGCGGGATGGTGCCTGCCTGGGACAAGGACAGCTCGAACCCGTCGTCCCTCATCTTCGCCAGGATGACGTGCCGCGAGTAATCCTCGGCCATCGTCGGCACCTCGCTGAGCATGCCGGCAAGGCGCCCCTTCACTCCCATCACCGGACCGGTCATGACGTAGCCCGCTCCTCGGGCGGGTCTGCGGCGACGCCTAGGTCAAGGATGAGATCTTCAAGATTCCGCATCGGCAGCGAGTCCCGCTCAAGCGACCGGACCGTATCGATCAGTTTCCGTAGGCCGTGTGCGTGCACCGAACAGGTACGGACGATGTTGTATACCTGCACGCGAGGCACCGGGCTGCGGGGGATCGAATCGCGCAGTGACTCCGGCAACATGTTCAGGATTACGTTTCTCGTGTCGCTATCCGCAACCGCGGGTATCGCGAGCAGAGCGTCGGTGACCCGGTCTAGCGTGTCACGCGGGAATTGATAAGGCGCAGCAGGCACTTGCTTCCACCGCTCAACACTGGCCAGGATCTCGTCGATTTTGGCTGCAGTGGCCTCACCCACTTCCACTATGCCGTCTGCATTGATCTGTGTAACCAGCGGCAACAGCGCCGGGAAGCTCGGTCCCGCATTCTGAACGCAGCGGATAGCAACCTCGGCCAAGTCAGCACGGAGCTGCGCGGCGTCGACACCGATCTCTTCGAGGAACGACCGGCCGTCGGGAGTGATGGCCGGATCAGCGAGCGGTGCGATCTGCTGCTGGATAGCCTCCGTGAGCGCAGTGCGCACCCGGGTACGTCCGTCGAGGATTATGACGGGCGGTACGCTGAACCGCTCGCTCAGCGCCTGCTCAAGCTGATCGCGCGCACCGGCCGGTACGTGCTGGATCGCCAACGGTATGGCAGCGTCCATGGACTTTCCCAATGCCGCCGCGAAACGGCGCCGCTCAGGGTTACCGAGCAGGATCCTGGTTATGCCGCGGACGGTGCGATCCCCCAGCAGGGCCACGAGCCACGCCAAGAATGCCGCCTCTAACATGCTTCTGCTCTCTGCGGTAGCCGGACTTGAACAACGCGATATCGGCATAATGGCCGTTTGCGGCCTCCAGGAGCAAGTCACGTTACGGCGACATCTGTAGGCGGGACCCCGATCGCTGGCTACCTGCTCGGCGTATCCAGGTTTCTTGATAGGCGCCAACAGTCATGAGCGCTACGCATGCACCACGAGCAGCCAGGTGCGGCCACTGATGAACGTGCCGTTCGTCGAGCCACTCGATCCTCCGCGTACCCCTACCCCAGGACCGCCACCTGCGAGCCGTGGCGTCTTCGTTCCTGGGCATCGTCGGGGTAGTCACCCTCCGATGATGTCAGAGACGTCGCCGCAGTTGCGCGGCGCGCTGGGATCACCGGGTGCGAAATACCGGAAAGTAGCCTACTGACAACCACTGGAGGTTGACCTAGCCTGTCAGGTATGGCCGTTATGGCATGGCAAGCATCGGAGGTAATGGCCATGGACAGTGCCCGTCATGAAAATGCCATCGTCCACATCACCGACCTACGTGACGTACCGCTTGATCAGCTCAGCACCGATGTCGCGGCATCCGACCTGGTAAACGCCGTTATGCGGGGGATGGAAGGACCTTCACGCGTCAGCGTCGCGGGATTTAGCTCTGGTATCTGAATCGGTTATCCGCGTCGATGCGATGCGGGCCACTGTTTCGCAGTACGTCCTGAAGGTACACGGACGCTGCAACCTGGCCTGCGATCACTGTTACGTTTACGAACACGCAGATCAAAGCTGGCGAGCCAAGCCGAAAGCTATCTCGCTACCCACCGCGGCGACCGCTGCTCGGCGGATCGCGCAGCACGCCGCCGCGCATAATCTCGCGTCCGTTCATGTCATTCTGCACGGCGGTGAGCCGCTGCTGCTCGGCCGGGAGGAAATGCGCGCCGTGCTTTCCGCGCTTACCACGTGGATCACACCAGTGACCAAGCTTGACCTCAGAATTCACAGCAATGGCGTGCTGCTGGATGAGCAATGGTGTGAGCTGTTCGCGGAATTCGGCGTGCTGGTGGGCATCTCGCTGGACGGCGACCGCACCGCCAATGACCTGCATCGCAGGTATGCCGACGGCCGGAGCAGCTTCGACGAGGTTCTTCTGGCACTGGCGCTGTTGCGCACGCCGCGATTCCGGCATCTGTACGCCGGCATCTTGTGCACCGTCGACCTCACCAACGATCCGGAAGCCGTGTACGCGGCGCTCGTCGCCGAGCGGCCGCCGCGGCTGGACCTGCTGCTGCCGCACGCGACCTGGGAGAGCCCGCCCTACCGGCCGGCCGGTTCGGCGCACCCGTACGCGGACTGGCTGCTGCGCGTCTACCGGCGCTGGGTCGCCGACGGGCGCCCGGTGCCGATCCGGTTGTTCGACTCGGTTTTGTCGGCCGCCGCCGGCGGGCCGAGCTGGACCGAGTCACTCGGCCTGGACCCCGCGGACCTGCTGGTCATCGAGACCGACGGCAGCTGGGAGCAGACCGACTCGATGAAGACCGCGTACGACGGCGCACCTGGCACCGGGATGGACGTGCGCACGCACTCCGTCGACGAGGTGGCGCGGCATCCCGGCGTATCGGCCCGCCAGCGAGGGCTGGCCGAGCTGTGCGCCACCTGCCAGGCATGCCCGGTCGTGCGGGTATGCGGCGGCGGGTTGTACTCGCACCGGTACCGGGCGGAGACCGGCTTCGACAATCCATCCGCCTACTGCCTGGACCTGATGACGCTGATCAACGGGATCGTGCCCCGGCCGGGCGCGGCCACGCCGCCGCGCATGTCCCATGAACTTCCGGAGAGAGCGTTCGACGCGCTGGCCGCCGGTCCCGGCACCGTCGACGCCATCGCGACGATGGCGCAGGCCCGTCAGTCCCTGACGCGAGCGCTGGTCGCCGCCGTCGCGGCGGAGGGCGAATGGCGCGACCAGGATCTGCGGCAGGCGGCGGCCGACGGATGGGCCGTGCTGTGCGCGCTGGACGGGCGGCGGCCCGAGGTCGTCGCGGACCTATTCGCCCATCCGTACACCGCCACGTGGGCGATCCGGTGCCTGCGACCCTCGGCCGGGGCGGATCCGGACCTGGATCGCGCGCATCTGGCCTGCCTCGCCGCCGCCGCGGCGATCCGCGCGGCGGAACCGGCCGAGCTCGTCGTGCCGGTCCGGGCCGGCTATGTGTTCCTGCCCACGGTCGGGGCGATCAGCGTGTCAGCCGGCCGTTCCGCGCAGCTCATCGTCACGGACGGCCGCGCCCGCCTGAGCGCTCCGGACGGCGGCGGCTGGCTGCCGGTCCGGCGGATCAGCGGACCCGTCCTGCACACGATCGTCGAGGACCTCGACCCGTTCCGCGACTGTCACGACTGGGCACCCGCCGGCCGCCTGTCCGAACCCGAATGGCGGACCTGGCGCGCCGCCCTCGACGGGTCCGGCCGGCGGCTGCACCGGGAACTGCCGGCGTACGGAACCGTGCTCGCGGCGGGGCTGCGCGCCGTCGTCCCGCTCCAGCCCAGCGCAGATCGCATGCGCAGCAGCACGGCGCGGCAGGCGCACGGCGCGGTGGCGCTGGCGCTGCCCGCCGAGGCGCATGCTGTCGACGAACTGCTGATCCACGAGTTCCAGCACGTCAAGCTCAACGGCCTGCTCGACCTGTACGAGCTGTTCGACGCGACAAGCACCGAGCGGCTCAAGGTGCCGTGGCGGGACGACCCTAGGCCCGTGGAGGGAGTCCTGCACGGTATTTACGCCCACCTGGCGGTAAGCCACTACTGGCGGGCCCGCGGCGCCGCGCACCGGCAGAAATACCTGCGCTACCGCTCCTGGGTGCGTGCGGCGGCCGACTCGCTGGCCGCCACCGGCGCGCTCAGCAAGCAAGGTGAACGGTTCGTCACGGGCATCGTGCTCGGGACCGATGATGGGTAGGGCATCCGTACAGCTACGGATATTTCAGGTATTTACTGATATCCACCCTGGTTTCGGGACGCGATTGCGTCGCGAGATTATCACCGTTCCGTCAATGCGCGCCGATGTCATGACACAATGGCGTGAATGGCAGGAAGCCTCTTCGGCGCCGCCGTTGCTCACAGCTAGCCCGGCGGGAGGTAGCGACCGCGTGGCCGAGGAAGTCCGTCCGCGTACGCCGTTGTTCTTCCTCAGCTACGCACATTCGGGCGGGCGCCAGCGGATTACCAAGTTCTTCAACGACCTCACGGAAAACGTCGCCCAGCTCGTCGGGCGGCCCGTCGGCGCCGATCCCGGCTTCATTGACACGCGTATGCCGGACGGCAGCCGGTGGTCGCCGGAACTGCTCGACGCCGTCGGCGGATGCCGAGTATTCGTCGCCATGCTGTCGGGCCCGTACACGACCAGTCCCTGGTGCGGCATGGAGTGGTACGCGTTCGCGCAACGGATGGTGATACCCAAGCCGGGAGCCAGCTCGATACACCGTACCTGCGTGGTGCCGGTGATCTGGGCGCCGATCCTTCCCGCGCAGGCGCCGCGAGCGGTGCGGGCACTGCAATGGTTCACCCCGGACGGGCCGCTGATCGACCCGGCCGTTCCCGAGCTGTACGAGGCCAACGGGATTTTCGGGCTGATGACCATGGGCCTGGACACGTCCTACCAGACGGTCGTCTGGGAGCTTGCCAAGCATATTCGCGACATTTACTACGGCTACGACGTGGCACCGCTCGTGCTCCGCGCGGACCAGCTTCACGACGCATTCCAGGAGGGCGGATCATGACCGGACCCGCGCTGACAGCGGACGCGGTCGGGGTGCGCGCCAGCTATTTCTACCTGAGCTACGCTCACTCCCCGCCGCTGGCTGGCGCCCGGGAGGCTTCGCACGACCGGTGGGTGCGCGCCTTCTACACCGACCTCACGGCGGCGGTCCGGCGGCACGCGCCACAACGCCGATCCCACATGGTGACCGGCTTCTACGATCAGGAGATCCCGCTCGATTCAAACTGGAAGGCACTGCTGATCCGCGCGCTCAGCGCCGCGGAAGTGTTCGTGCCGCTCTACTCGGAGGGATACTTCACCCGGTCCTGGCCCGGCCGCGAATGGGCCTGCTTCCAGCAACGGCTGACCGACGCCGAGGTCAGCGATCCGCTCAGCCGGGTAATCCCCGTGCTATGGGTCCCGCTGCCGCCCGGCCGGACCCCGCCAGCGCTTGACCGTGCGCTCGCGCTTGGTGCCGGTGACCAGGTGTACCTAGATAACGGCCTCGCCGCTATGCTCCGGCTCACGCCGTACCGCGCGCGCTACGACGCGATCGTGGAACGCCTCGCGGAGGAAATCGTCGACCTCGCGGAGACCTCTACGCTGGCACCATCCCCGGTGCCGGACATCGACGACGTGCCGAGCGCGTTCAGCCCCAGCGAGTCGACCGCGTTGCTGGCGGTGGCGGTACTGGCCCCGGCGGGCACTGCCTGGCGGCCGTTTCGCGAGCAGCAGCTGTCGCTCGCGGACTACGCGGCGACGATCGGAGAGCAACTCGACTTCGCCGTGCTCATCACGGACATCGGTAAGGCCAGCCGAAAGTTCGAGCACAACCCCGCGGTGCTGCTCATCGATCCCGCGCTCGTCGCGGACGGCCGGACTCAGCGGACGCTGCGCGAACTCGCTGGCAAGCTGCCGGCCTGGGTGGTGCCGGCTATCGTGCTCGACGCCACGTCGGTCGATCGTGTGACGGAGGATGTGCGTACCGTCAGAGCTATCCTTGAGTCGACGTCGTATCCCCGGACCGAGCCGGTGCGGCGCGCCTTGCGGGGCATCGGCTCGCTCGCGGACTTCGTGGCGCTCATGCCGTTCCTGATCGCCGAGGCGGAACGGCAATATCTGCGGCATGGGCCGATCGAGCGTACTGTGGCCCCGCCTGGTTCCCGTCCCCGCCTGTCCGATGGCGAAGGAGATACCCGATGACCGGCAAGCCAGCCGCCGATGACGGCCAGATCGTCACGTTCTACTCCTACAAGGGCGGCACGGGCCGCACGATGGCGCTCGCCAATGTCGCCTGGATCCTTGCCGCTAACGGCATGCGCGTGCTGGTCGCCGACTGGGACCTGGAGTCGCCAGGCTTGCACCGGTTCCTCCGGCCGTTCCTGCCGTCCGAAACCGAGGTCGCCGACACCCCCGGCATCATCGACCTCATCAAGGGCTACCAGCGGGTCGCGGCGAGGACTGGCGGCGCCGAGCGGCTGGGCGGCGCCATCAAGGACCTGGCTAAGGTGGAGCGTTACGCCTTCTCGCTGGACTGGGACTTCCCCGGCAACGGCACCCTCGACTTTCTGTCCCCCGGCAAGCAGAACATCGACTACATGGCGACGCTGGCGAGCCTGGACTGGGACAACTTCTACCACGACCTGAACGGCGGCGAGTTCCTCGACGCGCTGCGCGATGACATGAAGCGCCACTACGACTACGTGCTCATCGACAGCCGGACCGGGCTGGGTGACATGGCAGAAATCTGCACGGTCCACCTGCCCGACATGCTCATCGACTGCTTCACGCTGAGCATCCAGGGCGTCGAGGGCGGCGCCGACGTCGCCAAGCGCATCCAGCTGCATCGCGCACGGGGCATCCGCATCCTGCCGGTACCGATGCGAGTCGACGACAAAGCGGAGAAGGAGAAAGTCGAGGCCGGCCACGCGACCGCGGTCCGGCTGTTCGCCGGACTTCCCGCGGGCATGTCCGAGACGCAGCGACGTGACTACTGGGCCGCCGTCGAGGTGCCCTACCAGGCATTCTACTCGTTCGAGGAAACGCTGGCCGTGTTCGGGGACCCGCCGGGATCACCGGGCTCGCTGCTCGCGTCGTTCGAGCGCCTCACTGCGCACATCACCGACGGTGCGGTGACCGGCCTGCCGCCCGTGGATGAACAGGTGCGGCTGCGCACCAAGCAGCTCTTCGTCCGCCGGGCACCGCTCCAAGGCGACGAGATCGTGCTGGAGTTCTATCCGGAAGACCAGGTGTGGGCCGAGTGGATAGAGTCCGCCCTGCGCGAGGCGGACGTCACCATCCGGGAGCGGCGACTCGATGAGCACGCCGTGGCGGATCTGGCGGAGCCAGCAGATCCGCACCTCAGGGGGCTCGTCGTGGTCTCCGCGACGTACCTGTCGCGCCGGGGCAGGCAGCTGAGCCAAGCCGGTGCGCCGGCCATCGCGGTCTACGTGACGCCGACTCCGCCGCTGGCGGAGTTCCCGGCCGGCTCGGCGATCTTCCTCGCCGGAGTGCCGGAAAAGGATGCCGTGGAGCGGCTGCGCCGGATCCTCGGGCTTACCGGCAAGCCGGCCGCGGTGACCGGCGGCATCCGGTACCCGGGCAACGAGCCCGAGATCTTCAACACGCTGACACGCAATCCGCAGTTCACCGGCCGTGAAGACGCCCTGCTCCAGCTTCGTGAGCAGCTCCGTGACTACGGCTCCGCTGTGGTCCTCCCCGTCGCGTTGCACGGCCTCGGCGGCGTCGGCAAGACGCAGGTCGCCCTCGAATACGTGCACCGCTTCAAGACCGACTACGACCTAGTGTGGTGGATTGACTGCGGCGAGTCGCAGTTCGTCGACGCTTCGCTGGCCGACCTGGCCGGCCAGCTCCGTGAGCGTTTCGCCGTTCCGGCGCCGAGCACCGCGAACGTGGCAGAGGCGGTCCGCGTGGTGCTCGACGTGCTGGGCCGCGGCACCGCGGTGCCCAGGTGGTTGCTCGTCTACGACAACGCCGAGGACATCGAGACGATCAGGCCGCTGCTGCCGCACGGCGGTGGCCATGTTCTGATCACATCCAGAAACCGGACCTGGGCGGAGACCGGCACCCGCCCGTTGCCGGTCGAGGTGTTCAGCAGGGAGGAGAGCATCGCGCATCTCCGGCACCGGGTGCCGTCGATCGACTTCGAGGAGGCGGACCGGCTGGCCCGGATACTCGGCGACCTGCCGCTCGCGATGGCGACGGCCGGGGCCTGGCTGGCGGAGACGAACCAGCCGGTCGCCGCCTATCTGGCCGAGCTGGAGCGTCAGCCCACCAGGACGCTTTCCATCAGCCAGCTTCAGGAGTACCCGGTCCCGCTGGCCAACGCGTGGGACCTGTCGCTGACCCGGCTCGCCGAGCGGTCGCCGGCCGCGGCGAGGTTGTTTGAGCTGTGCTCCGTCATGGCAAACGCGATCGCGACCGACCTGCTTTACAGCCCGGCTATGGCGAAGATGCTCGAGCCCTTCGACCCGGCCCTGTCCGAGCGAATGATCATCGGCCGGGTCGTGCAGGAGATCAACCGGCTGGCACTGATCAAGCTCGACCCCGCGTCCGGGCAGGTCATTGTCCATCCGCTCGTCCGAGCCGCGGTCCAGGACCGGATGCCGGAGGATGAGCGCGCCGCCGCCCGCCGGGATGTCCACCAGATCCTCGTCGCGTCCCGGCCGCGCCGTGACGTTGACGACCCGGCCACCTGGAGCCGGTACCGGTACATCTGGCCGCACCTGGAGCCGACCGAGGCGATGCTGTCGGCCGAGGAATCAGTGCGCCAGTTGTTCGTCGACCGGATCCGGTATCTCTGGCTGCGCAGCGACCTGCGGAACGGCCGCCGGCTCGCGGAACAAGTAGTCGACGCATGGCAGGCCATGGAAATGGCCGAGAACGAGCCAACCCGCGCCGCCGCGCTGCACCGGCAGTTGCTTCAGGTGCGGTTCAATCTGGCCAACCTCCTCCGCGAGCTGGGGTTCTACGAGGACGCGCAGGAACTCGACCGGAGCGTCCTCGCCGAGCAGACCGCCGCCCTCGGACCCGAGCACCCGCACACGCTGATGACCGCGGGCAGCCTGGCAGGTGACTTGCGCGCCGACGGCCGGTATGCCGAGGCGCTCACGATGGACCAGAAGACATATCCCGCCTGGACCGAGTTGTTCGGGGAGAACCACCCCCGCACGCTGGCCGCCGCGAACAACCTGGCGGTCTCTTACCGCCTCAACGGGGATGTGACCGCCGCGCTGCGGCTGGACGCCGACACCTACGAGCGGCTCCGTACGACGGTGGGAAACCAGCACTACGCGACGCTGAACTCGGCCCGCAACGCCGCCCGCGACCTCCTCGAGGCCGGACGCTACTCCGAAGCCGCGGCCCGGACGGAAGAGATCGCCGCGCTGTGCGCGGATACGTTCGGCAGTAATTCCATCACCGCGCTTGATGCGCAGATGCTCCATGGGATAGCGCTGCGCAGCGCCGGACGGGCGGCGGAAGCGGAACCAATCCTGCTGACCGCACTAGACCGGCTCACCAGCAGTTTCGGCGAGTCAGGCAGTACCACCCTGGCCTGCCGACTCAGCCACGCCACGAACCTGGAGTCGCTCGACCGCTTCGCTGAGGCGGCGGTAGAGATCCGGCATGTGCTCGACATCTACGGCGAGCGGCACGGACCCGACCACCCGCACACCCTCGTCTGCGAAGTGAACCTGGCCACCGCGCTGCGCTTCGTGGACGAGCACGACGAAGCCATGCGGGTGATCCGTCGCGTACTGACGGACCTGCGCTTGGTGCTCGGCGATCTCCATCCGTATACCCTCGCCGCGTCGATGGTGCTCGGCGTGCTGCTGACCGACGAGCGGAACTTGGCGGAGGCCGAGCAGGTCGAGGCCACGGCCGCCGCCGATATGGCGCGCACCTTGGGCCCGGGACATCCGGATACGCTACGCTGCCGCGCCAACCTGCTGCTTACCCGCCAGCAGCGCGGCGAACGCGGCGCCGTCGCGGAGCGCGAAACGGTGCTTCGTCAGTTGGTGGCTGTGATCGGCGCCGACCACCCTAACGTGGAAACGCTGCGCAAGGAGCGGAGGCTGATGCGAGCGCTGGATCCGCAGCCGTTCTGAACCATGGGCTCCTGGAGCCAGACAAGGACCTCGGGCAGGATCTCCATCGCGTCGAAATGCGCCGCGCTGGGCTCGATGTCGACTAGGACATTACCGCTGTGACCATTCTGGATCTTCCGGGACAGCCACTGCGTGTGTGTCACCGGGTTGTACACATCGTCTTCGCCATGCCAGAGCAGCACCGGCACTTCGATCGAGGAGAGCTCGAATCCCCAGGGACTGCACAGCGCCACCGCATCGTCTATCCAGCCGTCCGCGCCATTACGGAATGCCTCGGAATAGGTCTCGGTCAGCAGTTTGCGCATGCCGAAATCATCGACGATCCGCTTATCCGGCTCGGTCATCTCTCCCAGTAGCTTGGCGATCAGGGTTTCGGGATCCTCGCGAATTTCGCGTGCTCGTTTGGTGAGATCCATCGCGATGGCCGCGGCATCCGTGGTGACCCCGGTGTAGTCATCCACGTTGGAGCTGGTCATTCCCTCAAACCATTCAAGGTCGTCGGCGTCCCGCGGCGCCGGGCTGACCAGCGCGGCGACGGCGGTGATCCGGTCCCCGAGCAGGGCCCCGCAAGCTAGGGCGTGCGGACCGCCGCCGGACCGTCCGGCCACGGCGAACCTCTTGATGCCCAGGGAATCCGCGATGGCAAGCACATCCGACGCCGCGTCGGCTACCTGGCGGCCCGCGTGGCGATCCGACCCGCCATATCCCGGCCTGTCGTAGCAAATCAGCCTGACGCCAAGGCGGTACAGAACGCTCGCACGCGGTCGCGGACCGTTGCGGCTGCCGGGCGTGCCGTGCAGGAGGAAGATCGGCGCGCCGTCGGCGGCTCCCACGCAATCCACGGCGAGGCGGCGACCGTCGGCGGCCTGTACCTCCTGCATCACCCAAGCCCTCCCAGGTCTGCCGCCATGCAGAATATACCGGCAGACAATAGTAGAGCGCTCAAGGCCCACACGAGCACCGAACGCGGCTCCCGCGGCCGCGGTTGCGTGTCGAGTAGCCCTCGCTTTAAGGGTAAACCAGCAAAGACTCGCTGCCCAGGGGCCTATTTGACGGCCATTGCAAAAACGGAACGACGTGCGGCGATTGCCGCGGTGTGCTCTGAAATTTCTCCTTTTATCAGCCTCGCCCCACCAGTCACACCGAGCGTGTTGCGAGCCCAGGGCGCAGCGTGTCGCGCGCGCTTGGCCGCCCGGTGGATCAGAGGCCGGCGGACGGGCTCGACAGGCCCGAGGGCCTCGATAACGCGGTGAGTTACCGCTTCGTGGTAGCGGGACCCTTGTTTACGAGGGTCGATCCGCCACAAGGGGGTAATCTTCCACATTGCTGACGGGCCTGCCAATGTGCTCCTATCCCGGCAGGCGCATACGGCACTCCAGGCACACGCTGCGCGTCCGCGGCCCTGGGCCGCGGCGGCGCGCCCGCCGCCGGCACCGCCACGCGCGCGCAATTCGCCGAAAACCCGCGGGGACGCGTCAGGTCCTGGCCGGGCGGTAGACGTGGATGACCGTGCCGTCGGGAAAGCTAGTGGCTTCGGCTAGATCCAGCGGAAGCGGCCTATCCAGGTACTTGAACAGCGGCAGCCCGTTCCCGAGGGCGACCGGGTGGATGACCAGGCGGTACTCATCGATCAGGCCGAGCCGGGACAGCGCCTGGACGAACGCGGCACCGCCATGGACCATGATCTCGCCGTTTTCACCGGGTTCGCTCTTGAGGGCGGCTATTTCCTCGGCGAGGTCACCACTGGCGATCCGGGAGACGGGCCATCCGGCGGCCGGCAGCGTCCTGGAGAACACCACCTTGGGCAGTTCGTTCATGAACGCCGCGTAGCCGCCGGTCGCGGCCGGCCAGTAAGCGGCCATCGCCTCGTACGTGACACGGCCCATTATGTGGGTGCCGACCTGGCGCAGGGACGCTATCTTCCAGGCGCGCACATCCGGATGCTCAGCCGGAAGCCCCCAGTCGCCCTCGCCGCCTGGCCCGGCGACATATCCGTCCAGCGTGACGCTCATTTGCAGGACCAGTTGCCGCATCATTACTCCTATTTCTCGTTTTGTGCCGGATGGCGGTGTACTCGGTAGCGGAGATGCGTCGCGTCGCGCCCCTCCAGTCGCCGGATCAGTTCAAGTTCGATGTGATCGGGGCCAAGCGCGTCGAACAGCCGTCGCCCGCCGCCGAGCAGAACTGGCGCCAGATGGATCTCCATCTCGTCTAGCACCCCTCCCCGCAGCAGGGCCTGCGCCGCGCCGGCCCCGTGCACCATCACGTCGCGATCGCCCGCCCCGGCCCGGGCCAGTTCCGCGCAGTCCGCGACGTCGGTGACGAACCGGGCGCTGCCCGGCGGGACATCCCCGTCGTCGACGTGATGGGTCAGCACGAAAATCGGCACGCCATCGTGGTGATCGCCCTGCCAGCGCCCGGCCAGCTCGAAGGTGCGCCGGCCGGAGATCACCGCGCCGGTCGCCATCGCCTCGCGGAACACCTGCCCGTCCGGGCCATCCGACATCCGGTAGTTGCCCCAGTTCATCACCCGCGCGCCATCGCGACCGAGCTCCTGACCCGGCCGGTCGTCCGGTCCGGCGATGAATCCGTCGAGGGACATCGCCATGTAGAGACGGATCATGCGTACTTCACCTCGTAGCGAAGGTGCAGGGCATTGGGCGACTCGAGCGACCGGACCAGCGCGAGCTCGATGTGGTCAGGCCCGAGTCCGTCGAAGAGCAATCGCCCCTGGCCCAGCAGGACCGGGATCAGCTGGATCTCCATGACGTCCAGCACGCGTGCCCGGAGGCATTCCCGTGCCGTGTAAGCCCCGTGCACCAGCACGTCACGGTCCCCGGCGGCCGTTCTCGCCTGCTCGGCGCACGTTCCGATGCCGTCGGTCACGAAGCGGACGTCACCTGGGGGCGTAACCTCCGGTGCGTGGTGTGTCGGAACGAATATCGGCACGCCATCGTGATGGTCGCCATCCCAGTAGCCGACGAAGTCTCCGGTGCGTCTGCCGGTGATCACGGCGCCGGTCGACATCACCTCCTCGAAGATCGTCCTGCTCGGTTTATCGCTTGGCCGGAAGCCTTCTCCGCTGGGACCTAGCCATTTGTGCAGCCGGTGCCCCCCGGTGCCAAACGGATTGTCTTTGGTATCGCCCGGCCCGGCGATGAATCCGTCAAGGGACATGGACATATACAGCACGATGCTGCCCATGGTTCTGCTCCGTTCCGTGTGATCGGCTTGCCGGTTGTCGTCCATGCAGACGTGCCGGGGCGGAAAACTAACCGGTGCCGGTACTGTGATCTACCGGTCGGGACGCGAACGCGAGGGGGTGGACGGTGGAGGATTGGCCGGGGATCGGAGACTTCGACGACCTGGTGCACAGGTACCGGCGCGAGCTGCACGTCTACTGCTACCGGATGCTCGGCTCCTTCGACGAGGCCGAAGACCACGTGCAGGAGGTGCTCCTGCGTGCCTGGCGGTCCAGGGAGCAGTTCGAGGGCCGGTCGAGCCCACGGACCTGGCTGTACCGGGTCGCCACCAACGCTTGCCTTGACACATTGCGCCGGGATGCCCGCCGGGCCGTGCCCGCCGCGTCCGGGACACCCGCCGGGCATGGACCTTCGGTCACCACGATGCCCTGGGTGCAGCCGTATCCGGACTCGCTGCTCGACGAGCTGACCGCGGAGCAGCCGGGCCCTGAGGCGGCGGCGGTGAACCGGGAGACGATGTCGCTTGCCTTCCTGGCGACGATCCAGCTGCTGCCGCCGCGCCAGCGCGCCGTGCTGATCCTGCGCGACGTGGTCGCCTGGTCCGCCGCCGAGGTCGCCGGGCTCCTCGACATGAGCGTTCCGGCGGTCAACAGCGCGCTCCAGCGCGCTCGGGCCACGCTGCGCGACCAGTGGCCGGATGGGCGGCTGGGCTGGACGCCAGCCGCCGAACCCGACGCCGAGCAGCGCCGCCTGCTCCAGCGCTTCATCGACGCCCATGAGCAGGCCGACCCGGAGACGCTCATCGCTATCCTGCGCCACGACATACGGCTGGCGATCTCCCCGCAGGTCGGCGAATGGAACGGCCGGACAGAGGTGGGCGACGTGCTCCGGGATGGCATGAACTCCCTCGGCAAGTGGCGAGTTCTGCCAGTCAAGGCCAACGGACAGCCAGGTGCGGCCGGTTACCTGCGCCGTCCGGGCGAGACCGCCTTCACTCCGTTCGTCCTCACCGTACTGCGGATCGAGCGCGGCGCGGTGGCCGAGATCGCCGCCTTCGAGCAGCCGTCGATTTTCGCCGCGTTCGGCCTGCCCGCAAGCCTGTGAGGAGTGCCCAGAGGAGTCACCAAAGGCCGTTCTGAATCAGATCAGAAGTATTCATGCCGAACGACCGGTGGTACTTCGGGCATGACACCGGAGCTAGCCCGGAGGCTCAGCCGGGCGCGCAGGTGAGGTTGGATAGCGTCGAGTTCGATCCGGCCACCACCATGCCGAACGTCGTGGAGCCGCCGGCGGCTAGCGCGCCGTCGTAGCTGGCGTTGACCGCCGTGACCTGCTTGCCGCTTTGCGTCACGGTGGCGTTCCACGAGTTCGTCACGCTCTCCGCCGTGTCGCCGAACATGAACGCCGCACTCCAGCCGGTCAGCGCCGCGGTACCGGTGTCTTTCACGGTGAGCTGGAGCTGGTAACCACCGGACCAGGAGTTCGTGACCGTCGATGTGAGCGAGCACGTCCCACTGCCCGGCGTCGGGGTCGGCGTCGGTGTCGGTGTCGGGGTGGTTGATGTCGTGTAGCTGATCGGGGTGTACGCCGCCGAGCACCCGTTGCCGCAGCCGGACGGCAGGGTGAAGTTGTAGATCTCCCCGTTCTTGACCAGGTTGCCCGAGGAGTCGATGACCTGGATCTCATAGTTCGACCCACCGGTGCCGGCACCGGTGGTCGGGCCGATGATGTAGTCGTCGCCCTGATCGCTGTCCATCGTCGCGGTCACCCAGGCGCCGTTGGCGAAGTACTGCACGCCGTGAATGCCGTTGGGCAGATGCGAAATGGCGATCGCCGGCCAGAACGGCTGAGCGCCCTGGATGGCTCCGATGGCGATATCCCCGGTGTAGTTCGGCGCCTGGACGAACTGCCAGGAAACCTGCCGGTTGTTCCAGTGAGCGGGATACATGTTCCCGACCGGCTGGCCGTTCAGCACGAACTGGTTCAGTGACGCCTGAGCGAGGTCGATGTGGTTCGGGTCGTCCTTGCACCAGGCGTTACCGTCGTCGCAGCTGTCACCGACGATGAAGTCCAGCGTCGCGCCGTTGTACTGGTCGGAAACCCACGAGCCGTTCCGGCAGAACGGCTCGTTCGGCGCTCCGTCGTTGACGCCGGTGCAGAAGTTGCCGATCGTGACTTGCACCCAGCGACCGCAGTTGAGCCCGTTGTCGAACATGCCGATCTCGCTCGCGTCCGCCGCCGGGATCGGCCGTGGCAGGTTCGAGTAATCGCCCGGCGAGTTCTGCACGTTCAGCGCGAGGAAGTTCTGCGAGTCCAAGGCGGACTGCGGCAGCCCGCAGCCGCCGTAAGGGGACCCGAGTCCGGAGAACCACGTGGCGTTCCCGGTAACCGGCGACGGCGCCCCGGACGCCACGATCGCGCTCGCCGGAAGCTGAGCGATTGCTACTGCCGCACACGCGGCCACCACCGCGAGAATCACCGGTTTGCGCATGAACTTCCTCCACGGTCAGGGGTTGCCGTCACGATAGGACGGGCGTCGTTCGGCTGACTGTGCTGAACTTCCCGTGCCGCTCCCGATGCAGGTCAGCGCGCCATAGTCAGAGCGCGGGGATGAAAGTTCCGCGTGTCGCCGCGATCAGCGCCACAGGCGCTCACTTGCCCGCCGGGCACCTGGGTCTGCCTCACGAGCGCGACTGGGGGCGGACCACGCCGTGCTCGCAGGCGTAGACCACGGCTTGCACCCGGTCGCGTCGCCCGATCACGCTGTTCCCAGCGGTCTGGCGGCCGGCAGCCATGACCGCCGGCTCACCATCCTGCTGGCACGGTTCGATCCGGCAGCGAGAAGACCGGCCCTCCATCTCGGAGAACCGGCCTCTGACCTGCCAAAACTTGGTAGCGGGGGTAGGATTTGAACCTACGACCTCTGGGTTATGAGCCCAGCGAGCTACCGAACTGCTCCACCCCGCGTCGCGTGTCCCTACTCTATGAACTCCCGGCGACCAAAGCAAATCGCGGCATCCTAGAAGAACCTGTCGTCAGGTGAGGAGAGCAGACTCGTCCCGGAGAACGGGGCGGTGTCGCCGCCCGGCGCGGGGCTGTACGGCGGGACCCGGTACGGGGTGCTCTCGCCGAGGGAGAAGTAGTCGTCGGCCCGGACCCGGTCGGAGCTGAAATCCGGGAAGGGCAAGGGCTCGTCGAGCTCGCTTGCGGGGTCTGGATCCCGCCGTCTGCGCGAGCCACCACGGCGCGGCCGCCGGCCGTCCCGCGAGAGCCAGTGCCAGAGCCGGCCGCGTCCGCGCACGGCGAACCCCGCCATGATCACAACCATGGCGACGGCCAGCGGGACCAGTACGGCGATCAGCACTGAGGCGGCTGGGCCGCCCCGCGCCCCGGAAGCCCCCGACGCACCGTACGCACCGGACGCACCGGACGCGCCCGGCCGCGGCGCGCCGAGTTGCCGGGACACCGCACGTCCCTGCGGGGTGGCGAGCCAGGCCTGGAACTTCGCGTAGACCGGATCTGGCGCGCTGGCCGATACCGGGAAGGCCGTGGCGTTGACCGCCGCACTCAGTCGCAAGATTCCGTACCCGGACGAGTCGTTGGGGACTTTGCCGCCATCCCGCAGCGCCGTCCCGGTTAGCCGCTGGATCACCTGGTGCCAGCGCAGGGCGGGGTAACGCGACCGGATCAGCGCGACCGCGCC
>Ga0207664_10000334_pt1 | contig 34782 bp, 32 predicted proteins | sample LARL83metaG_FD_184349 | JGI IMG/M metagenome (GOLD analysis project Ga0207664, IMG submission 184349) | Corn, switchgrass and miscanthus rhizosphere microbial communities from Kellogg Biological Station, Michigan, USA - LAR L8-3 metaG... | ecosystem: Host-associated > Plants > Roots >... | reverse complement strand
GGTCGACACCCTCCTCATCTGCGTAGCCCTCGTACTGGCCGCGCACGGCGGTGCCGGGGTCGAAAGGCTCGATCGCCCGCAGCGCCATGCGCTTGGCCCGCCGGATGTCCTCCGGGTCCAGCGTGATCGGCGGCTCCATCGTCACCAGGGCGAGGAGCTGCAGGACGTGGTTCTGGATCATGTCGCGCGTCGCGCCGATGCGGTCGTAGTAGCCGGCGCGGCCTCCGATGCCCTCATCCTCGGCCGCGGTGACCTGGATGGTCTCGATCAGCGTTCGGTTCCAGATGGGCTCGAAGACCGAGTTGCTGAACCGGAACGCGAGCACGTTCTGGACTGTGTCCTTGGCCAGGTAGTGATCGATCCGGAACGTCTGCGGCTCCTCGAACACCTTGGCCAGCTCCCGGTTGAGCTGGCGGGCGGAGGCGAGGTCCTGGCCGAGCGGCTTCTCGAGCACGATGCGCCGCTCGGCGCCGTCCTTCCCGCCGAGGCCGGCAGCGGCCAGCGAGCGGACGACGTCGGCGAAGGTGCTCGGCGGCGTGGCCAGGTAGAAGATCGCCGTGCGGCCGGGATCGAGCTTCTCCTTTAGGTCCGCGTAGCTCTTCGGGTCGGCGTAGTCGACCCGCACCCACTCGGCCGGCGCTCCCTCGACCCGCTTCTGGAACTCCTCCGACGTCAGCTGCGAGCGCCCCGCACCGATCACGTGGAGATCGCGCGGCAGGGCGCCGCGCTGCTGCAGCCCGGCCAGCGCCGGCAGCACCTTCCGTTTGGTGAGATCGCCGGAGGCGCCGAAGATGACGAGGTCGACGGGTTGGGCCATTGGTCTCCCTATGATGGCCGGGATGGTCGTAGGCACCGGGCACCGCCGGCTCGAGGGCAAGGAGAAGGTCACCGGCGCCGCCACTTTCACTGCCGACGTGCAGGTCCCAGACCTCGCGCGGGCGCGGTTCGTGCTCAGCCCCTTCGCCCACGCGCGCATCGCGGGCATCGACACCGCCGCCGCGCTGGCCGCGCCCGGCGTGCTGGCGGTGATCACAGGCGACGACCTGCCCGAGGGTATGACCGCCGGGGCCGAGGGCTCGCTGGCGCGCGACTTCGTTCTCCACGTCGGGCAGCCGGTGGCGATCGTCATCGGGGAGACCGAGGGCGCGGCGGCTGACGGCGCTGCCCTGGTCGACGTCGACTACGACCCGCGTCCGCCGCTTACCGACCTCGACGCCGCGATGCAGCCGGAGGCGCCGCTGGTCATCCAGCAGCCGGCGTCCACCGACGAGGCGGCGACGCACGGCGCCGCGTTCGGCGGCGACGGCGGCGACGACAAGCCTCGCAATGCGACCAGCGCCGCGAAGTTCAACCGCGAGGACGTCGACGCGGCCTTTGCGGAGAGCGCGGCCGTGGTCGAGCGGCGCTACGAGATCGCCAGCGTGCACCAGGGCTTCCTCGAGACGCACGTCTCGATGGCGCGCCCCGACGACGACGGCGGCATGACGGTGTGGACGTCGAGCCAGGGCAGGTTTGACGCGGGCGGCGCGGTCGCCGACGCGCTCGGCATCGAGCACGCCAAGGTCCGGGTCAACCCGATGGCGATCGGCGGCGGCTTCGGCGGCAAGTTCGCGCTCCTGGAGCCGCTGGTCGCTTTTTGCGCCCGCCAGACCGGGCGGCCGGTCCTGCTAGCGCTGACGCGCAACGAGGAGTTCCTGCTCGGGCGCGCGGCGCCCGGCTGCGTCATCGAGGTGAAGCTCGGGGCCAGCGCTGAGGGCGACCTCCTCGCGCTGCGCGGGCGCGTCTACTACGACAACGGCGCCGCCGTCGGGTGGCACGCCGGCGTCAGCGCGTACTTCCTGGGCGTGCCCTACCGGGTGCGCGCGCTCGACGTGGTCGGGCACGACATCGCGACGCACAAGACGCCGGGCACCGCCTACCGCGCGCCGGGCGCCGCCCAGGCGTTCTTCGCGCTCGAGTGCGCCCTTGACGAGATGGCGCACAAGCTCGGCATCGACCCTCTCGAGCTGCGCCTGCGGAACGTCGTCCGCGAGGGCGACATGAATCCGATGGGAGCTCCTTGGGGAGTCGTGGCCAGCGCCGACGTGCTCGAGGCGGCTCGGCAGCATCCTCTGTACACGGCGCCAGCCGGTGACGGCGTGGCGGTCGGCGTCGCGCTGGGCGCCTGGGGCGGAGCCAACGCGCCGGCCGAGGCCGTCTGCCGCGTCGACCGCGACGGCAGCCTGGTGCTTCAGCTGGGCACGGTGGACGTGACCGGCACCGACACCACCTTCGCGATGATCGCCGCCGAGGTGATCGGCGTCCCGGCGGAGAAGATCAAGATCGAGCACCCGGACTCGACCGCCGCACCCAAGGCGCCGGGCTCCGGCGGCTCGGTGACGACCTACTCGGTCGGGCCGGCCGTGCAGGCCGCAGCGACGGAGCTGCGGCGGAAGCTGCTTGAGCTGGCAAGCGAGTCGCTCGAGGTGGCGGCTGAGGACCTCGAAACCGTCGACGGCCGCTTCCAGGTCCGCGGCGTCCCCGCCCGCTCCGTCGAGATCACGGAGTTGGCGGCCACGGCGAACGGCGACGAGGAGCGGCTTCGCGCCCACGGGGAGGCGGCGGTGGCGGAGGCGGCGCCCGTCTTCACGGTTCACATCGCACGCGCCCGCGTCGACCGCGAGACCGGCCACTTCGAGCTGACGGGCTACGCCGCGATCCAGGACATAGGCAAGGCTCTCAACCCGCCCGAGGTGGAGGGCCAGATCCACGGCGGCGCTCTGCAGGGCCTCGGCCGCGCGCTGGGTGAGGAGCTGGTCTACGACTCCGACGGGCAGCTGCGCACCGGCACTTTCGCGGACTACCAGCTGCCGACCATCGACCAGATGCCGGCGCCGGACGTGGTCATGCTCGAGGTGCCCTCAAAGCTGGGACCGTTCGGCGCGCGCCACGTCGGCGAGCCGCCGGCGGTGCCGGGCGCCGCGGCCCTGGCGAACGCGGTGAGCGCTGCTTCGGGGGTACGGGTGACCTCGCTCCCGATCGACCCCGAGAGCCTGCTGACCCGCTAGTCGCTCCTCGATCCCGGGGCCCCCAAAATGCAACTCCATTAACGGAGCTGCCGCATCAGGGGCCCCCAAAATGCAACTCCATTAACGGAGCTGCCGCATCAGGGGCCCCCAAATGCAACTCCGTTAACGGAGCTGCCGCATCAGGGCCCACAAAATGCAAGTCCGTTAACGGAGCTGTCGCATGAGGACCTCTTTAGGGCAGCGGAGCTAACGGAGTTGCGTACCCCTTAGGGGTCCCGGACCACCTCCGTCCCGGCCAGCTCGTCGTGCACCGCGCGGCGGGCGACCAGGGCCGCGGGCGCGGCGGCCAGCCGCAGCAACGCCTGACCGGGCGTGACCGGACTGCCGTCCACAGAGACCACTCGCAGGCCGAGCAGTCGCCCGCCCAGAGTGCGGCCCGTCAGCGTCCAGGAGCCGGCGACGTACGCGACCCCGGCGACGGCCCGCAGCCTGCGCGGGAGCAATCGCGCCGCCAGCAGAACGAGAGTCGCGTCGATCGCCGCTGCCGCCACGCGATCCGATGGCTCCGCTGGCACTCCGGGCGGCAGGCGCCGGCCGCGGAGGTGGAGGAGGAACAGCCGGGTGACGAAGCGGTGGAACGGCCGCTGCGTGAGGCTGTAAAGCGGCTCCGGAAGCAGCGGGTGGTAGCCCCGCAGAAAGCCGACGAGGTGGCCGTCCTCGGCGCCGAAGCCCAACTCGCCGCCCGGGCTGGCCGCCAGCAGCCCGCCCTCGATCCGCCAGCGCCAGGCCCGTTCGGCGAACCAGGGACGGCTGAGGCGGATCAGCGGGATCCCGAGGGCGTAGATCGTTCCCTCGCGGACGCGGATGAGGCCGGGAAGCAGCCGCTCCAGGAAGCGCCAGTAGTCGTCGCGCCGTCCTTCGAGGTCGCCCGGGACCGGGCCGGCCACCTTGTCGACCAGTTCCACTTCCGCCACATGCCCAACATAGAAGGAGTGGGGAGCCGAAGATTCGAGGCGCGCACGTTCATCGCCGCCGAGCCCGAGGAGGCGTTCGACTGGATCGCCGACTATCGAAACGTGCCGCGCGTGCTCGAGGGCGTCTCCCGCTGGGAGCCGCTGACCCGCAAGAAGTCGGGGGTCGGCGCACGTTTCGATGTCGAGATGCGCACGCTCGGAGTGCCGCTGACCAGCGAGCTCGAGCTGACCGAGTGGGAGCCGCCGCACCGGATCGCCTGGAGCTCCCGCGGCGGTTTGATTCAGCAGCAGGGGGCCTGGAACATCCAGCCGGATCGAGGCGGGACGGCGGTCGAGCTGACCATCGACTACACGCCACCGGCCGCGGCCTTCGGCAACCTGCTCGCGGGGCCGGTCGAGCGGCTCGCCCGCGGCCGGCTGCAGAAAGCCCTGGATCGTATGGACCAGTACTTGCGAGAAGACCGCGCGTGAAGCTCGACGACGACGCCCTCGCGATCCTTGCCGGCGGCCGCATCGGGATGCTGAGCCTGCACGGCGGGCGCCAACCGCTGGTCAACCCGGCGGCCTATCACTACGGCGACGACTCGATCTGGATGACCACCTCGCGCTACGCGGCCAAGCTCGCGCTCGCGCGGCGGGACCCGCGCGCCGGGTTCCTGGTCGGCGTCGGCAGCAGCAGCGTGCTGCTCCTGGGGACGCTGGAGGCGTTCGACCCGCTGTCGGTCAGCGGGCAGCTGCGGGCCGCCCTGGCCGGCCCGTCCTTCTACCTCAACCTCGCCGGCTACGCGCTGAAGAACGCGGGCTTCGTCGGCGGCTACGTGATCGACCTGACCAAGATCCCGTCGCACTGGTGGCCGCAGAACCGCGTCGTGCTGCGGCTGAAGGCGCACCGCGCGGTGTTGCAGGCGGCGGAGCAGGTGCCGCCGCTGGAGGCGGCCCGCGTGCCGGGGGTCGCCGCCCGCCTCGCGCGCTCGCTGGGCAAGGTCGGGACCGCCTATGCCTGCTGGGTCCAGGGCGGCTACCCGGTGCTGGCGCCGGTGCAGTGGGCGACTGAGGGCGAGACCGTGTTCGCCGTGTCGCGCGCCGACACTCCCGCGGCGCCGACGAAGCCCGCGGCCGGCGCCATCGTGGTCGAGTCGCACCACCGCTTCCGCGCGACGCGGATGATCGGCGCCTGCTTGCGTGGCCGCCTCGAGGTCGACGGCTCCGCGTTTGCAGCCGTTGCCGAGCGTTACGGCGTCGGCTTCGAAACCGGCTTCGGGCTTCGACTGGACCCAGCGCGCGCCACCACCTGGAGCGGCTTCGAAGTCGCCACGCACAGCCTCGAGCGGGCGCCGGAGGTTGCGGCCGCGTCCAGCTGAGCGCGCTACGGGAACGCAACGCGCGTTCCGGGTCTCTCTTCTAACAGTTCTTTACCGGCGCGCGGAGTGCAGGGGCCTGGAGGTTCTTAACGTCTTCTTCAGTCGCGATCAACTCGAGAGTTCGCGACAAGAAGGGAGTAACGGGTGGTCACCGGCGCCGGGATTTAGGTCCCGGCGCCGGTTGATCGTTATGGGCACAATCTGGGCATGGAGATCGTCGCCGAGCGCGCGCTGAACGCCCCGTGCCGGCCGGCTCCGCCGGCGCGCTGAGAGTTCAGCCCCTGGCCCGGCCTCTGGCCCGGCCTCTGGCGCTGGGGCCTGTCCCCTCCGGCGCTGCGCGCCACCTCCCCAGCAGGTGGGGAGGAGTCCGGCCGTTCCTGCTCGGCGGTGCCGCCGTTCTCATCGAGTGGCTCCGCGTCCTCGGCGTCCGGCAGCCGGGCCTGGACTTGGTCGCACAGGTCGGCGGCGGCGCCGCGCTCTGCGCGCTAGTGCTTGCGGTGCCCTGGCGCGACATAGGCTTCAGCCGGCGGAGGCTCGCGCTGCGCCTGGGCGCCGGCATCGCCATCGCGGCGGTGCTGCTGCTGCCGGCGGTGGTCCGCGGAGCGGCGCTGCCGATCCTGCCGGCAGGTCTGCTCCTGCCCACCGCTCTCGTCGCCGCGGGCGAAGAGATCGCGTTCCGCGGTGCTCTCTTCGCGGCGCTCGATGCGGCCTACGGGCCGGCCGCCGCCGTGATCGGATCGACGGCGGCGTTCACGCTGGCCCACGTGCTCTCGCACCCGGTGGCCTTCCTGCCCTCCGTCGCGGCGCTGGGGCTGCTGCTCGGCCTCTGGCGCTGGGCCTGTCGCGACCTGGTCGCCCCAGTCGTCGCCCACGTCTTGGCGGACCTCGCCCTATGAGGCGGATGGCGCTGCTCGGGGTCGCGGCGATCGGTTACGTGCTGGCCGCCTGGATGGTGCGGCCGGGCTTCTACGACGGCCTGGCGCCGGCCGCGCCCTATCGCTGGGTGAGCCCGCCGCCAAACCTCGCCGCCGGCAATCAGCAGCCGCTTGGCGGGCACGCCGTCGACCCGGTGCTCGGCGGCTCGACCTCGCCGTTCACGACCTACACCAGCGATGGGCAGGTGATCATCAGCTTCCTCCCAGCCTCCTTCAGAGTGGCTCCCGGGACCTCCGGCGTCACCCTTCACATCACGCCGGAGTCGACCTATCCGGCGCCGACAGGATTCACGCCCGCCACCAACGTGTACCTGGTGACGGCCGATGCCCCTCTTGTGAAGGCGGCGCTGATCCAGCTCCAGTACTCGAACGCCGTGCCGGCACCGAGCGCTCTCTACGCGGTGCCCCAGAGCGGTGGCACGTGGAAGAACCTCGGCGCCTCGAACGTCTCCGCCGTGTTCACCGTCTCGTCGCGGAGCTCGTTCCTGGGCTACTTCGTCGCCGGCTACTCCAAGGGGTCACACTCGAGCGCGGCACCGACGGTCGGGGGCGGCCAGCTGCTGCCGATCGTGATCGCCGCCGTGATCCTGCTGGTCCTGGTCGCCGGCGTGCCTCTGGCGCTACTTCGCCGCGGCCGCGATGAGGAGGAGGACGAGGCGGCTGAGTAAAATCGCTGCCTGGCCCAGCGCCGCGGTGGCTATAGCTCAGCATGGTTAGAGCACCAGATTGTGGATCTGGGTGTCGCGGGTTCAAATCCCGCTAGCCACCCCAAACACCAGCCCCGGCCGCGCCATCCGCCGGCGAACGGCCCGATCTCTCGCCGCTGTGGCGGCCAACCGCCGGCGAATGGCCTAACGCGCGACGCGTGCGGTCAGGCCGGCACCGCGTAGATCGCCGCGCGGATGCCGATCTGGTTGCCCAGGCGAAGCCCGGGCACGCTTTCGGCGACGCCCCAATCGCGCCGGTCGACGCGGCCCTCGACCGAGAAGCGCACCGAGCCGTCACGGCGGCGCTCGTCGAGCGTCACTCGCAGCGGGACCTCGCCGGTGCGCCCGCGCAGCGTCAGCTGAGCCAGCACCACGCTCGAGCGCCCGCCGAGGCGCAGGTCCCTCGCGCGGACCGTCACCCAGGGATGCCGGTCCGCCTCCAGCAGCACGCTCGCCGCCACGCGGTCCAGTGCGCGCCCGAAGGCGCTCGTGAGGCTGCCCGCGCTGATCTTCAGCTCCGCGAGGGCCACGCTTCGGTCGCCGGCCAGCGCGACGCTGCCCTGGAAACGGGTGAACCGGCAGCGGTGCATCAGCGGCCCTAACCGGCCCGCCTCCAGGGAGACCTGCGAGGCGGACGGATCGACGAGCAGGCGCAGGGCCTTCATGGGGCGGCAAGGTTAACCGCGGTGCGCCGATCTGTCAGGGTTGGCTTGCCGCCACGACCGCCCCTGTTTTCGTTTTACTAGGGCGATGCGCGCCGCGCGGGTCACCCGCCTCGACGGTCCTTCGGCGGTTGAGGTGGGGGAGGTGGACGACCCGACGCCCAGCCCCAGCCAGGTGCTGGTCGAGGTGGACACCGCGGGCGTGACCTTTCCCGACGCCCTTCTGACCCGCGGCCTCTACCAGCTCCGGCCCGACCCGCCTTTCACGCCTGGCTCGGAGGCGGCCGGGGTCGTCCGCGCAGCGCCGGAGGGCGCCCACGTCAAGCCGGGCGACCGCGTCGCCGCCTTCCCAGGAGTCGGCGCCTTCCAGGAGCTCATCGCGGCCGAGGCGGCGGCGGTGTTCCCGCTCCCAGACAGCATCTCGTTCGAGGTCGCCGCGGCCCTGCCGATGAACTACTTCACGGTGCACTTCGCGCTGGTGAAGCGCGGCCGCCTGCGGGCCGGTGAGACCGTTCTCGTCCAGGGCGCCGCCGGCGGCATCGGCACCGCGGCAATCCAGCTTGCCGCCGCACTCGGAGCGCGAGTCATTGGCGTGGTCTCGACCGAGGCCAAAGCCGAGGTCGCCCGTGCCGCCGGTGCCCACGAGGTTGTCCTGGTAGAGGGCTTCAAGGACCGCGCGCGCGAGCTGACCGGTGGTCGCGGCGTCGACATCGTGGTCGACCCGGTCGGCGGCGACCGTTTCACCGATTCGCTGCGCAGCCTGGCGGTTGAGGGCCGCTGCCTGGTGCTCGGCTTTACGGGGGGCGAGATCCCTACGGTCAAGGTCAACCGCCTGCTGCTGAACAACATCGACGTCGTCGGCGTCGGCTGGGGCGCGTACTTCAGCCGGCGGATCGAGTTCCTGCAGGAACAGTGGGCGGAGCTCCTGCCGCTGGTCGAAAGCGGCCAGCTGAAGCCACCGATCGGCGGGGTCTATCCGCTGGAGCGGGCCGGCGATGCGATCGCCGAGCTGGAGGAGCGGCGCGCGACGGGGAAGATCCTGATCAAGGTTCGGTAACAACCCGTGGCCCCTCCGCCCGGCTAACGCCGGGCACCTCCCCATCAAGTGGGGAGGAGTCTGCTTTCCCCTCCCCTCCGGGGAGGGCTAGGGAGGGGGCGTGGTCAGCCGGTAGCTAAGGCTGCCTCCCGACCCGCGATCCGGCCGCTGAACAGGCAGCCGCCGAGGAACGTCCCCTCCAGCGCCCGGTAGCCGTGCACCCCGCCGCCGCCGAAGCCGGCCACCTCGCCGGCGGCGTAGAGCCCGGGCAGAGGCTCCCCATCTGCCCGAAGCACACGCCCGGCGAGGTCCGTGTGCACCCCGCCCAACGTCTTGCGGGTCAGGATCCAGAGCCGCACCGCGACCAGCGGGCCGGCCTCGGGGTCGAGGATCGCGTGCGGCTTGGTCACGCGCACCAGACGGTCGGTAACGAACTTCCGGGCGGCCCGCACGGCCGTGTTCTGGGCGTCCTTGCCGAGCCCGGACTCCATGTCGCGGTCCCGCGCGACGACCTCGGCCTCGAGGGCGGCGCCGTCGATGAGATCCTCGCCGACCAGCGCGTTCATCTTGGCCGCAAGCTCCGGGACGGTTGTCGCCTGCAGGAAGTCCGGACAGCGCTCGGCGAAACGCTCCACCGGCCCGACCGCACCGGGCAGCGCGCGCTGCAGGATGAGCCGCCGGTCCTTGCCCGTGAGGTCTGGGTTCTGCTCCGAGCCGCTGAGGGCGAACTCGCGCCCCAGGATGCGCTGGTTGAGCAGGAACCAGGAGTGCGCGTGGCCGCTCTTGGCGATCGCCTCCAGCGAGCCGAGGGCGTCGAAGCCGGGGAAGAGCGGCTGCGGCAGGCGGCGCCCGCGGGCGTCGAGCCAGAGCGGCGACGGCCCCGACAGGATGCGGATGCCATGCCGCGACCAGATCGGCGAGTGGTTCTGGATGCCCTCGGGGTAGTTCCACATGCGGTCGCCGTTGATGACCTGGCCGCCGGCGCCCGCGACGACCTCCAGCATCAGGCCGTCGACGTGGTCCGGCACGCCGGAGAGCATCTCCGCCGGCGGTTCGCCATATCGCTGCGGCCAGCCCGCGCGGACCAGCTCGTGGTTGCCGCCGATACCGCCCGAGGTGACCACCACCGCCTGGGCGCTCAGCTCGAATTCGCCGGTCACATTGCGGTTGCTCGGCTGTCCGCGCTCGATCGAGTCGCCCTCCAGTACGTCGCCGGCGACGCCCGCGACGGCCCCGTCCGTCACCACGAGCCGCGTGGCGCGGTGGCGGAAGCGGATGTCGACCTGGCCGCGGGCCGCCGCCTTGCGAACCCGGCGCTCGAAGGGCTCGACCACGCCCGGACCGGTGCCCCAGGTGATGTGGAATCGGGGCACGGAGTTGCCGTGCCCGTCGGCGAAGTAGCCGCCGCGCTCCGCCCACTGCACGAAGGGGAACCAGCGCACGCCCATGCCATGGAGCCACGATCGCTTCTCCCCGGCGGCGAAGTCGACGTAGGCCTCGGCCCAGCGCCGCGGCCAGAGGTCCTCGGGTCGGTCGAACGCAGCCGAGCCGAGCCAGTCCTGCAGCGCCAGGTCTCTCGAGTCCCGCACCCGCAGCCGCCGCTGCTCGGGAGTGTCGACCATGAACAGGCCTCCGAACGACCAGAACGCCTGGCCGCCGAGGTAGTCCGCCGGCTCCTGCTCGAGCAGCAGCACGCGACGGCCGCGGTCGGCGAGCTCGGCGGTGGCGACCAGGCCCGAGAGCCCGGCGCCGACCACGATGACGTCAGCGTCGAGAGGCACCAACCGATGTTAGATGGCGCGAGTTCAGAATCGGACTGGCACTGAATGCGATCGGGCGTTCTCAGGAAACTCGGAGAAACCTCACCGCGGCCGCTCAACGGCGAGCGGGACGATGGGCGCCATGACACCGCCTGAGGAGCCAGCCGACCAGCCTCTGGAACCGACCGGGCCACCGGAGCCGACCGGGCCGCCGGAGCCGACCGGGCCGCCGGAGCCGCCCCTCCCGCCGGCGTGGCCGCCGCCGCCCTACAGCTTCGCCGCTCCCGTCTGGGAGCCACCGCCGCCCCCGCGGACCGGCCGATCGAAGCTCTTCCTCGGAGTGGCGGCCGCGCTGGTCGTGGCGGTGGCCCTCGGCGGCGGGATCGGGATCGGCTGGACCCTCGCGCGCGTTCTGGTCGGCCGGCAGGCCTCGCTCCTGCCGACGTCGCCGGCGAGGTCGGGCAGCTCCGCCTCGAACGGCCGGACGGACCAGGGCCAGACGTCGGGCGGCTCGCTCTCCGGGATCGAGGCGGCGATCATCGACATCAACACGAAGGTCACGGGCGGTGGGCAGGCTGCGGGCACCGGGATCGTGCTGACCTCCAAGGGCGAGGTTCTGACCAACAACCACGTGATCGACGGTGCGACCAGCATCAGCGCGACCGTGGCCAGCACCGGCCGTTCCTACCAGGCTCACGTGGTGGGCGTCGACCCGAGCGCCGACGTCGCCCTCCTGCAGCTGAGCGGGGCCAGCGGGCTCAAATCCGCGACCATCGCGCCGGCCTCCGCCGTGAAGATCGGCGCGCCGGTGATCGCCATCGGGAACGCGCTGGGCCAGGGCGGCACGCCGTCCGTGACTCAGGGCTCGATCACCGCCCTCGACCAGTCCATCACCGCGAGCGAGGACAACGGCACTTCGGAGCAGCTGACCGGGCTCATCGAGAGCGACGCGCCGATCAGCCCCGGTGACTCGGGCGGGGCGCTGGTCGACTTGAAAGGTCAGGTGATCGGCTTGATCACTGCGGGGCAGACTCAGGGCCGCCGCTCGACGACGTCCGATGTCGGCTACGCGGTGCCCGCGACAACGGCGCTGGACGTCGTCGGCCAGATCCGCGCGGGCCGTGCCAGCGACCAGGTGATCATCGGGTCCTCGGGCTACATCGGCGTCCAGGTCCGGGACACGAACTCGGGCGTGCTGGTGGTCGGGCTCGAGTCCGGCTCGCCGGCGGAGCAGGCAGGCATCACCACCGGTTCCGTCATCACCGCGATCAACGGCACCCCGGTTTCGGACAGCGCCACGATGGGCGCGCTCATCCACCGGAACAAGCCGGGGGACTCCGTGACCGTCAGCTGGACCAACCAGTCGGGTGTATCCCACAGCGCGAGGGTGACCCTGGAGAGCGGGCCTCCGATCTAGGAGGCTGATCTCGGGCTAAGCTCCGAAGCGTGGGGGTGGTGATCTGCGACGTCGGCCCGCGTGACGGCCTGCAGAACGAGGCCGCGATCCTGGCTCCCGATGTACGCATCGAGCTCTGCCGCAGGCTGGCGGCAGCCGGGCTTCTCCGCGTCGAGGCGGCGAGCTTCGTCAACCCCAAGCTGGTGCCGCAGATGGCGGGCGCCGACGAGATCTTCGCAGCGCTGCCTCGCGACGGTGCCACGACTTTCACCGCGCTGGCGCTGAACGAGCGCGGCTACGAGCGCGCGGTGGCCGCCGGCGCCCGGCACGTCAATTACTCGTTCGCGGTCACGGACGAGTTCTGCCGGCGAAACCAGAACTCGAACGTCGCCGACTGCGTCGCCGCGGGCCACGCCATCGTCCGCCGCGCCCGCGCCGACGGCGTCGCGATCACCGTCACGCTGAGCGTCTGCTTCGGCTGCCCGTTCGAGGGTGTGGTGCCGCCAGAGAAGGTGGACCGCGTCGTCGACCAGGTTCTCGAACAAGCTCCCGACGAGATCGTGCTTGCCGACACCATCGGGGTCGGAGTGCCGGCGCAGGTCTCCCGCCTCGTGCCGCATGTCGTGCGCTCAGGCGCAACCGCCGGCTGTCACTTCCACAACACCCGCAACACCGGTTATGCCAACGCGCTTGCCGCGCTCGACGCGGGGGCGACGATCATCGACGCCTCGACCGGCGGGGCCGGCGGCTGCCCGTTCGCGCCGCGCGCGACAGGGAACATCGCCACTGAAGACCTCGTTTACCTGCTGCGGGGGATGGGCGTGGACACCGGCTTGGACCTGGACGCCCTGATCGCGACATCTCACTGGCTGGGCGAGCAGCTCGGCAAGGAGCTGCCCGGCATGGTCGCGCGGGCGGGCGACTTCCCCGCAGGTCGATGACTGCGACCGACTAGACGGCAAGCGCGGGCGGGGATACTTTCCGGGCGCGCCCCGCTAGCTCAGTGGAAGAGCAGCTGCCTTCTAAGCAGACGGTCGGGAGTTCGAATCTCTCGCGGGGCGCCACTCCTGAACTCCGCTTGAGGCGACGCTGAGTCCACCGACAGCCGCCTTCGAGTGCCCTCGTACGCCCCAACTGCTGCCAGAACTGCTGCCGGACCAGCCCTTTCGAAAGCTGGCCTGAGACCAGGGAAGGCAGTTTGACCGTCAGCGCCTGCGTCATAACTCGGCTGCGGTGCGTTCGTTGGCCCCGGCGGTCCACGCTAGGTTCTCGCCCACGCTAGGCGGTCAAGTCCAAAACGTCGACCGAAAACTTGTTCGCGGCTGACTAGGCGATTGGCACTCGCGAGCCTAGAGTGCCAATCGCAGCATGCAGCAGCACCAACCACAGAAGCACATGGTCGGCACGGAAACGGCTCCAGCAACGACTACACGGTTGAGGAGCTTGCTGAAGCTCCATCACACGCGCATCACGGAGTTGACGATGAACGCCGAAGCACCCGACACGCACAGATTCCAGATCACGGTCATCGGGCAGGAGGGCGACCAGCAGCCGCTGGAAGTGGAGCCTCACGAGCACTGCGACGTCGTGCTCAAGGCTGGGCTCAAGGAGCTCTACAACCCGGCGCCGAGCGCCGACGAGTACGACCTCGTCGTCGCCGGCCAGATCGTGGAGCCGCTGAGCAAGACCGTCACCGAGGCGGCCATCGCGCCGAACTCGCAGGTCTCGATCCTGCCGAAGTCGATCTCCAGGGGCGCAGCTCGGTGGCACTTGGCCTAGAGCTCACCCTCGACCTGATCGCAGAGGACTGGCCTGCCGCCGAGCGGCAGGCCCGTTCTCTTGGCTTGACGCTTCAGCGACGCGGACCGGAGTCCGTTGATCTGCTGATCCCTTACCGCGCCCGCGACGAGCACGACTTCCTGCTTAGGCTGCGCTGCGACGGCTACGACGAGCTCGCCCCGAGCTTCCAGTTCGTCAACCCGGCGAACCCGGACGTCGTCGGACCGGAGTACTGGCCGCGGATGTCGGGCGTCAGCTACGCCCGGGGAGACGCCGGCGAGGTCGTCTTTTGCACCGCGGGCGTCCGCGAGTATCACCAGCACCAGTCCCACCGCAACGAGTCTCATCCCAAGAGCAAATGGAAGCTGCCGTGCGTTGTTGTGCTGGCGTGGCAGTACTTCCGTCGGAGTGGTGACTACATGGGCCCGGGCGGCGTCTGATGCGCGTCGTCTCCGTGGCCGCGGATATCGCAGCGCGCGAGCGCGTTCGGCGCTCCGAGCCTCCGTTCCCACTGGTGTTCCCCGAGAGCTTGATCGACGCCGCCACCGAGCACCTGCGCAGGCAGGGCGTCCAGGGCAACGAGGAGCTGGTGCTCTTCGCCGGCGTACCCGTGGATGATCGCGTCCTGATCACGTCGCTGTTGATGCCGGACACCATCGCGACCTGGGGCCACGTCGAGATCGTCCGGAGCGAGCAGCCGCTGATCGCGGAATGGCTCGTCCGGAATCATCAATTGCTTTTCGTCGAGATGCACACCCACGGAGGCCGGAGCGCCTGGTCCACCCGGATCTCGTCGGTGGACACGGCGCACCCCGTCAGCGTGCGCAACGGCTTCTTGACGGTGATCGTGCCAGCGCACGCCGAAGACGGCATCGACTTCGCGGTCGCTGGCGTTTGGGAGTGCATGCAGCTGAGCTGGCGCCGGTTGAGCAAGCGGGATGTCGGTTCGCGCTTCACCGTTGTTCCCGACCAGGAGGTCCAGCGCGAGGTTGCCTGAGACCACCAGCTCGCGGACGCGTCGCTTCATGGACACCACCATCGCGCCCGGCGCCGGCGGGGTCGTCGCGTCGGTGGCGCAGAAGACGGTGGTCATCGAGCTCCGGGAGGTCGATGGCAGCTACGAAGGGCAGCTCGCCCTGTTCATGCTCGTGAACCAGCTCATCCGGCTCGACGAGTTCTGCCCTCAGATCGTCCTGGCGCTGCCGCGGGTCCCTAAGCACCCGCTCCTCCGACTCCTGCCCGACGGCAGCTTCGACGAGGCGGTGCTCGACTTCATGAGGCCATTCCCGTACGCCGACCGGGTGACGGTGAACGCCGGCGCCGCCACGCCGGTCAGCGACGTCGTAGTCAGAGTCTCACCCGACCAGACGGGCGCCGGAATGAACGTCTGGGGGCAGGGCTGGATCGCATACCTCAATGCCGCCCCCAGCGCGCCGCTAGAGCCCGGCCCGCCGAACCCGGTGGGGCCCACCGTCGCGTCCGCGTTCGGCGCCGCCGAGATCTTCAAGCGCCTGCTCGGCGAGCAGCCCATGCGCCCCGGCTTGAAGGTGTTGCCGCTCGAGTCGTTGACCTTCTCGGCCTTCGACTACTCGCTCACCGACGCGGCTAACCCTGTGCTCGCGAGCGCGATCGACGTCGATGGCGTCGTCGTGGTCGGCCTCGGGGGCATCGGCGCCGGGCTGACGGCCGCGATGGCGAGCCTCGAGGCCATGGTCGGCACGCTGTGGCTGGTCGATCGCGACGAGATCGACATCACCAGCCATAACCGCCACCTCGTGTCGCGGCCAGGCGACAGCGGATACAAGGTCGATCTCGCGCGCCGGGGGCTGTCGTTCCACAGCGACCTGCAGCCGAAGCGGATGTGGTTCGAGGAGTTTGTCCAGGCTCACGGCGACGACCACCGCCTCGTCGTGGTTGGCGTTGACCACGACCGCGTGCGTCGTGAGATCCAGGGCTCTCTGCCGCGGGTCATCCTGAACGGCGGCACCAGCGATGACGCCAGCCTGCGTGTGACTCGCCACGACTTCCTGCGCGGCGCTTGCCTTAGCTGCATCTCGCGCGACGACCTGCGCGAGCATCCGATGGAACGGCAGCTCGCCCGCCAACTCGGCATGGCCCTGGACGACGTCCTTGGCTACTGGCGCTCCGGTGAGGCCGTTCCCGCGGAGGCGCTGCGGCAGGGCGGAATCCTGACCGAGCAGCAGATCGAGCAGCTCGCCGGCCAGCCGATGCCCGAGATCCAGGTCCGCGTGTGCGCGGAGCTGCAGCTCGGCGCCGGCGTGGACGAGCCGGCGGTGAGCATCTCCTTCCTGTCGGCGCTGCCGGGGTTCCTGCTGCTCGGCGAGCTGATCAAGGAGGCGCAGTTCGCCACTGGGAGGCCGCCGCTCAACCGCGACACCAACCACGCCTTCCTCTCCTTGCTCGGCAGGCCGCACCCGGCGCTGCTGCGCGGACGCTTTGAGAAGAGACCTGACTGCGACTGCAGCCGCGCTCCTTATGTGAGGGCGTACGAGCGCAAGTGGAGCTGAACTCGATGGAGGAGAGCAGGCTGCCGCAGGACGCCGCCGCTGTCGAGCTTGCTCGAGCCGCCGCGAGGGCCGAGTTCACCGCGCTCGCCTTCCGGGCTCGGGAGGCGTATCGCGAAGGCGACCGCCGCGCCGAACAGAACGCCTGGGAGCGTCTCGACGAGATCCGCCACGCGCTGTTTCGGCATGCGCTGTGGCGGCTCGACGGCGACGAGGACGCTGCGGTGGAGGTGACCGCCCAAACCCTGTTCGGCCTGTTCAAGTTCATACGCGGGAACAAGCCGATCGACGACGCCGGTGCGCTCGCTTGGAAGATCCTGCACCGGCGCATAGCAGATCTTTACAGACAGAGGCAAAAGGAGGTGATGCCACCAGACTCGCAGGAGCCAGCTCGGAACACTGCTGATGGTCCGGACCCTTCGGAAATTGCGTTGGATAGGGCCATGGTCAACAAGGTGCTCGACTCGTTGCCGCCCGACCAGCGCCGCATTCTGGTGATGCGGTTTGGTCTGGGATACGCAGTGCGAGACATAGCTGAGCGAACGGGTCTTACAGAAGATCAGGTGAAGAAGAGAACACAGAAAGCAATGCGAATTGTTGAGGAGGTGCGTAGACGTGAATTCAACCTGGAGCCAGGAGCTTGACCCAGCAGTGTTTGACGACCTGCTGCAGGCAGCCTTGGCCCGACGCTCAGGGCAGGAAGCAAATGCGCTTCGTCCTTACGCTGAGCAAATCGATCTGATGGTCCACCTACTCGACGTCATTGATGATCACTGGACAGTCAGCCCTGAAGTTGACAGCAAGATATTGGCGGCCTTCTCGGCTCGCATTCGAGCCGAGTACGGGGAGGACTGGGATCATCTGCGTCCGGTATCGACGCTGGGCGATCTCGTTGAGGCAAGGGGCGGGGAGTTACCGACGCTCGCGCAGGCTACTCTCCAGCAGTTGAAGTCTGATCAGACTCCCATTGGCCAGCTGAAGGACCCGCGGGACCGAAAGCGGGCGGTTGGCATCGCAGTCTTGCGCGCAAACGTTCCGAAGACCCTGGTTGCGGACTTCATCAACTGGATAAGCCATGTGCTCGACGAGACTACCTCGCAGCACAATGCGCCCAATCTCTACGTAGTTCCCTGCCCTCAGTGACCGGCAGCGGGGAGAACGGCTGAACTACGCGTTCTCCCCGCGTCTAATCCCTGTCTGCGTCGGTTTGTTGCGGCCCGTGGCTCATGTCGTACCTAGCGTCATTAGGGCGTTGTGAAACGGACCAATCCCTCTGCATGAGACGGGGCAACGGCAGTTGCGACCTACCACTGGCGCGCCGGTCAGGCCCTGATGCCGAGAAGAGCCTAGATATGCTCGCCGTAAGCAGCTGCTTATCGAAAGCATCCAGAATGGCCGGCGAACCGGCCGAAGACACAGGGTTGCCGGCGGCGCAAGTTTCCAACGAGATAGCTCCCGCCCTCGAGGAACTACTTGACTCTGGCCGCGACCTACGGCCGAACCATTCCCTTGTGGTCGGCCATAACGTTGGGATCGACCTCGACCGGACCTTGCCACTCGATGGGGGTGCCGAGCGCTCGCGCTTGTCCACCCGCTCGCCCGCGTTCGAGAACGAGGAGAGGACGATCAGCGCGTGCTTGGCGGCACCGCCGCCATGTACTGGCTGATCTCCAAGACGCAGAGCGGGATGGCCGAACTGTGAGGGGCGCCTAGAGGGACGGTCAGCGTGCCGGCCGCTTCTATCGTCATCTTTAGCTGGGTGCCGATCCCATCTGGAGCCGGGCAGAGTCCGGGCCCGTCCAATGTGAACTCGAACTGACCGATGGCTGATCTGCCGTCAAGGAGCACCGGACCCGTGTCATGGCCGCCGAACCAGACATCTTCGACCCTGGTGAAGCCTAGTCGGGATCCCGACGCGTCCAGAATCTGCAGGTCCGGATGCCCGGAGAGTTGACAGGGAGCACCACTGCGCAACTGGAGTTCCACGTAGACGTACGACTGGCCGCCGCCGCCATTCCAGCTCACCGGCCCGCCATCTACCTGGCCCTCCCGACAGGACGGTATGCCGGCAGGAACGGCCATCGGCGCCCAAGGCGTGAAGCCCGCCGGGAGCGAGCCCGGCATCGGCGGGCTTGGGCCTGGCGAGAGTAAGCGACTGGCGATAGGGTGGCTGCTCGTGCACGCCGCGAGCACAAGAAAGGCAGCTGAGCCCGCCAAGACATGCCGCAGCCCCATAACTTGAGAACCCGGGCCGCTGCCGGTGGGTTACTGGCTGTGGAAAGCAAATGACCCCGACGGACCGCCTCTCGGGAACTGCTTCTACCTTGCGGCGTCTTCAGCTCACTTGAACCTGCCGGCGATCTTTCGGAATCTGCCTCCGTCGAAATTGGATTCGTCCGCTGCTCAGACGCTCAAGCCAATGGCTGGTACGCCACGGTCCGCGGGGGTCCGCCCCAGCTGCTGCCAGAACTGCTGCCGGAACGGCTACACGGGCTGGCCGCCATCGGGTGGTCTGAATACGAATCGGCCGGTGCGCGGCGTTCACGGAGCTAATCGGCCGGTGCCTTCTAAGCAGACGGTCGGGAGTTCGAATCTCTCGCGGGGCGCCAGTTTGAACTCGGGTCGGCTGTCCGGCTCCTCTAATTGGTCCGAGGCTACCCGAGGCGATTCAGGAGGCGAGCTCCATCTCGAGCGGTTCGACGACCGGCTGCTGGTCGGCTGCGGGCCGGCGCGCGATGAGCGTGCAGGCGGCGGCGCCGACGAGGAAGCCGATGACGGGCACCACCAGCGTCGGGCGCATCGCTGTCACGTAGCCGTTGACGAACACGTCGCGCACCAGCTGCTGGAGCAAGTGGAGCGTCTGGGGTGGCAAGCCGGCCGGCAGTTGAATGCCGCCGCTCTGTCCGCGCCCGACCTCAAAGCCGTTGGAGGCCGCGCTCGAGACGCCGTTCACGAATTGCTGCCGAAAGCCGACCGGGAGCTGAGTCGAATCGGTCAGGGCGCGATTGTGCATCGCGGTCAGCAGCTGGTTCTGCATCACCGCCCCGGCCACGGCGGCGCCGACGGCGGCCCCGAGCTGGCGGCTGGTGTTCAGCATTCCCGATGCGGCGCCCGCCATGACCGGCTCGATCCGGTGCATGGCGACCGTCATGATCGGGGCGATCATCAGGCCGGACCCAGCACCGGCCAGCGCCAGTGGCAACGTGAACGTGAAGGAGCCAGACGAAACCGATGCGACCAGGGCCACGCCGCCGATGCCGGCGCCGAACAGCAAGCAACCCAGCATCAGGATGTAGCGGCCGCCGACGCGGTCGGTGAGCCGGCCGGCCAGAGGCGAGATGGCGATGATCGCCAGGCTCACCGGAAGAGTGGTCAGACCGGCCTGAATGGCGCTCATGCCGAGGACCGACTGGAGATAGATCGTGGTCGTCACGAAGAAACCGAACATGCCGAAGAACTGCAGCGCTGTCAGGAAGGTGGCGACGGAGTAGTCGCGGTTGCGGAAGAGCCGCAGCGGTAGCAGCGGTTCGTGATGGAACCGCTCCCAGATGACGAAGCCGGCCAGGACCAGCACGCCGGCGGCGATCACCTCCGGGATGGTGAAGGCGGTCCCCGAGATCTGGCCCCAGCTGTACCGCTGGCCTTCGACCAGCCCGAACACGATCCCGAGCAGCCCGGCTGTGGCCAGAACCACGCCGAACAGGTCGAGGCTGTGACTGCGGCCGGCGCGGATGGCGGGCACGAACCAGAGCGCCAGGGCGATGCCCGCGACGCCGATGGGCAGGTTGACGAAGAAGATCCAGCGCCAGTCCAGGTAGGTGACGATCAGCCCACCGGCGATCGGACCCGCCAAGGCGGCCAGCGCCGTGACGCCGGCCATGATTCCGAGTGCGGCGCCGCGCCTTTCGGCGGGGAAGATCGCGGAGATGATGACGAGCGCCTGGGGCGACAGCATCGCGGCCCCGATGCCCTGAATGGTCCGAGCGAGGATCAGCTGGTTGGCGTCTTGCGAAAGGCCGCAGGCGGTCGAAGCGGCGGTGAAGAGGGCGAGGCCGGCGATGAACATTCGGCGCTGGCCGAAGATGTCGCCCAGGCGGCCGGCGGTCACGATCAGCACGGCCAGCGTCAGCAGGTAGGCGTTCAAGACCCACAAGATCTGGTCCAGCGAGGCGTGCAGCGACGAAAGCATCGTCGGTATTGCCACGTTGACGATCGTGGTGTCCAGCAGGATCACGAAGAAGCCGAGACAGAGCACCAAGAGAGCCGCCCACGGATTACGCGTCGTCACCACTTCACACCTCCGGCCACCCCAGTCGCTTGCATGATGCTAGGGACCTTAGCAGAGTCTCTTGCGTAATGCAAGTTAGTGCCGTATGATGCCTCCGTGCGACATCAGAGCCTGGCTCAGAAGACCTGCCCGGTCGCCCGCACCCTCGATGTCGTCGGGGAGTGGTGGACGATGCTGATCGTGCGCGACGCCTTCATCGGCGCCCGCCGTTTCGAGGACTTTCGCAGCCTGGGTATCGCCGACAACATCCTCTCCGCCCGCCTGAAGCGACTTGTCGGCGACGGCATTCTCGAGCGCCGTCTTTACCAGGAGCGGCCCGAGCGCTACGAGTACGTGCTGACCGAAAAGGGTCGCGACCTGATGCTCGTGGTCGGCGCCTTGGCCACGTGGGGACTGAAATGGACGCCCGGGACCAACCAGAACCGCATGCGCCACGTGGCTTGCGGTCACCAGGTCACCGTTCGCGGCTACTGCGACGACTGCGGCCAGCCACTCACGGCGGAAGACGTCCAGCTGGTGCGGCTCGAGCCCGCCCCGGCCATGGCGTGAGGTAGAAGGCCGGCCTGGTGCGGCCGCCGGAATCGGCCGTCCGCCCAGGCGTCAGATGAGGTTCCGCGATCGACCACCCGCCCTTCAGGGCGCTAGGTTCGATGGGAGCCATGGTGAACTCAAGCGTTCGCACCTTTGAGGCTCGCGCACGGCGCATCGGCCTCCGAGTCGAGATTCCGCTGCCATTCGATCCCGCCGACGCCTGGGGCCGGCGGGATCGCTACCACGTCACGGGCACCGTAGACGATGCTCGGTTTCGTGGTCCGCTGGTGTTCCGTGACGGCACTTGGCTGATTGAGCGGGGCCCGAAATCGCCCGGCGCGGCGTCCCTGCAGGATGGACAGGACGTCTCGGTCGAGATTTGGCCGGAAGGTCCGCAGATCGCTGAGTTGGCCCCTGACATCGTCCAAGCGCTCGACTCCCGGCCTGAGGCACGGAGTGCTTTCGAGGCTTTGGCGCAGTTCTATCGCAACGGCTGGCTGCGGTGGATCGACGCAACGAAGCGTCGACCCGATGTCCGGTCGGACCGAATTGCCGAGATGGTGCGGCTGCTCGAGGCAGGCCACAAGGAGCGCCCGTGACGCTGCAAGGTAAGCGGTCCGATGGCTCAGATCACCCAGGCACCATTCGATGCGATAAGGCCGCTTGTCCTTCCTATGGCAGCTCGGCGACTGCTGGCGAGACCCTCCTGAGCCTAGGGTCTAGCCGCTCGGCATTGCTCCATGATCCGGCGGATCTGGGCCAGGTGCGAATCGTCGTGAGCGAGGCCGCCTAGGAACCGCCCCAGCGCGTTGAGGCGAACGTCCGGCCGTGGCTCCCACACGTTTTCGAGATCTGGGCGATCGGGCCATGCCTCGAGCATCGCCAGCCGCATGCGCCGGCTTTCTTGGATGCGAGCTCGCATGGCGTCCGCGGTGGTCACCCTCTGCCACGGTGTCTCGTACCTGGAGCGACCCTCCACCGGCAGCCCGCGAGCGAGGACCAGGGCCTGAGCCGCGGCTTCCTCGGACGAAGCGGTGGTGTGAGCCACCACATGGCCGAGGGTCCAGGACAGGTTGCGGTCGCCCTCGTCGTCGGCATAGGGGTCGTCGGCTTCGGGGTCGTCCGGCACCATCACCGCGTCGGCATCAACCGCGTCGGCGATCAACGCGAGCTGCAGGTCGCACACAGCGTTGGTGGCACGGGCAAGGCCGTCGCGCCCCAGCCCATCGGCGATCTCCTGCAGGCCGAGCTGCTTGCGGCGGTACGGCCCAAAGTCGACGAGGGCGGCCGGAGCCGAGAAGAGGGAATCGACCTGAGATGAAATCATGCCACTGGTTATAGCGCCTGTAGTGATATGTCCGCCCCGGACAGCGTCGAGGAGCTGTCACGAGCCGAGTTCTAATCACATGCGGAGGAATCCCGCATGAAACTTCTTCTCACGTCCGCCGGCATCAAGAACGCGAGCATCCACGAAGCGCTCGTCGACCTGCTCGGGAAGCCGATCGCGGAGTCCGCCGCTTTGTGCATTCCCACCGGTCTGTACGGGCACCCGATGGCAGGGCCCCGCCAGGCGTGGCGGTTCATCAGCGGACAGGAACCCCGCTCGCCGATGGTCGGCCTCGGCTGGAAGTCACTCGGAGTCCTGGAGCTCACGGCGCTTCCGAGCCTTGACAAGCAGCGCTGGATTCCGCTTCTCGGCGAAACGGACGTCTTGCTCGTCGACGGCGGCGACGCCGCGTACCTCTGTCACTGGATGCGAACCTCCGGCCTGGCCGACCTCCTACCGTCGCTGCGCCAGGCGGTCTGGGTGGGGGTGAGCGCCGGAAGCATGGTGATGACCCCTCGGGTGGGCCCGGACTTCGTCAACTGGGATTCGCCGGCCGGCGACGTCACTCTCGGCGTGGTCGACTTCTCGATCTTCCCCCACCTCGGGAACCCGGATCTGCCGGGGAACACGATGGCCCAGGCTGAACGATGGGCCGCCGACCTATCGAATCGGGCGTATGCGATCGACGACGAGACAGCGATCAAAGTGGTGGATGACACCGTGGACGTCGTTTCCGAGGGCCAGTGGAAGCTGTTCGATTGACCGAAGCCGGCACCTCTTCGGATCGAGCAATGGATTGGGTCAGCGACCCACCGCCTAGGCCCGGGCGCAAGCCTCTCAGCTGCCGGCGGCGTCGGTGATGAACTGCCGGATCTGAGACGCATGCTCGATCGTGTGCCCGACCGCGCTGGTGATGATCCAGGCGTGCGGACGCCCGGCATAGCGATGGGCGGCTGGCAGCGGCGTCGCAGCTGCCTCCTCTGTCATTCCCGCCAGCGTGTCGCGCACCCTCTGGCGGCAGTACTCGACGTAGCCCAGCATCTCGGGGCGCTTCCAGGCGGCGGGCAGGCTCGCCAACATCCAGTGCGGATTCCCCTGGAACGGAGGCGGCGGGGCCCAGGGACCGAACTCACCGGTGAGGTCGTAGTCGAGGCACTCCAGCGCATGCCAGGCCACGCTCCACGGGGTCGACCGTCGCTGAACGAGTGCTGCGCGCGCCGCCTGGTCGGTGACGGGCTCGCCATCGGGACCGGCGGGCTCGGGGCCGAACAGGTCGCCCGGCACCTCCCACATGCTCGACACCCAGAGATCGTCTCTGCAGTCCTGGATTGCCGCGGCCAGCAGATCCAAGGCCTCCTCGAAGGTCCGAGCGAGGCTTTCCACCCAGATGGACGTCATGCGCCATCAGGGTAGCCACGGCGCCGGCGGGCTAAGGCGCGGTGGACTGCGCGTCGCTGCGCTTGAGGTGGCCGCCGGCGGCTGCGCTGGATTCGAAGAACCGCCATCGAGTGCCAAGCTGCAAGGCCGCGAAGTTGCGGGCTTGGTGAGGCCGCCGGTGTACTGCTAGCTTGGGGGCGCCATGGCCCTCGCGCCGACCGCCGAGATTCCGCAGATCCAGCCGCGCAGAACGCTCGACTATCCCCGCTGGGCTCCAGGCCGCCGGCTGCTGGCCCTGCTGATCGATTCGTTCCTGATCGGGTTGCTGATGTGGTGGGTCTTGCAGGCCTATGGAGTGACCGTGGTCACGGGCGGGAGCATCCCGATACCCGGAGTGCCCCAGAACGGTGGATTCAGTGAGTCAACGGTGGGCACGGAGGTGCCATGGGTCCTGCCGCTGGTCGTCTACTTCGGCTACTTCCTTTTCTTGGAGCTCCTGTTCCGGCGCACGCCCGGGAAGGCGGTCACCGGGCTGGCGGTGGCTTCCACAGACCTTGGACCGGCCACCTGGAAGCAGCTCCTCCTGCGCAACCTCGTGCGGCCGGTTGACGCGCTCGGAGGCCTGTCGATCAGTGCGGGCACCGCTTTCTACCTGTGGGGCGCGGTTGGAGTTGTGGTTGCGCTATTCACCTCGAGGCACCAGAGGCTCGGCGATCTGATCGCTCGGACAGTCGTGATCGACGCCAAGGCAGTGCCGGTGCCCTGGCCCCGTGGGCTGGCTGTGAGGGCTGGCGGCACGGTCGCAGTCGTCGCCGCATTCGTTGTCGCGTTCGCGGTGCTGGCCTACCAACTCGGCCCTGTCAACAGCCTCAGGAGCGAATGGAATCAGGGTCAGCTTCAGGCCGGAGACCGAGTATCAACCGGTTATCGAGTCGACTCCGTGAAACTCAACGGCGAGCAGGCCGACGTTCACCTGACGTTCTTCCTGCGCGGCGGCGGCACCTGCAGCGGCGATTACCAGCTGAGCCGCGAGGGTTTCGGTTCACCCTGGCGGTTTAACAGCGGCGAAACCCACTGCCCGCCGGCCTGAGCAGGTCGGCCGCGCCAATTCCGCGACGGGCCCGCGCGGTGGCGAGCCGCCTGGACCCGCCCTAGCCCTTGGTTCGGCGGGCCAGGTACTGCCAGGCAAGAACGACCAAGACCACCGCGGCGGCACCGACGCCGATCCAGTTGCCGGGATGCATGTGAACGCTGAGTCTAAGGCGACTTCTAGGCCTGTTCGAGCGGCCGGCCCGCCTGTAGCCAGGCGGCGCCTTGCATGGCCGCCTGGAGGCGCGACCGCGTTCCCAGCTTGCGAAAGATCTCGCGCAGGTGCGACTTCACCGTGTTCTCGCTGATGTGCAGCCGCGACGCGATCTCACGATTCGAAGTTCCCTCTGACAGCAATCGCAGCACGGCCTGCTGCGCCCGGCTGAGCTCGTTGATGCCGCTGGCCACTGCCCGGACGGCCGAGGGAAGGCGAGTTCTCGCGAGCGTCGATTCGGCTCTCGCCGAGGCGAGCACCAGCCCGGCGCGGAGCGCCAGCGACTCGATTCCCAGGCGCTGTTCGTGGTCGGGCAGGCGGTCGTGTCGCAGCAGCAGCTCCATCAGGCCCACCGGCTGGCCGTGAGCCAGCAGCGGCACGATCTCGGCCGACCGCGGCAGCTCGCCGGCCAGGCCGACACGTCTCGCCCAGGCGGGAAGCTCATCCCTGGGAACTGCCTGTGTCCTCCGCTCGGTCAGCGCACGCAGATACAGAGGTTCGTCCGCGTCCAGAGCGCTGCGGGATCCAACAGTGTGTAGACCGGCGGACGATGTCATCTCCAGGCAGTCGCCGCCCTCGCTCGGGACCAGGACCGCGGCTCCGTCGATGCCCATGTTCACGATCAGCTGGTCGAGGATCACCTCGAGCGTCAGCCTCTCGTCAACGCTGGCCGCCATTGCGAGGTCGACCCGCCGAGTGGCTTCCAGCACCACCAGCCGGCTGGCCGCCTCGTCGTGCAGGCGAGCGTTCGCCACGGCGAGCGCGGTCAGCTCGGCGACCTCCATCAGCCAGTCCAGATCGTGCGTTTCATACGGCGCCGAGTTGAACCGGGCCAGAGAGATGGTGCCGAGGGCCTCGGAGCGCTGGACCATGGGCACGACCAGCAACTGGATGCGATGGTCGTAGAAGTCGCGCACGGCCGGCGGGGCGTCGTCCAGCCGCTGTCTGTGATCCGGCGTGAAGTAGCTGCGCAGCTCCCGGCCGGGCACATCCGTCAGGAGGATCGGCTCGCCGGTCGCGGCGACCCTTCCGGCGATGCCTGCCCCGAGCGGCGTCGGTGCGGCTCGACCGAACTCGCGGAGGAAGTCCGCGACCTCCACATCCGCGTGGACGACCGCGGCGATCTCCAGAGCCTTGCGATCCCCGCCGACCAGGCTGACGGCGCAGAAATCGTGATTCCCTGCCGCCAGCTCCTTGGCCACGAGCTCGACGACTCCATCGACGTCGAGGCTGCCGAAAGCGAGCTCCCGTGAGAGCTCGGCGAGGGTCCGCGCCTGGTCCGCCTGCGGCCCGTTGCTGCCCTGTACGCGCACGCGCTCAGTCAGCACGGTCACGTAGAGCGGACCTCCCAGGTCGTGCGACTCCGGCAGCTGGATCACCTTCAGGTGCAGACGTCTCGGGGCGTTGCCGTTGACGCTCAACTGGACCGTGCTTCCGCGGTGCCAGCCACCGACGCTCGCGGCGGCGAATGCGGGCAGCCGGAGGAGCGACGTGGGCTTTCCGTCGGAGTCGAGCAACCGGCCTGTCCGCCCCTCGAGAACGTCCGCCAGGTCCTCTGGACGCATGCCGGACACATCCGAGGCGGTCGCGTTCGCGTAAATCATGCGGCCGGCGGGATCGATCACGACCACGGCCAGCGGCACGCGGTCCCAAACCTGGTGCAGCGTTGCGCGCGGCAGGGCTACCGGTTTCGTGCGTTCGTTGCGCTCAGGCGCGCGGTCGAGATCGGCCATGGATCACCGCACCCCGGCCGTCCTATGTCGATGCCAGATCAATGGCCCTGCGGGCCGCAGCTGCTTCACGTCAGCTCTCCCCTGTCGCGGCGGATAACCGCCGTACATTTGGCAGCCAAGCACGCGGTAAGCCAAAAAGTCAAGGTCCGCATTGGATAAAGCTGAAAGTGCCAAACAGGTCATCCATTTGTGCTAGTCCAAACGGGCTGGATTCAGCCGGAAACGTGATCAACGCGAGCCGCAAGGAAAACTTGCCGGCGGAACGCGAAGCCGGACCTCTGCTGCGGTTCTAGCGCTCCCGTTAAGACAAAGATTCATTCGAACGGGTGGGATCTTTCGCACCAAAGGTTCGCCTGGCCAAACCAGCGGCAGACATAACGTTATGGTCACGCACCAATCCTGGGTGATGGAAAAGCTATAACGACAAATGGCAACGGTTCTAAGTGACCATGTGAGACACGCGCGCCCGCGTGTCTTGGTCGTCGATGACGTACCGGCCAACCGCATGTTGCTGCGCGCGTTTTTGGCCGAAGTCGACTGTGATGTCGTCTTCGCCGAAAACGGGATTCAGGCTCTGGCGGTGGTGCAGCAGGAGGGCCCGGACGTCGTGCTTTTGGATGTTCAAATGCCCGGGCTGGACGGGTTTGCCGTGTGCCGGCAGATCAAGGCGGATCCCGCCACCAGGCTGTTGCCGGTGGTGATGATCACGGCGCTGCACAGCACCAAAGATCGCGTCGACGCTCTCGAGGCGGGAGCGGACGACTTCATGACCAAACCGGTCGAGCGGGTGGAGCTCGTAGCTCGCGTGCGCTCCGCGCTTCGGTTGAGCTCCATGCACGACCGCCTGGACAGCGCCGAGCGCGTCATCTTCGCGCTGGCATCCGCCGTCGAAGCGCGCGATTCCTATACCGAAGCTCACACCCAACGGGTGGCGAATGCGTCGCGTGAGCTCGGAGCGCAGGTGGGGCTCGGCCCCGACGATCTCGACATCCTCTACCGGGGCGCCCTTCTGCACGACATCGGGAAGATCGGGGTCCCCGACGGGATCCTGCTCAAGCCGGGCCCGCTGACCGAGACCGAGCTGTTGTTGATGCAGCAGCACCCCGTCATCGGAGAGAGGATCGCCAGGCCGCTGCGATCGGCGACGGTATGCCTGCCGATCATCCGGCACCACCACGAACGCTGGGACGGCGAGGGCTATCCCGACCGGCTGACCGGTGACGACATCCCCCTGATGGCCCGGATCGTCGCGGTCTGCGACTCGTTCGACGCTCTGGTGAGCGACAGGCCTTACCGGCAGGGCCGATCGCCGCGGGCGGCGATGCAAGTCCTCGAAGCCGGGGCCGGCCGGCAGTGGGACCCGGCACTGATCGCTGCTTTCGTGGACCACCTGGAGGTGTCCGCCGCGCAGGCGGTCTGACCCGATGCGCGTCGCCGAGCTGGTCGTGGCGGAGCTGGTGGCCGTGGCTTTTGGTCTACTCGCGGTGTCGACGGCTCTCTCGTGGCTTCGCCATCGATCCGCCGGCCGGGGCTGGCTCGCTCTCGCAATCGTTCTCCTGTCAGTTCTGCCCGGCCTCGTCCAAGCGCAGCGCGCTCTCAAGCCCCAGCCGGTATGGCCCTTCGACGACATCCTGCTGCTCGCGTTCGTCGGCTCCGGGTATGCCCTGCTGCGTTTCCGCGACCACTACATGCCACTGAGCAGAAGGCGGAGGTGGCTGGCCAACCTGGCAACGGTGTTCGCCGCTCTCCTGACGGTGCCCGTTGTGCTCTCCAGCGTCGCCACCGGCAGCGGCTGGGCGGTGACGTTGTGGATGTATATCGCGGCAGTCTGGCTCATTTCGGTCGCGGAGCCGGCCCTGCGCTTCTGGCTGTCCTCGCGTTCGCTGCCCCCGGTCCAGAGGGCAAGGCTCCGAGCGCTCAGCTATGGCTTCGGAGGCCTGGCCGCGGTGCTCGTGATGGATACGGTGGCTGCCCGAGCCCTGGCCGGCTCCATAGGCTCGATCGTCCTGCAGCTCGCCGTCCTCGCCCTGATCCCCCTCCTGTTCGTGAGCTTCGCTCCGCCCGGCTGGCTTCGGAGGCAGTGGCGGGCGCCCGTTGAGAACGAGCTCCAGGCGGCGCTCGACCGCTTACTGGAGCCGGACAAGCCCACGGTGGACCTGGTTGGCGACACGCTCGAGACGGCGATGCGCCTCATCGGGGCCCAGGCAGGCTTCGTGGTCGACGCGGATCGATCGCTGCTGGCGGTTCGCGGCGTGTCGGTGGAAGCTGCATCCGTTCTGAGCGACGACCTGGTGCCGTCGATGCCGGAATTCGGCCACGACAGCGTGATGAGAAACGGCGCGCAGACCGCGATGGTCGTACCGCTGCGGACGCAGTCAGGTGACGGCGCGTTCGTGCTCTTCGGAGGACCGTTCACGCCGGCGTTCGCAACGGACGAGCTGTCTCGTTTGGAGCACTACGCCTACACCGTTTCGGCGGTGCTGGCCAACGCAAGCTCACGCGAGCAGCTGAAGGCTGAGCGTGTGCGCCTCGAAGAGGCCAACGCCGACTTGGAGCGGGCCAACCAGCACAAGAGCGTCTTCCTTGCCACCATGAGTCACGAGCTGCGCACGCCGCTCAACGCCATCATCGGCTTCTCGGAGCTCTTGCTCGACGAGCCGGAGGATGCCTTTGACCGCGACACTCGGCGCCAGTTTGTGCAGCACGTCCAGACCTCGGGACAGCACCTGCTCGCGCTGATCAACGACATCCTCGACCTGTCGAAGGTGGAGGCCGGCCAGGCTGAGGTCAATCTCGAGCGCATCGCCGTCAGCACCATCGTCGCCGGTGTCAGGGACACGGTCTTGCCACTGCTGCAGCAGAAGGACCAGCGCCTCGTTGTCGACGTCCACCCGGAGGTTCAGATCGACGCCGACCCGGCCAAGCTGCGCCAGATGCTGCTGAATCTCGTCTCCAACGCGATCAAGTTCTCGTCCGATGGCGGTCGCATCGAGGTCGGCTGTACGCAGCGAGACGGCTGGGTGGACATCTTCGTTCGCGACGATGGCATCGGCATCGCCGAAGCCGATCAGGGGCGTGTGTTCGAGGAGTTTCGCCAGCTCGACTCACAGAGCGATCGGCGGCAACCGGGCACCGGCCTCGGGCTGGCTCTCACCAGGCGCTTCGCGGAGTTGCATGGCGGCCGGATCAGCCTCGAGAGCGTGCCAGGCAAAGGCAGCACATTCACCCTGCACCTGCCGGCGAATGCGGTTCCGACTCCGGAACCGGCCTGGACCCTGGACAACCTCGAAGCCGGCGGCCCGCTGATCCTGGTCGTAGAGGACAACCTGCAGGCGGCCGATCTTCTCGCCCGCCATCTGCAGCGCGGCGGTTATCGCATGGTCCTGGCGCGCAGCGGCCGGGAGGCACTGCAGCACGCAAGGGAGCTGCCGATCGCAGCCATCACCCTTGACATCCTGATGCCAGAGATGGACGGCTGGGACGTGCTCGCGGATCTCCGGCGCGAGCCGAAGACGCGAGACATCCCCGTGATCGTCGTCAGCGTGACCGACGATCCCGGGCTCGGCCGAGCCCTGGGAGCGACCGACTACCTGGTCAAGCCGGTGGACGGGGCGCTCTTGCTGCAGATGCTGCGGCGCCACCTCGGCTCCGGGGCGGCAGCAGCTCGACAGCGCGTGCTCGCCATCGACGACGAGCCGGCCAACCTCGAGCTCCTCAAAGGAATGCTGGCGCCCGAAGGCTTCACAGTCCTTTGCGCGGGTGGTGGCGTGGAGGGAATCAAGCTGGCGCGGGAGCGGCAGCCATCACTGATTCTGCTGGACATCATCATGCCGGATGTAGACGGCTTTGCAGTCGTCGAAGCCATCCGAGCTGACCCCCTCACCAGCGACATTCCCATTCTGATCCTGACGTCGAAGGACCTCTCCCAAGCTGAGAAGACTGAGCTGAGCGGGCACGTCGCCGCCATCTTCCATCGCGACTCTTTAGCGGGCACGGATCTCCTCGAATCTCTGCGCGGCGCCGTGGGCGCGTTGGCGGTATGACCGCCGCGTCTTCACGCGTGCGCCTCCTGGTGGTCGAAGACAATCCGGCTAACCAGCAGCTTGCGCTAGCCCTCCTCTCGCGGGCCGGCTACGACGTCGCACTCGTAGCCTCGGCTCGCGAAGCGCGATTCGCGATTGCCGCCGAGCTCCCGGATGCGATTCTGATGGATGTCGAGCTGCCCGACCAGAACGGACTTGCGCTCACCCGAGAGCTCAGGCAAGACGAGCGCACGGCCGGCGTGCCGATCATCGCGCTGACCGCGAACGCGATGCGCGGCGACGAGGAACTGGCCTATTCGGCAGGTTGCGCCGGCTACATCACCAAGCCCATCGACATGCGTCACTTTCGCGAAGTGCTCACGACCGTGTTATCGCCCAATGTCGAACAGTGAGTGACAGAAATACTCGGCTTGTCGGGGTCGAGGGTTTGACCCCGTCGAGCAGTTGATTTCACTCCAAAGATCGATGACGCGGTCGCGGCCTGACCCGCGCTGAAATCGAAGGCAGTCGCGGCGGGCAAGCTAGACCAATGAGCGAGACGCCGCGGATCGTCCTTGACCCCTCTCTGCGCGGGCCCGCTGCACCGGACGCGTTCACCCCGCAGCTGGTGCGTGAGCTGCTCGAGAGATACAGCCGGCCCGGAGACACCGTCCTCGACCCCTTCGCCGGGCACGGCACGACGCTTTGGGTGGCAGAGGAGCTCGGCCGCGTGCCTCTCGGTCTCGAGATCCAGGCTGACCGGGTCGAGCAATCGCGGCGGCTGCTGCGGAACCCGGAAGCCCTCATCCAGGCCGACGCCCGGCAGCTGCGCCAGCTCGGGCTGCCGCCTGTGGATCTCGTGCTCACCTCGCCTCCCTACATGACGAGGTCAGGCCACCCGCAGGACCCGATGTCCGGCTACAGCGGCCACGGAGCCGACTACCGCAGCTACCTCACTGAGATGACGGACGTGCTCCTGGCCGCGAGCGTCCTGCTGAAGCCTGGCGGCAGGCTCGTGGTCAACGTTGCGGACCTGGTCACGGCCGGCGAGAGCACCCCCATAGCGGCCGACACCGCCGCCATCCTTTCAGAGCGTCTCGCTCCCGTGGAAGAAGTCTTGGTGGAATGGCCGGAAGCTGCCTCGGATGCAGCGCGGGATGTCTGCCTCGTGTATACGAATCACTGAGCAAAACCGACAGCAAAAATGGCGTTAATACGCATTACGGAGCGGTCCGTAATGCAATAATGCCGGCCGATGCATAACGGCGAAGCTCGCGGCCGGCCGCGCGACCCGCGCATCGACAAGGCGGTGCTGAACGCCGCCGCCGCCGTGTTCCGCGAGCGAGGCTTTCACAGCGCGTCCATCATGGAGATCGCGAGGCGCGCAGGAGTCGGAACGCCGGCGGTCTACCGCCGCTGGCCGTCGAAGGAGCAGCTGGCCGCAGACCTGGTCATCGGCGCGGTGTCGCCCAGCCTGCCTGACACCGGCAACCTGCGACGGGACCTAACGGAGTTTCTGCGCGAGCGCTTTGCGATGTACACGGACACGATGTATCTGCATCTTGTCTTGACCCTGCTGGCATTTGCGGCGGTGAACAGAGCCGACGCTGCCTTTGTGGCGCGTGGTTACGAGGTGACCCGAGCGCCGCTGCAGGCCCGGCTGCAGATCGCGCTCGACCGTGGAGAGCTCGCGCCGGGGACGGACATCCGGCTCATCGGAGACCTCGTCAGCGGTGCCGTCCACATCCCGTTCATGTACACGGGCATCCCCCGCCGACCGCGCGACTACGACCGGGTCATCGCAGGCATCCTGGACGGCGTAGCGCACTCGCCCCGAAACGCCTAAAACGGCACTTGCATTACGGAGCGAATCGTATTACAATACCACCGCAGTGGGGGGGATCGAGGGCGGCGGGGAGCTCGTAGACGTCGGCGCCGGAAGGGACGTCAGTAGCGAGGAAGCGGAGAGAGACGTCCGTCGCATCACGGAAGAGCTCGCGAACAGCAGGCTGGACTCGCGCACGATCCTGGCAACGCTGACACGAGCGCTCAGCCACGCGCGGCGCGGCACCTTCGTGGCCATCGTGATGAACGCGGATCCCTCGACCTCGCAGGTGGTGGCGGCGGACAGCTCCGACCCCATGATGGCGAGGTGGGTCGAGCGCTATCTGAACGGCCTCCGGCTCCAGGGTCGAGTCTCGACCGGCGGCGTCTCGGGCCGTGTCGTCGACACCGGCAAGCCGGTCCTGATGCCGAGCGTGTCCCTGGCGCAGTTTCTGCAGAACCTCCCTCCCGAAGGCGTCGAGATGCTCCGCTCGCAGGACCCACCGGTGCCGCTGGAGGGGGCGGCGCTCGGCGTGGTCATCGTGCCCATGCAGGCCCGCGGAGCGGTCATCGGCACGCTGGGGTTGTTCGAGCTCGACGGTCCCCGCCCGCTGGAGGATGAGGACCAGGCCTGGCTGCAGTCGATCGCTGACCGGGCCGCGCTCCTGATCGACGCCGCCGAATCGCATGCGGCCGCCGCCCGCCGGCTGGATCGGCTGACCGCCGCGCACCGGATCGCGGAAGCGGTGGCCGCGAACGCCGACGCCCGCCAGACGCTGCACGTGATCCTCGACCAGCTGACGGCCCGGCTGGGCGTGGATGCAGCCGACCTCTTTCTGCTCGACGCCCAGCAGGAGGAGCTGATCCTGGCCGACCACGTCGGCTTCGGCTCCACCGTGCCCGACTACAAGCTCGAGCTGGATGACGAGCTGCTCGGAAGCCCGCCGGGCAACCCCGCGTCGCTCGTTCTGAGCGACCTCAACGCGCCTCATCTGACGGCCCGCCGATCGCTGCTGGCCCGCGAGGGGTTTCAGGACTATCGGGCGATCCGGCTCGTGTCCGGCGAGCGGGTCGTGGGGCTGCTCGAGGTGTTCCAGCGGACGCCGCTGGAGACGGACCAGGAGTGGCGGGACTTCTTCGAGCTGACCGCCCTGCTGGCCGCCGCGGCCGTCGATCGGAGCCAGGCCGCCGAGGTGATGAACGCCCCCAGGGAGGTCTCCGGCCCGCGGTTCAGCCGCGTCGAAACCGAGGTCCTGAGGCTGATGATGGAGGGGCGTTCCAACCGCGGGATAGCGCTCACCATCCACCTCTCGGAGAGCACGATCAAGTTCCACGTCGGCCGCATGCTGCGCAAGGCAGGCGCTCTCAACCGCACGCAGTTGGTGCGGAAGGCCACGCAGGGCGGCTGGCTCGAAGCAGGAAACTGACCGATCGGCCAGTAAAAAAGTCCGATCAGCCCGTTGCCGGGCCTCGCGCCCGGTGGTGGACTGGAACTGTGGCGGTACCAGCGCTGAGAGGGGACGGGCCCGGGCCGGTCAGACGGGCGGGACGCCGCGGCCGGGTCCTGATCGTCGAGGACGACGATGCCAGTCGCCAGACGTATGACGACATCCTGTCCGGCCGCGGCTTCCTGTGCGTCGGGGCGCGCCGCGGCACCGAAGCCCTGCAGCGCCTTGAGGAGCCATTCGACCTGATCCTGCTGGACCTGCACCTGCCGGGACCGTCCGGCTTCGACCTGATGCGCCTGATCCGGTCGCGCGCAGCGAGCACCCCGATCGTGATCCTGACCGCGACCGACGATCCCGAGCTGGCGGGGGTCGCGCTCGAGCTGGGGGCCGACGGCTACATGGTCAAGCCGCCGCTGCCGACCGAGCTGATCATCAACGTCCAGACCGCCATCCACCGGCGGCAGCTGGAGAGGCGGCTGCTCGACCGGGCCGCCGAGGAAGCCGATCGCGAGCTCCGCAAGACCGTGAGCGCCTTGGAGGAGGAGAGGCGACGCCATTCGGTCCTCCTCGAGCAGCAGAGCAGAGACCAGTTGCAGGCGACCCTGGAAGCGACGATCGAGGCCCTGGCCGCCACGGTTGAGCTGCGCGACCCCTACACCGCCGGTCACCAGCGACGCGTGGCTGAGCTCACCAGGGCCATCGGGGTCGAGCTGCACCTGCCGCCGGCCGACGTCGAGGGAATCGCGATCGCCGCCTCCATCCACGACATCGGCAAGATCGCGGTGC
>Ga0207664_10000332_pt1 | contig 34941 bp, 33 predicted proteins | sample LARL83metaG_FD_184349 | JGI IMG/M metagenome (GOLD analysis project Ga0207664, IMG submission 184349) | Corn, switchgrass and miscanthus rhizosphere microbial communities from Kellogg Biological Station, Michigan, USA - LAR L8-3 metaG... | ecosystem: Host-associated > Plants > Roots >... | reverse complement strand
TCTCGTGCACCGCCCGCTCCACCGGATGGCCGTCGAGGCCGAACACCTGCACGCCGTCGCGGGTGATCTCGACCACGTCGCCTTCGTCGAGGTACAGCATCCGGTGGGTGACCTGGATCAGCGCCTGTGCATCGGAACCGAGGAAGTTCTCGCCGATGCCGAGGCCGACCAGCAACGGCGCGCCGCGGCGCGCCCCGACCACGCGGCCGGGTTCGTCGCGGCTGAGCACCGCGATCGCGTAGGCGCCTTCCAGTTCGCGCACGGTGGCCAGCACCGCCTCGCGCAGGCCCAGGCCCTGGTCGAGGTGGCGGTCGATCAGCGCGGCCATCACCTCGGTGTCGGTCTCGGAGGTGAACGCGTGGCCGCCTGCCTGCAGCTCGGCACGCAGGCTGGCGTGGTTCTCGATGATGCCGTTGTGCACGATGGCCACGCGGCCGGCGAGGTGCGGGTGCGCGTTCGCCTCGTTCGGCACGCCGTGCGTGGCCCAGCGGGTATGCGCGATGCCGGTGCCGCCGGCCAAGGGGTCGGCCAGGTACAGCGCCTCCATCTCGCGCACCTTGCCCTTGGCGCGCACGCGGCGGACCTGGCCGCCGTCCAGCACGGCCAGGCCGGCCGAGTCGTAGCCGCGGTATTCCAGCGCCTTCAGGCCGGCGATCAGCAGCGGCGCGACATCCCGCTGGGCGACGGCAGCAACGATTCCACACATGGCAACGCTTCCTTATGCTGGGTACGAAGTTCAAGCCTCGTCACGGCCGGCCATTCTGGGGTGGCCGCATTGCGGCCAGCTTTCGTGGCCGAACCCGCAGCCATGGCGACGCAGCCGCCGGATCAACCGCTTGGTTCGCCTTGCGGTGCAAATAGTTCAATGGGTCGACGTGGGAGCCCAGGCCATCACGGCGGTGGACGCCGGGGCGCGGCAATGCGTCACGACTCCATGAACATACCCGTCTCATCGACGATGCCGACCGGCTTGTGGCCGTCCATTTCCGGCGGCCGTCATACCGCCGGATGCGTGTACAGGCAGTGATCGGCCATTCGAACGAGCCATCACCACGGCGCCACACAGGCGCCGATCGCCGAGTGACCGGCGCCTGCCATGTTGCCGTACAACATGCGACGGGCATCGTTTGCCTTCATGATCGCCCGGGTTTCCCCTTCCCATGGCAACCGGAATCGTCCCACGCATGAAGGCAAAACCCGAACTGTCGTTCTGGCAGATATGGAACATGTGTTTCGGATTCCTCGGCATCCAGTTCGGCTTTGCGCTGCAGACGGCGGACGTCAGCCGCATCTTCCAGACGCTCGGTGCGTCGCTGGAGCAGATCCCGGTGCTGTGGATCGCCGCGCCGATCACCGGGCTGATCGTGCAGCCGATCGTCGGGCATCTGTCCGACCGCACCTGGACACGGCTGGGGCGCAGGCGCCCGTACTTCCTGGTCGGTGCGGTGCTTGCCTCGCTGTCCCTGCTGTGGATGCCGAATGCGTCGGAGCTGTGGATCGCGGCGGCCCTGCTGTGGCTGATGGATGCGTCGATCAATGTCTCGATGGAGCCGTTCCGCGCCTTTGTCGGCGACCAGCTGCCGGTTCGCCAGCGGCCGCTGGGTTACTCGATGCAGAGCTTCTTCATCGGCATCGGTGCGGTAGTCGCCTCCGCCATGCCCTGGCTGCTGGCCAGGTTCGGATTCAGCAACATCGCGCCGGACGGCGGCATTCCGGACACGGTGAAGTATTCCTTCTACGCCGGTGGCGCGGTCCTGTTGGGCGCGGTGCTGTGGACCGTGCTCAGCACGCGCGAATATGCGCCCGAACAGCTGCGGGCATTCGACCCCGTGCCGGTCGACGAGCAGGATCCACGCGGGGCAGGCGGCACGCGCAGCGGGATCGCCTGGGCCTTGGCCGGCGTGGCCGGCGCGGTGCTGGTCGGCCACTACCACCTGCAGCAGGAACTCTACCTGCTGGCCGGCGGCCTCCTGCTGTACGGTGTTTCGCTGCTGTGGCTGGCGCGGACCCGCAGCCGCGGCATGCTCGCGCAGGTGCTCGGCGACCTGCGCGCGATGCCCGATGCGATGCGCCGGCTGGCGTGGGTGCAGCTGTTCTCGTGGTTCGCGCTGTTCGCGATGTGGATCTACGCCACCGCCGCCGTCACCCAGGTGCATTTCGGCAGCGGCGATCCGCGTTCGGCGGCGTACAACGAGGGGGCCAACTGGGTCGGCGTGCTGTTTGCCGCCTACAACGGTTTTGCCGCACTCGCCGCGTTGGTCATCCCGTTGATGGTGCGCCGCTGGGGACTGCGTGCCAGCCATCTGATCAACCTGTGGCTGGGCGGCGCGGGGCTACTTTCCTTCCTGCTCATCCGCGATCCGCACTGGCTGCTGCTGTCGATGCTCGGCGTCGGCTTTGCCTGGGCGTCGATCCTGTCGCTGCCCTACGCCATGCTGTCCGACAGCGTGCCGTCGGCCAAGATGGGCGTGTACATGGGCATCTTCAATTTCTTCATCGTCATCCCGCAGCTGGTGGCCGCGAGCGTGCTTGGCCAACTGCTGAAGCTGTTCTTCCACGGCCAGCCGATGTGGGCGCTTGCGCTGGGCGGGGCGAGCCTGCTGGTTGCCGGGCTGTGCACGCTGCGCGTGCGGATCGCGCTCTGAACCGAGGTCATGAATCCGATAGTCCGGTCGCCTGGTTCGACACATGTCGCCGATGTGCGGCGAGGCGCGGGTTCCTACCATGGCAGTCGACATGAACCCGCCTGGCGTCGCGCCTGCCGCGGATACGCTGGGAACCGTGGAGATGCCGGCATGACGATCGACCTTGCTCGACCTTACCTTCTGTCGGAACGGCAGGTCGCCGATTTCCGCCGTGACGGTTTCATCAAGCTCAAGGACGTGTTCAACGCCGACGAGCTGCGCCACTACGGCGAAGAAATCACACGGCTGACCATCGCGCTGAATACCCAGACGCTGCCGCTGGAACAGCGCAGCACCTACGACCGCGCCTTCCTGCAGGTGATGAACCTGTGGGAGGAGAGCGAACGGGTGCGCGAGTTCGTGTTCGGCCGTCGCCTCGCCGGCCTGGCCGCGGCGCTGCTGCAGGTCGACGGCGTGCGCCTGTATCACGACCAGTCGCTGTTCAAGGAGCCGGGCGGCGGCATCACGCCGGCGCATGCCGACCAGTACTACTGGCCGGTCGACAGCGACCGCACGATCACGGCATGGGTGCCGCTGCAGGCGGTGCCGCAGGAGATGGGGCCGCTCGCATTCTTCGCCGGCAGCCAGGCGGTGGAGTTCGGCCGCGACCTGGGCATCTCCGACGAGAGCGAGCGGGCGATCACGGCGAACATGGAGGCGCAGGGTTTCCGCGTGGTGGACGAGCCTTTCGCGCTGGGCGAGGTGAGCTTCCACCTCGGCTGGACTTTCCACCGCGCCGGCCCGAACCGCTCGGCGCGGCCGCGCTCGGTCATGACCGTGATCTACATGGATCGCGACATGAAGCTGAAGGCGCCCGGCAACGCCATGCAGCAGGCGGACTGGGAGCGCTGGTGCCCCGGCGCCAAGGCCGGCGAGGTCATCGCCACGCCGAAGAATCCGCTGTTGTTCGAACCCGCGCCATGAACACCGGCATCGCCAGCGGGCCGGCGATCATTGCCGACGGCAAAGGCGGATTCGCGATCGAGACGATCGAGGTCGAGCCGCCCGGACCGGGCGAAGTGCGCGTCGCCATTGCCGCAGCTGGCGTTTGCCATACCGACCATGCCTCGCTGCACTGGCCCGGCCCGCTGGTGATGGGTCACGAGGGGGCCGGGCATGTCGAACAGGTCGGCGAGGGCGTGCGCGGACTCGAGATCGGGCAACCAGTGCTGCTGAACTGGGCGATCCCCTGTGGCACCTGTTTCCAGTGCGCACGTGGCGCCGCGACCCTGTGCGAACGGACCCACGAACTCGACGTGCCCCGGCTGGGCAACAGCCGTGCCCACGCCGGCGCGACGCGCTGGCATGGGCGCCCGATCGAGCGCTCGTTCCACCTCGGGACATTCGCGCGGCATACGCTGGTGCGCGCCGAGGCGGTGACGCCGTTGCCGGCGGAGCTGCCGGTGGACGCGGCCTGCATCCTCGGCTGCGCGGTGATGACCGGCGTTGGCTCGGCGGTGAACGTGGCCGCCGTCGCGCCGGGCGCGTCGGTGGCGGTGCTGGGTTGCGGTGGGGTAGGGCTCAACGTGATCCAGGGCGCGCGGATCAGCGGTGCCCACACCATCATCGCCATCGATCGCGTACAGGCCCGGCTCGAGCGCGCCCGCGAGCTGGGCGCCACCCATCTGCTGCTGGCCGACGACGATCCGCAGCATGCGCAGCTGGTCGCCGCGGTACGCGCGCTGACCGAAGGCCGCGGCGTGGATCACGCCTTCGAAGCCACCGGCACGGCAGCTCTTGCCTTGCTGCCGCTGCAGCTCGCGCGCAACGGTGGCGACGCATTGCAGGTCAGCGGCGCGCATGGAACGGCCGCGTTCGAACTGCCGCAGCTGTTCTGGAACAAGCGCTACATGGCGCCGCTGTATGGCGACTGCGTGCCCGACCGTGATTTCCCGCGCCTGTTCGGCTGGATCGCCCGTGGCGAGCTCGAACTCGCCTCGCTGATTAGCCATCGCTATCCGATGGAAGCACTGGGCCGCGCCTTCGACGACATGCTGGCTGGGCGCAGCATGAAGGGAGTGTTGCGCATCGCATGAATACGACCTTCCGCACCATCGAGCAGTCCGATTCCGCCATCGCGGCGACCGGGCTGGAGTTCGTCACCGTCAAGAGCCGCGCGCTCGGCCGACGCGTCGACGTCACCCTGTTCGTACCGCCCGCGGCGCGCGGTACGACGGACCTGCCGATGGTGACGCTGCTGCATGGTGTGTTCGGTTCGCACTGGGCGTGGGCGCTGAAAGGTGCGGCTCACCTCACCGCCGCGCGGTTGATCGCCGAAGGCGCGTTGCCGCCGGTCGCGCTGCTGATGCCGTCGGATGGCCTGTGGGGCGATGGATCGGGCTATGTGGCGCAGGCGGGCCAGGATGCCGAACGCTGGATCATGGACGAGGTGCCGGGGCTGGCGTGCGAGGTGGTCGAAGGCTGCACGGCGCGCTCGCCACTGATGCTGGCGGGCCTGAGCATGGGCGGCTTCGGCGCCTTGCGGCTGGCGGGAAAATATCCGCGGCGCATTACCGCTGCCGCCGCGCTGTCGACGGTGACCGACGTCGCACAGCTCGACGGGCTCATCGAGGAAAGCCGAACCGGCTGGAGCCAGGCCCCGGCCGACCGCAGCATCCTGGCCGCGCTGGTCGGCGCAACCGACACGCTGCCGCCGATCCGCCTTGCCTGCGGCCGCGACGATCCGTATCTGGACGCGAACCGCGCACTGCACCGCGCGCTGCAGCGGAGCGGCATCGCCCATCAATACGCCGAAGGCGAAGGCGGGCACGACTGGCCTTACTGGATGGCCGCACTGGACGACACGCTGCGCTTTTTCGGCCAGATACTGCATATCCATACTGAAAAAAGGTACGACGCATGAATCTGATGAAGTCGACGCTCACCTGGGTCGCCACGATCATGCTCGCGATGGCGGCGTTCTCCGCCCGGGCCTCGACCGCACCGCCGCGAGTGCAGCCGGCCGACGAGGTTTTCTATCAGATCTTCGAGCGCAGCTTCCGCGACAGCAATGGCGACCGCATCGGCGACCTCAAGGGCCTGACGTCCCAGCTCGACTATCTCAAGCAACTGGGCATCACCTCGATCCTGCTCACGCCGCTGCAGCCTTCGCCGTACTACCACAATTATTTCGCCACCGACTTCAGGGCGATCGAACCAGCCTACGGTTCGATGGACGATTACTTCGCGTTCGTGCGCGCCGCGCATGCGCGCGGGCTGAAGGTCTATCTGGACGAGGAGTTCCAGTACGTCGCCGAGGGCCACCCGTGGTGGCGCGAATCGATCGGCAGGCCGCATGCGAAATACGCCGATTACCTGCTGTGGCGCGATCCGGAGCATCATACCGCCGAACCGTTCCTCGACCACGCCACCTGGGCCGGCTATGACGGCCGCCAGATCGGCATCGCCATGGTCGACCTGAACCAGCCGGCGGTGAAGCGCTACTTCCTGGATATGCTGCTGTACTGGGCCGATCCCCACGGCGACGGCAGCAGCCGCGATGGCGTCGACGGTTTCCGCATTGATCACATGATGGACGACCTGGACCACAAGGGCCTGGACAAGAACCTGTTCGCGGATTTCTGGACGCCGATGTTCCGCGCGCTGAAGGCGCGGCGGCCGGAGCTGCGCATCCTCGCTGAACAGGCCGGCTGGGGCTACGGCCAGGAATTTCTGACGCGCGGCCACGCCGACCTGGTATTCGCGTTTCCGTTGCGCGGTGCGCTGGTGCAGCTCGACAAGCAGGCCATCGTCAAGGCGCTGCGGGCCACGGCCGCCGCCACGCCACCGGGCAAGGACCAGGTGATCCTGCTGGAAAACCACGACATCGACCGCTTCATGTCGCTGGTCGACGGCGACCCGGCACGGGCCCGCGCCGGTGCTGCCATCGCGCTGACGCTGAAGGGCGAGCCGCTGATCTACTACGGGCAGGAACTGGGCATGCGCGGACGCCCGCTGCAGAACGCCCCGGTATCCGACGGCATCCAGATCCCCATGCGCGAGGCGTTCCGCTGGAAAGCCGACCTCGCCGCCCCGGGTTCGGCCACCTGGTATCAGGGCCCGCAGCGCTGGTGGACCGAGCGCTTCAACCGTTCGAACGACGGCGTATCGCTGGAGGAAGAACAGGCGCGGCCGGATTCGCTGTACCACTGGTACCGGAAACTGCTGGCGCTGCGCCATGCACGGCCGGAGTTGCGCGAAGGCAGCCAGCGCATCCTGTGCGACGATGCTTCCGCGGTGCTGTGCATCCTGCGCGAGCAGGGAGCTCGGCGTACGCTGCTGCTGGTCAATCTCGGCCATACTGATGCGCGGCCAGCGCTCGACCCTGCGTTGACCGGTGATACGCCGTGGGTCGATCTGCTGGATGGCGGCGCGGGTGCAGCGGTCGACACGGTCCTGCAGCCGATGCAGGTGCGCGTGCTCGGTACGCGCTGAGGCGACGCACGGCCGGTGGAACGCCGGGGGAGGAACTCGACATGGCGTTGCCGCATCTCGATCGCCCGATCTGCGAGCCGGTCGAACTGCGTCCGGGCGCCACGGTGCGCGCGGAGCGCATCCGGCAGGGGTCCGAGGCCACCGCGTCCGAACCGTTCGTGCATTTCCACGACGTGCACGAACTGGTGCTGTTCGGCAAAGTGTCCGGACATTTCGTCGCCGACGACCGGTGCTACACGCTGGCTCCCCGCTGCATTGCCTTCGTGCCCTCGATGATCCATCACGACTTTGCGCTGGGCGCGGGGCCGCGCGACTGGGTGCTGGTGCAGGTCGAGGCGGGCGCCGGCGAGACGCTGGCGCGCACCTCCGGCCTGGAGCGCCTGCAGCACCCGTTCTGCGCCCGGCCCGACCGCGCAACGTATCGTCGCCTGCTGCTGCTGGCCGACTGGCTTACCGGGCTGGATTCGGCCGACCCGTTGGCGTTGCCGCTGATCGAACTGCTGCTGCGTGCGGCCGTCCGCGCTCCCGCCATCGAGGGCCAGAAACTGGCTGCGGACGCCGGCGGGCTGCAGCGTCTGCGCCCGGCGATCGACCGCTTGCGCAACAACCCGGCCGACGCGCCCGGAGCGGAACAGGCCGCGGCACTGTGCGCGCTGTCGCCGGCCTATTTCAGCCGCCGCTTCAAGCAGCAGGTCGGCATGAGCTGGAGCGACTACGTCCGCACGCACCGCCTGCACCTGGCCAGCCGGCGGTTGCTGGAATCCGGGCAGAGCGTCGCCGCCATCGCCGACAGCCTGGGCTTCTCCACCCCGTCACACTTCGGCGAACTGTTCCATCGCCGCTTCGGCATGACGCCAGGGGATTACCGCCGCGCCGGGCGCGGCGGTTCCACGCTGTAGCGGATGTTTTCAGTTTCGGGAAGGTGCTGGTAGGCCGAGCGCTCCTTCAGCCTTTCACATCCGGCACCACCACGGCGGCTCCCCCGTTGCCGGATCGCTTCAGCAGCCACGCCAATACCGGCGGCGTCACCATCGCGGTGAGCAACGACATCGCCACGATGATGGCGTAGATGCGGTTGTCGAATACGCCAGCGGCGAGGCCCAGGGTGGCGACCACGATGCCCACCTCGCCGCGCGGCACCATGCCGAAGCCGATGATGGTGGCGCTGCGCCGGCCCAGCGACAGCGAACCGAGCCAGCCGCCGATGAACTTGGAGACGATCGCGATCGTGGTGACCACGGCCAGCATCAGCAGGGCGTCCATACTCGCCAGCTCGTGCAGGTCGACCTTGCTGCCGGTGACCACGAAGAAGAACGGCGTGAGCAGGGCCAGCAATGGCTGGGTCTGTTTCTCCAGGGTGTGCTGCTGGCGGGTTTCCGAGGCGATCATGCCGGCCAGAAACGCGCCGATGATCGCGGCCAGGCCGAACTGGGTGGACAGCCAGGCCAGGCCCAGGCACAGCGCCAGCACGATCATCAAGGGCGAATGCGGGCCCAGCGGCTTGTCCAGCCAGGCGGAGTTCCAGCGCATCACTCGCGCGCCGCCCCAACCGATCACCGCGATGAAGCCGACCGCGCCGGCCAGCACCACCAGCAGGTGCGAGGCGTTGATGCTGCCGCCGCCCTGCAGCGACACCACGATGCCGAGCAGCAGCATGGCGAGGATGTCGTCGATCACTGCGGCGCCCAGGATCACCTTGCTCTCGATGCGCTGCAGCGCGTTCAGCTCCTGCAGCACACGCGCGGTGATGCCGGCCGAGGTGGCCACGAAGGCGGCCGCGACGAACAGCGAGCGGTCCCAGTCGAAGCCGTTGCCGTGGGCCCACACGCTGCCCATGCCGAACGGCACCAGCACGCCGACCACGCCGACCACGAACGCCACCTTGCCGACCTTCTTCAGGTCTTCCAGCCGCGTTTCCAGGCCCACCGCGAACAGCAGCAGGATCACGCCGATCTCGGCCAGCACGTCGAGCGGGGTGCCGGTGGCGATCTGCTCCGGGTTGATCCAGCCCAGCAGGGAGGGACCGATCGCGCAGCCGGCGGCGATCTCGCCGACCACGCCGGGCAATTTCAGCCGTTGCGCGATCTCGCCGCCGATCTGGGCGGCGACGAACACGACGAACAGGGTGAACAGGATCTCGCTGGCGTGGTGCATGCGGCGCGTGCCCGGGCTTTCTACAAAGACTGCATGCTACATGCAGCCTCCTGCGTCATGCAGCGCCGGGCACCGGACGATCGTGCCGCAAGTGGCTGAACACGCGGCTGGCCACCGCGGTGATCGCCGCCAGCATGATCATCGTCCAGCGGAATGCCACCACGTAATCTTCGTGGGCGTGGCCTTGCAGCATCGCTTCCATCAGCAAGGTGGACAGTGCGATGCCGAAGCTCATTGCCAGGTATTGGACGGTCGAGGCCATCGACGAAGCCATCGAGGCATGCTTGATGTCGAGGTCGGTGTAGATCAGCGTGTTCATCGTGGTGTATTGCAGGCCGGCGAAGGCGCCGTAGGCGAACGTCAGCAACGCGATCACCCACACCGGCGAGCCCGGGCCGAGCAGGGCGAACGTGGCCAGCAGCGCGGCCACGATCAGCGTGTTGCCCAGCAGCAGGCGGCGGTAACCGTAGTGCACCAGGGCGCGGTTGACCGCCCACTTCGCGATGATCGAACCCAGCGCCTGCGGCACCATCATCAGGCCGGCCATCAGCGGCGACCAGCCGCAGCCGACCTGCAGGAACAGCACCAGCAGCAGGAACATGCCGGAAATGCCGAGCCGGGTGAACAGCCCGCCGGCCAGCGATACCCACACGCTGCGCACACGCAGCAGTTGCAGGTCCGCCACCGGATACGGGATACGCCGGCTATGCCACACGTAGATCGCCCCGAGCAGCACGGCAACCAACGCGCACAGGCCCATCCGCAGCCACGGTACCGGTGCGCTGCCGGCCAGTTCCGAGGCGGTGAGCAGCAGCGCCGAGGCGGCACCGAACAGCAGGAAGCCGGACAGGTCGAAGCGGTTCGCGCGGTCGAGCCGGTAGTCGGGCATGTCGCGCTTGTTCATCCACACGCCGGCGATCGCCACGGGCACGTTGATCAGGAAGATCAGCCGCCACGAGGTGAACTCGACGATCGCGCCGCCCAGCAGGGGGCCCAGCACTGAACCGAGCAGGCCGAACGTGGCCACCGTGCTCATCGCCCGCACGAACTCGCGCTTGTCGATGCTGCGCACCAATACGTAGCGGCCCACCGGCATCAAGGAGGCGCCACCGATGCCCTGCACCACGCGCGCGGCGACCAATTGCGGCAGCGTCTGCGCCACGCCGCACAGCAGCGAGCCCAGGCCGAACACCACGATCGCCGCGCCGAACACCCGCCGCGTGCCGAAGCGGTCGCACAGCCACGGGCTGGCCGGGATCAGGATCGCCAGGGTCAGCACGTAGCTGGTCAGCGCAGTGCGCATGCCCAGCGGGGTGACCAGCAGCGCTTCGGCCATCGCCGGCACTGCGGTGTTGACCACGGTGGAATCCAGTGCCTGCATGAAAAACGCGGCGGCCACCAGCCACAGCAGTCCGCGGAAGCGTTCGCGCGTGGAAATTTCACGCAAATCAGCCGCATCCGTCGTTGGCACGAGGGCGTCGGGGGCGACGGCGTGGGTGTCCGCGGCAGTGTGGGGAGGCATTTCCCGCATGGTAGCTGCTATGACAGCTTGATTTTCGCCGGTGGTATCAGCACAGTGGACCTTGTTTCATCTGCCAGTCACGCCCAGATAGGCATGACGGCCACTAACAACCACACGCGCCGGGGCGTCTTCGTTCCGGCGTGTGCTTTTGTGCGGCAGGAGCCGCGAGTATCAGGAAAAGCCATGAGCAAGCCACCGATCACTGTTTCCCGCATCGACATGGAACGCATCGAAGCGTTGCTGGAACGCCTGCCGGCCGCCGAGGCCGACAAGCTCGATGCGCTGCGCGCGGAGCTGGATCGCGCCGACGTGGTCGAGCCGGCGGCGATGCCGGAGCACATCGTGACGATGAATTCCACCGTCACCTTCGAGGACGAAAGCAACGGCGAAAAGCTGACCCTGACCCTGGTGTACCCGGCGGCTGCCGGCGCGCCCGGCACGGTGTCCATCCTGGCGCCGGTGGGCAGCGCGCTGCTCGGGCTGGCGCGCGACCAGCAGATCGACTGGCCCACGCCGGACGGCCGCAAGCGTCGCCTGAAGGTGCTGGAGATCGCCTACCAGCCGGAAGCGGCGGGCCACTTCCACCGCTGAGTCCATCGCGCTCCGGTGTCGTTAAACTGCGGGGAGATCCGAAGGAGACCCGCATGACCGAACGCCCGGCCCCGGCCGAGACTGTCGCCCGCGCCGCCGCGCTGCGGGCGCAGATCGAGCAGGCCAACTACCGCTATCACGTGCTCGACGACCCGGACATCACCGACGCCGAGTACGACCGGTTGATGCGCGAACTCGAAGCGCTGGAGGCCGAGCACCCCGCGCTGGCCTCGCCCGATTCGCCGACCCGCAAGGTCGGCGCACGGGCGCGGGGCGGTTTTGCCGAAGTGCGCCACGCGATCCCGATGCTGTCACTGGGCAATGCGTTCGAGCAGGACGGCGAGTCGGATCGCGAACGCTTCCGCGAAGTGGCCGAGTTCGAGCGCCGCATCGAGCAGACGACAAAACGGACTGAACCAGTTTTCTCGGTGGAACCCAAGCTCGATGGCCTGGCGATCAGCCTGCGCTACGAACAGGGCGTCTTCGTGCAGGGCGCCACCCGCGGCGACGGCGAGACCGGCGAGGATGTGACCGCTAATCTGCGCACGGTACGCGCCATACCTTTGAAGCTGCGCGGCAAGGGCTGGCCTGACGTACTGGAAGTGCGCGGCGAAGTGATCATGCTGCACAAGGATTTCGAGGCGTTCAACGACTATGCCCGCAAGCATGGCGAAAAGCCGCTGGCGAACCCGCGCAACGGCGCCGCCGGTTCGCTGCGCCAGCTCGACCCGGCGATCACGGCGAAACGGCGCCTGAGCTTCTTCGCCTACGCGATCGGCGTGGTCGAGGGCGGCGAACTGCCACCGACGCATTCGGCCACGCTGCAGCAGTTGCGCGAGTGGGGATTTCCGGTTTCGCCCGAAGTGGGTATCGCGCGCGGCTTCGACGGCCTGATCGCGTACTTCCACCGCATCGGAGCGAAACGCGACAGCTTGCCGTACGACATCGACGGCGTGGTCTACAAGCTGGACGACTATGCCGGCCAGCGCGAAATGGGTTTCGTCTCGCGCGCGCCGCGCTGGGCGATCGCACACAAGTTCCCGGCGCAGGAACAGACCACGCAACTGCTCGGCATCGAGGTGCAGATCGGCCGTACCGGCGCCGCCACGCCGCGCGCGCGGATGGAACCGGTGCAGGTAGCCGGGGTGACGGTGACCTACGCCACGCTGCACAACGCCGACCAGGTCGCACGGTTGGACGCGCGTGTGGGCGACACCGTGATCGTGCGCCGCGCTGGCGACGTGATCCCGGAAGTGGTGCGCGTAGTCGAAGATTTGCGCCCGACCGGCACGGTACCGTGGACGATGCCCACGCATTGTCCGGTGTGCGGCTCCGAGCTGCTGCGGGAGGAGGGCGCCGCCGCGTGGCGCTGCTCCGGCGGGCTGGTCTGCGCCGCGCAACGCAAGGAGGCGCTGATCCACTTCGCCTCGCGCCGCGCCATGGATATCGAGGGACTGGGCGAGCGCTTCGCCGAAGCGCTGGTGGAGCTCGACATCGTGCATTCGCCGGCCGATCTGTATGCGCTGACGGTGGAACGCTTCGTAGCGATGAAGCAGGCCATCGACGAGCGTGATGGCACCACGCCGGAGACGGTGAAGGCCGGCAAGGTCGCGACCAAGTGGGCGGAAAACCTGGTGGCCGGGATCGAGGCCAGCAAGCACACCACGCTGGCGCGCTTCCTGTATGCGCTGGGCATCATGCACATCGGCGAAAGCACGGCCAAGACGCTGGCGGCGTGGCTCGGCCGGCTCGATTTCGTGCGCAGCACGCCGGCGCCGGTACTGCGCGTGCTGCCGGATATCGGCAGCGAAGTGGCCACCTCGATCGCCGGCTTCTTTGCGCAGGCGGGCAACGAACGGGTGGTCGACGCGCTGCTCGAAGCCGGCATCACGTTCAGCGACGAGGGCGCGCCGTCGCCGCTGCTGCGCGAACGCCTGGACCTCGGCGTCTTGCTGGGCATGGCCAACATCAACAAGCTCGGCCCGAAGAGCTGCAAGCTGCTGGTGCAACATTTCCCCACGCTCGACCAGTTGCTGGCCGGCGGATCGGCACACTGGATCACCGCCGGCGTGCCGCAGGCGGCGGCGACCAGCCTGCAAAACCATCTCGCCGATCCGGCCGCATTGGCCGGACTGCGCGAAGCCGAGGCAGCGATGCAGCGCCTGCTCGAAGCGATTCCGCGCACGGCCAGGGCGACGACAGCACCGCTGGAAGGGCAGACCTTCGTGCTCACCGGCACGCTGGCTTCGCTCAGCCGCGACGAAGCGAAGGATCGACTCGAAGCGCTGGGTGCCAAGGTCTCCGGCTCGGTGTCGAAGAAAACCAGCGCGGTGATCGCCGGCGAAGCCACCGGCTCCAAGCTGGACAAGGCACAGGAACTGGGCGTGCCGGTGTGGGACGAGGCGCAACTGCTCGCCCTGCTCGGCGAGCACGAGGCAGGTTGATGGGCGTCGAACCGCTCGCCGCCCTGCAGCTGCGCGCGCGGTTGTACGCGCTGGTGCGCGGGTATTTCGCCGAGCGCCAGGTGCTGGAAGTGGAGACGCCGATCCTGTCCGCGGCCGGCAATACCGAGCCGAACATCGAGAGCTTCAGCACGCGCTTCAGCGGCCATGTCGACGCCGGCGCGCGCGAGCGCTGGCTGCGTACCTCGCCGGAATATCCGCTGAAGCGGCTGCTCGCGGCGGGCGTCGGCGACTGCTACGAGTTGGGCCGTGTGTTCCGCAACGGCGAGGCGGGCGGGCGGCACAATCCCGAGTTCACCATGCTGGAGTGGTACCGGGTCGGCTGGGACCATCGACGGTTGATGCAGGAAACCATTGCGCTGGTCGAGGCGGCGCTGGCGATGGTGGGACGGCGCGCCGAGGTGCTGGTGACGAGTTACCGGCAACTGTTCCTCGACGGGCTGGGCATCGACCCGGCGCATGCCTCGACCGACGAGCTGCGTGCACCGCTGGCCGAGTACGGCATTGGCCCGGACGGCCTCGGCCGCGACGACTGGCTCGACCTGCTGATCACGCACAAGCTGCAACCGGCGTTTCCGCGTGACCGCATCACGGTGATCCACGACTACCCGGCCAGCCAGTGCGCGCTGGCAAAGATCCGTCCCGGCGAGCCGCCGCTGGCCGAGCGCTTCGAGTTGTACCTGGGTCGCTACGAGCTGGCCAACGGCTATCACGAATTGAACGATGCGGTGGAGCAGCGCGGGCGCTTCGAGCGCGACAACGCAGTACGGCGTGCGCGCGGCCTGCGCGAGATCCCGCTGGACGAACGCCTGCTTGGCGTGCTCGACGCGATGCCCGACTGTGCCGGCGTGGCATTGGGCATTGAGCGCTTGCTGATGTGCCTGGTCGACACCGACGCGATCGCCGACGTGCTGGCGTATCCGTTTTCCGAAGCCTGACCCGGTAGCCTGAAACCGACGCCCCCGCGCCGGACGTGGATGTCTTGACGCGATCGCACGATGGCAGCGGCGGACGGGGCTGCTAAGGTTGCGCGCTTGTCATGGCAGGAATGCTCACGCGATGCAGACCCCACTGGTTGACAACTTTCCCTCCGATCGTCTGCGCCGACGCGACGTGAAAACCTTGCTGCTGTCCGCGCTGGGCGGTGCGCTGGAGTTCTACGACTTCGTGGTGTTCGTATTCTTCGCGATCCCGTTGAGCCATCTGTTCTTTCCGCCCGACACCGCGCCGTGGCTGGCCCAGCTGCAGGTGTTCGGCATCTTCGCGGCGGGCTACCTGGCGCGGCCGCTGGGCGGCATCGTGATGGCGCACTACGGCGACAAGCTGGGGCGCAAGCGGATGTTCACCCTCAGCGTGTTCCTGATGGCGGTGCCGACCCTGGCCATCGGCCTGCTGCCGGTGTACGCGCAGATCGGCATGCTGGCGCCGCTCTTGCTGCTGTTGCTGCGGGTGGTGCAGGGCATCGCGGTGGGCGGCGAGGTGCCCGGCGCATGGGTATTCGTGGCCGAGCACGTGCCGGCGCAGCGCATCGGTTTCGCCTGCGCCAGCCTCACCTCGGGACTCACCGTGGGCATCCTGATCGGCTCGCTGGTGGCCGCGGCGATCAACAGCCGGATGACTCCGGCCGAAGTGCTCGATCATGGCTGGCGGCTGCCGTTCCTGGCCGGCGGCGTGTTCGGCTTCTTCGCGGTGTGGCTGCGCCGCTGGCTCAGCGAGACGCCGGTGTTCGAGGCGATGCATGCGCGCAAGGAGCTGGCCTCGGGCTTGCCGCTGCGGCAGGTGTTCGAACGGCACCTGCCCGGCGTGCTGCTGTCGATGCTGGTGACCTGGATGCTCACCGCCGCGATCGTGGTGCTGATCCTGATGACGCCGTCGCTGGTGCAGTCGGCGTTCCATGTCGTGCCGGCGCGCGCGTTCCTCGGCAACAGCGTGGCCTCGTTCGCGCTGGCGCTGGGCTGCCTCTTCTACGGCTGGCTGGCCGATCGCATCGGCTACGCGCGGGCGTTGCTGTCCGGCGCGATCGGGCTGCTGGTGTGCGGCTACGCCTTGTACTTCGACCTGCAAGCCGGCGCCGCACATTTCGTCGCGCTGTACGCACTGGCGGGTTTCGCCGTGGGCGTCGTCGGCGTGGTGCCGGCGCTGATGGTGGTGGCGTTTCCGCCGGCGGTGCGTTTTTCCGGCCTGTCGTTCTCGTACAACATCGCCTATGCGCTGTTCGGCGGACTGACGCCGCCGCTGATCGGCCTGCTGCTGAAGCGGTTCGGCGTGCTCGCGCCGGCGCACTACGTGGCGTTCACGGCCGCGATCGGAATCGCCGTCGCGTACGCGCAGCTTCGTCGCCGGCACGCGTAGGAGCCCGCTTGCGGGCGATGCTCTTGCCTTCGTGCAGGTGAGGAAAAAGCATCGCCCGCAAGCGGGCTCCTACGGTGGGTGGGTCAGAACTCCAGTTCCTGCGCCGCGCACAGGTAGTCGACCAGCGGCGCGACCTGCTTGAACGTGGCCACCGTCCACGGCAGCAGTTCGTCCGAGCAGGCCAGTGCCTCGCTGAACGATGTGGTGGCGACGAAATCCTTGCGCTTGAGGTCCTCGATCAGTTCGTGCGCGGGGTCGTAGCCGCGCGGCGGGCGGACCAGCGATTCGCCGCCCAGTTGCAGATGCGCACGAAACACTTTGCTTTGGGTGGCGCGCTTCCATGCGGCCGGGTTGTCGGCCAGGAATTCGCGGATGTGCTTCAGCGCATCCGGTTCCGGGTGCCACATGCCGCCTCCGGCGAAGCATTCGCCGGGTTCGATGTGCAGGTAGAACCCCGGCGCCTGGATCTCGTGCCGGCGCTCGTGGAAGAAGCGCGAACCCTGCCACGACTTGTACGGCAGCTTGTTGTTGGAGTAGCGGGTGTCGCGGTAGATGCGGTACAGCGAGCCGCCGTTCTTGCGCGGGTCGGCGCGGTAGTGCGGGCTGATCTTTGCCAGCGGCCCCTGCAGGTCGGTGATCAGCCGCAGGAACGGCTCGCGCACGTGACGCTCGTAGTCATCCTTGTGCGCGTGGAACCAATCGCGGTTGTTGTTGCGCCCGACGGCGCGCAGGAAGCGGAAGGTGGCGGGGGTGAAATAGCTCTGGGGCATGGCGGGTCTTGAGGGCGGATCGGGTGGGTTGGATCAGAAGGAGGCGACGCTGGCGGCGAGCTGCTCGCCCCATGCCTGCAACTGGTCGAGCAGGGCCAGCTTGTCCTGCGCCTGCGGATCGTGGCGCAGTTCGCCAAGGCGGGCGAAATAGTCGTCGAGGGTGAGCCCGGTAAGCGGCGTGTGGCGGGTGAGGCGCGCCGCGCGGAAGTTTTCCCAGCGCGCCTGTTCTTCGGCGTCCAGCGTCTCGGGCCAGTTGCGCGCGCGGTAGCGGAACAGCAGCTCCGGGTAGCGCGGATCGCGGAACGGGAACGCGCGCGTGCCCAGTTCCTGCGGCGGCGTGGCACGCACCTGGGCCAGCAGGCGCTTGTCCGCGTCGGGCAGGAAGCCGCCGCCGTACAAGGCCAGTTCGGGGTCTTCCGGCGGCGGCAGTTCGGCGGCGCGATGGAACACGCGGCGCAGTTTCTCGGCGAGCCCGTCGACGGCATGCAGCACGTTGCGGTGGGCCTGGCAGCGGGCCAGGTCCAGCTGCAGGCGGTCCAGGTCCACGCCCTGCAGCACCGACAGCGGCGCCAGCGCCGGCGCGTGGTTCGCGCGCACGGTGCGCAGCGGGATGCGTTCGATATCCTCGGGCAGGTCGGCGCGCGCGGTGAAGATGCGGTCGGCGATCTCGTCCTCGTCCAGCGCCAGCCATGCGGCCGGGTCGGTGGTGAGGTCGTACACGATCACCTCGCCGGGGCGGCTGGGATGCGGCGCCAGCGGCGCGATCACGGCCAGGCAATGGCGGCTGGCCGGGTAGCGCGAGGAGACGTGCACCAGCGGCGTCATGTTCACCGCGTCGAGCAGCTCGAACACTTTCTGCTTGCGGCGCAGGCCGTAGTACCAGTCCCACAGCCGCGGCTGGCGCACGCGGATCAGCCGGGCCAGGTCGATCAGCGCGTAGACGTCCGACAGTGCGTCGTGGGCGCGTTCCTGCTTGAGCTGGTTCGCGCGGGCCAGGTGTTCCAGCTTGAAGCTGGGCGAGCCGTCCTCGCGTAGCGGCCAGGCGATGCCTTCGGGCCGCAGCGCCTGGCACATGCGCACCAGGTCGATCAGGTCCCAGCGCGAGTTGCCGTTCTCCCACTCGCGGCCGTACGGCTCATAGAAGTTGCGGTACAGCATCTGCCGGGTGAACTCGTCGTCGAAGCGCAGCGAGTTGTAGCCGACCCCGCAGGTGCCAGGCGCCGCCAGCTGTTCGTGCACGCGGGCGGCGAACTCGGCCTCGCTGATCCCTTCGCGTTCGGCCTGTTGCGGGGCGATGCCGGTGATCAGGCAGGCGTCGGGGTGGGGCGGCATCTCCAGCGAGGGCCTGCCGTAGAACATCACGGGTTCGCCGATGACTTCCAGTTCGAGGGTGGTGCGGATGCCGGCGAACTGCAGCGGCCGGTCGCGCCGCGGGTCGGCGCCGGAGGTCTCGTAGTCGTGCCAGAAGAAGGTCTGCATCGGGCCATGATCGCATGGCCGAAAGCCGGGCCGGCATGGGACTGATAAACTCCGCCCACAAGGAGAGCCCATGAGCCAAGTACACGAAGACAACCTGATCTGGATCGATCTGGAGATGACCGGCCTCGACACCGACAACGACTCGATCCTGGAGATCGCCACGGTGGTCACCGACAAGGATCTGAACGTGCTGGCCGAAGGACCGGTATTCGCCATGCGCCACGAGATCGACCGGCTGGAGTCGATGGACAGCTGGAATACCAACCAGCACCACAAGTCGGGCCTGTGGCGGCAGGTGCTGATCTCGGAAACCGATCACGCGATGGCCGAGCAGGCCACGGTGGATTTCCTGCGCGCGTGGGTGCCGCCGGGCAAGTCGCCAATGTGCGGCAACTCGATCTGCCAGGATCGCCGCTTCCTGCACCGGCAGATGCCGCGGCTGGAACGCTACTTCCACTACCGCAACCTGGACGTCTCCACGCTCAAGGAACTGGCCCGGCGCTGGGCGCCGGAGATCGCCAAGAGCGTCGGCAAGGAATCGGCGCATACCGCGCTGTCGGATATTCGCGACTCCATCGCCGAGCTGCGCCATTATCGCCGCTACATGGGCGAACTGGGCGGCGGGATCAAAGCCTGAGTGCGACGCCGTTTCCGGAAACTGACGAGGCCATGAGCATGTCGAACGATCTGTTTGCGCCGGTGCTGGACTGCGCCGGGCGTCCGTTGCGGCTCGATCGCGCACGGGTGGTCGGCATCCTCAACGTCACCCCCGATTCGTTTTCCGACGGCGGCATGCACGACAGCGTGGAAACCGCCGTGGCGCATGGCCTGCGCATGGCGGAAGAGGGCGCCGACATGCTCGATGTCGGCGGCGAGTCGACCCGTCCCGGCGCGGCCGACGTGCCGGTCGAGGAAGAATTGCGCCGGGTGCTGCCGGTGATCGAGCAACTGATCGCGCGCACCACGTTGCCGATCGCGATCGACACGTCCAAGCCGGAGGTGATGCGCGCGGCGGTGGCCGCCGGCGCCGGCATGATCAACGACGTGTATGCGCTGCGCCGCGATGGTGCGATGGAGGCTGCGGCCGAACTGGGCATGCCGGTGTGCCTGATGCACATGCAGGGCGAGCCGCGCAGCATGCAGGCCGAGCCGCATTACGACGACGTGGTCGGCGAGGTGCACCGGTTCCTCACCGACCGGCTGTTCGCCTGCGAACTGGCCGGGATCGACCGGCGCAAGGTGATGGTCGACGTCGGTTTCGGTTTCGGCAAGACGCTGGAACACAACCTCGCGCTGCTGTGCGCGCTGGAGCGTTTCGCCAACCTCGGCAGCGGCGTGTATGCCGGGCTGTCGCGCAAGTCGATGATCGGCACGCTGACCGGCCGCAGCGAACCCATCGAACGCGCCGCCGGCTCAGCCGCGGCCGCGTTGATCGCGGTTCAGCGTGGCGCCCGCATGGTGCGCGTGCATGACGTCGCCGCCACCGTGGATGCATTGGCGGTATGGCAGGCGGTGCGTGCGCTCGACACCGTACCGCGGCGTGAGGAAAAATCCAGCGCACCGCGCTGGCCCGACGACGACTGATCGGCCGGGCGAAGCAGCGGCAGGGACGGCAAAAACCTTTCGGAATGACGGACACGATGACCCAGCGCAAATATTTCGGTACGGACGGCATTCGCGGCATGGTCGGGCAATGGCCGATCAGCGCGGACTTCATGCTGCGGCTGGGTCGCGCCGCCGGCAGCGTGCTCGCGCGCGACGGCAAGGAGCGGCCGAATGTGCTGATCGGCAAGGACACCCGCATTTCGGGCTACATGTTCGAGGCTGCGCTGGAGGCTGGCCTGGTGGCCGCCGGTGCCGACGTGGGCCTGCTCGGGCCGATGCCGACGCCGGCAGTGGCGTACCTGACCCGCTCCATGCGCGCGCAGACCGGGATCGTGATCAGCGCCTCGCACAATCCGCATCACGACAACGGCATCAAGTTCTTCTCCGCCAACGGCGAGAAACTGTCCGACGAGGTCGAGCTGGCGATCGAGCGGGAGATCGACGCCGAGTTCGTCACGGTGCCGTCTGAGCGGCTTGGCAGGGCCCGCCGGATCGACGATGCGGTGGCCCGTTACGCGGAGTACTGCAAGGGCACCGTGGCGGAGGACTTCAGCCTGCACGGGCTCAAGCTGGTGCTGGATTGCGCACATGGCGCAACCTATCAGGTGGCGCCGAAAGTGTTTGCCGAACTGGGCGCCGAGGTGATCGCGATCGGCGACAGGCCGGATGGCTTCAACATCAACCGCGAAGTCGGCTCGACCCATCCGCAGACTTTGCAGCAGGCGGTGCTGGCGCATGGCGCCGACATCGGCATCGCGTTCGACGGCGATGGCGATCGCGTACAGCTGGTCGACCGGCATGGCGTACTGGCCGACGGCGACGACATCCTCTATGTGCTGGCGCACAGCTGGCATGCGCAGGGGATGTTGAAGGGGCCGGTGGTCGGCACCCTGATGAGCAACTACGGCCTGCAGCTCGCGCTGGCCGAGCTCGGGGTGCCGCTGATCCGCGCCAACGTGGGCGACCGCTACGTACTGCAGCAGCTGAAGGAGCATGGCGGCGTGCTCGGCGGCGAAACTTCCGGCCACGTCCTGTGCCTGGACCGTGCCACCACCGGTGACGGCATCGTCGTCGCGCTGGCCGTGCTGGAGGCGCTGGCGCGCTCAAGCTTGGACCTGGCGGCAGCGCGGCAGGGTCTGCAGAAGATGCCGCAGGTGATGCTCAACGTGCGTGCCCCCGGCGCACGCGAGGCACTGGCGAGCAGCGAAGTAAAACAGGCTTTGGCCGAGGTGGAACAGACCCTCCACGGCCGCGGCCGGGTGGTGCTGCGCGCCTCCGGCACCGAACCGCTGGTACGCGTCACCATCGAGGGGGCCGATGCGGTGGAAGTGCAGCAGTTGGCAGAGAGGCTCGCCGGGATTGTAAAATCCGCAGCCGAACGCTCGTGAACCTGTAGTGGCATTGGGTCGCCATGGACTGGCCCGACGTGCCCCGCCCTTGCGGTGGCGGATGAATCGACCGCACGCCCAACCAATGGACTACAGCCATGAAGAATGTTCCCACCCTCGACATCCGCCGCTACGACACCGATCGCGACACTTTCGTCGCCGAGATCGGCGCGGCCTACCGTGAATTCGGTTTCTGCTGCATCAGCGGACACGGCATCGCGCGCGACCTGATCGACGGCTCATACGACGTGTTCCAGCGCTTCTTCGCGCTGCCGACCGAAACCAAGATGAAATACCACATCCCCGGTGCCGGTGGCGCGCGCGGCTACACGCCGTTCAAGGTGGAAACCGCCAAGGACAGCCAGTATGCCGACCTCAAGGAGTTCTGGCATATCGGCCGCGAGATACCGCGCGATTCGAAATTCGCCGACGTGATGCCGCCGAACATCTGGCCGAGCGAAGTGCCGGAATTCAGGCAGTACGGCTACGGCCTGTACGAGGCGCTGGATCAGCTCGGCACGCGCGTGCTGCGCGCGCTGGCCCTGCACATCGGCGAGCCGGAGAACTTCTTCGAAGACAAGACCGACGTCGGCAACTCGATCCTGCGCCCGATCCACTATCCGCCGATCACCCAGGACAACATCCCCAATGTGCGTGCCGGCGCTCACGAGGACATCAACTTCATCACCCTGCTGGTCGGCGCCAGCGCGGAAGGGCTGGAAGTGCTCACCCGCGAGGGCGAGTGGCTGCCGATCACCACCGAGGGCGACGCGATCGTGGTGAACATAGGCGACATGCTGCAGCGACTTTCCAACCACGTGTTCCCGTCCACCACGCACCGGGTGGTCAACCCGAAGAACGAGAACGCGCGCAAGCCGCGCTATTCGGTGCCGTTCTTCCTGCACCCGAACCCGGACGTAGTGCTGGACCCGCTCGACTCGTGCATCACCCCGGACAACCCACGCCGCTACGACACCTCGATCACCTCGCACGAGTATCTGCTGCAGCGGTTGCGCGAGATCAAGCTGATCTGAGGCGACGGACCGGCTCCTACGCCATCCAGAAGAACACGGCGGTCATGCGCTTGGCCGCCGTTTCCAGCCCCCAGTACGCGCTGGCGCTGTGGATCAGGTTGGCCTTGTAGACCAGCAGCCGGTTGTAGCGATGCGCCACGCGCACGTCCTCGACGAACGAGTTCGGCTGCACGAAACGGTTGCCCAGCGCTTCGGCCAGGTTGCGGTGCGGTGGCATCACGATATTGCCGCCGAGCTGGCCACCGGGCATGCGCTGGCGGAAGAAGCTGGTGCCGCACTGCTCCGGCACGTCGGGGTTGAGATACAGCACGGCGGCGTAGCGGCACAGGTTCGATGAATCGGTGTGCGGCTTGACCGCACCCTCGACCGAGCCGACCACCTGCACGCAATTGTGGTTGAGCCGGATGCCGGTCCCGGTCTGCTCGACCCAGACTTTCTTCGCGCCGGTCAACCGGCACACCTGTGCATCCAGTGCGGCCTGCTCCTCGTCGAGCAAGGCGGGCGTCGCGCGCATGCCCGGCCATACCTCGCCGGTGTACGGGTAGCCCATTTCCCAGTCGGTCTTGGCCAGGCAGCGCGCACGTACCTCGTCGGCATTCGGCAGCACGTCGTCGACCACCCAGTAGTCGCGGCCTTCGACGGGCTTGCGATAAGGCAACGGACGCATCTGGGTAGGGAACAGGGACATTCGATGAAGGCCGGTGGTGTGTGCGGGAGAACAGTAGACGACGACGCAAATCCGCGAAGCTAGATCTGGGTATTCCGGTAGCGTTTCGACTCCCGTGCGGAAAGCCACATGGCCAGCCGGTCCGGCAGCAACTGGATGGCTGCCTTGATGGTGCGATTGACCCGGCCGGGAATGTATACGGCGTCGCCACGTTCGACCGCCGCGATGCCCTGGTGCACCACCTCTTCCGCGCTCAGCCACATGAAGCCGGGCAGCTTGTCCATCTTGTCGCGGGTGCGGGTGATGTCGTGGAATTCCGACCAGGTGAAGCCGGGGCAGAGTGCGCAGACGTTCACACCGGCCGCGCGGTTTTCCAGCGCCAGCGACTGCGAGAACTTGATCAGATAGGCCTTGCTGGCGGCGTACAGCGTATGCCCGGCCGGACCGGGGACGTGCCCGGCGAGCGAGGCGACGTTGATGATGCGGCCGTGGCCGCGCTGGCGCATGCCGGGCAGCAACCGCCACGCCAGCTCGGTGGGTGCGGTCAGCAATACCTGCAGGAAGTCCGCGTGGGTCGCCCAGTCGTTGGCGACGAAGGTGCCGGGTACGCCGTAACCGGCGTTGTTGATCAGCCAGTCGATCTGCAGGCCACGCTGTTCCAGTGCATCGCACAGTGCCCGCGGCGTGGCCGGATCGGACAGGTCGTGCGGCAGCACGGTGATCCGGGCGGCATGTTGGCCGCGTAATTCGGTGGCGAGGGTTTCCAGCCGGTCGACGCGGCGAGCGGTCAGCACCAGGTCGTGGCCGAGCGTAGCAAGTTGCCGGGCAAAGGCGGCACCGATGCCGGACGAGGCGCCGGTGATCAGGCTGAGCGGACGGGGAGGTGGCATGCGGCGTTCCGTGAACGAAACGTCATTCTTGACCGACCCGGCCGACCGGCGCCAGTAGTCTGCGCAGGTTTGCCCATATCTTGAGCCATCGGTAAGCTTGCGGTTTGACCGCAACGGAAGCAGCACATGCGCAAGAAATTCGTCGCCGGCAACTGGAAAATGCACGGCAGCCGTTCGATGGCCAAGGCCCTGGTGAACGACATCGCTGCCGGCATGCCGGACGACATCGACGTGGCCGTATTCCCGCCGTTTCCGTACCTGGCCGAACTGGCCTGGCAGCATGCCGATTCCGGTCTGGGCATGGGTGCGCAGGACGTCAGCGAGCATGAGGGGCAGGGCGCGTATACCGGTGAAGTCTCCGCCGCCATGCTGGCGGATGTCGGCGCGCGCTGGGCGCTGGTCGGCCACTCCGAGCGTCGCCAGTATCACGGCGAGAGCGACGAACTGGTCGCGCGCAAATTTGCCGCGGCCCGTGCCGGCGGCCTGACGCCGATCCTGTGCGTGGGCGAAACCCTGGAGCAGCGTGAAGCCGGCGAAACCGAAGCGGTCATCGCGCGGCAGTTGCAGGCCGTGCTGGCGCTCAATGGCGTGGCCAGTTTCGACACGGCGGTGATTGCCTACGAGCCGGTCTGGGCGATCGGTACCGGCCGTACTGCCAGCCCGGAGCAGGCACAGCAAGTGCATGCCTTCATTCGTAGCCAACTGGAAAAGGAAGATGTTATGATTGCCCGTCTGACCCGACTGCTTTACGGCGGCAGCGTCAAGGCGGCCAATGCCGCGGAATTGTTCGCGCAGGCGGACGTGGACGGAGGGCTGATCGGCGGTGCCTCTCTGGCCGCATCCGACTTCCTTGGAATCTGCGCCGCGGCGCATCAGGCGCTACAGGCTCAATAGAAACCTTATGTTCGTCATTTTCAGCGTGTTTTACATTCTGATCGCTGCGGCGATGATCGTGCTGATCCTGCTGCAGAACGGCGCTGGCGCCGATGCCGGCTCGGGCTTCGGCGGCGGCGCGTCGGCCACGGTGTTCGGCGCGCGTGGTTCGTCCACGTTCCTGACACGTGCCACCGGCGTGCTTGCGGGTTTGTTCTTCCTGCTCAGCCTCGGCATGGGCATCTACCTGCATGGCAACGGCGCGCCGCATACCAATGCGGAAGATCTGGGTGTGATGGCCGCGCTCGCCGACAAACCGGCTGCCGGCAAGACGACCCCGGCCGCGCCGGCGGCGGGCTCGGAAGTACCGGCAGCGGCGCCCGCTGCAACCAACAACGCCGTCCCGGCTGCACAGCCGGCGGCCACCCCCGCCCCGACTCGGAGTCAGGGCGAGGTACCGGCAGCCACCGAGCCGCCGGCCAAGCACTGAGCAACACACCTGCCCAGGTGGCGGAACTGGTAGACGCACTACCTTGAGGTGGTAGCGACGCAAGTCGTAGGGGTTCGAGTCCCCTCTTGGGCACCAATGCACTGTTTGAGGACGTCCGGTGGAGTCCAAAAAACACAACGAAACCCGCAATTTGGCGGGTTTTTTTGTGTCCCGGCGTCTGATTTGGTGCACGGGCAAGCCGGCGAGGTTCGGTCAGCGTTGTCGGGTTCGACGACATGAGCCTGTCGGCGGCGGCTGATGAAACACCACGAAATGCGCAGGACGCCGCGGCGTACTGCCCTCTCCGGCACCGCGCACGCTTTCCTGTTGGCCGGCCAAGGTTCACGGCACGCGGTCTGGGCAAGCTCCCTGCAGCAGGGTGTGTTTGCCGCCGCTGATCATCCTGCGCCTACACGCCGTGGCGAGTTCTGCCGATCCACACCCACGCCCAGTGCCCGCATCATGCCCATGCCCCGCGAGTCAGGCCCAGACTGCCCTCTGTCAGCGCGGACCGATGACCGGGGCGACTTCCCTCGCACGAGTGCCGCGCATGATCGTCTACACCGTCAAGCAGAACGAGAATGGGCTGTGGAGCGTTGCCTATATGGGCATCACGCTCGCGGACGACCTGCACCTCGGCCCAGCCATCACGCAGGCGAGGGAGGCTGCTCGAGCGGAACACCTGGACTCCGGCCTCACCACGCGGGTGGAGATGCACGGCGCTGACGCGATCGTACCTCTGGCCAACTACCAGAAGCCGCAAGGCAACTGGACGGGCGCCACAGCGTGAAGACGAGCATGGGCGAGCGAATCAACCTCCGCGACCGGCTGAGCCGCGCCCACTGGTGCGGTTGCTTCAGTTGCAGCGACCGGGAGCTGGTCGAAGCGGTGCGCGCCACCGGCAGCACCGAAGTCGGCGTGGTGGGGCTGTATCTTGCCACCAGGTACGCGCTGGAATCGTTTGATGTGGACGCGGTAGCTTGATCCCAACTCCAAGCTGATTGACTCCCCAACATTTCCTGCCGACCGGCATGGTTCACGGCGCGATCTAGGCAAGCTCTCCATCGACCGGATTTCCGCCTGCTGTCCGCAATTTCACGGATAGATCATGGCCACGGCGTGTAAAAAAGAAGGTGACAGGGCGCCGGGAAAGCTCACATGCAGGTGGTGGCTGAACTCGATAAACGCATCGAGGAAGCTCGTCGACTTTTGGTCCTGGACGAGCTGCATTTGCAACGCGTGTCGCAAGCCGGTCTCGATACAATGACCGCGCTGGACCTCGTCGAACGACAGAAACGCTACCTGGACCGCTTGATCGTCCAGCACGACCGGGTTGTGGCGCACCGGCTCGCCCTCCACGCGCGTGATCAGACAGATCCGACTGCAGGAACGTGACGCGAAGCCTATGCTTCCGCCTCGTCGGGCTCGCCATGCGAGATGGAACCGAGAGGGAATATGAACGAACAGGATGTCCTGAACATCGGGCAATCGCAGGGATGTTGCACCGTGCTTCCCGCACAACGAGTGTGGGTGGCGGCTGACATATTGAGCCTTCCCGCCATGACACATTGCGTCCGGACGACGAAGGTATTGAACGGCCGGCTGGTCGTGTCGCTACCAGGTTCCTCATCGGGAAGGGGAGTGGTTTTCATGGTGACGATTTCGCTGAAGCAATCGGCAGCGGGCGGCTGGCGTGTCTGCCGCTGTCGGATCACGTTGTTCAGTGACCTGCAGTTGGGGGCAGCGATCAAGCTGGCCCGGGAAATGGCTCGCGACGAACATCAGCGCCTCGGGCGCCGGGTTTGCGTGGAAATGCCCGGGCCGATTTCCGCGATCGTGCTGGCGCGTTATGCCAACGACGGCACCGAAAGCAAAGTCAATATCCATGACATGCTGGCTGCCTGAGCTGTTGTTCGGCCTGGCGTCGAAACCGCGCCCGAGGCATTCGGCATGCCGTCGACGCGGTACGCCGCAGTCGGCATTTCATGGACGTACGAGGGAAGTACCGAACTGCTTGCAATAGGGCGCTGTGCGGCCTAATTTCATGCAGCCCAACCAAGGAGGGCGTCAAGTGATCAATGTGGTCCTGGTGGACGATCATGAGCTGGTTCGCACCGGCTTTCGAATGATCCTGCAGCAACAGCCGGACATCAATGTCAGCGGCGAAGCGGGCAGTGCCGAGGATGGCCTGCACCTGATCCGGACGTTGGCGCCCGACATCGCCCTGGTCGACGTGCACATGCCTGGCATGAGCGGGATCGAGCTCACCGAGCGCGTCTGCCGCTCGAAGCTGTCCACGCATGTCGTCATCGTGACGGTGGTGGATGACGCACGCTTTCCCAAGCGCCTGCTCGATGCCGGCGCGCTTGGTTACCTGACCAAGGGCTGCAGTGCCGACGAACTGGTATCTGCGGTGCGCCAAGTGGCCGGCGGCCGTCGTTATCTCGCCCCGGCCGTTGCGCAGCAGCTGGCATTGGCCACCCTCGACGGCAGCGCCTCGCCGTTCGACGTGCTGTCCAGCCGCGAACTTGAGGTGGCGATGATGCTGGTACGCGGCAAGCCGTTGACGATCATCGGCGAGCAGCTCAACCTGAGCCCGAAGACCGTATCCACCTACAAGCAGCGCCTGATGGAAAAGCTGCACGTGGACCACGTGCTCAGCCTGGCCCATCTGATGACGGTGCACGGCTTGATCGATACGCCAAATCATCACGTCGGCAACTGATGCGGCGGACCGCGTTGCTGCGTGGTGCCAGGCAATAAAAAAACCGGACGCGAGTCCGGTTTTTTATTGTGTGGCGTGGTGCTGCGGCGACTCAGCCGTGCGAGTCGTTCTTGTGTGCGTCAGGCTCGTCGTGTGGCATCGGCGACGCCGGCTTGCTTGCGTCGTCAGCCGTCGGTGTCGGCTTTGCCGGATGGATCGGCTGGGCCAGCAAGTCGCCTTGCTTGGGCAACGGCAGCGAAGCTATCGGGCTGGCAACCGTCGGCTTTTCAGAAACGTCGACCGCGGCGGCAGGTGTCGTCACGCTGACCGGATGGTCTTCCTGCTGGGCAGCCGGAGTTGCCACCGTCGGGGACGTCGCTGCAGACGGCACAGGAGCTGGCGTTGCAATCGGGGCGGGAGTCGCAGGAGCAATGATCGTCGGGCTCGCCGGAATTGCCGCTACCGGGGCTGGCCTCACCACCGCTGGTTCTGCGTCGAAAACCGGTGCGCTGATCGTCGTCGGCGTCACCGTAGTCGTGGTAATGGCGGGGGCCGATTCCAGCCCTGCAACGGGGGCATCCAGCTGGGGCGCGTTGATCGAAGCAGCCTGAGGTTTCGGCGCAGCGGGAGCGGCCGTGGGAGTGATCCTGACGATATCCTGCTCGTCAGCGGCGTTCGTTGCCGTCGCGGACTTCACCTGGTCGGGGATCGGCGGCAGGGTAGGCAGGTTGAAGGCTGTGGCGGCGGGCATGGCGGCGCTGACTGCCGCCGCAACCGTGGTAGCAACGGGCTTTTCGATCGGCTGGGCAACCATCGGCTGGCGAACTGCCGGAATGGCATGGCCGGCCATGTCCACGTCGCCTGAAGCCATGGTCGCGGTCGACGATTCACGCGACGGTTGTTCGCTGCGCACGACCGTCGTGGCGGTCGTGGCAGACGCAGCGGTGGCTTCGTCACGATCCTCATCGTCGAGCGCCTGTGCCTGCGCGCTATCGATGCTCGCGCCATTCGCGCTGGCTTCGTCATGACGGCGCCGGCGGCGACCGCCGCGACGTCCACGACGACGGCGCGACTGGCTGCCCTCGGCGTCCATTGCGCTCTCGGCGGACTCCGGTGCAGTCGACGCGGCCGGTGGCGTGAGCAGAAGTTCAGCTTCTTTGGCCGCATCGTCCAGCGGAGCGGCGGTGGGGCGCTCATTCGTGGCGACCCGTGGTTGCCGTTCGGTTTTCCCCTGCTGCTGCGGGCCCGGCTTGCGCTCGGCCGCCCGTGCCTGGTTGCTTTCGCCTGCGGCTGGCTTGGGTTGGCGCTCCGCCTTCGCAGTCTGCACCTGTGCCTGCTGCGGCGGACGCGATTGCGCCTCGTTGTTGCGCTGACGGTTGCTGCGGGCCTGCTGTTGGGCGGCGGATTTCGGCGAGCCCTGCTGGGTCGTTTCGCGCCGCGGCTGGCGCGACGATGACGCGTTTGCACCATTGACCGCGCGATTGCCGCGTTCGTCGCGACGATTGCGGTTGCCGCCGTCGTTATTGCTGTCGGCGTGCTTCGGCGCCGGTGCCGGTGCCGCCGTTTCTGCGTTGCGGAACCAGCCCAGCAGGCGCGCGATGACGCCGCCGGTCGGTGCGGTACGTGCGGCCGGTGCCGCTACCGGCTGACGGCGTGCAGCAGGCTGTGCCGAGGCGACCGGCGCGACGATTTCTTCGCGCACCGGAGCCGGGCTGGCCGGTACGATACCGCTCACCGCAGGCTGTTCGCCGCTGCCCAGGGCCTGGCCCATCTTCGGCAACTCGGCCGTTTCCACCGTGGTGAGGCGTTCGTAGCTGGGCTTGCTGTGCTCGCCCATGTCCGCTTCGCGGATGCGCTGGATTTCGATATGCGGGGTTTCCAGCTTCTCATCGGCGACGATCATCACGTGCACCTTGTGGCGCAGTTCGATCTCGACCACGCTGGCGCGCTTCTCGTTGAGCAGGAAGTTGGCGACGCTGCTCGGCGCCTGCACCAGCACCTGGCCGGTGTTGTCCTTCATCGCATGTTCTTCGATCAGGCGCAGAGTCGACAGCGACAGCGATTCCACGCCACGGATGTGACCGTGGCCTTCGCAGCGCGGGCAGGTGATCTGGGTCGCCTCACCAAGACTCGGGCGCAAGCGCTGGCGCGACATCTCGAGCAGACCGAAGCGCGAGATGCGGCCGATCTGTACGCGGGCGCGGTCCAGTTTCAGCGCGTCTTTCAGGCGATCTTCCACCTCACGCTGGTGCTTCGGGCTGTCCATGTCGATGAAGTCGATCACCAGCAGGCCGCCGGCATCGCGGATGCGCGCCTGACGGGCGATTTCCACCGCGGCCTCGCAATTGGTGTTGAACGCCGTTTCCTCGATGTCGCTGCCCTTGGTCGCCTTGGACGAGTTGACGTCGATCGCGGTCAGCGCTTCGGTCTGGTCGATCACGATCGAACCGCCCGACGGCAGGCGTACCTGGCGGTCGAACGCGCTCTCGATCTGCGTCTCAATCTGGTAGCGGGTGAACAACGGGGTGTCGTCGCGGTACAGCTTGAGCTTGCGCAGCGCGTTCGGCATCACCTGCTGCATGAAGTCGCGGGCGTCGTTGTACAGCGGCTCGTCGTCGATCAGGATTTCGCCGATGTCGCTGCGCAGGTAGTCGCGCAGGGCGCGGATGAACAGCTTCGACTCCTGATAGATCAGGAACGGCGCCTTCTGCTTGCTGGCCGCTTCGGAGATCGACTTCCACAGCTGCAACAGGTAGTCCAGGTCCCACTGCAGTTCTTCGGCGTCGCGGCCGAGGCCGGCGGTACGCACGATCAGGCCGACGTCGTCAGGCACGGTAACGTGGTCGAGTGCTTCCTTCAGCGCCTGCCGATCCTCGCCCTCGATCCGGCGCGAGACGCCGCCGGCCTTCGGGTTGTTCGGCATCAGCACCATGTAGCGGCCGGCCAGGCTGATGAACGTGGTCAGGGCAGCGCCCTTGTTGCCGCGTTCTTCCTTTTCCACCTGCACGACGACTTCCTGACCTTCCTTGATCAGTTCGCGGATGTTCGCCTTGTGCGGGTCCAGGCCCGCAGTGAAGTAGTCACGGGAGATTTCCTTCAGCGGCAGGAAGCCGTGGCGTTCGGCGCCATACTCGACGAAGCAGGCTTCGAGTGAAGCCTCAACTCGAGTGATTCGACCCTTGTAAATATTGGACTTTTTCTGTTCCCGCGAAGGGATTTCGATGTCCAGGTCGTACAGGTTCTGGCCATCGACAATGGCCACGCGCAACTCTTCACGCTGAGTCGCGTTGATCAACATACGTTTCATGGTGGTAATCCTCGGCTTGGCCGCGCGTCGCGTGCCACGTGGCGCCACAATGGCGGCCTGCCGGGGATCGCGCCGCTGCGGTTAAGCGGCAAAAAAACGGCACCGTTTCCGGCGTCGGGATGATTCGGTCAGCTGCGCCCGCCGCCCCGACACCGCAATGGCATCGGACAAACAGCGGCCCAAACCGTTACGATGAAAGGGAGTCGCGACCGGCCGCCCGAAGGCACCGGAGCAATCCTCGCCGACGTTACGGGCGGGCATTCGACCCGATCCAGACTTCGATGGGCAGAATGTAGCGCCCGCCGAGTATCCTATTTAAGCAGGTTTTTTTCAATGCAGACGGCAACTTCCCATGACGCACCTCACGGTGTACGTCAAGTCGAGATCGGCCCCGAGCGGGACGGCCAGCGCATCGACAATGCGTTGGTGACCCTGCTCAAGGGCGTGCCCAAGAGCATGATTTACCGGCTTTTGCGGACCGGCCAGGTACGTGTGAACGGCAAGCGGGCCAAGCCGGATACCCGTCTCGCTGATGGTGATACGCTGCGGATTCCCCCAGTGCGGGTGGCGGAACGGCCGGAGGGTCGTGCGCCGGCCAGCGGTCTGGTGGCATCAGTGGCCGACTCGATCATTTTCGAGGACAAGCACTTCCTGGTCATCGACAAACCCGCCGGCGTGGCCAGCCACGGCGGCAGCGGGGTCAGCCATGGCGCGATCGAGCTGTTGCGTGCGGCGCGGCCACAGGAACACCTGGAACTGGTGCACCGGCTAGACCGCGATACCAGCGGCGTGCTGGTGTTTGCCCGCACCCGGGCCGGGCTGACCGGCCTGCAGGCGGCGATCCGCGCCGGCGAAGTCACCAAACAGTATCTGTGTTTGATGCTCGGTCACCCGTCCAAGGCGAAGTTCGACGTCAACGCGCCGTTGCTGAAATCGGTCATGCAGGGCGGCGAGCGGCTGGTGCGGGTGGCCGACAACGGCAAGCCTTCACTGACGTTCTTCCGTGAAATGGAACAGTACCCCAGCGCCCGCCTGATGCAGGCCACGCTGGGCACCGGCCGCACCCATCAGATCCGCGTACATGCAGCACATATCGGTCATCCGCTGGCCGGCGACCCGAAATACGGCGATCGCGAGATGAACAAGCGCTTTCGCGAGATGGGCCTGAACCGGATGTTCCTGCACGCCTCACACATGAGCTTCGACCTGGACGGGCGCGCTTACAGCTTTTCCGCGCCGCTGCCCGACGACCTGAAGGATTTCCTCGACGTGCTGTCGGTGAAAGGCAAACGGCTGCTCTGGATGAAGGAAAAGTCGCGCACCGACTTCTGATCAGCGCGCGAGCAAGGCCTCGACCCGCGCGGCGCAGATGAAGTCGTTCAGCGACAGTCCGCCAACATCATGAGTCGACCACAACACCTGGCAATGGCCATAGCCGGCTTCGAGATCCGGGTGGTGGTCTTCCTGATTGGCCATGAAGCCCACCGCGTTGATGAAGCCCAGCGTGTGGTGGAAGTCGGCAAACCTGAAGTCCTTGACGATGGCTGCGCCGTCACCGCGCAGTTGCCAGCCCGACGGCAGCTGCTGCAACAGTTCGGTCACCTGTGCACCTCCCAGCGCATGTTCCTTGCCCTTGCGCGGCTGGCAGTGCTGGGTAGCCAGATCGTTCACGTTCATGGGATCTCCGTCGGGCTGAAAGTCTTGAGGATGCGAAGCGTCGAAGTTGTGCGCGCAAAAGTCAAAGCGCACATGAAACCTGAAACAGGACTAAAATGGTGCTGTTTCGCCGGCAAGGCTTACCGGCACCCGTTTGGTGATACTGGAGCAGGCATGATCGACATTTCCGAACGCGCGCAGCAGCATTTTCTGCGGCTTCTCTCACAGCAGGGCATCGACGGGCTGGGTATCCGCCTGCGGGTGACCTCGCCGGGCACGCCGGCGGCCAACTGCGAGCTGGAATTCTGCGAGCCTGCGGATCTGGCCGGCGGGGAGTGGACGATCGAGTGCGCCGGCTTCGACTTCCATGTCGACGGCGCCAGCGCCCCTTGGCTGGACCACGCCAGTATCGACTTCGAGCCGAATGCCACCGGCGGCCAGCTCAACATCCGTGCGCCGAAGATCAAGGGCGATGTACCTGGCGTGGAAGCCGGCCTGATCGAGCGCGTGCGCTACGTGCTGGAGGCGGAGATCAACCCGAAGCTGGCCTCGCACGGCGGCCGGGTCAGCCTGCTGGAGATCGATGCCGATGGTGCGGTGCTGCTGCAGTTCGGCGGCGGCTGCCATGGCTGCGGCATGGTCGACGTGACGCTGAAGCAGGGCGTGGAAAAGACCTTGCGCGAGCGGGTGCCGGAAATCACCGCGGTGCGCGACGCCACCAACCACGCCGTCGGCGAAAAGCCTTACTACAGCAAGGCCGAAGGCAAGTCGGCGATTGCCTGAACCAGGCCCGGATCGAAAAAAGCAAAGGCCCGCCGAAGCGGGCCTTTGCTTTTTTCCTGCAACGCGGCAGCAGGTTTACTTGTCGCCGCTGATGTGGCCCTTCAGCGTATCGAGCTTGCTCGGCAGGCTGGAGAAATAGGTGGCGACATCCTCGATGTCCTGGTCGGACAGCGTGGCTACCATGCCTTTCATGATCGGATTATTGCGCTGGCCATCCTTGTACTCGTGCAGCACGTGCTGCAGATACAGGTTGTACTGGCCGGCGAGGCGCGGATACTGCGGGTCGATCGAATTGCCGTCGACGCCATGGCAAGCGAAGCAGGTGGCCGCCTTCTGCTTGCCGTTCTCGGCATTGCCGGTGGCAAGCAACTGGGTGGAAGCGAACGCCAGGATGGCGCCGAATGAAAGCAGGGTAATCGCACGTTTCATGCGGAAAGTCCTTGGCAACTTACTTGGCGAGACTGGAAAGATAGGCGGCAATGTTCTGGATGTCCGTCGCGGACAGGCTCTGCGCCTGCGCATCCATGGTTGGGTGCTTGCGGTCGCCGCTCTGGTAACCCTGCAGCGCATTGACGATGTACTGCTCGTTCTGGCCGGCGATCTTCGGCACCGGGTATTGCGGGTAGGCGTTGGTGTACCCAGGCACCCCATGGCAACCAGCGCACGTATAAATGAGTTTGCGGCCGGCAGCCTTGTCACCTTCAGCATGAACGCTGGTGGCGGCGAAGAGGGCTGTGGCCACGGCCAGGCCAAGCAATTGCAATCGAGTCATCGAGATCGTTCCCACGAGTGCGACGGGTACAGGGTCATGTAAGCCACCAAGTATAGACGTTGCTTTAACGCGTGAACAACACTCCGCTCAGGAGTGGTCAATGTTTGCGCAACACATCGGCACCTGTGCCGACTGCATCGGCTGACATTGCTGTTGTGGTCATCGCCCCCATATACTGGCGTGGTCATATCGTTTTCCCCCGGGGGTGTCCTGGCTTCGACGGGGGTAGTGAGATGACTTGGTGCATGCCGAGGGGGCAGCTTTCCTCGTTAATCCAGCAGCAAACTCATAGTTGCCAACGACGACAACTACGCTCTCGCCGCT
>Ga0207664_10000331_pt1 | contig 35072 bp, 29 predicted proteins | sample LARL83metaG_FD_184349 | JGI IMG/M metagenome (GOLD analysis project Ga0207664, IMG submission 184349) | Corn, switchgrass and miscanthus rhizosphere microbial communities from Kellogg Biological Station, Michigan, USA - LAR L8-3 metaG... | ecosystem: Host-associated > Plants > Roots >... | reverse complement strand
GGCGCACCATGCCGAGGTAGCCGTTGTTGAGGATCACGACCTTGACCGGGATCCCGTTCTGGGCGCAGGTGGAGAGCTCCTGCGCGTTCATCTGGATCGAGCCGTCGCCGGCGATGCAGACGACCGTGCGGTCGGGGCAGCCGACCGCCGCCCCCATCGCCGCCGGCAGGCCGAAGCCCATCGTGCCCAGCCCGCCGGAGTTGATCCAGCGGCGCGGCTCGGGGAAGTCGTAGTACTGCGCCGCCCACATCTGGTGCTGGCCGACGTCGCTCGTGACGATCGCCTCGCCGCCCGTGGCCTCGAAGACCGCCTGGACCGCGCGCTGCGGACGGATCTCCCCGTCGGGCGTGTCGTCGTATCTGAGCGGGTGCTGCGTGCGCCAGCCGTCTATCCGCTGCCACCAGTCCTCCAGGCGGCTGCCGTCGGCGGCCAGCGCACGGTACTCCGTCACGAGCCGCGCGAGCACGTTCTTCGCGTCGCCGACGATCGGCACGTGCGCCGGCACGTTCTTCGAGATCTCGGCCGGGTCGACGTCGATGTGGATCACCTTCGCGCGCGGGGCGAACTCCGACAGCTTGCCGGTGATGCGGTCGTCGAAGCGCGCGCCGATCGCGCAGATCAGGTCGGCCTCGTCCATCGCGTAGTTCGCCGCGCGCGTGCCGTGCATGCCGAGCATGCCGAGCCACTGCGCGTGCGGCGCCGGGAACGCGCCGAGCCCCATCAGCGTGCAGGTGACGGGGAAGCGGTCGCTCAGGCAGAGGTCGCGCAGCTCCTGCGCCGCGTTCGCGTTGACGACGCCGCCGCCGGCGTAGATCACCGGCCGGCGCGCGTTCGCGAGCGCCTTCGCGGCGAGGCGGATCTGCTTCTGGTTGCCCTCGGTCGTCGGCTGATAGCCCGGCAGGTGCACGTCGCTGACCGGCTCGTACGGGATGTCGGCGCGCGAGAGATCCTGCGGGACGTCGACGAGCACGGGGCCGGGCCGGCCGGTGCGGGCGATGTGGAACGCCTCGTGGATCGTGCGCGGGATCTCGAGCGGGTGCTGGATCATGAAGCTGTGCTTCACGATCGGGAGCGTCATCCCGAGGATGTCGGCCTCCTGGAAGCCGTCGGTCCCGATCAGCTCCGTGCGCACCTGGCCGGTGATGAACACGACCGGCACCGAGTCCATCATCGCGTCGCAGATCGCGGTGATGAGGTTCGTGGCGCCGGGACCGGAGGTGGCGACCGCGACGCCGACCTTGCCCGTCGCCTTCGCGTAGCCCTCCGCCGCGTGGCCGCCGCCGGCCTCGTGGCGCACGAGGATGTGACGGATGCCCGCGTCGTAGAAGGCGTCGTAGGTCGGGAGGTTCGCGCCGCCGGGCAGCCCGAATACGACCTCGACACCCTCCGCCTTCAGGCACTCCATCAACGCGTCGACTGCTCGCATGTGCGCTCGCCTCCTTTCCGGAAAGCTCGAGGTGAATGTGAAAACGGCGCGGCTGCGTGCCACGCCTGTGCCGCAGTCTACCAGCGGAATTCGCCGTGCCCGTCGGGATTCCGCCCGCTAGCGCGGCGAATTCGCAACCTGCGCCGCGCGCCGTTGAGCGACGTCGGCCTCGGAGGCGATCGCGACCTCGGGGAACTCCAGCTCGGTCCCGCAGCTCGTGCAGATCGCGTCGTGCAGCTTGACGATCCGACCGCAGCCCGGGCACTCGCGCCGCAGCTCCTCCTTGTCCGAGCGGTAGATGAGCGCGGTGATCAGCCCGAGTCCCGGGACGACCGCCGAGATCAGGAACCAGATGAAGAACGAGCCGCCCTTGATGCGGCCGACGATGCCGCCGCAGAGGCCGAACCACAGCGCGATGCCGACGTAGGCGAGCCCCACGCGCGCCTCACAGCAGCGTCTTCAGCGCCCACAGCACCGCGATCGCGGCGGCGACCGCGACGACGATCCAGAAGATCGCCATCACGAAGCCGATCACGATCTTCGCGACCAGCACGACGACGACCGCGAGGATCAACAGGGCGAGCGCGCGCTTGAGCAGCGACGGCTTCTCGGGCTTCTCCGCATCCTGGAAGGAGGACATGCCGGAAAGCGTAGCGCGCTAGGAGACGGCGTCCAGCGCGGCGCGCTGGCGGCGCGGAAGGCGCCGGCGCACACGCCAGCGCGCGCCGCTGAAGGCGAGGTTCGCAACCGTCGCGAAACCCTCCTCGTCGCTGCGCAGCGCGAGCAGCAGGTGCGCGACGCGATCGCCGGACGGCAGGCGGGCGCCCTCCGGATCGGTCGCTCTCACGCACCAGCACGAGACGCGGCGGCCGGTGACGAGCAGCGCGCCCGCCTCCCCCACCAGCCACGTGCCCAGCCGTCCCGGCTCCGGCACGAGGCCGGTGCGTCGATGCAGGTCCCGCGCCGCGTGGTCGACGAGGTCGCCGAGCAGGCCGAGCGAGACCCGCTCGGGCTCCTCGGCCGACGGCGCCAGCGAGCGCGTGACGGTCGCGCCGCGGCGCGCGTACAGCGCGGGGATCAGCCACGCGTGCGCGAGCGCCGCGAGCGAGACGGGCAGCGCGGCCGGCGACAGCAGCGCCATCCCGATCGCCGCGGCCAGGAACGGCACGACGTGCGCCGCCGTCGCGAGCGTCCAGGCGCGGCCACGGCGGCGCAGGCGCTCGGGCGTCATGCGCGGGCGCCAGTAGACGTCGGCGAGCTCGGGCAGCGCGCCCGCCGCCGACACCGCCTACCCCCCGGCGATCGGCCGGCGCATGATCACGAGCGGCTCGTCGAGCGGCAGCTCGCGCACGTGCTCGGCGTGACCGGGGCCGCGCGAGACCATCGCGATCGAGCCCTGCTCGAGCTCCGCGCGGAACGCGCCGAGCGCCGCCTCGACCGCGGCCGGATCCTCGGCGGTCCACTCGGCGAGCGTGGTGTGGCCGCTGCCGTCCATCCGGATGAGTCGGGACATCTCGGGCCTCCTGAGCGCGGTTGCTGTGCTCTCAGCGTACCCCGGACCGTCCAATCGATCAGCCGCGTTCGGCCGCGTAGAGCCGGATCTGGCCGACCTGGCCGGAGCTTCTCGTGATCTGCCCCGACGCATGGTCGCCGAAGTTCCAGATGAAGAAGCGGCCCGACCGGCTGAGCTGTTCGTAGTCGGTGTGCGTTATGTCGAACAGCACGTCCCCGCGCAGCGTTTCGCCCGGTCCGACGACGCCGCCGTTGGCGGCCGCGATCGATTCCAGGTGCACCGTCTTCTCGACCCCGATCGTCTCGCTGTAGTTGTCACCGCCGATCCCGAGCATCGTCTGGCCGAAGTTGAAGCGTCGCGGCGTCCTGCCGGTGTTCTGAACCTGGAGCGTGACGCGCAGGAACGCTTCGCGCTGCGGTGACACCACCCTTCCGTGCCCCTTGTCGGCGGGCGCGATCGTGACGCCGACGATCGCCGCCGAGAGCGTGTTCAGCCTGACGACGCCGCCGTAGTTCGCGACGACGTACTGCACGCCGCCTTCCGTGCACGCACCGGTCCCGAGCTGCGTCGAGTTGATGCCCTGGGCGTCACAGCTCTTCCTCGGATCGGTGTGCCGGTTGCGCGCCACTGGTCTCTGCGACGCGCTCGTGGCCGTCGTCGCGCCGCTGAGCCCGACGCCCTGCGTGCCGCCGCACGCGGCCACGATCATGGATACCGCCAGCAGCGACAGCGCCAGCGCGACATTCTTCCCCACGGCTTCCCCCTAAGTGGTGACGCCACAAAGTAGACGGGTCGAGCGAGTCCGCGCAAGCGGGAACCGGCGGAACCGGCTTTCGCCGTCCGGCGGTCGCGAGCGACCGCCTCCCGGCGACGTCACGCCAGGCCGAGCTGCTGGCGCACGAGCCGGGTGACCTCGCCGCCGTCGGCGCGGCCCTTCGTCTCGCGCATCACGAAGCCGACGATCGGGCCGATCGCCTTCATGTTGCCGGCCTTCAGCTTCGCGACCGCGTCGGGATCGGCCGCGAGCGCGCGCTCGACGACCCCCGCCAGCTCGTCGCCGCCGCCGAGCGCGCCGAGCCCCTCCGCCGCGACGATCGCCTGCGGGTCGCCGCCCTGCGCCACCAGCGTGTCGAGCACCTGCTTGGCGGCGCCGGGCGTGACCGCTCGCTCCCGCAGCAGGGCCACGAGTCGAGCCAGTGCGGCCGGCGTGACCTTCGACTCGGCCGGGTCGCCGTCGCCGACGCGGGCGACGAGCTCGCCAGTGACCCAGTTCGCGAGCGTCTGCGGATGCTCGCCATCGGTCGCCAGCGCGCGTTCGAAGTAGGCGGCAAGGTCGGCGCGGAAGGCGAGCTGGCGCGCGCTGTCGGCGCTCAGCCCGAGATCGCGCTCATAGCGCGCGGCGCGCTGCGCCGGCAGCTCGGGCAGCTCGGCGCGCGCCGCCGCGACCATCGCCTCGTCCACGACGATCGGCACGAGGTCGGGCTCGGGGAAGTAGCGGTAGTCGTGCGCCTCCTCTTTCGAGCGCAGCGGCGTGAGGCTTCCCGTGACGGGGTCGTAGTGGAGCGTCTCCTGCTCGACCTGGCCGCCCGCCTCGACGAGCGCGGTCTGCCGTGCGATCTCGGCCTCCACCCCGCGCTCGAGGTAGCGGAAGGAGTTCATGTTCTTCAGCTCGGTCTTCGTGCCGAGCTGCTCGCTGCCGGCCGGGCGGATCGACACGTTCGCGTCGCAGCGCAGCGAGCCCTCCTCCATGTTGACGTCGGAGACGCCGAGCTGGCGCAGCGTCTCGCGCAGGAGGGTCAGCCACTCGCGCGCCTGCGCGGCGCTGCGCACGTCGGGCTCGGTGACGATCTCCACCAGCGGCGTGCCGCCGCGGTTGAAGTCGACGACCGACTCGTCGGCGCCGTGGATGCGCCCGCTGGCGCCGACGTGCACGAGCTTCGCGGCGTCCTCCTCCAGGTGCGCGCGGTGGATGCGCACGTCGCCGAGCCGGCCGCCCGAGCAGATCGGGATGTCGTACTGGCTGATCTGGTAGCCCTTCGGCAGGTCCGGATAGAAGTAGTTCTTGCGGTGGAAGATCGAGCGCGGCGCCAGCTCGCAGCCGAGCGCCAGACCGATCAGCAGGGCGTAGTGGATCGCTCTCGCGTTCGCGACCGGCAGCGCGCCCGGCAGCCCGAGGCAGACCGGACAGGTGTGCGTGTTGGGCGGATCGCCGAAGCTCAGCTCGCAGCCGCAGAACATCTTCGTGCGCGTCTTGAGCTGGACGTGGATCTCCAGTCCGATGACGGGCTCGTAGCTCATGTCCGCGCCGCCGATCCGTCGAAGCCGAGCGCCTGCTCCAGCACGTAGGCCGCGTTCAGCAGCCGGTTCTCGCTGAACGCCGGGCCGCAGAGCTGGAAGCCGGTCGGCAGCCCGTCGGAGAGGCCGTTCGGGATCGAGATCGCGGGGATGCCGGCGAGCGACATCGGCACCGTGCAGACGTCGTTGAGGTACATCGCGAGCGGGTCGTCGACCTTCTCCCCCAGGCGGAACGCGACGCTCGGCGCGGTCGGCGTGACGAGCAGGTCGAAGCGCTCGAAGGCTGCTCTGAAGTCCTCGGCGACCTTCGTGCGGACCTGCTGCGCGCGACCGTAGTACGCGTCGTAGTAGCCGGACGAGAGCGCGTAGGTGCCGAGCATGATGCGACGCTTGACCTCCGGCCCGAAGCCCTGCTCGCGCGTTCGCGTGTACATGGACGACAGGTCGTCGGCGTCGACGCGCAGCCCGTAGCGGACGCCGTCGAAGCGGGCGAGGTTCGCGGACGCCTCCGCCGGCGCGATCAGGTAGTAGGCGGACAGCGCGTGCGGCGCGTTCGGGAGGTTGCAGGTCTCGATCGACGCCCCGAGCTGCTCGGCGAGCGCGAGCGTCGCGTTGAACGCCTCGCGCACGCCCGACTCGATCCCCTCGCCGGTCAGCTCCTCGGGCACCCCGAGCGTGAGCCCTCTGAGGTCGACGCCGCGCGGGAGCGCGATCTGCTCCGGGAACGCGAGCGACGTCGAGTCGCGGGCGTCCCGGCCGACCATGTGGCGCAGCAGCAGCGCCGCGTCGGTCACGTCGCGCGTGAACGGGCCGGCCTGGTCGAGCGAGGAGGCGAACGCGATCATCCCGTAGCGGCTGACGGCGCCATAGGTCGGCTTGAGCCCGACGATCCCGCACAGCGCCGCCGGCTGGCGGATCGAGCCGCCCGTGTCGGTGCCGAGCGCCCACGGCGCGAGGCCGGCGGCGACGGCGGCGGCCGAGCCGCCCGAGGAGCCGCCGGGCACGCGCTCGCGATCCCATGGGTTCCTGACCGGGCCGAACGCCGAGTTCTCGTTCGAGGAGCCCATCGCGAACTCGTCCTGGTTCGTCTTGCCGAGCAGGGCCGCGCCGGCGTCGGCGAGCCTGGCGACCGCGGTCGCCGTGTAAGGCGGCCGATAGCCCGCGAGGATCTTCGAGCCCGACTGGCTCGGCACGCCCTCGGTGCAGAACAGGTCCTTGACGGCGAGCGGGACACCGGCGAGCGGCCCTTGCGGCGCGCCATCCTGCGCGGGCGCGGCGTCGGCGACCCATGTGAAGGCGTTCAGCTCGTCGGCGGCCGCCCGGGCGCGGTACGCCCCGAACAGCTCCGCCGCCGACAGGTCGCCGTCGCGCAGGCGCTCGATCGCCTGTGCGGCCGTCAGCTCGATCGGCTCGCTCATGCGGCTCCCGGCGACGGCACGCCGAAGCCGTCGTCGATCCGCTCGGGCGCGGCCGCCAGCGCGACCTCGCGCGGCAGCGACGGGCCTGGCTCGTCCGCCCGCAAGGCGTTCACGACGTCGACCACGTGCGAGGTCGGCGACACCCCGTCGAGGTCCAGCTCGGAGATTTTCTCGATGTGGCCGAGCACCGCCGAGAGCTCGCGCGACATCCGCTCGACCTCCTCGTCGGAGAGCGCGAGCCGGGCGAGCTTCGCCACGTGCAGCACCTGCGCGCGATCGATCATCGGCGCCGGATTCTAGGAGGCCGGCGGCGCGGGCGCGGGCGGCTGCACGGCGGCCGGCCCGCCGCCCTCGTCGCGCATCGACCAGGAGGCGCCGAGCAGGATCGCGGCGGAGGCGAGCAGCCCGAGCCACGCGCCGACCCGCACGCTGACGGCGTCCGGGCCGGGAGGGTCCAGGATCACGCGCCAGGCGAGCAGGACCGTCAGCAGCGCGGCGAGCGCGGCCACGATCACCGCGACCGTGACCGGCACGGCCGGCGTGCGCTGGCTGACCGTCAGGACCGCGAGCGCAAGCGCCGAGAGGGCAGACGCCAGCATCAGCCAGCGCAGCACCGTGAGGGCCTGCCACCCGGTGTGCGAGATCGGTCCGACGCAGAACCAGTTGAGCGCCGGCATGATCACGAGCAGCGCGACCGCGCCGAGCGCGGCGACGACCTCCCCGCGGCGCAGCCGCGACAGGCTCATGCCGCTCCCCGCGCCGCCGCGAGCGTATTGCGCAGCAGCATCGCGATCGTCATCGGCCCGACCCCGCCGGGCACCGGTGTGAGCCAGCCGGCGACTTCGCGCACCGCGTCGAAGTCGACGTCGCCGCACAGCCCCTCCGGCAGGCGGTTCATGCCGACGTCGATCACCGCGGCGCCGGGCTTGACCGCATCGACGCCGATCAGGCGCGGCACCCCGACGGCGGCGATCAGCACGTCGGCGCGGGCGCAGACGGCCGGCAGGTCGCGCGTGCGCGAGTGGCAGATCGTGACCGTCGCGTTGCGCTGGAGCAGCAGGTGCGCGAGCGGCTTGCCGACGAGGTCCGAGCGCCCGACGATCACCGCCTCCGCCCCCTCGAGCCGGACCTCGGAGCGCTCGAGCAGCTCGATTACGCCGAGCGGCGTGCACGGCCGCAGGCCGGGGGCGCCCTGGAGCAGGCGGCCGGCGCTGACGGGCGTGAGCCCGTCGACGTCCTTGTCGGGGTCGATCAGCGCGCTCAGGGCCGCGTCGTCGAGCCCGTCGGGCAGCGGGCGCTGGAGCAGGATCCCGCTGCACGCCGGATCGGCGTTCAGCTCGCGCAGGAGCGCCGCCGCCTCCGCGGCGGTCGCGCTCGCCGGCAGGTGGCGGTGAAGATCCGCGATGCCGGCCTCCGCGCACGCTCTGCGCTTGCTGCCGACGTAGATCGCCGAGGCCGGATCGTCGCCGACGAGCACGGTCGCGAGACCCGGCATGCGGCCGGTCTCGGCGGTGAGCGCGGCGACCTCGCGGGCGACCTGCGCGCGGACCTCCCGCGCGATCGCGCTGCCGTCGATGAGCGTGGCGGCCATGACGGCGGCGGATGCTAGTAGGGATGGGCGAAATCCGCGTGAGCGGCTCGCCCGCCACCAGACGCCACGGGGGTCTCGGGCTTCCAGTAGTCTGCCGCAGTGTCGGTTCGGGGGAACGCACGCCGTGACGTCACGGCCACATTCGGGGGACGCACCGCTAGCGGCGACGACGACGCACGGACCCAATGGTCGACCGCCGGCACAAGCGCGCTGCTCGCGGCGCTTCCCTGCGCCGCCGTAGCCGCCGCGGCGGCGGTCCTGCTCGGACCTCCGCTGGGCCGGGCGCTGCTGACGCCCGAGCCCGTGCGCTTCCTGCTGCCCGGAGCGAGCAGACCCGAGCCGACGGCGCACGCCCGCTTCCTGATCGCGGTGCTCGCGCCGTTCGCCCTCGCGCTCGCGATCGCGCTGATCGCCCGCGGGCGCAGCCGGGTCGTCGGCCCCCGCGCGCACGCGATCGCCCGCGCGGTCGACGGGCTCGTGCTCGCGGCTGCGGTCTTCTCGGTCCTCGCGCAGTACGTGCTGGCGTATCGCGTCGGCGCGGGCGTGCTGTATCGCGAGCACCGCGTGTACTTCACCGGCGCGACCCTGGCGGTCGCCGGCGCGATCGCCGTCGCGCTCGTCTTCGTGCCGCGGCGCCCCGCAGCTCGTGCGCGCCTGCGCTCGATCGCACAGGAGACGCGCGCGCGCCGCCTCGCGGCAGTCGCGCTCGCCGTCGGCTTCTGCGCGCTCTGGCTGCTGACGGCGTTCAACACCGAAGGCTCGATCGGGCTCGCCGACACGACCGTCAGCTCCAACGTCACGCTGTGGCTCGACGAAACGGTCGCGCTGCTCAACGGGCTCGCCCCGCTCGCCGGCTTCCATGCCCAGTACGCGCAGCTCTGGCCGTACGCGGCGGCCGGCGCGATGACGCTGCTCGGCGCGTCGCTCGGCGTGTACGCCGCGCTCGCGGCGGCGTGCTCGGGAGCGGCGATGCTGGCGGTCTTCGCGATCTTCCGGCGCGTCGTGGCCAGCTCGGTGCTCGCGCTCGCCCTGTTCGTCCCGTTCGTGGCGACCAGCTTCTTCAAGATCCACGGCACGCTGGCCAACCGCTACAGCCCGGCCAGCCTCTACAGCCTGTTCCCGATCCGCTACGGCGGTCCCTACGTGCTCGCGTGGCTGCTCGCCCGCCGGCTCGACGGCAGGCAGCCGCAGCGCACGGTCGTGCTGTTCTTCGTCGCGGGGCTCGTGGCGCTCAACAACCCGGAGTTCGGCGGACCGGCGTTCGCGGCCACGCTGGCGGCCGCGCTGTGGACGCTGCCGCGGCCCACCTGGGCCGGCGCGGCGCGACTGGTCGGCGCCGCCGCGGCGGGGGCGGTCGCGGCGACCGTCGCCGTCGGGCTGCTCACGCTCGCCGTCGCGGGCGGCCTGCCCCACTTCGCCGACGCGCTGGAGTTCGTGCGCATCTACGGGCTCGACGGCTTCGGCATGCTGCCGATGCCGGTCGCCGGCTTCCACCTCGCGATCTACCTCACGTTCGCGGCGGCGCTCGCGCTGGCGACGGTGCGGAGCGTCGACCGCGCACGCGACGTCGTGCTGACGGGGATGCTGTGCTGGATCGGCGTCTTCGGGCTCGGCATCGGCGGGTACTACGCCGACCGCGGCTTTCCGGACGTGCTGATCGAGCTGTTCTCGCCCTGGGCGTTCGCGCTGATGCTCCTGCTCGTCGCGGCGGTGCGGGGAATGCTCGCCCGTGCGAGCCGATGGCCGACCGCCGCCGAGCTCGCCGTCCTCGCCGGGTTCGGCGTGGCCGTCTGCTCGATCGCGCAGACGCCGACGCCGTGGTCGCAGCTCGCACGCGTCTCCCAGCGCACGCCGACGCCCACGCTCCAGGCGCCGGCGGCCGATCGGTTCGTGCGACTTCAGAGCGGACGCGGCGAGCATGTCCTGATCGTGGCGCCGCTCGGGCATCTGATCGGCTACCGAGCCGGCGTGCGGGACATGTTCCCCTACGCCGACGTGGCGTCAGCGGTGACCGTCGGCCAGTGGGACACGGTGATGCGGCTCGTGCGGGAGCAGCGCGTGCGCTTCGCCTTCGTCCTCGCCGACTATGCCGAAGTGCTGGTTCCGCAACTCAGCCGAGCCGGGTTCCGCGTCGCCTCGCTCGACCGCGCCTCGCGGCTCGTCCAACTCGTACGACCGGTGAGCTGACGCGTGCGCGGCGGCCCCGCCGCCCGGCGCGCGAGGACCCGCGGGAGCCTCAGGCTATGCACCTTGTTTAGGTAGACTGCCGGCGTGTCGCTTTGGGGGAAGGCACACGACGCCCGCCCGCGCGCGCTTGCGCCGGAGCCGGCCGGACACGCTTCGAACGGGGCCGCCCAGGCGCGCGAGCTGATCGCCGCGCCGGCGCGCGCGGTCGGCGCCATCCGACCGGGCGACCTGGCGTGGATCCTCGCCGTCCCCTGCGCGCTGCTGACGGCCGCCGCGATCGTGCTGTTGGGCCGGCCGCTGGGGCGCGTGCTGTTCGCGCCCGACGGCCAGCACTTCCTCGGCGGCGGCGTGATACCGGAGTCGACCGAGAACGCGCGCTACGTGATCGCCGCGGCGGCGCCGTTCGCGCTCGCCGCCGCGCTGACGGCAGCGCGCGGTCGCCTCGCCGCCGTCGCGGCCGCCTGGCGCGGCGCGGCGCGGATCGCCGAAGCGCTCATGCTCGCATTCGTCGCGCTCACGCTCGTCGCGCTGCGCGTCTGGACCTACCACAGCCGCCCGGAAGACGGCTACCGCTTCCGCGTCTACTTCACCGTCGCGACGATCGCGGTCGCCGTGGCGCTCGCGGGGGCATTCGTCGCGGTGCTGCGCCGCGACGACTGGGTCGCGCGCGTGCGCCGACTCACGCGCGAGACGCGCGCGCGCCGGATCGCCGCGCTGGCCGCCGCGCTGATCTTCTGCGCGATCTGGCTGCTGACGGCGTTCAACACCGAAGGCTCGATCGAACTTGCCGACGAAGCGCTGCTCGGCAACCTGCCGTTCTGGCTCGACGAAACGTTCGCCGTGCTCGACCACCAGGCGCCGCTCGTCGCCTTCCATGCACAGTACGCGCAGTTGTGGCCATGGGTCACCGCCGGCGCGATGGCGGCGCTGGGGAGCACCTTCGCCGTCTACTCGGGCGTGATGGTCGCCGCGACGCTGGCGACGATGGCCGCGGTCTACGCGACGCTGCGCCGGGTCGTCCGCAACTCGCTGCTCGCGCTCGCGCTGTTCGCGCCGTTCCTCGCCACGAGCTTCTTCAAGGAGCGCGGGACGCAGGCGAACATGTACGGGCCGGCGAACCTCTTCAGCCTCTTCCCGATCCGCTACGGCGGCCCGTACGTGCTCGCCTTCCTGCTCGCGCGCAAGCTCGACGGGCAGCGCCCGCGCAGCGCGACGCTGCTGATGCTGTTCGCCGGGCTCGTCGTCCTGAACAACCCCGAGTTCGGCGTGCCCGCGTTCGCGGCGACCGTCGCGACGCTCGCGCTGACGCTGCCGCGCCCGACGCCGCGCGCGCTGGCGCGGGTCGCCGGGGCGGCCGCGCTCGGGCTGGCCGGCGCGCTGGCCGCGGTGTCCGTCTTCCTGCTCGTCGCCGCCGGCTCGCTGCCGCACCTGGGACAGCTCACCGAGTTCTCGAAGATTTACGGGCTCGACGGCTTCGGCATGCTGCCGATGCCCGGCTTCGGGTTCCACTACGCCGTCTACGTCACGTTCGCGGGAGCGCTCGTGCTGGCCGCGGTGCGCGCGCTCGAACGGCGCCGCGACGTGCTGCTGACCGGCCTGCTGTGCTGGATCGGCGTGTTCGGGCTCGGCACCGGCAGCTATTACGCCGGCCGCTCGCACCCGGACGTGCTGATCGACCTCTTCTCGGCGTGGTCGCTCGCGCTCGCGCTGATGCTCGTCGTCGCGATCCGCGCGATCCGCGCGCGCCCGCGCCGCCTCCCGACGTTCGCGGAGATCGCCGTGCTGGTCGGCTTCGGGCTCGCCGTCTGCTCGATCGCGCAGACGCCGGCGCCGTGGTCGCAGCTCAGACGCATCCGCACGACGACCGGCGGACAGCTCCTGCGGCCGGTGGCCGCCGAGGAATTCGTGCGCGAACACGCGAGACCCGGCGAGCGCGTGATGATCGTGGTCGAATTCGGCCACCGCATCGCCTACGACGTCGGCGTGCGGAACGTGCTCCCCTACTCGAACAGAGAAGTGATCCTGACGAACGAGCAGTGGCTGTTCACGCTGCGCACGGCCAAGCGCGACCACGTCCGCTCGATCTTCGTGCCGACGCCCTTCCAGCTCGAAGTGGTGGAGAGGATGAGAGCCGCCGGCTACCGCATCGCCGACGCCGACCGGAAGGTCGCGAGAATCGTCCAGCTCGTGCGCTGAGCGCGCGGCTCAGCGGCGCGTGAGCGGCGCGAGGTCGGCGACGAGCTTGCGCTCCGAGCCGTCGCGGCTGAAGCGGATCACGACGATCCCGCCGGCCTCGACGCCCGTCACGACGCCTTCGCCGAACGCCGGATGGGCGACGTCCTCGCCAAGCCGGAAGGCGGCCGCCGCCGCCTCCCCGCGCCCGCGCTCCCATGCGATGCCGCCGCCGGACCCGCTCGACCCGATCCCGGGCGGGATCCGGTCATTCGGCCGGTCGGTCAGCGCGAGCGGGAGCTCGTCGACGAAGCGGCTGCGGGCGCCGTAGCTGCGCGCGCCGAACACGGCGCGCGTGCGCGCGTACGTGATGTAGAGGTCGCGCTGGGCGCGCGTGAGGCCGACGTAGGCGAGCCGGCGCTCCTCCTCCAAACCGCCCTCGTCGATCGCGCGCGAATGCGGGAAGACGCCCTCCTCGCAGCCGATCATGAAGACGATCGGGTACTCCAGCCCCTTCGCGTTGTGCAGCGTCATCAGCGTGACGAGGCCCTCGTCGTCTCTGCGCGAGTCGGCGTCGGCGACGAGCGCGATCTGCTGGAGGAAGCCCGCGAGCGAGGGCGGCTCGTCGCCCTCCTCCGCCGCCGCGGACCCGAGCGCCGAGTCGTACTCGGCCGCGACATTCACGAGCTCTTCGAGGTTCTCCATCCGCCCCTGCGCCTCGATCGTCCGTTCGGCCTCGAGCGCGTCGAGGTAGCCGGTCTCGCGCAGCAGCTCGTTCAGCAGCGCGGCGATCGGGGCGTCGCCCTCCGCCCGCTCGCGCAGGACGCGCATCGTGCCCATGAAGCGGTGGAACGCCTTGATCGCCGCGGTGCCGAGCCCGGGGACCGCCTCCGGGTCGGCGGCGGCGTCCCACACCGTGATGCCGGCGGTGTTCGCCCACGCGACCACGCGCGAGAAGGAGGTGGCGCCGATGCCGCGCCGCGGCGAGTTGACGACCCGACCGAACGCGACGACGTCCTGCGGGTTGACGAGCACCGTCAGGTAGGCGATCGCGTCCTTGATCTCCGCGCGCTCGTAGAACTTCGTGCCGCCGATCACCTGGTAGCCGATCTGCGCCCGCACGAGCGTGTCCTCCAGCACGCGCGACTGCGCGTTCGTGCGGTAGAAGACCGCGACCTCGTTGCGCGAGGTCCCCTCGTCGACGAGCCGCTCGATCTCGCCGGCGACGAAGCGCGCCTCGGCGTGCTCGTCCTCCAGCTCGCGGACGCGGATCGGGTCGCCCGCGCCGACGTCGGTCCACAGCGCCTTGCCCATCCGCCCGCGGTTGTTGGCGATCACCGCATTGGCGGCGTCGAGGATCGTCTGCGTCGAGCGGTAGTTCTGCTCCAGCTTGACGACCTTCGCGTCCGGGAAGTCGTCCTCGAAGTCGAGGATGTTGCGCACGTCGGCGCCGCGGAAGCCGTAGATCGACTGGTCGTCGTCGCCGACCACCGCGATGTTGCGATGCTCGCCGGCGATCAATTGCAACCACCGGTACTGGGCGTGGTTCGTGTCCTGGTACTCGTCGACGAGCACGTGGCGGAAGGCGGCCGCGTAGCGCTCGCGGACCTCCGGGAACAGCTCCATCACGTTGACGGCGCGCACGAGCAGGTCGTCGAAGTCCATCGCGTTCATGCGGTGCAGCTCGGACTCGTACATGCGGTACACGTCGACGACCGTCTGCTCGAAGTACGAGCCCACCAACTCCCCGTAGGACTCCGCGTCGCGCAGCTTGTTCTTCGCGTCCGAAATCTCGTGGTGGATCGCGGCCGGCGTGAAGCGCTTGGGGTCCACGTCCAGCTCCTCGATGCAGCGCTTGACGAGCCGGCGCGCGTCGGCCTGGTCGTAGATCGTGAACTGGCGCGTGTAGCCGAGGCGGTGGGCGTCGGCGCGCAGCATGCGCGCGCAGGCGGCGTGGAAGGTCATCAGCCACATCGCGCGCGTGCGCGCGCCGACGAGCAGCTCGACGCGCTCGCGCATCTCCTGCGCGGCCTTGTTCGTGAACGTGATCGCGAGGATCTCGTCCGGGCGCGCCTGCCCCGTGGCGAGCAGGTAGCCGATCCGATGCGTCAGCACGCGCGTCTTGCCCGAGCCGGCGCCGGCGAGGATCAGCAGCGGCCCCTCGCCGTGCGTCACCGCCGCGCGCTGCGGCTCGTTCAGCCCGCTCAGCAGGCGGTCGAGCTCGGCGTCGGTGTCGTCGGTACGGGGGGCGATTCCGTTCTCCATCGGCGAATCCGACGATAGCGAGCGCCACGGCGCGGCCGGCGCCCGAGCGCCGGTCGTTCGCCCTGCCGACTCGCCGCCACGAGGTAGACTGCCCGGGTGCCCAAGGGGGAACGCACGCTGGGGGTGCGTGCGGGGACGCGCGCCGTCGTGCCGGCGCGCACCGCGGTCGCGCCCGCCGAGCTGGCATGGCTGCTCGCGCTGCCGGTCGCGCTCGTGCTCGTGGTCGCGATCGCGCTGCTCGGGCCGCCGCTCGGGCGGGTGCTCTTCCCGACGCTGCACATCCCGTTCTGGAGCACCGGCATCGTCACGCTGGCGGTCCGGCCGGAGCCGACCGAGCAGGGCCGCTTCGTCGTCGCGATCGCCGGCCCGGTCGTGCTCGCGGCGCTGCTCGCGGCGCTGCGCGGCCGTCCCGTCCCGCTGCGCCCGGCGGCCGTCGCCGCGCTCGTGCGCACGAGCCAGGCGCTGCTGGCCGCGTTCGCCGCGACCGCGCTCGTCGCGCAGTACCGCGTCGTCTACGACGCGTCCTACTCGGGCTCGCAGCCGTTCAGGCGCGTCTACTTCACGCCGGCGACGCTCGCCGTCTCGGCGCTGCTGACGCTCGGCGCGGTGCTCGTGCTGCGGCGCGAGGCGCTGCTCGCGCGCATCGCGCGAGCGACCCGTGAGACCGACCGCCGCCGCGTTGTCGCGTTCGCGATCGCCGTCGCGTTCGTCGCCCTGTGGCTGCTGAGCGCGATCAACACCGAAAGCTCGTTCGGCCTCTCCAACGACGGCGTGCGCTTCAACGTCAGCTACTGGCTCGACGAGGCCTACGCGGTGCTCGACCACCGCGCGCCGCTCGTGAACTTCCACGCGCAGTACAGCCAGCTCTGGCCGTACCTGAGCGCCGGGGTCATGTGGCTCGCCGGACCGTCGAGCGGCGCCTACGTCGCCGTCATGGTGACGGCGAGCGGCGGCTGCATGCTCGCGGTCTACGCCGTCTTCCGGCGCGTCGCGCACAGCTCGCTGCTGGCGCTCGCGCTGTTCGCGCCGTTCGTCGCGACGAGCTTCTTCATGGCGATCGGGCCGCTGTCGAACCGCTACGGCCCCGCGAACCTCTTCAGCATGTTCCCGATGCGCTACGGCGGGCCGTATGTGCTCGCATGGCTGATCGCGCGCCATCTCGGCGGTCTGCGCCCGCGCCGCGCCGCGCCGCTGCTGCTGGCGGCGGGCGTCGTGCTGCTCAACAACGTCGAGTTCGGCCTGCCCGCGTTCGCCGCGACGCTCGCGGCGCTGGTGTGGAGCGGCGGCGAGCGGCCGTGGCGCGCGCGCACGCTGACGCTCGCGCGCGACGCGGCGATCGGGCTGCTGGGAGCGATCGTGATCGTCTCGCTGCTGACGCTCGCGGTCGCCGGCTCGCTGCCCCGCTTCGGCTACCTGTTCACGTTCTCGAGGCTGTGGGGGCTGGGCGGCGTGACGATGCTGCCGATGCCGACGCTCGGCTTCCACCTCGCGATCTACGCGACGTTCGCCGCCGCGATCGCCGTCGCGACGGTGCGCGCGCTCAGCGTCGCCGCCAGCGGGGAGCGCGCGCTGACCGCGCTGCTCGCGTGGGCGGGGGTGTTCGGCCTCGGCGCGGGCAGCTACTTCGCCGGGCGCTCGCATCCCGAGGTGCTGATCAGCCTCTTCTCGGCCTGGGCGTTCGCGCTCGCGCTGCTGTTGATCGCGCTCGTGCGCGCGCTGCGCGCACGGCCGGGCCGGCGCCTGAGCGCGCCGGAGGCGGCGCTGCTCGCCGGCTGCGCGCTCGCGGTCTGCTCGCTCGCCCAGACGCCGCTGCCGTGGTCGCAGCTCGCGCGGATCGACCGGTCCACGCGCACGCCGTTCCTCCAGTTCGTCCCGACCCGCGACTTCATCGCCCGCTCGGGCGTCGCGCACGGCGAGCGGGTGCTGATCCTCTCGACGATGGGCCACCGCGTCGCCTACGAACTCGGGCTCGTGAACGTCGCTCCCTACGTGAACATCATCTCGATGCCCGCCGTCGAGCAGCTCACGGAGGCGCTCGGCGCGCTGCGCGCGGTAGGCGGCACGCGCGTCTACGCGCTGGCCGGACAGCTCCTGCCCGCCCAGCTCCAGTTGATCGAGGAAGCCGGCTACCGGGTCGTCGGCGAAGACAGGACCTACGTCGAGCTGCGCGCCGTCCGCTGACCGCGCGGTCAGGTCCTCAGACGAGCTGGTAGGTCACGCGCGTCACGACCACGAAGAGGCAGAACAGCAGCGTCGCGCCGCGCAGGCGCGGGTCGCGCGCGAGCGCGGCGAACGGCAGCAGCCAGACGACGTACCACGGCACGAGCCAAGCCGTGCTCACGAGCAGCGCGAGCGTCGCCCACCCGGCCGCCGTGAGCCAGTCGAGCCGCCGGCGCCAGGTCGCCCACAGCAGCCACGCGAGCGCGAGCGCGAACGCGAGCACGAACGCGAGCCGCAGCCCGCCGGGGAGCGAGTGCAGGCCGAGCAGCCACGCCAGCCGGCGCGGCACGCTGTCGGCGGCGACGAATCTCTGCTGCTCGTGGAGCTGGCTGACGACGCTGAGCGCGCTGCCGCCGAACGCGAGCGCCGCGACGACGAGCAGCGCGACGGCGGCGGCGAGCCCGCCCGCGAGCATGCGCCGGCGATGGCGCGCGCCGAGCAGCATGAACGGCAGCAGCAGCCCGGCCGACGCCTTCACGGCGACGGCCGCGATTCCGAGCGCGCCGCCGCCGGCGTCGCGCTCCTCCAGCACGAGCAGGACCGCGCCGAGCGCGAGCACGAGCAGCAGGAAGTCGTTGTGCGCGCCGCCGACGCCGTACGCGAGCAGCAGCGGGTTGAGCCCGACGAACAGGATCGGCGCCACCGGCGAGGTGCCGCGCCGCTGCGCGATCCGCCACACGAGCGCGATGCAGCCGAGGCTCGCCGCGACGGCGACGACCTTGCAGGCCCACAGCGCGGCGGGCACGCTCAGCCATGCCAGCGGCAAGCTGGCGAGCGTGAACAGCGGCCCGTAGGGCGTCGCCACGTCGTGCCAGCGCACGAATCTCACGACAGGGTCGTGCGCGGCGGCGACCGCACCATGCGTGTAGGGATCGAGTCCGTGCACGACCGCGAGGCGCGCATAGTCGATGTAGCCGAAGACGTCCGCCGAGAACAGCGCCGGCGGCCCGAGCAGGAAGATCGCGTGCGCGGCGACGACTGACCCGACGGCGAGCCGCGGGGAGATCGCGCCGCTGCGTGCGCACGCCAACGCGACGAGATAGCAGACGAACATCACGACGAGCATCAGCGCGCCGTCGGGCGGCTGGAGCGCGAAGCCGAGGCCGTGGAACGGGCCGCCGAGCCAGCCGGGCATCCCGCCGCGCCCGCTGGAGGGCACGAACCAGATGCGGCGCTCCGCCGATCCGCCGATCGCGAGCAGCGCGCCGGCCCCGAGCAGGCCGGCGAGCGCCGCCGCGCCGAGCGGCGCGGCGAGCCGGCGGTGACGTCGCGCGCAGGCGGTCGCTCGCGAGCGCCGGAGCGCGAAACGCCCATGCGCGGCCGCTTGCGCGCGCCGGGGCGCGAAACGCCCATCCCGGGGTGACTCGGCGCGTGCGGACATCGCGACGAGCGCCTAGCCGGCTCCGGCGGGATTGAAGCCGCTCGGGAGCTGCTGGCTCTGGGGCGGCGGATTCTCCAGCAGCAGCCGCGGAACCGACGCGAACGCGTAGCCCTGCTTGCGCAGCTCGGCGACGATGCGCGGGACCGCCGCGACCGTCTGCGAGCGGTCGCCGCCGCCGTCGTGCATCAGCACGACGTACCCGGGCTGGACCGCGCCGACGACGTTGCGCACGATCGCCGCGACGCCGGGCTTCGTGTAGTCCTCGCTGTCGACCGACCACAGCACCGACAGCATTCTCTGACGCCCCAGCAGCAGATGCGTCGTCTCGTTGTAGGAGCCGTACGGCGGGCGGAACAGCCGCGGCGTGGGCGCCCCGTAGGAGCTGATCTTCGCCGCGTCCCCCACGATCTGCTGCCGCTGGTCGGCGGCGGACAGGTGCGCCAGGTTGGCATGGTCGAGCGTGTGATCGCCGACCGTCATCCCGGCGGCGACCTCGTGCTGGAGCTGCGGCGCGAAGGTCGGAAGCTGATAGCCGACGACGAAGAAGGTCGCCGGCACGTGCAGCCGCGCCAGCTCGGCGACGAGCGCGTCGGTGTACGGGCTCGGCCCGTCGTCGAACGTCAGCGCGACGAGCCGGTGCTGGGCGCCCGCCATCCGCACGAACGGCGTGCTCTGGAGCGCGCGGTCGATCGCGCCGTCCTCCTGCGCGCGCTCTTCGGCCGCGAGCGAGCGGCTGCCGGCGCCCCCGAGCGTCAGCAGGCGTCCGTACCAGCCGGTCGGCGTCGCGGCGCTCACGGCGGCGCTCCCCCCACCGCCCCGTGCACCGACGATCACGCCGAGCAGCAGTGCGATCGCCGCCACGGCCACCAGCGCCCCGGCGCGCCGGCGACGGTGGCGGAGCTGCGTCTGCGTCGGCCGGCTGGGACCGCGGATGACGTCGTTCAGGCGCATCCCTGGCGGAGCATGATCGCGAATCGGACGGATGGGCGCGGCGCGCACCGCCGCGGCGACGCACCGATCGGCTCGGTTTGGCCCGCTGCCGGGTCGACTACGCTTCCCGGCCTCATGCCCGCCCTCTGGGTCATCGTGCCGACCTACGACGAGGCCGCCTCGATCGAGCGGCTGCTGCGCGGCGTCGCCGAGGTGCTCGCCGAGGCGGCGCCGGGCGACCACCGCATCCTCGTCGTCGACGACGGCTCGCCGGACGGCACCGCCGCGATCGCCGAGCGGCTCGGCGCCGAGCTGGGCGTCGTCGAGGTGCTGCGGCGCGCCGAGAAGAACGGCCTCGGCCAGGCCTACCTCGCCGGCTTCCGCCACGCGCTCGCGGCCGGCGCCGAGCGCGTCTGCGAGATGGACGCCGACCTCTCCCACGATCCGGCGCACCTGCCCGCGCTGCTGGCGGCCGCCGAGCACGCCGACGTCGTGCTGGGCTCGCGCTACATCCCCGGCGGCGGCGTGACCGACTGGGGCCTCCCGCGACGGCTGCTGAGCCGCGGCGGCTGCCTCTACGCGCGCCTGATCCTGGGTCTGCCGCAGCACGATCTGACCGGCGGCTACAAGGTCATCCACCGCCGCGTGCTCGCAGCGATCGAGCTCGACAGCATCCGCTCGCAGGGCTACGTCTTCCAGATCGAGGTCACCTATCGCGCCGTGCTGGCGGGCTTCCGCGTCGTCGAGGCGCCGATCGTCTTCCACGAGCGCGACGCCGGCACGAGCAAGATGTCCGCTCGCATCGCGATCGAGGCGATGTGGCGCGTCCCCCGCCTGCGCAGGACGGCGCCGCGGGCGGTCGCCCGCCCCGCCGCGTAAGCTTCGGCCGATGAACCGGACGCTGCGCCTGCTGAGCGTGGTCGCCCCGCTGTACAGAGAGGAGGCGCTCGTCGAGGCCTTCTACGACCGCGTCCGCTCGGCGCTCGAAGGGATCCCGTTCGAGCTCGTGCTCGTCGACGACGGCTCGACCGACCGCACCCCCGAGCTGCTCGCCGACATCGCCGCGCGCGACGAGCGCGTGCGCGTCGTCTACCTCTCGCGCAACTTCGGCCATCAGACGGCGCTGACGGCCGGGCTCGACCACGCGCGCGGCGACGCCGTCGCGATGATCGACGCCGACCTGCAGGACCCGCCCGAGCTGATCCCCGAGATGCTGGAGCATTGGCGGAACGGAACCGACGTCGTCTATGCCGTGCGCAAGCGGCGCGACGGCGAGACGCGCTTCAAGCTCACGACCGCGCGCCTGTTCTATCGCCTCTTCAGCACGCTCGGCGACGTCGCGCTCGAGCCCGACTCCGGCGACTTCCGCCTGCTCGACCGCGCGCCGCTCGACGCGCTGCTGTCGATGCGCGAGCGCAACCGCTTCCTGCGCGGGATGACCGTCTGGATCGGCTACTCCCAGACCGCGGTCCCGTACGAGCGCGACGCGCGCTACGCGGGCGAGACGAAGTACACGCTGCGCAAGATGGTGACGTTCTCGCTCGATGCGATCTCGTCGTTCTCGCACCGGCCGCTCCAGCTCTCGACGCTCGTCGGCTTCGTCTGCGCGGCGCTCGCGTTCGTGCTGATACCCGTCGTCATCGGGCTGCGCTTGCTCGGCTCCTACCTGCCCGGCTTCGGCTCGATCACGATCGCGGTGCTGCTGCTCGGCGGCATTCAGCTCATGGCGATCGGCCTGATCGGCGAGTACGTCGGGCGCATCTACGACGAGGTCAAGAGCCGCCCGCTCTACCTCGTGCGCGACCGCCTGAACTGCGACGCGCCCGACGACGAGGACGCCCTCGGGCGCGAGCCGCTCGGCACGCGCGGGACGGGCGACTAGCCGCCGGCCGGATTGGGTCCCCGCGCCGCGCGCAGCGGCGTCGGCTCGCCTTCGTCGGCGGCGATCGTCGCCGGGTCGACGCCGCGCTCGGCGAGCGCGCGCTCGAGCGCGCCGATGCGGCTCGCCAGCCCCTTGATCGCGTCGGAGATCGGGTCGGGCAGGTGGACCCAGTCGGTGTCCGGCCCCTCGGGGCGGCGCCCGTCGATCCGGACCGGATGGCCGGGGTTGCCGACGACGGTCGAGTTCGGGGGCACGTCGTGGATCACGACGCTGTTGGCGCCGATCTTCGAGCCGTGCCCGACGACGATCGGGCCGAGCAGCTTCGCGCCCGAGCCGATCGTGACGTTGTCCTGCACCGTCGGATGGCGCTTGCCGCACGCGAAGCCGGTGCCGCCGAGCGTGACGCCCTGGTAGAGCGTCACGTCGTCGCCGATCTCGGCCGTCTCGCCGATCACGACGCCCATCCCGTGATCGATGAAGAGGCCGCGGCCGATGCGCGCCGCCGGGTGGATCTCGATCCCGGTCAGCAGCCGCGCAACGCCGGCGATGAAGCGCGGCAGGAACGGCACGCGCGCCTCGAACAGCGCGTGCGCGACGCGATGCGCGAGCACCGCGTGGACGCCCGGCCAGATCGCGAGGATCTCGCTCGAGCCGACGCCGCGCGCGGCCGGATCGCGCTCCTGCGCGGCGCGCACGTCGCGGTGGATCTCCTTCCAGACACCGGCGAGCATGCGCCTAGGAGGGGCGAGCGAAACGGCTAGCGAAACGCTTGGTCGTGGGCACGCCGCAAGTCTACGGTCCCCGCCACATACATAAGTTGGCCCGGGCGACGCTGACACGCCCCCGGGCCGTGGCACAGGAGGGATTAGCTCCCATGCACGACCAGGATACCCGCGCGTTGTCCCTGTCCGAGCCCGTGATCGACGGCACGATCATGGCGTCGCTGCTCGCCGACGACGCGCAGCGGCCGTGGACGGTGGACGAGATCGTCCGCGAGATTGGCAGCGAGGTTGCCGTGTCCGACAGCTTGAACCGCCTCTACGGCGGCGGGCTGATCCACCGCCTCGGCGGCTTCGTGTTCGCTACGCGAGCAGCACTGCGGAGCGACCTGCTCGCGCGGTAGCGAGCGCGCGCGCTCGCGTGAGCGTGCATCCCAGCTTCGCCAGGATCGTGAGGTCGGCGTGGAGCCGCACGCGCTCCACGCCGCGCACGCGCAGCGGCAGCATTCCCCACTCGTGCTTCAAGCGGCCAAACTCGCGCTCGACCGCGCCGCGTCCCCGGTAGAGCTTCCGCGAGCGCTCCGACTCGCGCGGCACGAGCGGGTGCAGACGGTCGGCCTTGATCCACACGGACGCGGGCTTGCACTCGCCGGTCGGGCACCGCCACTTCGACGCGCGCCGTCTGCGGTCAGCGCCCGCGAACGTCCACTCGCCGTGTTCGCACGACGGCGGGCGATGCTCCCCGCGCGCCACGCGGGACGTGCGCCGCAACGCGACGATGGGCAGCACGTCGCGGTCCATGCACCCGTCATGGATCGCGGTCGTGTCGTAGCCCTTGTCCATCGCGCACGTCTCGACCGCGAAGCCGCGAGCGCGTGCCCGGTCGAGCAGGTCGAGCGCGACGCTCGTCTCCGAGGTGCGCGCCGTCTCGACCTGCCACACGAGCGGCAACCCGGTCGAGGCGCACACAGCCGCGTGCACCTTGTAGCCGTAGTAGCCGCCGCCTCTCCGTGTCGAGATCGCCGAGCGGTGTCCCCAGCTCGCGTCCGGGTCGGAGAACCGCTCGCGCTCCGGGCCGTTGCGGCTGAGGTACCGCTGACCATTCGCGTAGGCAGGAAGGTCGGAGCCGTCGATGGCGACGTTGCGGCCGTACTGCGGCAACCGCTCGTGAAGCTCGCCGACCACCGCCGCGATGCACTCGTCGAGCAGCGCACGATGCGCGCGCAGCTTCGCCGAGAACCGATACGCCGCGTACACGGACGGCACGTCCTCTTCGAGCGGGCAGCCGACGGCGAGTCGCAACCCCGCGTGGTCCCTGACGAGCGCGACCGTGCGCGTCCACGTCGGCAGGGAGTAGATCGACTTCGCCAACGCCATGCCGACCATCGCCCGCACCGGGTAGCCCGGTCGTCCGGTCCAGCGGGTCGCCTCAAGCTCGGCGATCAGGCGCGCGATCTCGGGTGAGTCGAGGAGGTCCGACAGCTCGGCAGACGCCGAGCATCCTGCTACGTTTCGGGAGGCCAAGGAGGTCCTATCTCCGCGGTCCAGACCCCCGGCTGTTCCACCAGCGCGGGGGTCACTTCATCTTCAGGTCACGAAGACGAATCTACCGCACAGATCGGACGGAATCCCCCGTGTTTGTGGGGGATCGGGGACTTCGGTCACCCCGCAACGTCGTACTGCTTCAACAGGTCGTGGAGCAGCCCCAGCTTCTTCTCGACGTACCTCTCGACGTAGCCGCCCAGCGTGTCGATCTCCTGCTGGCATGAGATCGGGAACAGTGGCGCGCCCAGCGCCTCCGAGCCCGGCCCGTAGAACACCTGACTGTAGTGCGGGAAGTGCTCCGCGAGCATCGCCCACGTGTCTCTGGCCCAGTCACACACTGCATCAAACCGCGCGTTGGGCTCGTTCAAGTAGACCAACCGCGTCTGCACTCTCTTGCCCTCCTTGCACGCATCCCGGAGCAGCCCGACGCGATCCGGTTGGCGCGCGGGCGACGACCACGCCGGGGGCTCGTCGCTTCGCAACTGAGCCAGCGCGTCCCTCAGAAGCTGCACCTTCTCGGCCATGTAGTCGCCGATCTTCTCGACGGTCAACGGGCCGGGGATACCGCCCTGATCGAACTCGACCGCCAGGTTGCCTGCGTTCGCTCCGCGCAGAGCCTCGCTGGTTTCCCCAGCCCATTTCACGACCGCATGGAAGTACCCGCCATCTCCCCGCACCCGGCGCTCACGCTCGATTGCCTCAGCAGCAGCGATCTGCTGCGCGATGGTGCGCTCCAAGGGCGTGCGGGGGAAAAGGAAACGGCCGACCACGCGCGGCGCGTCGCGAACAGTCTGCCGCCGCTGCCAATACCCGATGAAGCTCGGAAGGCGCAGGACGGCGCCGAGCGCGAGCAGTCCGAAGCTTGCGAGCGTCAGGAGATCCGCGCCGTGGAGATGGTGCTTCGCGACCTTCCAGCCCACTCCGGCCGCGCCGACGATGAACACGATGTTGCTCACGCGCGAAACCCAGCGGTTGTCGAGAGCCGCCAAGAGGCCGAAGCTGCGGTGCGTGCGTTGCACCTTGTCCAAGCGCATTGGCGCGGCACGCTAACAGTCGCTGTGCGCGTGGGGTAGCCTGCCTCGAATGTTGGGGTATCGCTCACGTCACCGCCTCAGCGAAACCCGCGCCGCACGCGCCGACGCGAGTTTCGCTAGACCCTCCTAGGGTAGTAGGCGGGGCCTGCGGGCGGGACGCGCCTACGGGGCGAAGAACGGCGTCGAGACGTAGCGCTCGCCCGAGTCCGGCAGCACGACGACGATCCGCTTCCCGGCCGCGTCCGGCCGCTTCGCGACCTCGATCGCCGCCCACGTCGCCGCGCCGCAGGAGATTCCCGCCAGCACGCCTTCGCGCCGCGCGAGCAGGCGCGCGGTCTCGATCGCGTCCTCGTCGTCGACCGCGATCACCTCGTCGAGCAGCGCTCGGTTGAGCACCGCCGGCACGAAGCCGGCGCCGATCCCCTGGATCTTGTGCGGCCCGGGCCGACCGCCGGACAGGACCGCCGAGCTCGCCGGCTCGACCGCGACGACGCGGCAGCTCGGGTTGCGCGCCTTCAGCACCTCCCCCGCGCCGGTGATCGTGCCGCCGGTGCCGACGCCGGCGACGAGCACGTCGACGCGCTCGTCCATCGCCTCCCATATCTCGGGACCGGTCGTGCGGCGGTGGATCTCGGGGTTGGCCGGGTTGGAGAACTGGTCGGGCAGGAAGACGTCGTCGTTCGTCGCCATCGCTCTCGCGGCGGCGACCGCCTCGTGCATCCCGCCGAGCGACTCCGTCAGCTCGACGCGCGCGCCGTACAGGCGCAGCAGCCCCTCGCGCTCGCGGCTCATCCCCTGCGGCAGCGTCAGCACCAGCTCGTAGCCCTTCGCGGCGCAGACGAACGCGAGCGCGATGCCGGTGTTGCCGCTCGTCGCCTCGACGATCGTCGTGCGGCCCGGCGCGATCCGGCCGTCGCGCTCGGCCGCCTCGATCATCGCGACGCCGATGCGGTCCTTCACCGAGCCGCCCGGGTTGAGCGCCTCGAGCTTGCCGAACAGCTCGGCGGCGCAGCCCTCCGGCAGCAGGCGCGTGAGCTGCACCATCGGCGTGCGGCCGACATGCTCCGCAATGTTGATCGGAATTTGCGGCATTGCCGTCGCGGACTGTAGCGATCGCTACGAGTGGACGGCAGCGCCGGCCCAGTCGTGCGCGGCGCCGACCGCGCGCAGGCGGTCCTTCGTCGCCTGCTCGCACAGCGCGCCGGCGATCCCCGCCTCGAACAGCGCGCGCGGATCGGCGCCGAGCGAGCGCGCGACGGCGTGCTCGGACTCGAGGTCGCAGTCGAAGAACGTCGGGTCGTCGGTGTTGACGGTGCACGCGATGCCCGCGGCCAGCAACTGTGGAAGCTGGTGCTCCGCAAGCGACGGCACGACCGCGAGACGGACGTTCGAGAGCACGCAGACGTCGAGCACCACGCCGCGGTCGGCCAGCTCGCGCAGCAGGCCCGGGTCCTCGACCGCGCGCACCCCGTGGCGGATGCGGTCGGCGCCCAGCGCGTCGAGCGCGCCGCGGATCGACGCGGCCCCCTCCGTCTCGCCGGCGTGCGGGACCGCGCCGACCCCGCCCGCCCGCGCGATCGCGAACGGCTCGGCGTAGGGCTCCGGCGGGTAGCCGACCTCCGGGCCGCCGAGGCCCAGCCCGACGACCCCGCGCTCCCGGTATCTGACCGCCAGCTCGGCCGTCTCGCGCGCGAGCTCGAGCGGCGCGAAGCGCGTGATGTCGGGCGTGAGGCGCACCTCGATCCCCAGCTCCTCGCGCGCGGCCTGCGCGCCGTCGCAGAAGCCCTCGAAGCTGACCTCCTGGGGGACGCCGAGCGCGACGCGGTCGGTCGGCGAGAAGATCCCCTCCAGGTAGACGGCGCCCTGCGCCTGCGCGCGGCGCGCGTAGTCGAGCACGAGCTCGCGATAGTCCTCGGCGGTGCGCAGGACGGTCGTCGTCGCCATCCACGCCTCGATGAAGTGGTCGAAGTCGCGAAAGCGCATGTACTCGGAGAGCGCCTCGACCGAGGCGAACGGCAACGAGCAGCCGTTGCGCCGCGCCGCCGCGAACAGCAGCTCGGGCGAGACCGCCCCCTCCAGGTGGACGTGCAGCTCGATCTTCGGATAGGGCGCGGATGCGGCGGGCATCGTGCCCGGCGACGCTACCAGGCGGCCCCGCCCGCGAGCGAGCGCTCCGCCGCCTGGGCGCCCGCCGCGTCGAGCAGGTCGCTGATCGTGAGGTGGCGCAGGAAGCGGCTGTCGACGTCGAGCAGCAGGATCGCGTCGTGGCGGCTCTCCGACGGCCGCGCCATCGCGCGCGAGGCGATCTCGGACCACGGCGTGCTCGCCGGCAGCGCGAGGCAGTGGCGGTCGGCGACGCGCAGCACCGAGCGCTGGCCGTAGAGCGCGAAGCCGAAGCGGTGCCCCAGCCGCGCCAGCAGGCGGTGGCGCGTGAGCAGCGCGAGCACGCGCCGCTCGCCGTCGAGCACGACGAGCGTCTCGAGCTGCGGGTCGGCGCCGAAGCGCGCGTGCGCCTGCTCGGCGGTCGTCTGCGGGCCGATCTCCGCGATGTCGTGCGTGGCCCCCGCGGCCGCATTCGCACCGTGCGGCCGCGGCGCGCCAGCCGGCCGGCGCGCGAGCCGCGGCCACGGCGGCTCGGGCCGGCACAGGAGGAATCCTTGCGCGAGCGGCACGCCCAGGCGCGTCAGCGCCTCCAGCTCGCCCTCGGTCTCGACGCCCTCGGCGACGATGTGGCTGCCGGCGTGCTGGGCGTAGCGCAGCAGCGCGTCGACGAGCGCGGCCCGCTTCGGGTCGCGGTCGATCCCGCTCACGAGCGCGCGGTCGAGCTTCAGGTACGTCGGGTGGAGGTCGATCGCGTTGCGCAGGCCCGAGTAGCCGGCGCCCATGTCGTCGACCGCGACGCGGACGCCGCGCTCGACGAGCGGCGCGAGCGCGAGCTGCAACGCCGTGTAGTCGCGCACGAGCGCCTCCTCGGTGATCTCCAGCACGAGCCCCTGGAGGTCGGGCTGGCGGCCGAGCAGGTCGAGCGCGCGCGGATCGGCGAGCATCTGGCTGGAGACGTTGACGGTCAGGCGCGTGCCGGGCGGGCGCCGCGGCAGCAGCGCGAGGCCGCAGCCGAGGCACGCGAGGTCGAGCTCCTCGCGCATCCCGACGCGCTCGGCGAGCGCGAACAGCTCGCCGGTCGACATGTCGCCGGGAATTTCGAAGCGCGCGAGCGCCTCGTAGGCGTGGATCGCCCCGCTGCGCAGGTCGACGATCGGCTGCGTCGCCATCGCGATGCGTCCGTGCACGATCGTCTCGGCAAGCGCACGGCGCGCCCGCTCCTCGTCGCGGTCGGCGAGCGACTCGCCCGTGTAGGAGGCGACACGACCCTTGCCGGCGCGCTTGGCGCGGCGCATCGCGACGTCGGCGGCGCGCAGCAGCGCGGCGACGCTCGTGCCGTCGGCGGGCGCGCTCGCGATCCCGATCGAGACGTCGATGCCGCGCGGGGGCTGACCGCCGGGCGCGCGCAGCGCGAGCAGGATCCGCTCGCCGATCGCCTGTCCCCGCTCGCCCGCGACGAGCACGGCGAACTCGTCGCCGCCGAGACGGCCGATCGCGTCCTGCTCGCGCACGAGGGACGCCGCGGTCCGCACGAGCCGCACGAGCAGCGCGTCGCCGGCGGCGTGGCCGAGCTGCTTGTTGACCTCGCCGAAGCCGTCGACGTCGATCGCCAGCAGCGCGAGCGGGCGCTGGTCGGTCGCCTCGGCGAGGCGGGCCTCCAGCTCGCGCGCGAACGCCGCGCGCGCGAGCGCGCCGGTCAGGCCGTCGTGCATCGCCTCGTGCCGCGCCACGGCGAGCGCGCCCTCCCAGCGGCGCGTGAGCTGGCGCACCCGCACCCGCCAGGCCAGCAGCATCACGACCGCCGCGGCCGCGAGCGCGGCGCCCGGCACGACGACGTTCATCACATTTCCGAAGATCGGGATTCCGCGCGCGCGAGTTGACCCCGCTTCACAGGATCGTCACACCAGCCGGCCCCGCCGCGCCGCGCCCGTGCGGCGTCGGGATCAGATGTAGTACATCGCCGAGCCGGCCTCGCGCGCCTCGCGCTCGATCACGTCGGCGACGGTCGTCTGCTCGAGCACGGTCCGGGCCGCCGCGGCAGCGTCGGCGAAGACGCCCTCGGCGCCCGCGCCGAAGGTGCCGTCGAGCAGCTCGACCAGCTCCAGCACGGTGATCTCGGCGGGATCGCGAGCGAAGCTGTAGCCGCCCTTCACGCCGCGCTGCGATCTCAGCACGCCGGCGCGGCGCAGCACGGCGAAGAGCTGCTCGAGGAACTGGACGGGGATCCCCCTCCGTCTCGCCAGCTCTCCGATCGGCACCGGCCCGGCCGCGCCGAGGCGCCCCAGCTCGGCGAGCGCCTGAAGCGCGTACGGCGATTTCGTCGTGATCGAGAGCATCGGCGCTCTCGATGGTACGGGGACGGCTGGCTAGATCCAGCCGCGCTCGGTCGCGATCAGCACCGCCTGGGCGCGATCGACGGCGCCGAGCTTGCCGTAGATGTTGTGCAGATGCGTGCGCACGGTGCTGGTCGAGAGCGCCAGCTCGTGCGCAATCTGCTTGTAGACCTTGCCCTGGCCGAGGCGCTTGAGCACCTCGATCTCGCGCGTCGAGAGCGGGCACGGGTCGAGCTGGCGCTGGCGCTGTCCGTTCGCCGGGTAGGGCAGGTCGTACATCACCGCGCGCAGCTCGGCCGGGCCGAGCCCGACGGTGCGCGCACAGCTCAGCATCTCGCTCGGCGAGACCGCGTCGCCCTGGCCGTAGTGGGCGAGCATGTCGGCGAGCCGCACGAGCGCGGCCTCGCCGTCGGCGTTCTCGGCGTGGTGGCGCTCGATCGTCGCGGCGATCGCCTTCGGCAGGCCCCAGCGCCGGGCGAGCACGCCGCCGACGAGCGCGTGGTCGACGCCCAGCTCGCGCCGCTCGCGATGGATCCGCTCTTCGGGCGTCCTCGCCTCGCCGTGCACCTGACGCGGATAGCCGGGGTAGGCGTGCGCGAGCACGAGCTTGCCGACGTCGTGCAGCAGCGAGGTGACCATCAGGCGGTCGCGCTCCTCGTAGCCGACTTCGGCGGCGAGCCGATCGGCGGCGCGCTGCGCGGCGACGCCGTGCAGGCGGAAGCGCTCGGGCGTGCCCTCCCAGATCCCGGAGCGCTCGAAGAAGTCGAACGTGCGCGCGCGGCTCGCGAGCGCTTGGACGGCGGCCGGCGAGAGCACGCTGACGGCGCGCACGACGCTGTCGACCCTGCCGCGCGAGCGGCCGTCGACGCGGTTGGCGAGCCGCAGCGTCGCGATCGCGAGCGCGACGTCGGACTCGACGGCGGTCACGATGTCGGCGGTCGCGGGACGCTCCTGCGCGAACAGGCGCAGCACGCGGTTGCGCGACTCGGCGAGCACCGGGAACGCCTCGAGCGCCTCGAACGCGGCCGTCAGGCGACGACCATGTCCCTCGTTGTGGTGCCGCACCATCGGCGGATCGGCGGTGGGTGCGCTGGGAACGGACAAGCTGGTGGGAACGGCGCTCGGTGGCTGTGCCGGGGCGGCTGCGGTCGTGGCGGGCGTCATGCGATCGTAGAAGTTCCTCTGCTCGGCGTGCGAGAGAGACCGCTGCGTCATTGCCGCGATCCGCTCCCTCTATCGGCAGCCGATCGCGACCGGTTTAGGGTTGTGCGCCCAAACGCGTTCAGATGGGTCAGGCCGCTGCCCGCGCCGCGCGCGCGAGCGCGGCATCGATCCGCCGCAGCGCCTCCTCGCGCCCCAGCAGCGCGACGCTCTCGAAGATCCCCGGCGAGACGGTCGTGCCGGCGATCGCCACGCGCACCGGCTGGAAGACCTGCTTGGGCTTCCACCCGCGCGCCTCGACGAGGTCCCGCAGCGCCGCCTCGACGGCGTCCTGGGAGAACGGCTCGCCGATCGCCGCGAGCGCCGCGCGCGCCGCCGTCAGCGCCTCCACCCCGCCCTCGGCGCCGATCGTCTTGCCCCACGCCGCCGGATCGTCGACCGGTCCGTCGTAGAGGAAGCCGGCGAGCGGCCAGAAGTCGGCGAGCGTCTGGATCTTCTCGCGGCTGATCTCGACGCCGGCGCGCAGGCCGCCCCGGCCCGTAAACGCCTCCAGGCGCTCGGTCAGCTCCTCGACCGACAGGCCGCGCAGGTAGTGGCCGTTGAAGTGGCGCAGCTTCTGCTCGTCGAAGACGGCCGGCGACTTCGAGATCCGCTCCAGGCGCAGCCGCCGCGCGAGCTCCTCGCGCGGGAACATCTCCTCCTCGGCCGAGAAGCCGGCGCCGAGCAGCGCGATGTAGTTGACGATCGCCTCGGGCAGATAGCCGGCGTCGCGCAATTCCTGCACGGACGCGGCGCCGTGGCGCTTGGAGAGCTTCTTGCCGTCGGGGCCGTGCAGCAGCGGCAGGTGCGCGTAGCGCGGCGCGCGCGCGCCGAGCGCCTCGAACACGAGGAGCTGCTTGGGCGTGTTGGAGAGGTGGTCCTCGCCGCGCACGACGTGCGTGATGCCGGCGTCGAGGTCGTCAATCGCGACCGCGAAGTTGTAGAGGACGGAGCCGTCCGCGCGGGCGATCACCGGATCGTCCATGTGGACGTGGGCGAAGCGCGCCTCGCCGCGGATCGCGTCGTCGACGACGGTCTCGCCCTCGTCGGGCACGTGCAGGCGCACCGCGCCCTCGGCCTCCGGCTCGCCGCGGAAGCCGCGGTCGTGGCCGTATCTGTCCTTGAAGGCTCTGACGTCCTCCGTCGTGGCGGACGAGTGGTACGCGTGGCCGGAGTCGAGCAGTTGCCGAAGCGCGGCGGCGTGGCGCTCGGCGTTCTGCGTCTGGAAGATCGGCCCCTCGTCCCAGTCGAGTCCCAGCCAGCGCAGGGCGTCGAGGATCTGCTCGACGTTCGCGGGGGTCGATCGCTCGCGATCCGTATCCTCGATCCGCAGCACGAGGGCGCCCCCGCTGCCCCGTGCCAGCAACCAGTTGTAGAGAGCCGTTCGAGCACCGCCGATGTGCAGCGCACCGGTGGGAGAAGGAGCGAAGCGCAGTCGCATGAGGTCGCAATGCTAATCGGCGCCCACGTGAGTCCGGCGGGCGGCCTGGAGAAGGCCGTCGCGCGCGGGGTCGAGAGAGGCTGCCAGGCGATTCAGATTTTCAACCAGTCGCCGCGCATGTGGCGGCCGACCGCGTACGGCGAGGAGGACTTCGCCGCGTTCAAGGCGGCGATGGCCGACAGCCCGGTCGAGGCGGTGATGATCCACGCCGTCTACCTGCTCAACTGCGCCAGCGAAGACGAGGAGATCCGCGCGAAGTCGGTCGCCTCGCTGACGCACTCGCTGCGCGTCGGCGACGCGATCGGCGCCCACTGCGTCGTGCTGCACCCCGGCTCGGCGCTCAGAGGCGACGTCGACGCGGCGATCGAGCGCGCCGGCTGGGCGATCGCCGAGGCGCTCGACATGACCGACCACTGCCCGCTCCATCTGGAGAACACCGCCGGCGCGGGCGGAACGCTCGGGCGCTCGTTCGAGGAGCTGGCGGCTCTGATCGAGGCGAGCGGCGGCGGCCGGCGGCTCGGCATCTGCCTCGACTCCTGTCACCTGCTCGCGTCCGGCTGCGACATCCGTACCGCGGAGGGTCTGGAGGAGACGCTCGAGCGCTGCGACGAGCTGGTCGGCCTCGACCGCCTCCGCTCCCTGCATCTGAACGACTCGCAGACGCCGCTGGGCTCCAATCGCGACCGCCACGCGAACATCGGCGACGGCGAGCTCGGCGAAGAGGGCTGCATGGCGTTCCTGTCCGAGCCGCGCTTCGAAGGCCTGCCGGTCGTGATGGAGACGCCCGGTCCCGACAGGAGAGGCACGACCGCCGAGGAAGTCCGCCTCGCGTTCGAGCTGCGCGAGCGGGGGCTGGCGGCGCGCGGCATCTGAGCGGGGCGGCGGCGGCACGCGGCGGGCGGCACGCCGCGCCGCCGCTCAGGCCGCGACGGCGTCCAGCATCGCGGCGCCGAGCAGGTGGTCGAGCTCGGCGCGCAGGGCGGCGTTCGCGGCGGCGACGCGATAGTCGGGACCGAGCTTGAGCCGGCGCGGGCCGCGCGAGGTGTGCAGGTGCAGCACGACGTCGGACTCGCCGGGGTGCAGCGCGATCACCGCCTTGAGGTCGTCGATGACGCTCGCCGGCAGCGCCGTCGCGTCGAGCCGCAGGCGCACCGGCGGCGGGCCGACCGGGATCGTGCGGGCCTGCTCGCGCGCGCGCTCGACCTCCGCCTCGCTCGGCTCGAATCTCGACGCCTCCTGAAGGATCACGCAGGTCGAGCTGGCGTCCTTGTGGTCGACCTTGCCGCGCACGAGCACGACCGAGTCGAGCGCGAGCGCGTCCTCGTGGGCCGCGAGCGCTCTGCCGAACACGAGCAGCTCGACGCTGCCTTCGAGGTCGTCGAGCGTGGCGAACATCATCGGGTCGCCTCTCTTCGTGCGGATTCTCTTCGTCTGCGTGATGATGCCGCCGACGGTGACCCACTCGCCGTCGCGCCGTTCGCCGATCTGCGCGAGCGAGCAGTCGACTCTCACGCGCATCGCCTCGCGCACCGCCTTCAGCGGATGCGCGGAGACGAACAGGCCGATCGACTCCTTCTCGACGGCGAGCAGCTCCGCCTGGTCGAACTCCTCGCTCGGGATCGGCGGGTGGCTCGGCGCGGCGAACGCCGCCGCGGCGGCGCCCTTGCCGTCGCTTCCGGCCGCGCCGTCGCCGGGGGCGGGCGCGGCGGGCGGCGCGAGATCGAAGATCGAGCCCTGGCCGATCTGCGCGTCCTGCTGGGACTTCTGGCCGGCCGCCTGCGCCTGCTCGAGCACGGTGAGCATGCCCTTGCGCGTCGCGCCGGTCGAGCCGAACGCGCCGCACTTGATCAGCGCCTCGATCGCCTTCTTGTTGACGGTGCGGTTGTCGACCCGGGCGCAGAAGTCCCAGATCGACTCGAACGGTCCCGCCTCCCCGCGGGCGGCCTTGATCGCCTCGACCGCCGCGAAGCCGACGCCCTTCACGGCGTCGAGACCGAAGCGGATCTTGCCGTCGATGACCATGAACTCGTGGTCGGAGAGGTTCACGTCCGGCGGCAGGATCTCGATCCCCATCTGCTCGGCCTGCGCGACGAAGAACGGCACCTTGTCCTTCGTGTCCATCACCGAGGAGATCAGCGCGGCCATGTACTCGGCGGGATAGTTCGCCTTCAGCCAGGCCGTGCGGTAGGCGATCAGCCCGTAGCAGGCGGCGTGCGACTTGTTGAACGAGTAGTCGGCCGACTTCTCGTTCGTGGCCCACAGCCACTCGATCACCGCGTCGGCGGTGCCGGAGCCGCGGCAGCCGTCGACGAACTCGGGCCTGAGCTTCGCCATCGCCTCGCGGTTCTTCTTGCCGATCGCCTTGCGCAGGTCGTCCGCCTTCGCGCCGCTGAAGCCGGCGAGCGTCTTGGCGATCTGCATCGCCTGCTCCTGGTAGAGGATCACGCCCTTCGTCGACTCCAGGATCGGGCGCAGGCGCTCGTCGGCGTAGGTGACCGAGTCCGGGTTGTGCTTGCCGCGCGCGTACGTCGGGATCTGGTCCATCGCGCCCGGCCGGTAGAGCGCGTTGAGCGCGATCAGGTCCTCCAGCTCGGTCGGGCGGACCTTCTTGAGCGCCTCGCGCATGCCCTCGGACTCGAACTGGAAGACGCCGATCGAGTCGCCGGCCGCGAGCATCGCGTAGGTCTTGGCGTCGTCGAGCGGCAGCGTCGTCATGTCGGGCCGCTCCCCGGTCGAGCGCTCGACGATGTCGAGCGCGTCCTCGATCACGTCGAGGTTGCGCAGGCCGAGGAAGTCCATCTTCAGGAGACCCAGCTCCTCGACCGGCTTCATCGAGAACTGCGTGACGGTGCGGTGGATCTTCTCGCCCGTCTCGGCGTCGGTGCCGGCGTCGGCGAGCTGGAGCGGCACGATGTCGGTCAGCGGCCGGTCGGCGATCACGACCGCGGCGGCGTGGATCGAGGAGTTGCGCACGATCCCCTCCAGCCCGCGCGCGACGTCGACGATCTGTCTCGCGATCGGATCCGAGTCGACCGCTCTGCGCAGCTCCTCGCCGGGCGCGAGGCAGTCCTCGAACGACGGCGGGCGGCCCATGATCGGGTCCGGGATCAGCTTCGCGAGGCGGTCGCCGGCGCCGTAGTCGTGGCCGAGCACGCGTGCCGCGTCGCGCGTCGCGGCGCGCGGGAACATCTTGCCGAACGTGACGATCTGCGCGACCGACTCTCTGCCGTACTTGTCGGTCACGTAGCGGATCACGCGCTCGCGGCCGCGCACGGAGAAGTCGATGTCGATGTCCGGCATCGAGACGCGCTCGGGGTTGAGGAAGCGCTCGAACAGCAGGTCGTAGGCGAGCGGGTCGACGTCGGTGATGCGCAGCGCGTAGGAGACGATCGAGCCGGCCGCCGAGCCGCGGCCCGG
>Ga0207664_10000327_pt1 | contig 35277 bp, 26 predicted proteins | sample LARL83metaG_FD_184349 | JGI IMG/M metagenome (GOLD analysis project Ga0207664, IMG submission 184349) | Corn, switchgrass and miscanthus rhizosphere microbial communities from Kellogg Biological Station, Michigan, USA - LAR L8-3 metaG... | ecosystem: Host-associated > Plants > Roots >... | reverse complement strand
CGCGCCGCCGTCACCGGCCGCCGAGTTGCCGCTGAATGTGCTGTTCTGGATGACCAGGTTATCTCTGACGTAGAGGGCTCCGCCGGCGCGGCCGGCGCTGTTGCCGCTGAACGTGCTGCCCTGGATAGTCACGTTACCGGCGGTGGCGTACAGCGCGCCGCCCGCCCGCCGCGCGGTGTTGCCGCTGAACGTGCTGTTCTGAATGCTCACCGGACCGCCGCCGTAATTGCTGTACAACGCCCCGCCGCCGGCACCGGTATTGCCGCTGAATACGCTGTTCTGGATATTGACGGTTCCGTGGTAGCTGTACAGCGCGCCGCCGCCGGCGAAGGTGCCCGTCGTTTGATTGTTGGTGAACACGCTCGACTGGACCGTCAGCGTGCCGCCCCTTATGGCGATAGCGCCCCCGGCACCCGCCGGGTTGCCGCCCTGGAACGTGAGCCCCGAGATCGTCACCGTCGGCGTGCCGACGTTGATGTCGAGCAGACGGCCGGCAGCTCCGCTCTTGGTGATCGTCATATTGGCCGCGCCCGGGCCGGTTATCGTGACGTCGTCGGTAATCGCGATCTCGCCCGTGGTCAGCGTGATCGTGCCGGTGAGGCCCGCCTGGAAATTGACGGTGTCGGCACCGGCGGCGCCGTTGGCACTGGTGATCGCTGCTCGAAGACTGCCGGCGCCGCTGTCGTTGAGATTGGTGACGGTGAAAGTCGCCGCGTACGTTGTCGGCGCGAAGCTCAGGCCCAGGCCGAGAGCCAGCGCCGCGGTGAGCGGCTTCAATTCGCCGAGCGGGCCCCTCGGTCTGGCCGTTTGAATGACGTTTCCCATGCTTTCCCCCTTGCGGCGCGTCTTGATTCTTGTCGGCGCGGCCCGGCTCGGTGCTGTCCGGGGAGCCGATAGCCTACAATAGCCCGGGCCTTTCTGGAACGCAAGACACTCGCCGCCGCGGGCCACCAACGCGCGCGGAGCATTGGGCATTTATGCGACTCCCTCGACCCTTTGTCCGTCTGCCTTTGGCGTTCGACGCGGCCAGGCTTGCCACCGAAGTCGCCCAGTTCGGTCGCGCCGAGTGGCGGCCCCATCCCCAGGGACACCCCGGCAACTGGTCGCTGCCGTTGATCGCGCTTGACGGGGATCCGACCCGGGAAGGTGTGGCCGGTCCGATGCGGCCGACACCGCAGCTCGCCCGCTGTCCGTACATCCGCCAGGTGATGGCCGAGCTGGGCGCCCCGCTTGGCCGAAGCCGCCTGATGAAGCTCGACGCCCGCGCCGAGGCTACCGCGCACGTCGATATCAACCACTACTGGATGCAACGGGTTCGCGTCCACGTGCCGGTAGTGACCTTGCCCGAAGTGCGCTTCCTGTGCGGCGACGCCGTTACCCGGATGCTGCCGGGCGAATGCTGGATCTTCGACACCTGGAGGCGGCACAACGTATTGAACCCGACACCGCACGAGCGGATTCACCTGGTGATCGACACGGTCGGCAGCGATGCCTTCTGGGCGCTGGCCGAACAGTCCGATGCCCCGCCGCGACACGTGCCGTTCGCGGGCGATGCCGATCGCGCCCTCGACTGCGAATCGATCAATATTCCCTGCGTGATGAGCCCGTGGGAGCTCGAGCTCACCTGGCGCGACTTGCTGTCCGATGCCTGCCAGGCTGCGCCCGAGCGCGCCGGAATCGACGCGCTCGCCGCCGCTGCGCAGCCGCTCCTGCAACGGTGGCGCGCGCTCTGGGCTCTCTACGGAGATGCGCCCGCTGGCTGGCCCGCGTTTGCCGAGCTTGTCGTCGCGTTCCAGCGGCAGACGCACGCGCTTGCTGCGGCGATCGACCTGCCGAACGGGGTCAATCTGGCCGCCATCATCGATGGCTCGCTCGTTCCTGCACTGCACACGCCGGCAAGGCGAGCGGGCGGGCCGTCCATCGCGGCCCACGTCCCCGACCTCGGCCAGGTCGGCATGCCGGCGGCCGGCGCGGCGCCCGCGGCGCCGCGCTTCGAGCGACCGCTGATTATCGTGGCGGCTCCACGCTCGGGCAGCTCGCTGCTGTTCGAGACGCTGGCGCAGGCACCCGGTGCCTATACGGTCGGAGGCGAAAGTCACCAGCAGCTCGAATCGCTGTCCGCCCTGCGGCCCGAAGCGCATGGCTACGAGTCCAACCGCTTGACGGCGGCGGACGCGACCGCCGAGGTCGCCGCCGAAATCAGGCGCCGCTTCGTTGCCGCCCTGCGCGACCGGGATGGACGAGCGCTGCCTGCGAACAGCGCCGCGTTCAGGCTGGTGGAAAAGACGCCGAAGAACGCCTTGCGCATTCCGTTTCTCGACGCGATATTTCCCGACGCGTTGTACGTTTACCTCTACCGCGAGCCGGAAGAGAACCTGAGCAGCATGATCGAGGGCTGGCAATCGGGCCGCTTCGTCATGTACCCGAAGCTGCCCGGCTGGCCCGGGCCGCCCTGGTCTTTCCTGCTGGTACCGGGGTGGCGCGAGCTCGCCGGCGCGTCGGTCGCGGCGATCGCCGCCGCGCAGTGGCAACGCACGCAGGAGATCGTGCTCGACGATCTGGCCGCCTTGCCTCCGGAGCGGGTGTTCGCGCTGACCTATCGTGATTTCCTGGCCGCGCCCGAGACTCAGGTCCGCAGGATCTGCGCGTTTGCCGGCCTCGGCTGGGATCGAACGCTGCCCGCGTCGCTGCCGTTGTCGGCGCACACGGTGACGGCGCCGGCGGCCGATAAATGGCGCCGCCACGAAGCGGCGCTCGCACCGCATCTGCCCGCCCTCGCCGCCACGGCCGATCGTGCCCGCGCATTCGTCGTCGCTTGCCAAGCGCAGCACGACGCGAGCCCGCCCGCTTCGATCCCGGCGCCGGTCGTCACCGGCTCGGGACCGCCGGCAGCCGCTGAGCTTCCGGCGGCGAGCGCGTCGCTTGCCAGCGTACACACCAGCAACCTTCCCGATATCCTGCGCGAGCTCGGCGCGTCGCTGCTGATCACGACCTACCAGGCCGGGCAGCTGATCGTCGCCCGCGCCGACGGCCCTGCTCTGAATACGCACTTCGTCGGCTTCAGCAAGCCGATGGGGCTTGCCGTCGATCGCGAACGCCTGCTGGTCGGCACCGAGACCGGCATCCGCGAGTTCCGCAACGTCCCGGCCGTGAGCGCAAAGCTCGATCCGCCGCATCGGCACGATGCGGTTTACGTGTTCCGCAATCACCACGTCACGGCCAACATCGACATCCACGAAATGGTTTTTGCCGACGCGGAATGCTGGTATGTGAACACGCTTTTTTCCTGCCTCTGCACGCTCGATCACGATCACAGCTTCGTGCCGCGCTGGCGCCCGCGTTTCATCACCGGGCTCGCGCCCGAGGACCGCTGTCACTTGAACGGCGTCGCGATCGCGGACGGCCGGCCCAAATTCCTGACCGCGCTCGCGCCGACCGATACGCCGCAAGGCTGGCGCGCCAACAAAAAAGACGGCGGCATCCTGCTCGAATACGCCTCGCGCGAACCGATCGTCGGCGGGCTGTCGATGCCGCACAGCCCTCGCTGGCACCACGGACGGCTCTGGCTGCTCGAGTCGGGTCGCGGCAGTCTCGCGACGGTCGATCTCGCATCGGGGAAAGTCGAAACGGTGGCGCGTGTGCCTGGCTTCACGCGCGGGCTCGACTTCATCGGACCGCTGGCTTTCGTCGGTCTGTCGCAGCTGCGAGAGACCAATGCATTCACCGACATCCCCATTACCGACGACAACAGCGAACGCTTGAGCGGCGTTTGGGTCGTCAACATCGACACCGGGAGGACGGTGGCGTTCCTGAAGTTCAGCCGCGCCGTCCAGGAGATTTTCGCCGTTCAGACGTTACGCGGCGCGTTGTTCCCGGGAGTGGTGGACGAAGACGACGCGTTGCTCAAGACGACTTACGTCCTGCCCGACGCCGCGCTGAAGGAAATACGGCTTACCGCGGCGGCGCCCAACGCTGCCGCCGGTGTCAACGCGGACTAGCGCCTGTTCACGCCGTCGGTTCGTACACGATCTGCCCGTCGACCAGCGTGTAGCGCACCCGGCCGGCGAGCTCGACGCCCAGGAACGGCGTGTTCTTGCCCTGGCTCTGCAGCGCATCGCGCGTGACCGTCCAGGCTTCGTCGATGGCGACGATGCACACGTCGGCGGCGGCGCCTGCGGCAAGATGACCGGCGTCGATTCCGAGCACCCGCGCCGGCTCGGCGGTGATGCGGCCCAGCGCCTCGGCCAGCGGAATCTTCGCTTCGTGTGCCCATTTGAGCGTCAGCGGCAGAAGCAGCTCGAGCCCGATCGCTCCGGGCTCCGCTTCGGCGAACGGCAGCTGCTTGCTGTCGTCGTCGACCGGGGCGTGGTCGGAGCAGATCGCGTCTATCGTGCCGTCGGCAAGCCCGGCGCGCAGAGCGTCGCGGTCGCGCGCGCTGCGCAGTGGCGGGACGAGATGGCATTGCGCATCGAACCACCCGATGTCGATATCGCACAGATGGACGTGGTGAATGGCGACGTCGCACGTCAGCTTTAGCCCGGCACGCTTCGCCTCGCGCACGCGCGCCACGCCTTCGCGCGTCGACAGCCGCGCAATGTGGACGCGGGCGCCGGTTTCCCGAGCCAGCGTGAGAATCGTATCCAGCGCGATGATCTCTGCCGCGGCCGGGATCGCGGCGAGGCCCAGCCGCGTCGCGACCTCGCCGTCGTGCGCGACGCCACCGCGCGCTAGGTACGCGTCCTGCGGGCGGAGCCAGACCGGATAGTCGAACGTCTCGGCATACTGCAGCGCACGGCGCAGCACCTGCGTGTCGGCGAGCGGAGCATCGGCATGCGAGAAGGCGATGCATCCGGCCTCGGCCAGCTCGCCCATCTCCGTGATGTTCTCGCCCCTGAGGCCGACCGTCAGCGCGCCCACCGGATAGACGTGTGCCTGGTTGAGCGATCGCGCCCGGTGCTTGAGCATTTCGACCAGGCCCGGTTCGTCCAGCGCCGGGTCGGTGTCCGGCGGGCAGGCGAGACTGGTCACGCCGCCGGCGATCGCGGCGTTCATTTCCGATTCCAGCGTGGCCATGTACTCGAACCCGGGCTCGCGCAGGCGGGCGGCGAGATCGACCAGGCCCGGGCAGACGACGCATCCGGCCGCATCGATGATGCGGTCTCCTCGCCAGCCGGCCGGCGGAGCGCCGACGGCGGCGATTCGTCCGGCGGCGACGAACAGCGAGGCCTTGCCGTCGATGCGATGCCGCGGGTCGATCAGGCGTCCATTCCTGATCTCTATACTGCCCGCGGGCTTGTTGGCGGCGTTGGTCAATTGCCCGCCAGCATGCTCATCACCGCCATCCGCACGGCGATGCCGAACGTCACCTGCGGCAGGATCACCGAATGCGCGCCGTCGGCGACCGCCGAGTCGATCTCGACGCCGCGATTCATCGGTCCCGGATGCATGACGATCGCATCCGGCTTGGCCAGCGCCAGTTTCTCCATCGTCAGGCCGTAGTGCTTGAAGTATTCGCCCGCCGAGGGCAGCAGCGCGCCCTTCATCCGCTCGCTTTGCAGGCGCAGCATGACGACGACGTCGGCGCCGGCGAGGCCCGTGCGCATGTCGTGAAACACGTGCACGCCCATGCTCTCGATCGCGGTAGGCAGCAACGTCTGCGGCCCGATCACACGGACTTCGGTCGTACCCAGCGTCGTCAGCCCATGGATGAGCGAGCGGGCGACGCGCGAATGCAGCAGATCGCCGACGATCGCGACGGTCAGGCCGTGGAAGTCCTTCTTGTAGTGACGGATCGTGAACAGATCGAGCAGGCCCTGCGTCGGGTGCGCGTGGCGGCCGTCGCCGGCGTTGATCACATGGATGTGCGGACGGTCGGCCGCGGAAAGATGCTGGGCGATCAGGTGCGCGGCGCCGCTCTGCGCATGACGCACGACGAACATGTCGGCGTTCATCGCAACGAGGTTGTCGATCGTATCGAGCAGGGTTTCGCCCTTGCTGGTCGACGACACGCCGATGTTCAGATTGATCACGTCGGCCGACAATCGCTTGGCGGCGATCTCGAACGTCGTGCGGGTGCGCGTGCTGTTCTCGAAGAACAGATTGAACACCGTCTTGCCGCGCAGCAGCGGCACCTTCTTGACGTCGCGCTCCGCAATCGACACGAAAGGCAGCGCGGTGTCGAGGATGCGATCGATGACCGGAGCGGGCAATCCTTCCAGCGTCAGCAGGTGCTGCAACTCGCCGTCGCCGTTGAGCTGCGGGTTACGCACCGGGCGCGCTTTCGATCGGCTCGACCGACAATTCGAAGCGGCCGTCCAGATGCCGCTGCAGCACGATCGACGAATCGCGCGCGACCGCGACGCGCGCGCCCACATAGGTCGCTTCGATCGGCAACTCGCGTCCGCCGCGATCGATCAGGACGGCGAGCTCGATCGACTCCGGCCGCCCATAGTCGAACAGCTCGTTGATCGCCGCGCGGACCGAGCGCCCGGTATAGAGCACGTCGTCGACCAGCACGATGCGGCTGTTGCCGATTTCAAACGGCAAGGTCGTGGTCGCCACCTTGGCGCGCAGGCCCTTCTTGCCGTAGTCGTCGCGGTAGAACGAGACGTCGATGAAGCCTACCGGATGCTCGCCGGGCAGGATTTCGGCCAGACGCTCCGCAAGCCAGGCGCCGCCGGAATAGATGCCGACGAGCTTGGCGTCGTACGCAATGGCCGCACCCATCTTCTCCGCGAGCGCAGCGATCGTCGCCTCGGCGTCCGGCAGCCCTTCGCGGGCCGGGTCAGCCGCGGTTACGCTGATCAAGGTAGGCCTGCAGGATGATCTGCGCCGCGACCCGGTCGCGCACCGGCTTGTGCCCGCGGACGCCGACGCCGGCGTCGGCGAGTGCGGTCGTCGCGGCTTCGGTGGTGTAGCGTTCGTCGACCAACTCGACCGCCAGCCGGAACCGGGCTTCGAGCCAGCGCGCGAATTCCTGCGCGCGCGCCGTCATCGCGTGCGCGGTGCCGTCGGCGTGCGTCGGCAAGCCGACGACCAGCAGCGCCGGTTGCCATTCGCGAACCAGCGACCCGATCGCCGCAAGGCGATCGTCGTCGCTGTCGGCGGTGATCGTGGCCAGGGGATGCGCGAGGCCGAGCGTTGTCTCGCCGACGGCGACGCCGATGCGCCGCCTGCCGAAATCGAATGCGAGAATGGTCCCGGCGCGCTCTGCGGGCCGCCGCAAGGTCGCCGCCGGGCTCACGCGTGCCCGACAGCGTCGGACAGCCGGGAAAAATCGATTCCGAGCAGCTTCATCGCCGCCGACAGCCGCGTCTCGGCCGGCAGCGCGAACATCACGTCGGGGTCCGCTTCGACGGTAAGCCAGGCATTCTGCGCGATTTCCTGCTCGAGCTGGTCGGCCGACCATCCGGCGTAGCCGAGCGAAACCAGCACGTCGTGCGGACCTTCGCCGTGACCGACGGCTTCGAGGATGTCCTTCGACGTCGTCAGGCCCAGGTCGTCGCTGATCGCCAGCGTCGACTGCCAGCTGCCGAGGGGGCGGTGCAGGACGAAGCCGCGGTCGATCTGAACCGGTCCGCCATAGTGCACCGGCGCAGCACGAAGATCCGAATCGCCGAGCGGCACCTGGATCTGCTCGAACAGCGACGACAGCGTCATGTCGATCGGCTTGTTGATCACGATGCCGAGCGCGCCTTTTTCGTTGTGCTCGCAGACGTAGATCAACGTATGCGCGAAATGCGGATCGGCCATGCTGGGCATGGCGATCAGGAAATGGTGGGTCAGATTGACCCGCGATTCACCCATGCGGTTGCCAATGCGGGGTGGCTCATGGATGCAATTGTAGTCGTCGCGGCCCGCCGGCACAAATGGCCGCCCCGGCCATCGATCAGTCTTCTTCCTGCTTGCGCGACTTCTTGTATTCGGTCGCGAGCTGCTGCTGCAGATTGGGCGGGGCCGGCTCGTAGTGCGACAACTGCATCGTCCAGCTTCCCTGCCCTCCGGTCACCGATTTCAACCGCGCCGAATAGCCTTCGAGCTCGGCCAGCGGCGCCAAGCCGCTGACGGCGAGAATGCCGGGCTGCAGGCCCTTGGTCCCGGTCACCTGCCCCCGCCGTGACGACAGGTCGCCCGCGATATCGCCGGTCTTGACGTCGGGACAGATGACCTCGACGGTGACGATGGGCTCCAATACGATCGGACGAGCCTTGTCAATCGCGTCGAGAAAAGCCTTGCGACCGGCCGCGACGAAGGCTACTTCCTTCGAATCGACCGGGTGGTGCTTGCCGTCGTAGACCACAACGCGAACGTCATGCATCGGAAAGCCGGCAATCGCGCCGGTGCCGAGAACCTGCTCGACTCCCTTGCGCACGGCAGGCATGAACTGGTGCGGTATCACACCGCCCTTGGTCGAATCGACGAACTCGAATCCGGTGCCTCGCGCCATCGGCTCGACCCGCAGCGACACCTCGCCGAACTGCCCGGCCCCGCCCGTCTGCTTCTTGTGCCGATGAAAGCCGTCGGCCGGCGCGGTGATCGTCTCGCGGTACGGAATGCGCGGCGGGCGGGTCTCGATCTCGAGCTTGAACTGGCTCGACATGCGCTCGAGCACCGAGCGCAGATGCAGCTCGCCCAGCGCCCGCAGCACCGTCTCGTTGCTGTGCGGATCGTGCTCGACGACCAGCGTCGGATCCTCGGCGGTCATCCGGTGCAGCACTTCCCAGATCCGCTGCTCGTCGCCGCGCTTTTTCGGGCGCAGTGCCACGCCCTGCATCGGCGTCGGAAAGGCTAGCGGCTGCATGTGAATGTGATCCTCGTCATGCGAATCATGCAGCACGCAGTCGAACTCGATCTCGTCCACCTTGGCGACCGCCGCGATGTCGCCCGGCACCGCCGCATCGACCTCGACGTTCTTCCCGCCCTGAAGCATGAACAGATGCCCGACCTTGAAGGGCTTCCGTCCATCGCCGACGAAAAGCGACGTATCGCGAGTCACCGTTCCCTGATGCACGCGGAAAACGCCGAGCTTGCCGACGAACGGGTCCATCACGACCTTGAAGACGTGCGCGAGCACGTGCTTTTTCGGCTCGGGCTCCGAATGAAACTCGACGGCGGATGCGCCCTCGCCCTTGGTGAACAGCGGCGGATTGCCTTCGGCAGGATTCGGAAGCAGTTTGGCGAAGATATCGAGCAGTTCCGCGACGCCCGCGCCGTTCTTGGCCGACACGAAGCACACCGGAACGAGATGGCCTTCGCGCAACGCTTTCTCGAAGGGCGCATGCAGCTGCTCGGGTGCGATCTCGCCCTGTTCCAGGTAAAGCGACATCAGTTCCTCGTCGACCTCGACGACCTGGTCGACCAGCGCGCGGTGCGCATCGGCGACCGACGAAAAATCCGCGTCGCCGGCAGGGTTGAAAAAGCAATCGACGACGCGCTTTCCGTTGCCGGCCGGGAGATTGATCGGCAGGCACTCCTTGCCGAATGTCGCGCGAATCGCGGCGAGGATTGCGGGCAAGTCGACGTTCTCCGCATCGATCTTGTTGACGATCAGCAGCCGGCAGAGCCTGCGCGCCGCCGCCCATTCCATCATGCGCGACGCGATCATCTCGATGCCCGCCGCCGCGTTGATCACGATCGCCGCGGTCTCGACGGCGTCGAGGGCGCCGATCGATTGGCCGATGAAATCCGGAAAGCCGGGCGTGTCGATGATGTGCACGCGGGTGTCCTGCGTCTCGAGGTGTAGCACCGAGGACCGCAGCGAGTGCTGCCAGGTCTTTTCCAGCGGCTCGAAGTCGCTGACCGTCGTGCCGCGCTCGACGCTGCCGACCGACTGGATCGCTCCGGCCTTGTGCAGCAGCGCTTCGACCAGCGTGGTCTTGCCCGACGCGCCGTGCCCGACCAGCGCCAGCGTGCGAATGTTGGTGGTGGCGAATTTCGCCATGACTGTCTTCTCCTCCTGGGGACTTGCGGGATGGCCGTGCTCGTTGCCGTGACGGCAATTCTACCTTGCAGCGACTTTAGGGCGGCGCCGGCGGCGGGCCGCGCGTATTTGCAATTTACGCCGGCCGCGCGCCGAGGTCAAAGCGCCGCGCGCGCCCAAGAAAGCAGCAAGGGCGCATCATCGACGCGCCGTCGCTGGATTCGCGGCCCGGGCGGATCAGCTGGCGTGCACGGCGAGCAGCTCGCGGAGATGGCGCAGCAGCTCTTCTTCCTGGTAGGGCTTGCCGAGATACAGGTCGACGCCGAGCTCGGCGGCCCGGTTGCGATGCTTTTCCGCCGTCCGCGAGGTGATCATGATGATCGGAATGTCCACGAGGTTGTGGTCGGCCTTGATCGTCTTGGCGAATTCGAAGCCGTCCATGCGCGGCATCTCGATGTCGAGCAGGATGGCGTCGGGAATGCGCTCGCCCAGCAGCTGCAAGGCGTCGAGCCCGTCCTTGGCGGCGATGACCGCGTAGCCTTCGCGCGTCAGCAGGCGGCTGGTTATCTTGCGCACCGTCAGCGAATCGTCGACGATCATGATCAGCGGCGGCCCCGCGGCGGCAGCCGCGGCCGCGGCGGCGGCTGCCGCCTGCGGTGTCTTGACCACCATCGGCGCTTCGGCGGCGGTGTCCAGCCGCTGCGCCAGCTGCACCGGATTGATGATCAGCACGACTTCGCCGGTGCCCAGCACCGTCGCGCCGGAAATCCCTGACACGCGCGCCAGCTGCGGCCCGATGTTCTTCACGACTACTTCCTGGTTCCCGATCATCTCGTCGATGTGCACGGCGGCCAGATTCTGTCCGCTCTTGAGCAGCAACACCGAGTTGTAGCGCATCGTTTCGGGATTGTTGCCGCCGCTTCCGAGCAATCGGGGCAGGTAGAAAAACGGGTACTTGCGGTTCTGCCAGACGACTTCGCGCGTCAGATACAGGTTGATCAGGTCCTTGTCCTTGATCTGCTGCACCTGCTCGACCATCGGCGAGGGCAGCGCCCACAGCCTCCCTCCCGCCTTGACCAGTACGACTTGCGCGACCGCCAGCGTCAACGGCAGGTAGAGGGTGAACGTCGTGCCTTGCTTGACGGAACTCGTCACCTCGACCCGACCCCCGAGCGCCGCGATATCGGACCGCACGACGTCGAGCCCCACGCCGCGTCCGGAAATCTGCGTGACCTTGGCCGCCGTGCTGAAGCCGGGCGCGAAGACGAATTCGACCAGCTGAGCCTCGGTCGGATCGACCCCGGGGGCGAGCAGGCCCTGGGCACGCGCTTTTTCGCGAATGCGCTCGAGGTCCAGCCCCGCACCATCGTCGGCCAGCTCGATCGCGATTTCATTGCCCTGCTGCCGCACGTTGAGGGTGATTTCCCCGGTGTCGGGCTTACCGGCGGCGACGCGCATCTGCCGGCTCTCGATGCCGTGATCTAGCGCATTGCGCAGCAGGTGCTCGAGCGGCCCGACCAGCTTTTCCAGCACCGAGCGGTCGAGCTCGACCTGCGTGCCGCGAATCTCGAGATTCGCCCGCTTGTCGAGCTCCTTCGCGGTCTGGCGCAGGATGCGGTACAGCCGCTCCGACAAGCTGCCGAAGGGCACCGTGCGGATCGAGAACAGTTGCTGCTGCACGTCGCGCGAAAGTCGTGATTGCGCGAGGAGCGCGGCGTCGGCTTCGTCGAGATTCTTCAGCAGCGACTGCTGAACGGTCGAGACGTCGTTGACGCCTTCGGCCAGGCCGCGGGTCAATTCCTGGAACCGCGTATAGCGATCGAACTCCAGCGGATCGAAGCCTTCCGCGGCCTCGTTGACCATCGACATGCGCGATTGAATCTGCGACTCGGCCTGGATTTCGATTTCGCGCACCTGTGCGCGCAGGCGAATGACGCTGTTGGTCAGCTCGAGCAGGTTGCCCTTGAGCGAGCGGAGCTCGCCCTCGGCGCGGGCGCGCGTGATCGCGACTTCGCCGGCCTCGTTGACCAGGCGGTCGATCAGCTCGGCTCGCACGCGAAGCATCGCTCGTGCAGCCTCGCTCTCGGCGGCCGGCGCCGGTTCGGCCGCGGGCGCCGCGGCAGCCTGCGGCGCGCGGGGCGCGACCGGAAGCGGCGTGACCACGGCGCGGTGAGCCGGCGGCGCTTCGTCTGGCAGCGGTTCGGATACCGCGGCGAGCCACGGCGGGGCCGTATCGGTCTCGCCTTTCTGCAGGCGGTCGAGCAGGAAGGCGATGTGGTCCAGATCGTTGTCCAGCGCGTCGAAAAACTCGGCCGTCGGCGCCGTCGCTTCGACGCCGGTGAGACGGCTTTCCATCATGTGCGCGACCTCGCCCAGCCGCATCGCGCCGGCCATCCGCGCGCTGCCCTTGAACGTGTGCAAGGTGCGCTGCAAGGCCTGCATCGTCTCGCTGGCTGCAGGCTTGGCGCGCCAGCCGCGCAGCTGCTCGCCGGCCTGCGGAAAGAGTTCGGCCGCTTCGTCGAGAAATATCGGCAGCACCTGGCGGTCGACATCGTCATGAACTTCGAGCAGTGCTGCCTCATCCGGCGTCGGCAGCGGCGCGGCCGCTGCGGGCGATGCCGGCGGTGGCGCTTCTGGCTTGCTCGGGGTGGATACGGCATGCAGTATCGGCTCGGCCTTGCGCTCGGCCGGACCGGCGGCCGCGATCGGCTCGCCGACCGCGGCCAGCTCGAGATTGATCGTCATGCCATGCTCGTCCGCGTCCGCAACGCGCGCCGCTGCGGCCTCGCTGTCGTCGATCCCTCGCTGCGGCACCGTTTCCTGGCGCAAGGTTTCCAGCTCGTTGATGATTTCGGCCACCTCGGCCTCGTCGCTGGAACGAAACGATTCCCGCGCCCGAACGCGCGCGCTCAGTGCGCTCAAGCCTGCGACGGCGCGGGCGAGGACCGGCTGCACCGCGCCCGGCAGCGGCGCGCCGCGTTCCTGCAAGCCAAGCAGGCAGACCTCCAGCGCCTTGGCGGCGGTGGCGACCAGCGGAAACCCGCCGGTGCGATGAATCCCGCACAGCGTGTGGCTGGCACGCACCATCAGCTGCGACGGCGTCGCCGCGGGGTCGAACTGCAAGGTCTGCAGCTCGTCATCGAGCGTGGCCAGATGCTGCTTGGCCTCTTCGCACAAAATGCGATACAGCGCCGCCGAGAGTGTCACTCCGCCGACGGTTATTTCCTCTTCGGCGTCGGCAAGCGCGGCGACCGCGGCGGCATCGGGCGGCTCGGGTGCCGCGGCAGCGTCGAAGGCCAGCGTCGGCCCGGTCGACTCGGAGGAAGGCTCGCCGACGACGCCGCCCTCGGCGTACGGGGTCTCGTCGAGCTCGAGCACTTCGATCGTCGCATGCGGCAAGGCCGATGCCGCGCTATCGGTGCCGGTGTCGATGGCCGAGACAGCGGTGAACGGTCCCGGTGTCGGCCATGACGGCGATGGCGCCGGCGACGGCGGCTGCCCTCCCGAGTCGCCGCCACCGTCGGGAAATTCGCTTTCCACCTTGGCCAGCGCGGCGCGCAAGGCCCCGGCATCTGGCGTCACCCGACCCGTAGTGCGCAATGCATCGACCCAGCGGCGGAAGCTCGACTCGGCAACGCCTATCAGCGCGATCAGCGCCGGCGTCGTCGGAAGATCTTCTTCGAGCACGCGGTTGTGGACTTTTTCCACCGCGTACGCGAGCTCGCCCAGGTCGGTAAGTCCCACCATGCGGCCGCTGCCCTTGAGCGTGTGGAAGCCGCGGCGCACAACGACGAGCGCCGTGCGATCGTCGGAATTCGCGGCGAGTGCTTTGGCACTGTCCGCGATCGTGTCCAGGACTTCGCCCGCTTCGGTCAGGTAGATGTCGAGCAACTCGGTATCGAATTGCGTCGCATCGGTCTCCAGCAGGCGCATCGTTTCGGCCGAAGGTGCCGGCGCCGCCGTGCTCTGCGCCGCGAGCGCCGCGACCGCGTCCTGCAGGGCAGCCGTGTCCGCGGTGCCGGCATGCGCGAGTTCGGTCAATGCCGCGTCGGCGTCCTGCAGCAGGCGCGTGTCGCCGATCAGTTCGGCGTCGTGCTTGAGCGTCGTCAGATCCGCCGACAGCCTGTCCCGCGCTGCCAGGTCGCCCGGCGCGCTCTGATAGGCGGCAAAGGTCTCCGGCAGCGCCGATCGCAGATCGACGACCGCCGACTCCACCGTTTCGGGCTCGGCGGCGGGCGCGCTCGGCACGACGCCCAGACGGCGGTCGAGCAGCGGCGTGATCAGGCGGTCGCGATCCGGCCGCTGCTGCTCGACGGCCTCGATATAGAAGCCGAGACCCGACAGCGATTCGGCCAGCATTTCGAGGTCGTCGTTGTGGACCTCGACATCCGGTTTCGCGTATTCGTCGATCTGCTGCTGGCAAAGCTCGAGCAGGCGTTCCGCGCTGTCGAGTCCAAGCATCTTCAGCGCGCCGGCGATCTGCCGACTGTCACCGGCGAGCGAGGCGAGCTCGGCGCGCTTGCTGTTGTCCCTGAAAAAGGCGTCGAGGACCTGTTCCATGTGACGCAGGTTGGCCTGGATTTCGCGCGCGACCTGCGCGAGCAGCAGTCTCTCCTGCGCCCGGCGCGCCATTTCGTCGAGCAGCGGCGCACCAGCGACGATCGGAGTCGGCTTGTTCTGCTGTGCGGCGTCGATGCGCGCCAGCATGGCGTCGATCTGCTGCGGCAGCTCGGGCGAAATCGAGCCGAAATGCTCGATCGTCGATTCGGCGAGCAGCAGGGCGGTCGCGAATTCCATCGCGACCGACTCGGAAACGTTGCCGGTGCCGAACTTGTCGACGCGGCCGGCCAGCGCGCCGATCAGGCGGGTGAGCGACGGCTCCCCGATCGCGCGGACTCGGTCGGCCAGGCCCGCCATCGTCTGTTTGAGCTTGGCGATGTTTTCAGGGCGCCCGCCGGTGATTTTCAGCCAGAGGTCCTTGGCGCTGGCCAGCTGCTCCCGGGCCTCGCGCAGCAGCGGCTGCGTGCGCAGCACGTCCGCCGACAGCACTTCGGCGGTCGGGATGAGGCCGTTGAGGTGATAGGCGCGCTGCACCGCCTGCGTCTGCGCGCCGACCGGGGCGCTTATTGCGACGTAATAGAGCACCTCGCGGCGCATCCGGTCCGAGACCTTGGCCGAGCCTTCGACGAAGCGACGGATCTGCAGGTCGACTCTTCCGCACAGCTGCTTGACGCCGAATCCGCTTTCGACGCCCTTTCCGACGACGCTCTCGAGCAGCGCGCCGACGGTCCACCAGAACGAGCGCTGCGCCGAGTGCGTCTGCACGTCTTCGATGCCCTGAACCGCGTCGCGCATGATCTTCGAGCCTTCCTCGTCGCCGCGCAGCCAGGCGAGCAGGCCGCGCTGGTAGAGGCGGCGCTGCTTGATCAGGAAGGAGGAAAGCTTGTGCGGCGTGACCGACTTCAGCGTCGCGATCTTCGGCGCGCGCGGCGACAGGTCGGGGAAGAAAAGGTCGGTCGGCGACGCGCCCTTCACGCCGCGGGCCTGCTGCATCTGCTCGTATTCGGGGAAAAGCTTCAGCGGCACCGGATTGACGCCGCCGACGAGCTCGTCCAAGAAAATGCGAAGCTTGCGCCCGGCGCGGTCGACCAGATCGCAGGCCGCCGGCACCTCGTCTTTCGGCAGCTCCTCGAGTCGCACCAGGTGGCGCTCGATTTCTTCGGTATAGGCGGCCACCGCATCGAGTCCCACCATCTGCAGCGCTCCCGCTGCCTGGTGCACATGCGTGCGCGACTGCTTGAGCGGGGTGGGGTCCTGCGGCGCGGCCTTGTATGCCGCGAGCGATTCCAGCCCGCGTCCGAGAGCCTGATCTATTTCGCCATGGACCCAGGAGAGCGGTCCGAGATCGAAATCCTGTGCGGTGTCGCTGGCCATGATGATTGGGCTAGTTCATTCGGAATCGGCAACTCGGCATCGACATGCAAGAACCGCGCCCGAATCAGACCTCATGGGCGCGTCGCCACCCTCATACCTTGAAACCGGCCACCGAGCTGCGCAGCTCGGCCGCGAGCTTGGTCAGCTGGCCGATCGAGACGTTCGTCTGCTTGGTGCCCTCGGTCGTCTCTTCGGTGATCTTCAGGATGCCCTGCATGCCGCGGGTAACGTCCGACACCGAGGCCGACTGCTTCTGCGTCTGCGCCGAGATGCCGCCGATCAACTCGGCGAGCTCGCGCGACACGCGCCGGATTTCGTCCAGAGCCTGACCGGCCGCGTCGGAGAGCTTGGTTCCCTCGACCACGCCTACGGTGCTCTTTTCCATCGCCGCGACGGCGTCCTGCGTGTCGGCCTGAATCGTCTTGACGATCGCTTCGATCTGCTTGGTCGCCTCGCCCGAGCGCTCGGCCAGCCGCTGCACTTCTTCGGCGACGACGGTGAAGCCGCGCCCTGCCTCGCCCGCCGAAGCCGCTTGGATCGCGGCGTTGAGCGCCAGCACGTTCGTCTGCTCGGTGATGTCCGAAATCAGCTCGACGATCTCGCCGATCTCCAGCGACGATTCGCCCAGGCGCTTGATGCGCTTGGCGGTGTCCTGGATCTGAGTCCGGATTTCGTTCATGCCCGATATCTGGTTGTGCACCGCCTCGCCGCCTTTTTCCGCGGCGGCAAGCGACTGCTGCGCGACGCGCGCCGACTGCGCCGCCGTCTGCGACACCTCGTTGATCGACTGCGCCATCTGCAGGACCGACGCCGATGCCTGCTGGATCTCCTTGTTCTGCCGCTGCGACGCCTCGTACAGCCGGTTCGAGATCGCCTGCGCGTCGGTCGTCGCCTTGGCCACCTGGTCGGTCGCCGAGTTGATGCCACGGACCAGCGTGCGCAGCTCCTCGATGGTGAAGTTGATCGAGTCCGCTATCGCACCGGTGACATCCTCCGTTACCGAGGCCTGGACGGTGAGGTCGCCGTCGGCGAGGTTGCCCATCTCGTTCAGCAGCCGCAGAATCGCTTCCTGGTTGCGCTTGTTCTCCTGCTCGCTCTCGAAGGCCCGGACCCGACCGTCCTCGCGCGAAACCCAGCCGTAGGCGATCAGCGCGATAAGCGCCAGCAAGGCGAACGTCATCGCCGCCCACAAGGTGAAGCTGCGCACCGTCGTCTGGCCGTCGAATTCGTTGGTCAGCGCGGTCGTATCGGCCAGCAGCGGCTCCGAATCCTGGTTGATGCCACGCGCGGCCTGCTTGGCGAGCACCAGGCGTTGCATGTTCTGCAGGATGGCATTGACGCCGGTCTCGTAGCCGGCAAACCGCTTTTGCAGCTCGGCCAGGGTGGCGCGCGCATCGTCGGCGCGCACCGCGCCGGGAAGCCGCAACGCGTCGCTTCCCTTCAGCAGCCCGTTCAGGATGTCGCGGAACGTGCCGGTGTCCTTGCCCAGCAGGAAAGCGACTTCGGGATCGATCTCGTCCGACGAAACGAGCGAATTTGCATTCTTGGCGATCCGCTGCGACAGCACGGCAAGCTGATTGGTGAAATCGACTTCCCGCAGTGACCCGCCGGCGGACGCGATCTGCGCCGACGCCTGCTGCGCGAGCTCGAGCAGCGCGTTGTTGCCCTGGTTGATGCCGTCCAGCCCTTTCGACAGCGAAAGCAGCGCTGCCTGGTTGTCCACCACCGTCGTGGCGTTCTTTTCGACCCGCTCCCAGCGCGCATCGAGCGCGCTCAGCGCCTTCTGCAGCGCTTCGTTGGTGGCGACGTCGACGTTGGTCCCGTGTACGACGCCGCCCTTGGTCAGCGCGTCGAGGTCGGCGCGGAAACGGTCGCGCGAGTCCTTGACGCTTTCGAAGGCGCCGGCATTGCCCTGCACCGCCAGCGCCGTTCCGCGCGCCAGGCGCTGCGATAGCATCTGCATTTCGGTGGCCGTCGTCGAGCTTGCGCCCGCCTGCGAGTTGGCCCGGTAGTTGAGCCACAGCATCGCTCCGGCGAGCACCCCGAACAGCAGCAGAAGCACGCCGAGGATCTGGTACTGCCTGGCGATCGGCAGATGCCCGATGAACCACAGGCGCCCGGGCTGTTTCATCTCCGGGCTCGCGCTGCGCATCTGATCCATGATCGAAGGCGCGGCCAGCGGATCGTAGCCGCGCTGTGCGCCGCTCATCTTGACCTGCGTCGTCGGCTCTTCGAGGTCGGCTTCGGACAGGATCTGTCCTCTGCCCGCGCCCGCTCCCAAGAGGCCTTTGAACGTGAATGCCATGATTCCTCCCCCAGATAGGGTCGTTACGCTTGCGTCAATCCGTCAGACTGCGCCAAAGCTACAGTCCCACTTGCAGAAAGGCCGGGTCCTGCGCCAGGACGGCCAGATCGATTTCCTGCCACACGCCGCCGGCCTTGTCGGTCCAGCGGGCGCCGTACCAAGCCGGCGCGTCGGCGTCAGCATCGCTACGCACCAATTCAGCGAGATTGCTCAAGCCCAGCACTCGCGTCACGACCAGCCCGGCGCGCAGCTCACCGACGCGGGGCCCGAACAGGACCAGCCGCGCCTGCGCCGCACCGCCGCTCACCGGCTCGGTCGCCTCACCGAGAAATCCGGCGAAATCGATAACGCTGTAGAGATTGCCGCGGATGTTCGAAATGCCGAGATACCACGGACGGGTCAACGGCACCGTCGCCAGCGTCGGAACCGCGATGACCTCGCCGGCATCCGCCAGCCGGATCAGCCATTGCTTGCCGGCACAGGCCAGGCCCAGACGCGATTGCTCGACCTGCTGCGTCGTCTTCGCCGCGAGGCGCGCCGCCAGTTCCTGCTGGAAGGCGCGGAGGTCGAGCTTGGCGGCGCGGGCCATTGCCGTGGATCAGCCGAGGGCCGTGATCTTGGCGATCAGCTCGTCGCGATTGACCGGCTTGACGATGTAATCGCGCGCCCCCTGGCGCATGCCCCAGATCTTGTCGGTTTCCTGCGTCTTCGACGTGCATAGGATGATGGGCACGCTGCGCGTCGCCGGATCGCGACTGATCGCGCGGGTCGCCTGGAAGCCGTTGAGCCCCGGCATGACGACGTCCATCAGTATCAGGTCGGGCTTTACCGTCTTCGCCTTGAGAATGGCGTCTTCGCCATTGTCGCTGGCGACGACCTCGTAGCCTGCCTTCGTCAGCATGTCGTTGAGGACATGCCTCTCGGTCGGCGAGTCGTCGACGATCAATACGCGTTTTATCGCCATTGTTTCCGCACCCCTCCCTGCCCCTGTTCGCGCCCGCCCGATGCGGGCGTCGCTCAATGCGCCGCCGCTTTGACGTGCGTGCCGACCGCCTTCAACAGGCTTTCCTTGGTGAACGGCTTGGTCAGGTACTGATCGGACCCGACCATTCTGCCGCGCGCCCGGTCGAACAGCCCGTCCTTCGACGACAACATGACCACCGGCGTCTGGTGAAAGCGCGAATTCTTCTTGATCAGCGCGCAGGTCTGGTAGCCGTCCAGCCGGGGCATCATGATGTCGACGAAGATCAGGTCCGGCTGGTGGTCCGCGATCTTGGCCAGCGCGTCGAAGCCGTCTTCGGCAAGGATCACCGTGCATCCGGCCTGGAGCAGGAAAATCTCGGCGCTGCGACGAATCGTGTTGCTGTCGTCGATCACCATGACCTTCGCACCCGTCAAGGCGACTGGATCCCGCAATTCAGTTCCTCCCGCGTTGAGGCCGAGTCCCGCATCCAGCGCAATCGTTTCCATGTGAAGCCCTCGAAAGTTTGCCACGTATAGGACCAAATGCCTAGAGCATAATCCTTGCCAGAACGAGCAAAGCTTAGGTTTTTGAGCGATTTGCAACACCGGCGACGCGAATTTGAGCGAAAAACTGCCGTTGGGGGTCACCAACCGCAGGCGCGGCGGGCCGAGTGACGACGTCAGGGAGGTGCCCGGGCGTGCGATTTCATGCGCTGCGCACGCCCGATGAGCGGCGTTCCGGGGCCGAAAAAACACCCTCGGCGGCCCGGTTAGCCCGGCCGCCGGGCTGGCGGCTCGCCGCCAGCGGGTAGGCACGGGTCGCGCGTCCTTCCTAGCGGCCGAGAAACATCCGGTAGGCCGGATTGGCCGTCTCGTCGACGCCGTAGTAGCCAAGGCGCGTGAGAAAGCTGCGAAAGTCGGCGTGATCCGCGGGCGGGACCTGCATTCCGACCAGGACGCGCCCGTGATCGGCGCCATGGTTGCGGTAGTGGAACAGGCTGATGTTCCAGCCGCGGCTCATGCTGTTCAGGAAGCGCATCAGCGCCCCCGGCCGCTCCGGGAACTCGAACCGGTAGAGGATTTCGTTCTCCGCCGCCGGCGCATGGCCGCCGACCAGATGACGCACATGCAGCTTGGCCATTTCGTTGTCGGACAGGTCGTAGGCCTCGATCCGCCGCGCATGCATCGCCCGGAGCAGCGCCGCCGTCTCGTGCCGGTTGGCCACTTCGACGCCGACGAAAATGTGCGCGACGCGCGGATCGGCGTAGCGATAGTTGAATTCGGTCACGTTGCGCTTGCCCAGCAGCGCGCAGAACTCGCGGAAGCTTCCCGGCCGCTCCGGTATCGTCACCGCGAAGATCGCCTCGCGCGCTTCGCCCAGCTCCGCCCGTTCGGCGACAAAGCGCAGGCGGTCGAAATTCATGTTGGCGCCGCAGGCGATCGCGACGAAAGTGCGGCGCTTCGGCCGATGCCGCTCGCACCAGGCCTTGACGCCGGCGACCGACAGCGCGCCGGCCGGCTCGAGCACCGCGCGCGTATCTTCGAACACGTCCTTGAGCGCGGCGCAAATCGCATCGGTGTCGACGGTGATCATGTCGTCGACGAGCTCCCGGCAGATGCGAAACGTTTCCTTGCCGACCTGCTTGACCGCGACGCCGTCGGCGAAAAGTCCGACGTGACCGAGGCGGACGCGGCGCCCGGCCGCAAGCGAGCGCGTCATCGCGTCGGAGTCGGCCGGCTGCACGCCGATGACTCTCACTTCCGGGCGCACCCGTTTCACATACGACGCGATGCCGGCGATCAATCCGCCTCCTCCCACGGCGACGAAGATCGCATCCAGCGGTCCCTGGCACTGACGCAGGATTTCCACCGCAATCGTGCCCTGGCCCGCGATCACATCGGGATCGTCGTACGGATGAATGAACGTGGCCCGCCCCGCCTTTTGCAGCTTGACCGCGTGCGTATACGCGTCGCTGTACGAATCGCCATGCAGGACGACGGTGGCGCCGCGCTCCTCGACCGCCTGGATCTTGATCGACGGAGAAGTCACCGGCATGACGATCGTCGCCTTGCAACCGAGACGCTGCGCAGCCAAGGCGACCCCCTGGGCATGGTTGCCCGCCGACGCCGCAACCACTCCCCGCGCGCGCTCGGCGGGCGACAGATGCGCCATTCGGTTGTAGGCCCCGCGAAGCTTGAACGAAAATACCTCCTGCTTATCCTCCCGCTTGAGCAGCACGCGGTTGCCGAGACGGCGCGACAGTGTCGGCGCCGGTTCGAGCGGCGACTCGATCGCGACGTCGTAGACCTTCGCGTTCAGAATTCTTTGCAGGTAGTCGATCGGCACGGTGCGAAAACGAGGCGTGGACGAGGCAGCGAGCGTAGCAGAAACACGTACTCACCCAAAGCTGCCGTGGTTCGCAAGCGCGTATTTCTGTTAGGCTGCGCGCACTGCTTTTCCTCGCGCCGGATGCCGGCATGAACAGGCCAAGTCCGTGACCGCCAAGACGCTTGCCGTCGTCGACCTCGGATCGAACAGCTTCCGCCTGGAAATCGGCCGGGTCGAGGGCGACCAGATCTATCGGCAAGACACCTGGCGCGAGACCTTGCGCTTCGGTGCCGGCATCGATCGGCATGGACGCTTCAGTCCGGCGGCGATGAAGCTGGCACTGGCCTGTCTCTCCCGGTTTCGCGAGCGCCTGTCCGGCGTTCATCCGTCGGCGGTTCGCGCGGTGGCGACCAATGCCTTTCGCGTTGCGGCCAATGCGCGCGAATTCCTGCCCAGAGCCGAGCGCGCCCTGGGAGCGCGGATCGACGTCATCAGCGGGCACGAAGAGGCTCGGCTGATCTATCTGGGCGTTGCCCACGAGCTGCCGCCTTCCGACGCGCCGCGCCTGGTCGTCGACATCGGGGGCGGATCGACCGAATTCATCATCGGCCGCGGGCTCGAGCCCGATCGGCTGGAGTCGCTGACGCTGGGCTGCGTCAGCACCACGCAGAAATTCTTTCCCGACGGGATGGTCACCGCGACCGCGTTCGACGCGGCGGAAACCGCGTCCCGGGTCGACATCGAAGCCATCGCCGGCGATTTTGGCGCCGGGCAGTGGAAGAATGCATACGCGTCTTCGGGTACCGCGGCGGCGCTGGCCGAGATCCTCGAGCAAAACGGCTTCTCCGCCGGCGGAATTACACCGGCCGGGCTCGACCGCCTGAAGAAGCGCCTGGTTCGCGCCGGCGATCCGGCACGCCTCAAGCTCCATGCATTAAAGCCCGAGCGCGTGCCGGTGCTCGCAGGGGGACTCGCGATCATGAGCGCGGCGGTCACGGAACTCGACATCGAGCGGATCGATCCGGTCGGCGGTGCGCTGCGTCTGGGCGTCCTCTACGATCTGCTCGGCAGAACCGTCGATCGCGACGCAAGGCAGCTCACCGTCGAGCGTTTTCTCGACCGCTACCAGGTCGACCGCCGCCATGCCGGTCGCGTCGCCGCGGTCGCAAGCGGCTTGTTCGGGCGCGCCGCGCCGACGGCCGATGCGGAGCAGGCGCAGATGCTGTACTGGGCTGCGCTGTTGCACGAGATAGGCATGTCGGTCTCGCACATCGGTTTTCACAAACATGGTGCGTACATCCTGCAGCACGCCGACATGCCTGGATTCTCGGCGGGCGAGCAGGCTCGGCTCGCCTTGCTGGTCCATGCCTGCCGTGGCGGCTTGACCAAGGTCCGTGCCGAGCTCGGCGATGCGGGGGTGCGCGCGCAGATCGCGGCATTGCGGCTGGCCGTGCTGCTCTGTCACGCTCGGACCGACGTCGCTTTGCCGCAGGTGGCGCTGAAGGCCGGCGGCCGCGTCTCGGTGCGCGTCAGCCAGCGGTGGCTGGCGGCTCACCCCTTGACTGCCTATCTGCTGGACCGCGAGCGCGCGCAGTGGCAGGGAGTGCATTCGGACTAGCGCATCGCCGCAACGTGCGGCAATGGAGCCGAAGCCGCGCTAGAGGTAATCCGGGCCCATGACGACCTTGAGAACGACGGCCGCACCCTCCTCGCGCGCCCGGTTGGACAGCCACCAGACGGCGGCCTTGCGCATCCCCCACGGCGCATCGACGCCCGACAACAGCAGCGCCGCGGTTTCACCGAGCGTCGGCTGATGACCGACGATCAGCCTGGCCTCGCGCGCATCGGGCCATCCAGCCGCGGCCAGCACGGCAGCGGCGCTGGCGCCGGGCGCGAGCTCGGGCACCGTCTTGAAGTTTCGTCCGAGCGCGCGCGCGGTCTGCTGCGCGCGTTCCGCGGGGCTCACCAGGATGCGGCACCGGTCGGGCAGATGACCATCGAGCCAGGCTGCCATGCGCTCGGCCTGCCGGACGCCCTTGGCGGTCAGCGCGCGCTCGCTATCGGGCTCGCCGGGCTCGGCGTCAGCGTGGCGCCAGAGGATCAGATCCATGACGGCAGCGGCTTTCGTTTTAAACTGCGGTGCTCGGACGTTCGGCCAGCCGATCGAGCAGGAGTTCCTGCGCGGCAGACGGGCGGGCGCGCCGCGCCGGCTTGGCGCGCAGATACTCGCCGTCGGCGCCGAGGTCCCACGCGCTGCAATTGTCCTCGAAACACACGGCCAGCCCTTCGGCGATGACGCGCGCCTTGAGCTCCTGGTCGAGCACCGGAAACGCCACTTCGATGCGGCGAAACAGGTTTCGTCCCATCCAGTCGGCGCTCGACAGATAGACGTCGTCGCTGCCGCCGTTGGCGAAATACCAGATCCGCGGATGTTCGAGGAAGCGCCCGACGATAGAGCGAACCCGTATGTTGTCCGACCATCCTTTGACGCCGGGACGCAATGCGCATGCGCCGCGCACCACCAGATCGACCTTCACGCCTGCCTGGGAGGCGGCATAGAGCGCCCTGATGACCGCTTCTTCGACCAGCCCGTTCATCTTGGCCATGATGTGGGCGCGGCCGCCCTCCTTCGCATGGCGGGTCTCGCGATGTATCGCCGCAAGCAGCTGGCGGTGCATCGTGAACGGCGCGAGCCAGAGGCGTTTGAGCCGGTTCGAGCGGGCGAGGCTGGTAATGTGGAGGAAGACTTCCGCCACATCGGCGCACAGTTCCGGATTCACCGTAAGCAGGCCGAAGTCCGTATATTGCCGCGCCGTCCGGGGATGATAGTTTCCGGTGCCCAGATGGGCGTACGGCCGTAGCTGCGAGCGGCCCGCGGCGTCGGGCTCGCGGCGCAGCAGCAGCGCGAGCTTGGCGTGGGTCTTCAGGCCGAATACGCCGTAGACGACTTGCGCGCCGGCCGCCTCCAGCCGCTCGGCCCAGTTGATGTTCGCCTCCTCGTCGAACCGGGCCAGGAGCTCGACGACGACGGTGACTTCCTTGCCGCGGCGCGCCGCCTCGATCAGCGCCTCCATCAGCACCGAATTGACGCCAGTGCGATAGACGGTTTGCTTGATCGCCACGACGTCGGGATCGTCGGTGGCCTTGCGGATGAACTCGACCACCGGATCAAACGACTGATACGGGTGGTGCAGCAGAATGTCGCGTTGGCGGATTGCCGCCAGGATATCGGGCTGATCGCGAAGGCGGGCCGGTGTGCCTGGCACGAACGCCGGATATTTGAGCTCGGTACGGTCCGATTCGTCGACCAGCGTCGCCAACCTGGCGAGGTTGACCGGCCCATCGCAGCGGTACAGGTCGGCTTCCTCGAGCTCGAATTGCCGCAGCAGCAACCGGGCGAGCGGCGCCGCACAATCGGCCGCGACCTCCAGCCGAACTGCAAGACCGAATTGGCGCTGCGGCAACTCGCCCTCGAGCGCCTGCCGCAAATTCTTGACCTCCTCGTCATCGAACCATAGGTCGGCGTCGCGCGTCACGCGGAATTGCGAGTAGCCGACGACTCGACGTCCGGCGAACAGCTCGCCCAGGTGCGCGTGGATGATCGACGCCAGCAACACGTAGCTGTTGTCCGGCGCGACGTCGCCGGGGAGCTCGATCACGCGGGGCAGCTGGTGCGGCGCCTTGATGATCGCAATCGCGGTTTCGCGGCCGAACGCGTCGCTGCCGGAAAGCTCGACGATGAAGTTAAGGCTCTTGTTGACGACTTGCGGAAACGGATGTGCCGGGTCGAGCCCGATCGGGCTCAGCAAGGGCTTGACCTCGCGCCGGAAATAATCGGCCACCCAGGCGCGCTGCGCCGCGTTGCGCTCGGCATGCCGCAGCAGGCGTATGCCCGCACCCGCCATCGCCGGCAGGACTGCGACATTCAGCGTGCGATAGACGTCGGCCACGAGCTCGTGCGTCTGTTCGCACAGGTGCGACGACAGCGCGCGAAGCTCGTGCAGCGTCACGCCAGGCGGAGGCGCCTTGACGCGCAGCTGCTCGCGCATGCCGGCCACGCGGATCTCGAAAAATTCGTCCAGGTTGCTGCTGACGATGCAAAGGAAGCGCAGGCGCTCGAGCAGCGGGACAGCCGTGTCCTGCGCCAGCGCGAGGACGCGCCGGTTGAAGGCGAGCAGCGAAAGCTCGCGATTGATCAGCTGCGGTGCAGCCGTCTTGACGGGGGGTTGGGGCGGCATCGGGCTATCGAGGCGCCGTGGGACGGGCGTTGCGGCGAACCCGCCCATTTTCGCGGACTTAGGTTACCGACATGTTACCGGCGGCGGAATCGGGGGTCAGCGCCAGCCACAGGCAGGCTCCCTTGGCGTCGCGATCGAGCTCGACGAGGTAGGCATGGTGCGCGGCGAGCTCGTCCGCGGAAGGCAGGACGATGAGCAGCTGCAGCGGGCCCTCGGAGGCGAAGCCCTCGCCGGCTTCCGGCCGCGGCGTGACGATGTCGATCGTCAGCGATTCCTGTCCGCGCGTCATCGCCAGGTAGACCTCGGCGAGCAGCTGCGCGTCGAGCAGCGCGCCGTGCAGCGTGCGGTGCGCGTTGGCAACACCGAAGCGCTCGCACAGCGCATCGAGATTGTTGCGCTTGCCCGGGAACTGGTCGCGCGCCAGCGCCAGCGTGTCGACGACTTCGGCGGCGATTGCCGCGCTGGTCGACATCCCCAGACGGGAGAGCTCCCCGTCGAGAAACGCGACATCGAAGGGCGCGTTGTGAATGATCCACTGCGCGCCGCTCGCGAACGCGACGAATTCCTCGGCGATTTCCCCGAATTTCGGCTTGTCTTTCAGCATTTCCCACGACAGGCCGTGCACCTCGGTCGCGCCGAAGTCGATCTCTTGGTCAGGATTGATGTAGAAGTGGACGCTGCGGCCGGTCGGCCGCCGATCGACCAGCTCGACCGCGGCGATCTCGATGATGCGATGGTCCTTCGGGTCGAGGCCGGTGGTTTCGGTGTCTAGGATCAGCTGCCGCATGCTAGTGTCCTGCCCCACGAGTTCCGAAGATAAAGGAGCGGATGAAATCGGGTGCCAGGCAAGGCGCGCGGGCGAAAGCGTACCTAGACGTACGGTGAGGCCGCGCAACGCGGCATGGCGCCCGATTTTGCCGCGAACTATCGAGCGAATTTGCGGGACAGGACACTAGGTCTTGTACCGCTTGATCGTCGCCTGGATCTCGGCGATCGCGCGCTCGATCTCGTCGTCGGTCAGGTCGCGCTGCATGCCCTTGCGATCGGTAAGCGTCAGCGTGCGGTCGATCTCGGTCTGGAATTCGCCCAGGCCCATCGTCTCGGTGATCGTCGTCGTCGGCTCGTCGGTCAGCGTCTCCGGGCCCCAGCGGACGACGATCATCGACAGGTTGTCGCCGTCGGCCCCGCCGCGGACCTCGGCCTCGCGCATCAGCACCGGCGACGATTTGAGTATCGGCGCGCCGGTAAGCGCACGTGCGATCTCTTCCTGGGGATAGACGCTCCACAGGCCGTCCGTGCACATCACGATCAGATCGCCGTTGCGCAGCGGTGTCCGTCGCGACAGATCGATCACCGGCTCGACCAGTCCGCCCAGGCAGCTGAAGATCTTGTTGCGGTCGGGATGATTGACGACTTCGTGCGCGCCGATCAGGCCCTGGTCGACCAGGTACTGGACCTTCGAGTGGTCCTTCGTCTGGCCGATCAACCCCCCCTGTCGGAACAGGTAGAGTCGCGAATCGCCGACGTGCGCCCAGTAGGCGTAGTTCGACTGCACGATGCAGGCGACGCATGTAGTCCGCGGCGTTTCCAGCATCGAGAACTGATTGGCGTACGAGCCCAGTGCCTGGTGGGCACGGAGCATCGAATCCTGCAGGAATTTCAGCGGATTCTTCAGCGTCGGCTTGGCTTCCTGCTGGAAGCGCTCGATGAACAGGCGCACCGCAATCTGCGCCGCAATCTCGCCGCCGGCGTGCCCGCCCATGCCGTCCGCGACGACCAAGAGCAGCGTGTCGCGGCTGTACGTATACGCGAGCCGGTCCTGATTGATCTTGCGCTGACCTTTGAGGCTCTCCTGGAATATCGTGAAGCGCATGAGCGTGCTACATCACTTCGGTGAACAGGCGCTTTTTCAGGTTGTCGAGAAAAGTCAGCTTGCGCTTGCGCGGCGCTATTTCCCGGATCGCTTTCTGCAGCGCAAACACGCTCTGCGGGCGCTCGAGCGGATCCAGCCGCAGGCACCAGTCGATGACCTCGAGGACGTTGTCGGAATAGGCGCCGGCCCAGATCTTCTTCGCCGACACCAGGTGATCTTCGTTGAGGCGCGCATCGGCGGCCTGCGGCGCGAAGGCGGCCAGGCAGGCGAACATGCTGGCACCGATGCCGTAGACGTCGGTCCAGGGGCCCAGGCGGTCCGGCTCGCGATACTGCTCGGGCGCGGCAAAGCCCGGCGTGTACATCGGCGCGAGCTTCGGCCGCGATGTCGTCAGCGTCTGCCGCGCCGCGCCGAAATCGAGCAGAACGGGGCTGCCGTCGGTACGCAGATACACGTTCGCCGGCTTGATGTCCAGATGCAGCAGCTTGTGCGTGTGGACTTCGCGCAGCCCGTTCAGCAGATGCATGAAGACGTGACGCACGAGCCGCTCCGACATCTGATCCTGACGCAGCTGGATCTGCTGCTGCAGCGTGCGCCCGCGCTCGTAGCGCATGACCATGTAGACCGTTTCGTTGGCGCGGAAGAAATTGAGCACGCGCACGACATTCGGGTGATTGATCTTGGCGAGCGCGCGCCCTTCCTCGAAAAAGCACTTCATTCCATAGCGGAACGAAGTGAGGTTCTCGGCGGAACTGGCGCGAACGATGTCGCCATCGGTGCGCAGCACCAGCGACGATGGCAGGTATTCCTTGATGGCGACCGGTGCGCCGGCGTCGTCGAAAGCGCGATAGACGATCGAAAAGCCGCCGCGGCTGATCTGGCGATCAATCCGGTAATTGAGCAGCTGGTATCCGGAGGGGAGTGCCTGGTTGGTGACGCCCATTGGGCTTTGTCGTCGGGGCTTAAGACTTGCACGTCAAAGGGATAAGCTCTACATTCTCGACAACCGCGGCGATAAAGTAAAGAATTCGTTCGTCGTTCTTAGGTCTTGGTCGCGCATCGTTGCGCTTCCGCCCATCTTCCAGCCGGTACGACTTGTACGCCACGGATTCGCGATGATTCTGAGCATGACCGGCTTTGCCGCGGTCGCTGCCGAACTGCCCGGCTGTTCGCTGGCGGTCGAACTGCGGTCGGTCAATCACCGCTATCTGGATTTGCAGCTGCGCGTGCCGGACGAGCTGCGTGCGATGGAAACGCTGATACGCGAAGCGCTGGCGCGCGAGCTCAAGCGCGGCAAGATCGACTGCCGGATTTCGCTGAATCGGACCACGCCCGGCGCGGCAGCGCTGGCGATCAACGGCGAGCGCGTCGCACAGCTGCGCGACGCGGCGAGCGAAGTGCAGCGCCACGCACCGGGCAGCGCTCCACTGTCGACCGTCGAAATACTGCGCTGGCCCGGCGTATTGACCGAACCCTCGGTGGACGCCGGCACGCTGGCCGAGCAGACGATGTTGCTGGTGCAGCAGGCGCTGCGCGATCTCGGCGGCTCGCGTGCGCGCGAAGGCGCGAAGCTGCGCGAGATGCTCGAGGAAAACTGCCGCGGCATCGAGACCCAGCTCGAGCGCGTAGCACCCAGGGTGCCGGCCATTCACGATGCGTATGTCGAGAAGCTCGGGGCCCGCCTGCGCGATGCCGGACTCGACCCGGATAACGATCGACTGAAGCAGGAACTGGCGTTGTTTGCCGCCAAGGTCGACGTCGCCGAGGAGATTTCGCGCTTGCAGACGCACGTCGCCGAAGTTCGACGCGTGCTTTCGGCCGGAGGCAGCAGCGGCAAGCGCCTCGACTTTCTGATGCAGGAGCTCAATCGCGAAGCCAACACGCTCGGGTCCAAATCGGTCGACGCCGAGCTGTCGCACGCCGCGCTCGAGCTCAAGGTGCTGATCGAGCAGATGCGCGAGCAGGTGCAGAACATTGAGTAGGACGCCGAGAGCCCGGCGAGGGGCCCCGTGCGTGCACGGGGATCGACGGGGAATTGCGAGTGCGGCCGCGGCCGATGCGCGGGATGCGCGCATGCCGAAGACGGACAAGGCCGCCTGATGAGTGTCGCCACCGGCACTCTGTTCGTCGTCGCGGCCCCGTCGGGCGGCGGTAAAACCAGCCTGACGCGCGCGCTGCTGGAAAAAGACCGCGGCATCCGCCTTTCGGTCTCATATACGACGCGCCCGGCGCGTCCCGGCGAGCAGGACGGCGTCGATTACCACTTCGTGTCGACCGAGCGCTTCATGGCGCTGCGCGACGCCGGCGAATTTCTCGAGCACGCGCACGTCCACGGCAACTGGTACGCGACCTCGGCGAGCTGGCTCGACCAGCAGATCGCAGCGGGTCAGGACGTCCTGCTGGAAATCGACTGGCAGGGCGCGGCCCAGGTGCGCCGCCTGATCCCGTCGTCGGTCCACATCTTCATCCTGCCGCCGTCGCTCGCGCTGCTCGAGGAGCGGCTGCACCGGCGCGGCCAGGATGACAAGGCGACGATAGCCAGGCGCCTCGAAGCCGCGCGCGACGAGATCCGTCATTGCGCCGAGTTCAATTATGTTATTATTAATCAGGACTTTGCCACCGCGGTCGACGACTTGGGCGCCATCGTGCGGGCTTCTCGCCTGCGTGCGACGCAGCAATGCGTCCGCCACGGTGCTTTGATTGCACAACTTATTTAGCGTGCCAGCGACCTCGCTGCCCGGCACGCAAGGAAGCGCCATGGCCCGGATCACGATCGAAGACTGTCTTGTCAAAATACCCAACCGCTTCGAGCTCACGCTCGCCGCGACCAATCGCGCCCGCCAGATCAGCGCCGGATCGCAGCCGCTGGTCGAGAGCGACCGCGACAAGACGACGGTGATCGCACTGCGCGAAATCGCTGCCGGCAAGATCGGCATCGAAATGCTGCTCAAGCCGCAAAGTTGACTTGCATCGGGCGGCTCAACCCCAACGTGATCAAGCATGTCGGAAATCGCCGAATTTACCCGACACCTTGGCCACTACCTGCAACCGCCTGACGTCGCGCTCGTAGAGCGGGCGTTCGCCTTTTCCGAACAGGCGCACCAGGGGCAGTTCCGCAAATCGGGGGAGCCCTACATCACCCACCCGCTGGCGGTAGCCAGCATATTGTCGCAGTGGCGGCTCGACGCCCAAGGGCTCGCCGCCGCGCTCCTCCACGACGTCATGGAGGACAGCGGCATCACCAAGAACGAGATCGAGACCTCATTCGGCAAGCCCGTCGCCGAGATGGTCGATGGCGTGTCCAAGCTCGACCAGATCGAGTTCCAGTCGCGCGAGGACGCGCAGGCCGAGAACTTCCGCAAGATGCTGCTGGCGATGGCGCAGGACGTCCGCGTCATCCTGATCAAGCTCGCCGACCGGCTGCACAACATGCGTACGCTCGATGCGATGGCGCCCACCCATCGCGAGCGCATCGCCCGCGAGACGCTCGACATCTACGCGCCGATCGCGAATCGTCTCGGCCTCAACGCCCTCTACCTCGAGCTGCAGGAGCTTTCGTTCAAGCATCTGCACCCGGCGCGCTACCGCGTACTGGCCAAGGCGATCAAGTCGGCGCGCGGCAATCGCCGCGAAGTGATGAACCGGATCCTTCAGTCGATCCGCGACGGCCTGAAAGCGGCGGACATTGCGGCGACGGTGACCGGAAGAGAAAAGACGATCTACAGCGTATACAAGAAAATGCGCGAGAAGCGCTATACGTTCTCGCAGGTTTTCGACATCTACGGTGTGCGCGTCCTGGTCAGGGACACGACGGCCTGCTACGCGGCACTGGGCGTGCTGCACAATCTCTACAAACCCATTCCGGGCAAATTCAAGGATTACATCGCCATTCCGAAGGCGAACGCCTATCAGTCGCTGCACACGACGTTGTTCGGTCCGTTCGGGACGCCGCTGGAAGCGCAGATCCGGACGCAGGACATGCATCGCATCGCCGAGTCCGGCGTCGCCGCGCACTGGCTGTACAAGGCGGGAGGCGAGCTCGACATCGCCGAGGCCCAGGAGCAGACCCATCGCTGGCTGCAAAGCCTGCTCGAGATACAGTCGGAGTCGCGCGACTCGAAGGAGTTTCTCGAGCATATCAAGGGCGACCTGTTCCCGGACGCCATCTACGTGTTCACGCCGAAGGGCAAGATCATGGCCCTGCCGCACGGCGCGACCGCGGTCGACTTCGCCTACGCTGTGCACACCGACATCGGCCACCACTGCACGGCGGCCCGGATCAACTACGAGTTGATGCCGCTGCGGACCGAGCTCAAGAACGGCGACCAGGTCGAGATCATCACCTCACCCGGCGCGCGCCCGAATCCGTCGTGGCTCGGCTTCGTCGCGACCGGCAAGGCGCGTTCCCGCATCCGGCACTTCCTGAAATCCCTGCAGCAGCGCGAGTCGGCGCTCCTCGGCGAGCGCATGCTGGAGCAGGCGCTGATCTCGCTGAAGGTTCCGCCCGCGTCGGTCACATGGGAGCGCTGGGAAGCACTGGCGCGCGAGTACGGCGCCAAGGGCCAGACCGAGATCCTGGCCGACATCGGCCTGGGCAAGCGGCTTTCGTTCGTCGTCGCTCAGGCGCTGACGCGCGGCGCCGGAAAAACGAGCGACGAGCCGACGCCGATGCAGGCCAAGCATGGGGCGCTGCAGCTGCGCGGCGTCGAAGGCGTTGCCATCCAGTACGGCAAATGCTGCCGCCCCATTCCCGGCGACGCGATCATCGGCCATTTCCGCCGCGGCCAGGGGCTGCTGGTGCATACCCGCGACTGCGTGACGCTAAGGAAGGGCCGCATCGACAGCGATCAGGTCGTCGACGTCGAATGGGCTCCCGAGATCCAGGGCGTCTTCGAAGCGGGCATCCGCCTGGTAGTCGCCGACGAGCGCGGCCTCCTGGCGCATCTGGCCACTGCCATCGCCGATGCCGGCGCGAACATCGAATATCTGTCGATGGAGCGGCCCGACGGCGGTCACGTCGTCGCGATGTTTTTCAGCGTCCAGGTGCGAGACCGCAGGCACCTCGCCAACGTCATGCGCGCGCTGCGCCGCATTCCGGAGGTCAAGCGAGTGACGCGCGCGCGGACGTAGCGGGTCGCTGCTGCTGCCCGAAACGAAAACGGCCGGTTTGACCCGGCCGTCGCGCTACGCCTGGCGACCCGTTACGCCGTCTGCGGCGCGAGCAAGCGCTGCAGCTCGCCCGACGCATGCATCTCGCGCATGATGTCGCAGCCGCCGACGAACTCTCCGTTGACGTAGAGCTGCGGTATCGTCGGCCAGTTCGAATATTCCTTGATGCCCTGCCGAACCGCTGCGTCTGCCAGCACGTTGACCGAAAAGAACTTGTCGACGCCGCACGACTGCAGCATCCGCACCGCGGCGTCCGAAAAGCCGCATTGCGGAAACTGCGGCGTACCCTTCATGTAAAGCACGACCGGATGCCCGGTCACCTGCTCACGTATCGTATCCTGGATGCTCATCGCCCGCTCCGTGGATTCCCATGCTGTCATTTTACCGCATGCAGGGTGCCGGGCCAAATCAGCGGCAGCGGCTACTATTCCTTGACTGCCCCCGTCAGCCCCGACACATAGTACTCGACGAAGAACGAATACAGGATCGCCACCGGCAGCGACCCGAACAGCGCGCCGGCCATCAGCGAGCCCCAGTGATAGACGTCCCCTTCGACCAGCTCGGTGACGACGCCTACCGGCACGGTCTTGACTTCCGACGAAGAGATGAACGTCAGCGCGTAGATGAATTCGTTCCACGACAGCGTGAACGCGAATATTCCGGCGGAAATGAGTCCTGGCACGGCCAGCGGCAGGATGATGCGGACCAATATCTGCAGCCGGCTCGCGCCGTCGATCAGCGCGCATTCCTCGAGCTCGATCGGTATCGTCTTGAAGTATCCCATCAGCAGCCATGTGCAGAACGGGATCAGGAACGTAGGGTAGGTAAGGATCAGCGCCAGCCGCGTGTCGAAGAGATCGAGCTTGTACACCATCGCCGCGAGCGGAATGAACAGTATCGACGGCGGAACCAGGTAGGCCAGAAAAATGCTCATCCCGACGTAGCGTGAGCCGCGGAAGCGCAAGCGCTCGATCGCATACGCCGCGAGCACGCTGCAGAAGATCGACAGGCACGTCGACACGACCGAGATCACGACCGTGTTCCAGAGCCACTCCGGATACGAGGTGTCGAACAGCAGCTTCTTGATGTGATCCAAGGTTGGATGGATGACCCAGAAAGGGTTGCCTTCGCGCGAAAGCAACTCCTCGTTGGGCTTGAGCGCCGTGATCGTCATCCAGTAGAACGGGAACAGCAGCACGATGACGAACGCGGCCAGCGGCAGATAGATGGTCACGATGCGCCGCGGCAGCGACACGAGGTAATTCATGCCCTGCGAATCGACCGCTTCCGGCGTCGCGACAGCGCTGCTCACTCTTCCGTCCCCGGCATTGTTCCGCTCAATTGTCCGCCGCCCCTTGTTGCCAGGCCCGGCGCTGCAGCCCGAAATAGCTGATCAGGATCGCTGCCAGCAAGAACGGCACCATCGCCGTCGCGATCGCCGCGCCCTCGCCGAGGCTGCCGCCGGGGATCGCCCGCTGGTAGGACAGCGTCGCCATCAAGTGGGTCGCATTGAGCGGACCTCCGCGCGTCAGTACGTAGATCAGCTGGAAGTCGGTGAACGTGAACAGCACCGAGAAGGTCATGACGACGGCGATGATCGGCGTCAGCAGCGGCAGTGTCACGTGGCGGAATTGCTGCCAAGGCGATGCGCCGTCCAGGCTGGCCGCCTCGTAGTACGACGGCGAGATCGTCTGCAATCCGGCGAGCAGCGTGATCGCGACGAACGGAACGCCGCGCCAGATGTTCGCGGCGATCGTGGAAAACCGCGCGTTCCACGGATCGCCGAGGAAGTCGATGTACTCGTGGATCAGCCCCAATCGCATCAGCGCCCAGCTGATGATCGAGAACTGCGAATCGTAGATCCACCAGAACGCGATCGCCGAGAGCGCCGTCGGGACGATGAACGGCAACAGCACCATCGCGCGCAGCACTGCCTTGAACGGCAGGTGCTTGTTGAGCAGCAGGGCGAGCCAAAGGCCGAGCGCGAACTTGATCACGCTGGCGACCGTCGTGTAGAAAAGCGTGTTGAACAGCGCCAGGCGCGTGACAGCGTCGCCCCACAGGAATTCGAAGTTCTCCAGGCCGATCCACTCGCCCGGACGGCCGATCTTCGTATCGGTGAAGCCCAGCCAGGTGCCGAGGCCCAGCGGATAGGTGAGAAAAACGAGCAGCACCAGCGCTGCCGGCACCATGAACAGGATGCCCAGCGCGTTGCGGTTGTCCTGCAGTCGGGAAAGCGCCGAACTCAACGGAGGAATTTCCGAAAATCGTTATGCATCTCAAACCTGAAGCCGCGATCGCACCGTAGCGATGTCATCTCGAACTCGGCGGTGACGCGCGCGTTAACCGGCGCCGCAAGGCGCCGCGTTGAACGCGCGCAGATATTGCGTCACGCCGCCCGATTGCGAAACCGGGCGGCTATGTCTTCCGGCGCGACGCAATATCAAACCTTGTAATACCGCTCGGCCCGCTTCTGCGCCCGCTCCGCCGCCTCCTTGGGTGACTTCGATCCCGATGCCGCTTCGGCAACCATATTGACCATGATGA
>Ga0207664_10000326_pt1 | contig 35371 bp, 32 predicted proteins | sample LARL83metaG_FD_184349 | JGI IMG/M metagenome (GOLD analysis project Ga0207664, IMG submission 184349) | Corn, switchgrass and miscanthus rhizosphere microbial communities from Kellogg Biological Station, Michigan, USA - LAR L8-3 metaG... | ecosystem: Host-associated > Plants > Roots >... | reverse complement strand
ACCCCGAGCTGATGTACGTCGAGGAGCTGATCGGGCCCGACACGGTGGACACCGTCCCGCCGGCCACGCTGGCGGCCTTCCGCGAGCACGGCCACGTCGCCCGAACCCTGGACCGGGACGTCGCCGCGGCACGCAAGCAGCTCGCGGAGCTGGCGGCGATCGGGATCGATCTCGGCGACGTCACGCATGAGCTCGAGCTCGAGGGTGTCGAAGCCTTCGCCAAGTCCTTCGCCGACCTGCGCAAGGCGTTGGGCGAGGAGCTCAGGGCGATCCGGGCGGGTCGCGGTCCACGCCAGTGGGCGAGCCTCGGCCCCGCGGCCCCGGCCGTGGACAAGCAGCTGGCCGAGCTGGGGAAGGCGGAGGCTCCGCGCCGGCTCTGGGCGAAGGACCCGACGCTCTGGACCAAGGACGCCGCGGCCGGCCGGGACATCAAGGACCGGCTCGGCTGGCTCAGCGTCGCCGAGAAGCTGCTCGAGGACCGCGAGCGCCTGCGGACCGTCGCGCGCGAGGGACGCCGCTACGCCGACGCGGTGCTGCTGGGGATGGGCGGGTCCAGCCTCTGTCCGGACGTGCTGCGCCACACCTTCGGCAAGGTCCCGGGGCACCCCCGGCTCCATGTGCTGGACACCACCGACCCAGCCAGCATCCTGGCGGTCCGGCGAGCGATCCGGCCGCGCGACACGCTGTTCATCGTCGCGTCGAAGTCGGGCACGACCACCGAGACGCTCTCGCACTTCGCCTACTTCTGGGAAGAGACGGAGCGGGAGGCCGGCGGCCCTGCCGGCCGGAACTTCGCAGCCATCACGGATCCGGGCACGTCGCTGGAGGCCCTGGCGAAGGACCACGCCTTCCGCTGGACGTTCCGGAATCCGCCCGACATCGGCGGCCGCTACTCCGCTCTCAGCTACTTCGGGATGGTGCCGGGCGCCCTGATGGGCGTCGACGTGGTCGAGATGCTCGAGCGCGGCGTCGAGATGTCGCACTCCTGCGATCCGACCCAGCCGGTCGAGAAGAACCCGGGCGCCTGGCTGGGAGCCGTCCTCGGCCGCCTCGCGAAAGAGGGCCGGGACAAGGTCACGCTGGTGCTCTCGCCGAAGGTGGCGACGTTCGGCTACTGGGTAGAGCAGCTGCTGGCCGAGTCCACCGGGAAGCAGGGCAAGGGCCTGGTCCCGATCGAGGGGGAGCCCCTGGGCCAGCCCAGCGTCTACGGCGCCGACCGGGTCTTCGTGCACGTGCGGCTCGAGCAGGATCGCGCGAACCCCGCCGTCGAGGCGCTCGAGAAGGCCGGCCAGCCCGTGATCACGCTGACGCTGCGCGACCGGCTGGACCTGGGCGCCGAGTTCGTGCGCTGGGAGGTGGCGACGGCGATCGCCGGCTCGATCCTGGGCATCGACGCGTTCGACCAGCCCAACGTCCAGGAGAGCAAGGACAACACCAAGAAGGTCCTGACGCAGTTCAAGAAGGCCGGCCGGCTGCCCGCGGCCTCGGCGACGCCGGCACCGCAGGCCGACGCGGCGCTGCGGGGGCTCTTGCGGCGCGCCCGGAAGACCTCCTACATCGCGCTCATGGCCTACACCGAGCGGACGAGCACCTCCGAGCGCTCGCTGGCCGCGATCCGCCGGACGCTCCGCGACGCCACCCAGCTGGCGACGACCGTCGGCTACGGGCCGCGCTTCCTACACTCGACCGGCCAGCTCCACAAGGGCGGTCCCCGGACGGGGCTCTTCGTCCAGGTGGTTCAGGACGACCGGGTGGACGTCGCGATCCCCGGGCAGCCCTACGGGTTCTCCGTGCTGAAGCGGGCGCAGGCCCTGGGCGACCTCGAGTCGCTGCGGTCGCGCGAGCTGCCTGTGGCCAGGATCACCCTCGGACGCGCACCCGCCCGCGGCTGGCGCGCGCTGGTCGCCGAAGCCGAAGCAGCCGTCAAGTAAGCAAAGGAGAAGCCGCTGTGGAGATGGGCATGGTCGGTCTCGGCCGCATGGGCGGCAACATGGTCCAGCGGCTGCTCCGGAGTGGCCACCGGCTGGTCGCCTTCGACCGCTCCAGCGACGCCGTCAAGCGTGCGGAAGAGGCCGGTGCCGTGGGAGCCCGGACGCTGGAGGAGTTCGTCGGCGCCTTCGAATCCAGGCCCCGCGTGATGTGGGTGATGGTGCCGGCGGGCGCGCCCACCACCGAGACGATCGCCAAGCTCGTGGAGTTCGGCGATGCCGGCGACATCGTGATCGACGGCGGGAACACCAACTGGCGGCTGGCGCTCGAGGACGCCGAGCGAGCGGGGGCGAAAGGGCTCAAGTACCTCGATGCAGGTACCTCGGGAGGCGTCTGGGGCCTGGAGAACGGATACTGCCTGATGGTCGGCGGGCCGGCCGACGCCTACGAGCACTGCCTCCCGCTCCTGAAAGACCTGGCCCCGGCCGAGGGCGGGCTGGTGCACACGGGGCCCGAGGGTTCCGGGCACTTCGTGAAGATGGTCCACAACGGCATCGAGTACGGCCTGATGCAGGCCTACGCCGAGGGCTTCGAGATCATGAAGGCCTCCCCGGACTTCCCCGACATGGACATGCACGCCATCGCCGAGGCCTGGCGTTACGGCTCCGTCGTGCGCTCCTGGCTTCTCGACCTCGCCGCCGCAGGCCTCTCCCAGGATCCCGCGCTGAAGAGCATCAAGGGCTGGGTCGAGGACACCGGCGAGGGGCGCTGGACGGTGCAGGCCGCCATCGACGAGTCCGTCCCCGCCCCGGCCATCGCGCTGGCGCTGTTTGCCCGCTTCCGCAGCCGGATGGACGACACGTTCGCGGACAAGATGCTCGCGATGATGCGGAACCAGTTCGGCGGTCATGCGGTGAAGAGCGAGTGACCGAGGTCCTGGTCAACCCCCTGGCGGAGGGGATGCACGAATACCGGGCAACCGAGCCGTGCGTGATGGTCATCTTCGGCGCCTCGGGCGACCTGGCATCGCGAAAGCTCCTGCCGTCGATCTACAACCTCGTGCGCCAGTCGCTCCTGCCGGCCGGATTCACGGTGATCGGCGCCGCCAAGGACGAGTTCACTCGAGCCAGCTTCCGGAAGCATGCCGACGAGGCGATCCGCCAGCACTCGCGCACCCAGCCGGTCGAGGAGCCGGTGCTCAAGAGCTTCCTCGACAGCCTGGACTACGTCCAGGTGGAGTTCGAGTCGCCAACGGGCTTCCACGCTCTCAAGAAGAAGCTGGACGAGGTCGACAAGAAGAGGCAGACCGGCGGCAACCGCATGTTCTACTGCGCCACCCCGCCGCCGACCTACGGCCTGATCGCCCGGCAGCTGAAGGACAACGAGCTGCAGGCGGGTCCCGGCTGGCACCGGATCGTCGTCGAGAAGCCGTTCGGCACCGACCTGCGGTCGGCGCGAGCGCTGAACTCCGAGCTGGCGCACGCGTTCGACGAGAAGTCGATCTTCCGCATCGACCACTACCTCGGCAAAGAGACGGTCCAGAACATCCTCGCGTTTCGCTTTGCCAACCTGATCTTCGAGCCGGTCTGGAACGCGCAGTACGTGGACTCGGTCCAGATCACGGTGGCCGAGGAGCTGGGCGTCGAGAACCGCGGCGCCTACTACGACCACGCCGGCGCCCTGCGCGACATCATCCAGAACCACGCTCTCCAGCTCCTGACCCTCGTCGCCATGGAGGCGCCGGTTGCTTTCGAGGCGGGCGCGGTGCGGGATGAGAAGGTGAAGGTCCTGCGGGCGATCGGACCTCTGGAGGGTGAGGATGTCGATCGCCGGACCGTCCGCGGTCAGTACACGGCCGGCTGGATCAAGGGCGAGCGGGCGCCCGGCTACCGGGAGGAGCCGAATGTCGACGAGAGCTCGCAGACTGAGACCTACGCGGCGCTGAAGCTCAGCGTGGACAACTGGCGCTGGGCCGGGGTGCCGTTCTACGTGCGCACGGGCAAGCGCCTGCCGAAGCGTGCGACCGAGATCCGCATCCGCTTCAAGCTGCCGCCCCACCTCACGTTCGGTCGCGAGGCGAGCAAGGAGCTGCACCCCAACGCCATCACCCTGCGAATCCAGCCCGAAGAGGGCATCTCGCTGCGTTTCGGGGCCAAGATCCCGACGGCCGGGCTGCGGATCGGCAGCGTGAACATGGACTTCCTCTACATGTCGGCCTTCCTGACCGAGGCGCCGGACGCCTACGAGCGCCTGCTCGTCGACTGCATGCTCGGCGACGCGACGCTCTTCGCGCGCATCGACGAGGTGGAGGCGGCGTGGACGCTGGTCGATCCGATCGACCGCCGCTGGGCCGAGGGCAAGCCCCCGCTGGCCTTCTACGAGGCCGGCAGCTGGGGACCGCGGGAGGCGGACGCCATGGTCGCGGCGGACGGACATGGCCGCCAGTGGCACCGGCCGTGAGCTCCGTCGGAGAGGCACGCGTCCACGAGGCCGAGTGGAAGGGCAAGGGCGTCACGCTCGACCAGGTGCTGGACCAGCTGACTCGGCTGCGCCTGGAACTCGTCGAGCCGGCCCCGCACGACTACAACCTGCCGCACGCCCGCAACTCGGTGATGAACCTGGTCGCCGTGGCCGGCGACGCGGAGTTGGTACGGCGAGCGGCGGCGACCGGCGAGGAGCTGGGCGCCCAGCACCCCTCGCGCACGATCATCATCCACCCGGTCGCGGGCGGCGCCTCGAACATCGACGCCTCCGTCCGCACTCACGCCCACAACCTGCTCGCGGGCGTCCCCATCCAGTACGAAGAGATCCGCCTGGAGGTCCGTGGCGACCCGGCCAACTATCTCTACAGCCTGGTCGAGCCGTTCCTGCTCCCCGACGTGCGGACACACCTGTGGTGGCTCGGTACGCCGCTTTGGGAGTCCGAGACGTTCCGGGAGGTCCTGCCTCACGCCGACACCTTGGTGGTCGACTCCGGGCACTTCGAGCGCCCCTACGCGAGCTTCCTCGCCCTGGCCAGGGCGGAGGACACGATGCACGAGCCGCAGGCCGTGGCCGACTTCCAGTGGTCGCGCCTCAAGCCCTGGCGGGAGGCGATCGCACAGGTCTTCGCGCCGAGTGACCGCCGCGTGTTCCTTCGCGGCGTGAAGAGCATCGAGCTCGATTACACGGGCCGCGACCGCGGCAACCGGGTGCGCGCGGCGCTGCTGGCGGGATGGCTCATCCGCAGCCTGCGTCTGCGGCTGAGGAACGTCGTCGGCGAGGGGGACGACCGGGCCAAGGCCATCTATCGCTACCCGGGTGGCGGCGAGGTCCTGGTCTCGGAGCGCTCGGTGGACGACGGCAAGACGGGACCCGGCCGCGTCGGGGGGGTGCGGATCGAGGCGGCGGCCGACGGCCGGCGCTGCCGGCTCGAGCTGGCCCGCGACCCGGACGAGCTGGAGCGTGCCGTCCTGAGCCTCCAGATCGACGGGGCCAGTGTGCTGCGGCACGACGTCCGCCTCTACCTGGCGACGGCGCCCGACTCGGTGTTGATGAGCGACGTCCTGATGTGGGGCAGGAGGGACCCGGTCTACCTGAGCTCGATGACCGCCGCGGCCGGGTTCCTGTCTGCCTTTGATTGAGGTCGTGGACTCCGCCGAGTCCGTGGCCCGGGCCGCGGCCCGGGCGATCGCGGACGGGCTTGCCGGCGGCGGCAGTCTGGCCCTGGCGGGCGGCACCACGCCGCGCCGGTGCTATGAGCTGCTGCGCGAGCTGGACGTCCCCTGGGGTCGCGTGACCGTCCTGTTCGGGGACGAGCGCTGCCTGCCGCCAGACGACCCGGACAGCAACTTCAGGCTGGCGCGCGATGCGCTCCTCGGGCACGTGGCTCCGCTCAGCGTGCATCGCATCCCGGGCGAGCTCGGCGCCGAGGCGGCGGCGGCGGTTTATGCCGGCATCGTCGACGGGCTGCGGCCCCTGGACCTGGTGCTGCTCGGAGTGGGGGAGGACGGCCACACCGCTTCGCTCTTCCCAGGCAACGCCGCCCTCGCCGCTTCCGGTTCCGCCGTCGCGGTGCACGGCGCGCCGAAACCACCCCCCGATCGGGTCTCGCTGACCCTCGAGGTGCTGCGTGAAGCGCGCCGCGTCCTGGTGCTCGCCACCGGCGCCGGCAAGCGCGAAGCCGTGGCGATGGCTCGACGCGGAGAGGTTCCGTCGGGGATGATCCCTGACGCGATGTGGTTGATCGACGAGGCGGCGGCCGGCCCGTGAAGGTGCTCGTGATCCCGTCGATCCTCTCGGCGGACCTCGCCCGCCTCGGCGAGCAAGTCCAGGAGGCCGTCGCGGCGGGCGCCGACCGGATCCAGGTCGACGTCATGGACGGCCACTTCGTCCCGAACCTGACCTTCGGCCCCGGCGCCGTTGCCGCGGTCAAGAAGGCGGCGCCCTCCCTGCCGGTGGAGGCGCACCTGATGGTCGCCAACCCGGAGCGCCACCTCGAGGCGTTTGCGAAGGCGGGGGCCGACTTCATCCAGGTGCACGTCGAGGCGACGGTTTCGCTCTTCCGGACGGTCTCCTTCATCCGCGAGCTCGGCGCCTCGCCGGGGGTGGCGATCAGCCCGGCGACCCCGGTCGAGATGCTGCGCGAGATCCTGCCCTACGTGGCCCAGGTGAACGTGATGACGGTCGAACCGGGCTTCGGCGGCCAGGCCTTCATCGAGCACTCACCGGAGAAGATCCGCCGCCTGCGTTCGCTGTCGGCGGGGGTCGAGATCGAGGTGGACGGCGGCATCGACGCACGCACCGCACCGTTGGTCGCCGCCGCCGGCGCAACCTGCCTGGTTGCCGGCAGCTCCGTATTCGGATTCCCCGGTGGGGTCGCAGCCGGGGTGAGCGCCTTACGGGAAGCGGTTGCCTCCGTCTGACGACGAGCTGAAGAAGGCGGCCGCCGAGCGCGCGCTGGAGCTCGTGCGCCCCGGCATGCTCCTGGGTCTCGGCACGGGCACCACCTCGAGGCATTTCATCGCCGGCGTGGGCCGGCTCGTCGCGCAGGGTGTAGCGCTGACCGGACTGGCCACCTCGCGGGCCAGCGAGACCCAGGCGGCGGCGCTGGGCATCCCGCTGGTCCCGGAGCTGGACCGCCGGGTGGACCTCGCGGTGGACGGCGCGGACGAGATCGATTCCTCGCTGCGCTTGATCAAGGGCCGCGGCGGGGCGCTGTTCCGGGAGAAGCTGGTCGCCGAGGCCGCGGATCAGTTCGTCGTGGTCGCGGATGAGTCGAAGCTGGTCGAGCGCCTGGGGGTTGGCGTGCTCCCGGTCGAGGTCCTGCCGTTCCTATGGCGGCGCACCGCGGCTCGCGTCGCCGCCCTGGGCGGCTCCTGGGTGGTGCGCGGCGGGGAGGAGGCACCCTTCATGACTGACAACGGGAACCTGGTGCTCGACGTGTCCTTCACGGGTGGAGGCATCGCCGACCCGGAGGGGCTCGGGCACGAGCTGAAGCTGATCACCGGCGTCGTCGAGCACGGGCTCTTCTGCGGGCTCACGAATGGCGTGATCCTCGCCGGGCCGGGCGGCGTGAGAGTGCTGGGTAACATCTAGCGGTCGCGGACGGGTCGCCTAGTCCGGCCGAGGGCGCGGCACTGGAAATGCCGTATCGGGGCAACTCGATCGAGGGTTCGAATCCCTCCCCGTCCGCTCCTCGTCCTGTCTCAGGACATAGAGGACCGATTTCTCAAGGTCGACCAGGCCGTCCTGAATTCGGCAACTGCTAGCCAGCTGGCGGTTCCGGTGGGTGGCGATGAACCTATGAAGGACCCCAGCAGCCGAGAACCAGGCCGGGGGACCCACCCGGGAAGGAATTAGTGAAGGCGGCTTACCGGTCCACTATGTGGTGAACTCAGACACCTCCCTGTCCGAACCTAGCAACGCCTCTCCAAGGACGAACGAGGCGTGTTCCTCGTCCGCCAAGTCGTCGGCTAGGGCGGCCGCCGTACCTGGGCGATGCTTAGGCCGGCGTGCCGAAGGTCGCGGCGGGAAACGGAGACCTCCTGTGAACGAGAAGCGCTTACGAGCGTGGGCCGCCAAAGTGCGCTGCCTATGTAGCTACGTCGACGAGGGCTTTACGGGTGCGGACGCCTAGTGACCGTGTGATTCGATTTCACCCGGCATGTCCCCATGCCTGAGGGCTTTACGCCGCTCGGTAAGGGCTGCACATCTCCAAGCCGGGGGGTTTCTGGACCGGCCCGGTCTAGAATCGCCCGCAATGGCAGCGAGCAGGTCCGGCCCGCTCCCAGCCTGTCGCTTGACGGGCGACGACCTCGCGCGGGTTGCCTCCGTATTCGCAGACCTGGCAGCGGGTAGCGAGGGACCGGACAACCCAATCTTTAGGTTTGAAACACCAAACGCGACATACTCATATGACACGTTCGCTCTGCAGTCCCGCCGAGTCTCCCAGCGCGACGTAGCAGCCGTTGAGATGATTGCGCGCAACGACACGGGAGACCGCGCCCGCTTGTTTATGGACCTTGAGGAAGGACCGCTAGGCCTTCAAGTCGCGGGAGTTCAGGCACCGACTTCAAGGAGTCGGCTAGAGGTTGATGGCGACGAGTCTGTCGTCCATCAATTCTGGGACGAGATAGTCGGCATCGTGCAGCCTCGACGTTCTAGACTCGCGGCCGCCGCACAACATCCCGCGCTGGCCCTGCCGGTGCTGCTGCTCCTAGTGCTTACAGTGATCTTCCTGCCCGCTATCACCGCAACCCGGATGGGCATGAAGTCAACCAATCCGGCGGCCAACTCGATCTTTATCGTCGGCCTCGTCCTCGGCCTTGCGCTCCTCATTACAACTGTCACGTTTCGGGCGCCGGACAAGATGTGGCCGAAGATTGCCGTTGAGGGCTGGGGTCGTTATGAGCGCCGGCGCCGGACGATAGGAACCTGGATGTTCGCCATAGGAACGGGTCTAGTGGTATGGCTTATCAGCCTCGGCCTAAGCGTCTTGGTTCCTGCCCTGTCGGGCCGCTAGCGATCGTCGGCCATAGGGCGGCCGAGCGATGCCGAGTAGGTCCGGAGGCTCGTCGAGCAGCCGGCCGCAATCGCCGCACCGGACCTCAACTCGCGGAGCCGGTGGTGGCTGCGCGCGGCGCCACCATCGAAACGCCAACGTCACGACGGCCAAGCCGGCGACGAGGAGAAGGGTCGCGGACGGTGGTGTCCACGCGAAGCGCCCAGCCCCTTAGCTAGGCTGTGCTTGCCGCAGGAAAGGCCCTAATCAACGAACTCGCTGTTCTTCAAACGAACGATGTTCGCATACCCCTCTATGGAGTAAATCTGCCCCTGCACATGGACGAGGGCACCCTTATGCAGAGCCACGGCGCGCTCGCGACCCCGCGCGCTTGCGAATTCTGCAATCACGCGGGGTCCAAGAGGCTGATCGTTGCCAATCCGCATCACGATCTGGGTCATGAACCCGTAATCGCTAACATCGTCGATAGGGCCTTCAATCGGCAGCCACTTGTCGATGTGCGGCCTGAGTAGAGCCAGTGCTTGCGCCGATGTCAATCCTTCCGTCCGCGCTAGTTTCAGCAATTCAGAGACGGTGGCGTCTGCGAATTCCCGAACGTTATCGCTAGCTGTTACAGAAGCGGGCGCGGTTGACTCGGGCTGCACGACCCTCGACAACTCACTTGCGGTTTCGCTCGACGGTTCAACATGTCTCTTCCGGACGGGCGATTGAAGTTCCCTACCCGAGTGGTGGAGGGTCGCGAGAATCAGGGTTATAGCGGCGACGATGATGCAGGCCGCCCCGACCCAAAACGGTGGCCTTCCGACAATCGGAGTATTGGTCGGCAAGGCCCATAGGACTACGCCGGTCACGGCTAAGCCGATGCTTGCCCCGAAGTCGCGGAGCCAATCGAGCATCTCGGCCGCCAATGTTATTTGACTGGCGGTCAATCTAACGGTTGGACCCGGCTTGCTTCGACAGCACACCGGCACATGAGGCGGCGTGAAGAGACTTCCGCCGCCCGGCGCGGGGGGTCATGCGAGTCTGATCTGTAACGCCCGCTGCTGGGCGTCGGGGGTAATCCCTCCCCGTCCGCCATTTCATCTCACTCGCGTCCTAGGCGCCGTTGCCGCTCGGTGGGCGATGTCAGGCCGCCGGCAGGTCGGCCAGCCACCAAGGCTTGGGCGGGATGGCGACGAAGCCTTCTCTCACACTCCCTTGAAGCTGCCAGCCGCCCTCGTGGACCAGGAAGTGGTGCCGCGGGCAGAGCAGGACCAGGTTGTCCAGGTTCGTTTCGCCGCCCGCGGCCCAGTGCTTCAGGTGGTGGCCGGCGCAGTAGCGGCCGGGCCTCTCGCAGCCCGGGAAGCGGCAGCAGCGATCCCGCTGCAGCAGCGCGCGGCGCTGGGCAGGGTTGACCGTCCGGATCGCGCGACCCACGTCCAGCACCTGGGAGTCGGCGCTGAGCAAGACCCGCGTCAGCGAGCAGTCACAGGTCTGGCGACGCAGCGCCGCGGTCGAGATCGGCATGCCCTGCTCGAGCTCCGCTCCCGGAGCGCCGGCCAGCATGGCTAGCGTCTCGGCGGTGGCGGAGATCTGCACATGCGCCTTCGGCAGAGCGCCGGCCACCAGCTCGACCAGGGCATCGCCCTGGCGTCGCTTGAGGGTTCGGTAGTCGCCCTCGCCCTCCGATCGGGCGAGAGGTTCCAAAGCTGTCTTGAGCAAAGCCCCGGACTCGTTCTCCAGCCAACCCTTGAGCCAGACGCTGCCGTTTTCCTCGGTGCGGAGCTCCAGGAAGCGGCTCTCAGCACCCTCGAGCTCTTCGCGCAGACATGCCTCGGGGTCCATCAACTGCCGGTACTGGGCGCAGGCGCGAAACAGGCCCTTGACCGACAGACGTAGCGCCTTGTCCAACAGCGGCAACTCGTCGAAGCCTCGCGCCGTAGGTGATTCACTCAGGTTCTGAGCCGTGCCAGCGATCAAAGAGAGATGGCGAATGCCGAGCCGGCCGTCCAGCAGTGCCTGGCTGCTGAAGCCGATGCGCGCCTGCTGCTCGCCGACCGTGATCGCCTGGGCGGCGGCACCTGCCATCATGTGGCACTCGTCACGCAGGACCGCGACCGCGCTGTCGGAAAGAACGTCCTCGACGAACTCAGGCAGCGCGGCGAACTCGGCTGCTTCCATTGCGAAGCGCAGTTCTTGCGCGTCGATCTGCTTGCGACGCCTCTTCAACCGCTCCAGTCGCTGGTCGTAGGAGCCTCCCCCTACCCCCGTAATCATCCCAATCATGATCGCACATCTGTTCGCTCATGTCAATAACTCATTTACATCGCGCAAGACAAAAGAAGCGGGGCCCGCAGTGCGAGCCCCGCCCAGAAACGCGAAACCTAGCCGACAGTCGTCGCGGGCCGGTCCGAGCTCATCATCGGCATGATCAGCCGCGGCTGCGGATGCAGCGCGACGAGGAGCACCGCCGCCACGACGGGAACGATGATCCCCTGCACGAAGACGTGGTTGCCGAGCTGTGAGCCGGCGATCAGCTGGAAGAGGATCGACGCGACCGCGTAGATGATCGCGAGGCGCGTGAAGGTCGTCTGCAGCGCCGGCTCCGCGGCGGCAAGCAGGAACCCGATGCCCAGCACCAGGGCCGCCATCGGCACGTTGCCTCCGAGCAGGAATTGCCCCAGCGGCAGGATCTGCGAGCCGGCCATCTCGAGAATCGCCGAGGCCACCAGGGATATGCCGAGCAGCGCCGCTACGGCGGAGAACAAAATCGGACGTGTTCTAGTCAAGTTGCTGCACCTCCACTGACAGTTATCCATACAACCCGGGTGTTAAGCAAGCGGTAACACCCCGGCGATCGGCTACAAAGGATCGAGATGAACGTGAACGCAACCACCGAAGTGACCGACAAAATCGACGAGCACATCGAGCAGAACCTCGACGGCTGGCTCGATGAGCTCGCCCGGCTTTGCGCCATCCCGAGCGTTTCGGCGCGCCACGAGGGCATCGCCGAATGCGCGGCGCTGGTGCAGGAGCTGCTCCAGAAGCGCGGCTTCGCAACCGACATCAGCCCGACCGGCGGGCACCCGGTTGTCTACGGGAGAGCCGAGGGCGCCGACCAGAGCCACACGCTGCTCTTCTACAACCACTACGACGTCCAGCCGGCCGAGCCCCTTGAGCTGTGGGAGACGCCGCCGTTCGAGCTCAGCCGGCGCGACGGCGCGGTCTTCGCCCGCGGCGCGAAGGACGACAAGGGCGAGTTCATCGCTCGCCTCGCGGCCATCGACGCGGTGAAGGCGGTCACCGGCGGCTATCCCTGCAACCTGCTCTGGCTGGCCGAGGGGGAGGAGGAGTCCGGCAGCGTCAACCTCCCGCGCTGGGTGGCCGAGAACCGCGACCGGCTCCGCTGCGACGCGGCGGTCTGGGAGGAGGGCGGCACCGAGTCGGACGGGACGCCGATGATGCGGCTGGGAGCCCGCGGGCTGCTCTACGTGGAGCTCCGGGCAAAGACCCTTTCTCGCGATGCCCACTCCGGCGGCGCCAACCTTCTGCCGAACGCGGCCTGGCGGCTCATCTGGGCGCTGAGCTCCATGAAGGACGCGGACGAGCGGATCCTGATCGACGGCTTCTACGATGCCGTTCGCACGCCGACCGAGGCGGAGGACGGGCTCCTCGCGAGCCTCCCGGACCGGGTCGACGAGTACCGGCAGGAGTTCGGGCTGGACCGCCTCCTGACCGAGCTGAGTCCGATCGACCGGGCCTTCTTCGAGCCGACCTGCAACGTGGCCGGCTTCGGCGCGGGCTACCAGGGCGAGGGGAGCAAGACGGTCATCCCGGCGGAGGCGTTCGCCAAGCTCGACTTCCGCCTGGTGCCCAACCAGGATCCGCAGGACATCTTCCGCAAGGTCCGCCGGCACCTGGACTCACATGGGTTCGAAGATGTCGAGCTCGTGGACCTCGCCGGCGAGCCCCCCGGGGTGACCGAGGCCGACGCTCCGGTCGTGCGGCTGACGGCGGAGATCGCCGAGGAGGTCTACGGCAAGGCGCCGCAGATCGCACCGTTGAGCGGCGGGACGACGCCGATGTTCCTCTTCACCCAGGCCGGCGTTCCGGTGATCGCGCCGGGCGTCGGGTGGGGCTCAGCGAACCGCGCCCACAGCCCCAACGAGTTCGTGCGGATCGAGGACTTCAAGCTGGCCGCGCGCCACCTGGCGCGGCTGGTCCTGAGGTTCCCGGAGACCTAGCCGCCCTCGGACTCGCTGCCCGAACCGCCTTGGGCGACCTCCTGGACGGTCCAGGAGTCCCAGCGCCAGAGCACCGGGCCGGTGTCGGCGTAGACGACGCCGGAGTACTCGTGCGTGCTGCCGTCGGCCTCGGTCTCCACCCAGTCGACGGCCACGGTCGCGATGCCGGCGCTGTCGTCCTCGGCGGTCGTGTCGGCCCGCCGAAGATCGATGTTCGTGATGCCTGAGAAGCGGGTCACGAGGTCTACCTCGGACGCCATCTTGGCCTTCCACAGCAGTGCGGCCTGGTCGAGCTTCTGCTCCTGGACCAGCTGGAAGAACATCGACACCGCGGCACTTGGCGTCTGGGCGTAGAGCCCCTCGGGGCGGGGAGCCGCGGGCGACACCGCGGCCTGCTTCGGTTTGGCGGGCGCTGCCGCCGCCGTCTCTCGCGGTCGTAGGGCCGCGCGAGCCCCGGTCGCCGCCCCGATCAGAAGGCCGGCCAGCAGGGCGATGATCGCGAGGGTCACAAAGCGGCGGCCCGGTCGCGGCGGCGCCGCGAGAGGCGGCAGCGTGGGCAGCGACATAGCCGGCAGGGACGGGCGCAGCTCGAGAAGGCGGCTGAGGCCGAGCTCGGGCAGAGCGAAGGAGCGGGGCTCCTTCAGCTCGGGCGGAGGCTCCGCGCGCAGCGGCGGCCCGATCACGATCTTGGTGACCGCCCGCTCGATCGGGCTGGCGCCCTCCACACGATCTGACAGAGCGGCCAGCGCGTGCACCAGCTGCGGCTCCGAGCCCCAGTAGCCCGCCGCCTCCTTGAGCACCGCCCAGGCCTCCTCGGCGGACCAGGGCCGGTCGCCCCGGGCCAGCGACCGCGCGACCGCGACCAGCGCCGGCGCCGTCTTCTCGGCCTCGCTCGATGGCAGGTTCGGCGTGTCCTGGGGCCCGGCACCGAGCAGGCGGCAGAGCAGCAGGCCCGTGTCACTCAGGTCGCCGGCGCGCCCGCGCCGATCGTCTCCGGCCGCCTCGGCGGCGAGCCGCACCCAACCGTCGCTCGCCACTCCGACGGAGTCTTCGGAGACCCCGCCGTGGATGCGGCCGGCCCGGTGGAGGCCGGCGAGAGCGGACAGGACGGCCAGCGAGACGGCCACCGCCTCGCCCGTGGGCAGCGGCCCATCGATCAGGAAATCGCGGACGGGCCGGCCCAGCGCCCAGCCGACGGGTGCCAGGTGGGGATGACCGGTGCCGGCGAGGCGCTCGTCAGATGGTCGCGGGGGTCGCGGGGCCGTGCGGCCGCGGCGACGGGCGATGGTTTGAGCGCGCTGAGACCTGCGGGTGCTGCGTCGGATCATCGGATAGCCTAACTGTAAGGAAAAGCACCAGCGATCTCCTAGCCTTTGAAGTCGGACGGCCCCGGCGGAAGGTAGGGCGCCGGGTCCTGCGGAACACCGTTGATTCGCAGCTCGAAATGGCAGTGGGGACCGGTCGAGTTGCCGGTGGATCCCTCGAAGCCGATCACCTGGCCCTGAGTGACCTTGTCGCCGGGGTGGACGAGGGCCGCCTCGAGGTGGCCGTAGAGGGTGGTGTAGCCGCCGGCGTGAGCGACGACGACGTAGTTGCCGTAGCCGGTCGTCCCGCTGCCGACCAGGGCGACGACGCCGTCGTCAGCCGCCAGCACGTGCGTGCCCTGCGGTGCGGCGAGGTCGATGCCGGTGTGGAAGTGCGGGGAGCCGTTGTACGGCGGCTCGAACCAGAACTGGCTCGGACCGAACGGCTGCGTGATCGAGGCGGTCGGCTCCGGCCAGATGAATCGGAACTGCTTCGAGTGGCCGGTTGACGGACCGGAGTCGACGACGGGGTTCGCCTTCGCCCAGGCTTCGTACTGGTCCCAGACCTGCTGCATGGCGGCGGCGATGATCGCCTCCTCCTGCTGCTGCAGCATCTCGGCGATCTTCTTGGCGAGGGCGCTCGACTGCTTGGTCGCGTCCTGGATCTCCTGTTTCGTGTCGGCGAGCTTGGCCGCGAGCTCGGCCGCGGACGCCTCCTCCTTGTCGTGGAGGGCCTGCAGCTTCGCGAGGCCGAGCTGCTCCTGCGCCTGGTCGGCCGCGACCTGGGCGCGATCGGCGGCCACCTTCGCGCGGTCGTCGCGCACCTGCTGGAGGTCTGCGTCCAGGCGGCGCTTGAGCTCATCCGCGCGAGAGCCCGCCGCCATCAGGTCGGAGACCCTCGTGATCATGTCGCCGAGGCTCTGGGACTGCGCCAGCACGACGAGCATCGAGTCCGGCTGTGTGTAGACGACGCGGGCCAGCTCGCGGATCGCGGCGCGCTCGGCCTCGACGCGTCGCTGTACGACGACGATCTGAGCGTCCAGCTTGACCGCCTGGGCGTCCAGGGCCGCCTCGTCCGCCTTGTCCTTCAGGATCATCTGCTTCAGCTGCTGCTGCTGCTTCTGGTTCTGCAGGATCGATTCGCTGAGCTGCTGCTGCGCCGCGAGACCCTCGGCCAGCGTCGAGCCGAGCGCATCCTTGATCTCCTTCAGCGCCTTCTGCTGCGCCTTCGCCTGGTCGATGCAGGTCTGCGAGGTGCCGGGCGGGGGCAGCGTGGTCGAGCTCGGGTCGAAGCTCGGACACGGGCTCGGGGACGCAGTGGTCGCCCCGAACGCCGGCGCGGTGCTGAGGAGCACCGCGGCGGTGGCGACGACGACGGCCGGGAGCCAGAGCCGCGAGGGGCGAATCAAGCCGGCATCCTGCGCACACCGCCCAGCCCGGCCAGGGCGCCGAGCAGGGCTCCGGCGCAGAGCACCAGAGCTGCGGTCGCGCCGAGGAGCGTGTAGTCGAGACCCGGGAGGAACCCGGACACGGCCCCGCCGCCCGCGTTGATGGCGAGGGCGACGAGCCCCGCAACCCCGGCCCCGGCCAGCAGGCCGGCGGCGATGCCGGTGAGCGCTCCCTCGACGACGAAGGGGGCGCGCACGATCCAGCGGGGGGCGCCGACGAGCCGCATCGTCCGGACCTCGTCCAGCCGAGCGACCACCGCGGCTCGGACGCTGTTGGCGGTCACGGCGATCGCGACGGCCGCCAGCAGCAGCGCGAAGCCGCCCGCCGCCGCGGCGATGACGATGAGGAAGAGGACGAGCCTGCCGTAGGCTCCGCGGTCGTAGCTGGTCGGCACCACGGGATCCAGCGCGCGACTGCTGCGCACCTTAGTGTCAACGGCCGCGACGTCCTGAACCTTGTCGACGTGCACGTCGAGCGAAGCGGGGAAGGGGTTGGCGCCTGAATCCTTGGCCAGGGCAGCGAGAGTCGGGCGCTGGCGCGCCTGGGCCAGCGCCTGGGCGCGGCTGACGTAATGGACCGACGCCACCCGGTGGTCGCGGGCGAGCCGGGCGCGAAGCTGGGCGATGTCACTCGCGGCGGCGTCATCGCGCAGGTAGACGTGCAGCACGGATGCCTGGGCCGCCTCTTTTGTGAGCAACCGGCCGCCGGCCACCCCGATCGCGCCCACCAGGCCGACGAGCAGCAGGAGCAGCGCCATCGAACCGAGAGCTGGACCGGTCGAGGCGAGGTTGCGGCGCCAGCCGCGAAGGCCGGAGCGGACCACCAGGTCGAAAAGGTTCGACGCCACCGTCCGGCTCGCGCGCCGGTCCCGCGGCGGGAACCCGATCACCATGCGGTGGCCGAGACCAGTCCGCGCGCGGGGACGGCGTCGTCCAGGAGGCGGCCGGCCTCCAGCCGGAGCACGCGCCGGCGGAGACGCCGGACCATGGCCATGTCGTGCGTCGCGACCAGCACAGCGGTGCCGCGCCGCGCGATGTCCTCCAGGAGCTGAACGATCGGCCGCGCCGTCTCCTCGTCCAGGTTCCCGGTCGGCTCGTCGGCGAGCAGCACCCGGGGCCGGGTGACCAGCGCCCGCGCGATCGCGAGCCGCTGCTGCTGACCGCCCGAGAGCTCGGTCGGAAAGCTGGCCTCGCGTCCCGCGAGCCCGACCGCGGCGAGGTTCCACTGCGCCAGCCGCCGCACCTCCGCTCGCGGCAGCCGCAGGTCCGAGACCTGGAGGGCGAAGGCGAGGTTCTCGAGCGCCGTGCGCCCGCGCAGCAGCTTGTAGTCCTGGAAGACCACGCCGACCTTGCGCCGGAGCTCCGAGAGCCGGCCGGCCTTGAGGTCGTGCAGGGGCATGCCGTCCACCCACACCTCGCCGCTCGTCGGCTCGACCTCGCGGTTGATCAGCTTCATCAGCGTGGATTTGCCGGCGCCGCTCGGGCCGACCAGGAAAACGAGCTCGCCCTCGCCCAGCTCGAAGCTGACGGAGCTCAGTGCCTCGAGATCGCCGTACCGGCGCGTGACATCGGAAAAGCGGATCACGAGAGCTCACCGTAAGAGCAGGTCCGAAGCCCCCGGCGGCAGGCTGTTAAGACCCAGTCAAAAAGCGACGACCAATCGCGGCCGTCGGGGCCTCAGCAGGTCCCGGCTGTGATCAGCAGTGGCGCGGAGACGGCGTGAGAGGGCTCGGTCGTGACCGCGATGACCGTCAGGGGATGCCCGGCCGGGAGTGTGAGCTCGGTGTCCCCGACCACGTGCACCCAGCCCTTCTTGGCGTGCACGGTCGAGCCCTCGACGTAGGTGGCGTCGCTGGTGCAGCTGTCGACCAGCTCGAACTGCCAGCTCACGTCCTCGGGCGACTCGGCCTCCACAAAGTGCACGTCGACCTCGACCTTGCAGCTGGAGCCGGGGTTGCACGTCGAGAGCGGCGTCTCGGAGACCGACTTGATCGGGCCCGAGGCGGTCGGGATCGACGGCAGCGGCAGCGGGCTCGCGCTCTGTTGCGGAAGCGGCGCGGGCGAGGACCTTTTGGCGGTGTTCTCGGCCGCGTGACGCCCGGCTGTGCTCCAACCGAGCACGCCGAGGCCGGCGAGTATCACCACGGCGGCCGCCACTCCCGCCGCGATCAGGAAGGGCCGGCGCGGGCGCTCGTTGAGCGGGGGCGGCACGGTGATCGTCGGCGCGTGGTGCACGGCGGGAGGCGGCACAGTCGCGCCGGAGAGCGCGCGCAGCTCGGCACGGCCCGCGTTGACGGCCTCTTCGTCACCGAGCCCGCCGGCGGCCTCGTGCAGTGCCGCCCTCGCGCCGGCGGCGTCGACGTTGAGAGAGCCCTGAGCCAGAGCGCGCAGTGTCGCGGCCAGGGCGGGCGCCGCCCGCTCGCTCTCTCGCAGCGGATCGGTGGGACTCCAGCGGAGCGGGATCGCCAGGGCTTCGCAGACGAGTGCGGCCGTGGCCCGCACGTCCGCGGGCCGTTCGGATGGCTCGGCCGGCGCCGGTGTGGCCTGCAGGGCGGCGGTGCCGTCGGCGCGCAGGTGGACCGACGGAGCCCGCACAAAGCCGTGCGCGGTCCCGGCCCCGTGCAGCTTCTCCAGCTCGGCCAGGATGTCGTCGGCCAGCGCCGCGCCGGCCGCGGGCGTGAGCGGCCCGGCCTGGAGAGCCCGATCGAGCGGCCGCTCGGAGTTGGCTTCGTCAGCTGGCAATTCGTACCTAACCTACTTGAGTAACCTTCAGCCGATGCTGCTGAGGGGGGCCGGGGTGACCCCTGACGAGGTGGTCGCCGTCGCCCGCGGCGGAGAGCGGGTGAACCTGGACCCCGATGCCCGCAGCCGCATGCTGGCGAGCCGAGCCCATGTCGAGGCGGCGGAGCGGTCCGAGCAGCCTGTGTACGGCGTCTCGACCGGTTTCGGTGCCCTCGCCCAGACCCGCATCGACGCCGAGCACCGATCGGAGCTGCAGCACGCGCTGATCCGCTCCCATGCCGCGGGTGTCGGCCCACCTGTCGAGAAGGAGGTCGTGCGCGCGATGATGCTGCTGCGCGCCCGCACTCTCGCGCTCGGCTACTCGGGGGCGCGCCCCGAGGTCGCCGAGGCGCTCCTGGCCCTGCTCAACGCGGACGTGACACCGGTCGTACCGCGGTACGGCTCCGTGGGCTGCAGCGGCGACCTCGCTCCCCTGGCGCACGTTGCGCTCGCGCTGATCGGCGAGAGCGCGACAGACCTCGAATCGGCCGGGCTGCAGCCCTTGAGGCTCCAGGCGAAGGAAGGGCTGGCGCTGATCAACGGCACCGACGGCATGCTCGGCATGCTCGTGCTCGCCACCGCCGACCTGCGGCGGCTGCTGCAGACGGCCGACGTCGCGGCGGCGATGAGCATCGAAGCCCTGCTCGGCACCGACCGGGTCTTCGACGCCGACCTGATGCGGCTCCGCGCGCATCCCGGACAGGGCGCTAGCGCCGACAACCTGCGGCGGCTGCTCGCGGGCTCCGGGATCGTGGCCTCGCATCGCGAGTCTCAGCACACCGTGCAGGACTCCTACTCGATGCGGTGCCACCCCCAGGTCGCCGGCGCTGTGCGCGACACGCTGGCCTTCGCGGAGGACGTGGCGCGGCGCGAGCTCGACTCGGCCGTGGACAACCCGGCCGTCCTCGGCGACGGCCGGATCGAGTCGAACGGCAACTTCCACGGCGCGCCGCTGGGCTACGTCTGTGACTTCCTGGCGATCGCCGCGGCCGACCTCGCCTCGATCTCTGAGCGGCGGGTGGACCGTCTGCTGGACGCGGCACGGTCGGCCGGGCTGCCGGCATTCCTCGCACTCGATCCGGGTGTCAACTCCGGGCTGATGGTCGCCCAGTACGCCGCCGCGTCCCTGGTCGCGGAGATGAAGCGCCTGGCGATGCCCGCCAGCGTTGACTCGATCCCGACGTCGGCGATGCAGGAGGACCACGTGTCCATGGGTTGGGGTGCCGCTCTGAAGCTCCGCGACGCGGTCGCCGATCTCGCGCGCGTGGTTGCGATCGAGGCCCTCTGCGCCGCTCGGGCGCTCGACCTGCGTTCGCCACTCGAGGCCGCGCCGGCGACCGCCGCAACGCGGGCGGCGATCCGCGCCCGGGTGCCGGGGCCGGGGTCTGATCGGTCGCCCTCGCCGGAGATCGGCGCGGTAGAGGCTCTGGTGGTGGGCGGCGACCTGATCGAAGCAGCGGAGTCAGTGCTCGGTCCTCTCGCGTGAGTCGCACCGTCCGGGCCCCGCGCGGACCTGAGCTCAGCTGCCGGGGCTGGCCGCAGGAGGCGGCGCTGCGGATGCTGATGAACAACCTCGATCCCGAGGTGGCGGAGCGGCCTGAAGACCTGGTCGTCTACGGCGGGACGGGCCGCGCCGCGCGGTCCTGGGAGGCGTTCGACGCGATCGTCGCGGAGCTGCGGCGCCTCGAAGAGGACCAGACTCTGCTGGTCCAGTCCGGCAAGCCGGTGGGCGTCTTCAGGACGCATGAGTGGGCGCCTCGCGTGCTGATCTCAAACTCGATGCTGGTGCCCGAATGGGCGACCTGGGACGAGTTCCGGCGCCTGGAGGCGGCCGGTTTGACGATGTACGGCCAGATGACCGCCGGCTCCTGGATCTACATCGGCACCCAGGGCATCCTGCAGGGCACCTTCGAGACCTTCGCCGCGGTAGCAGCCAAGCGCTTCGGAGGCTCGCTGGCGGGCACCCTGACCGTGACCGCCGGTCTGGGCGGCATGGGGGGGGCGCAGCCGCTGGCGGTGACCATGAACGGCGGGACCGTGCTGTGCGTCGAGATCGACCCGCAGCGCATCGAGCGCCGCTTGGAGCACCGCTACCTGGATCGCTCCGCGGCGTCGCTCGGCGAGGCCCTGGAGCTGCTTGGCGACGCCCGTGATGCCCGCCGGCCCCTGTCGGTCGGGCTGCTCGGCAATGCGGCGGAGGTGCTGCCGGAGCTGGTCCGGCTGGGAGTTCAGGTCGACGTGGCGACTGACCAGACCCCGGCTCACGACCCGCTGTCCTACATCCCGGCCGGGCTCGACCCGGAGGATGCGGCGGAACTGCGGCTGGACGACCCCGCCGAGTACGTGCGCCGAGCCCGCGAGAGCATGGCGACACACGTAGAGGCGATGGTCGCGCTGCTCGACCGCGGTGCCGAGGTCTTCGACTACGGCAACAGCCTGCGGGCGGAAGCGAAGCTGGGCGGATACCACCGCGCCTTTGACTATCCCGGCTTCGTGCCGGCCTACATCCGGCCGCTCTTCTGCGAGGGCCGGGGGCCGTTCCGCTGGGCCGCGCTCTCCGGCGACCCCGCCGACATCGCCGCCACGGACGCCGCCGTGCTGGAGGAGTTCCCGGACAACGAGCCGCTCCATCGCTGGCTTCGGGAGGCGGCTGAGAAGGTCGCCTTCCAGGGGCTCCCGGCGCGGATCTGCTGGCTCGGCTACGGCGAGCGCCAGCGCGCCGGCCTCCGCTTCAACGACCTGGTCCGCAGCGGCAAGGTGGGCGCGCCGATCGTGATCGGGCGCGACCACCTTGATTCGGGCTCGGTGGCCTCGCCCTATCGCGAGACGGAATCGATGCGCGACGGCAGCGACGCGATCGCGGACTGGCCCATCCTCAACGCCCTGCTGAACACCTCCAGCGGGGCCTCCTGGGTCAGCGTCCACCACGGCGGGGGCGTCGGGATCGGGCGCTCGATTCACGCCGGGGTGGTGGCCGTCGCCGACGGCACCGACCTCGCCGCGCAGAAGCTGGAGCGAGTCCTGACCAATGATCCGGGCACCGGCGTCATGCGTCACGCCGACGCCGGCTACGAGCGCGCGCTCGAGGTCGCGGACGAGCGCGGCGTGCGCATCCCGATGCGTTGAGCTCGTACTGGGCGGAGACCGCCTGGCTCGGACGCGCCGCTCAGCGCGTCCTGATCGAGGTCGAAGGCGACCGCATCTCGGGGGTCACCGAGAACGCGGATCCCCCGGCCGGGGCCGAGCGGCTGCCCGGCGTCGTGCTGCCCGGACTTGCCAACGCCCACTCGCACGCGTTTCACCGCGCGCTGCGCGGGGCGACCGAGGGCGCTCTCGGCGATTTCTGGAGCTGGCGCGACCTGATGTACGAGATCGCTGGCCGGCTGCAGCCCGACTCCTACCGCCGGCTGGCGCGTGCCGTGTTCGCGGAGATGGCGCTGGCCGGCATCACCGTCGCCGGCGAGTTCCACTACGTCCACCACGCACCCGGCGGCAGGCCGTATGACGACCGCAACGCGATGGGTCAGGCGGTGATCGAAGGCGCCCGCGATGCGGGGATCCGACTGACGCTGCTCGACTGCTGCTACCTCCGGGGCGGCGAGGGCAAGGCGCTCGAGGGCGTCCAGCTGCGCTTTGGCGACGGCGATGCGGACGGCTGGCTGCGCCGCGTCGACGACCTCCGCAGCGATGCGACCACACGGATCGGAGCCGCGATACACAGCGTGCGGGCGGTTGACGCGCAGGCCATGACGCAGGTGGCCGGCTGGTCTCTGGTGCACAACGCCCCGCTGCACATGCATCTCCTGGAGCGCCGGGAGGAGCTCTCCCTTTCACCGCTGGAGACGGTGGAGAAGGCGGGGGTGCTGGGCCCGCTGACGACGATGGTGCACTGCACCCACGCGGCCGCCGGCTTCCCGCGGCTGGTCGAGAGCGGCACCGGCGTGTGCGTCTGCCGCACGACGGAGCGCTTCCTCGCCGACGGGCACATCGACCCGCTGCCGCTCGAGACGCGGTTGAGCTTCGGGACCGACAGCCACGCTGTCATCGACCTCTTCGAAGAGGCCCGCGCCCTGGAGCTCGACGAGCGGACGCGCAGCGGAGCGCGCGGAACCTATTCGCCGGAGACGCTGCTGGACGCCGTGGGCGGCGGAGGTTACCGGGCGCTCGGTTGGGATGGCGGCGATCTCCGACCCGGGAGGCTGGCCGACTTCATCGCGGTGGACCTCGAGAGCGTGCGCACCGCCGCGGCGGGCGCGCCCCTCGACGCCCTCCTGGTCTTTGCCGCGAGCGCCGCGGACGTCACCAACGTGGTCGTCGGCGGCAGGCGGATCGTGACGGACCGCGGGCACTTCGTGGTCGACGATCCCGGCCGGGAGCTGCGCGAGGCGATTGCGGCGCTGTGAGGCTGCTCCTGCGCGGCGGGCGCATCTTCACCGCGGCCGAGGCGGGAACTCTGCCGGAAGGCTCAGTGCTGGTGGACGGAGACCGCATCGCCTGGGTTGGGGCCGGTGAGCCAGAGCAGCCCTACGACGACGCTTTGGAGCTCAGCGGCGCGCTGCTCACACCCGGCCTCGTCGACGCGCACACGCACCCGGTCTACGCAGTCCCGCGTCTGGAGGAGGTGGCCCTGCGCTCGGCGGGCGCCGGCTACGCCGAGGTGGCGCGGGCGGGTGGCGGGATTGTCGCGACGGTGCGGTCGACGCGCGAGGCGGCGCTGCCGCAGATGCAGGAGACCGTAGCGCAGCGGCTGCTCGCCTGGCCGCGCGGGGGGGCCACGTCGGTCGAGGTCAAGACCGGCTACCACCTTGAGCGCGAGGGCGAGCTCGGCGCGGTCCGCCTGCTCCATGCGCTCGAGGGGCGTCCGGGCCTGCCCCGGCTCGGCGTCACGTTCCTGGCGGCTCACGCGGTGCCGGCGGGCGCGAGCCAGGGTGATTACGCCGAGGTGGCTGCGGCGTGGGCCCCGGAGGCAAGAGCGGCCGGTGCGCGGTTCGTGGACGTCTTCTGCGACGAGGGCTATTTCACCAACGAAGAGTCCCGCGCCATCCTCGAAGCCGGCCGCGAGGCCGGGCTCGAGCTCCGGATCCACGCCGACGAGCTCGCACGCACCGGCGGAGCGCTGCTGGCGGCCGAGCTGCGCGCCCGCTCGGCGGACCACCTGCTGCGGATCACCGCGGAGGACGCGCAGGCGCTGGCCCAGGCTGGTGTTGTCGCCACCCTGGCTCCCGCGACCGCGCTCTCGCTCGGCGTGCGGCCGCCGGTGCAGGACCTGCTCGCCGCCGGCTGCGCCATCGCGCTGGGAAGCGACCACAACCCGGGCACGTCGGGCATCACCTCGATGAGCCTGGTGGTGTCGCTCGCGGTCTCTGCGCTCGGTCTCAGCGTCGAGGGGGCGCTCCTGGCCGCGACCGCCGGCGGGGCCGCATCCCTGGGTGCTGCGGACCGCGGCACCATCGCCGCCGGGCAGCTCGCCGACCTCGTCCTCTGGGATGCCGACCATGCGGGCGCCTTCGGCTGGGCCTATGGCCCGGCTCCGCGCCGCGTGTGGCTAGGCGGGGACGAGCTGCAGCTCTAGGTCGCCGAGGTGACGGTAGCCGTCGGCGGCGATGTCGACCATCGCCGCCGTGACGGTCTCCGGCCAGCGCAGCTCTGAGGGAGGGATGCGGACCTTGGCCCAGCCGCTCACGGTCGTCCCGGCGGCGAAGGAGTCCGGGAACGGCGAGGAGCCGCCGTACTGTCCCTCCACCGATTCACGGCCCGGCAGCCGGACATAGAGGACGGGCCACCACTCCACCGGCCCGGCGGTGCCGTTGTGGGCCGAGATGTGCACCCAGAGGCACTGGTGGACGGGATCGGCGGCCAGGCGGTCGGCGGTGACGACCACACCCGCGTACGACGCCCGCGCCTGCACCTGGTGGAAGGTTGAGGCCGCCGCGGGGCCGGTGCGCTGCTCGAGCGGGTAGCCCGTGAAACCGAGGAGAAAGCCGCCGACGTTCACGCCGGCGGCGACGGTCAGAGCGCCGAAAAAGGCTGCGCGTGGGAGCGCGCCGCGCAGCACGACGAAGGACCCGCCGACGACGATCACGACCGCGGCGGCGAGAGCGGGGAAGAGGTAGCGGCCCGGCAGCCAGCCGCCGACCCCGGAAACCGACAGCGTGAGAACCGTTCCCAGGAGCTCCCCGATGCAGGCCAGCGCCGTCAGCACGAGCGCGGGCACCCAGGGTTCGCGCCGCCTCTGGAGCAGGAGGGCCAGGCCGACCACGGCGAGGAGGCACCAGACGGCCATCAGATAGGTCGTCAGCTGGTGCAGCGGGACCTCCCGGTAGGGCTCGCCGGCCCAGAAGGTGGCGAAGCCGTTGCGCAGGCTGCCCGCGAGGTAGCCGGCGGCTGGGGACGCCGGTTCGAAGATGGCGCCGATGAGTGCACGGGTGGCGGCGGAAGGCAGCAGCTCGCCGTAGAGGTGCAGGTTGAGCACGAGCCACGGCGCGAACACGGCCGCCGCCACCCCGGCGGTCACCAGGCCCGCGCGCGGCCTGGCGTAGGGCCAGAGGAAGGCGACCACCACGGGCAGCGCCAGCCCGGCGGTGGTGAGCTTCGTCGCCATCGCGGCGCCGAACGCAAGGCCGGTGAGCAGCTGCCAGCGCAGCGGCCAGCCGCGCCGGTGTCCCAGGAGGGCGGCGAGCAGCGTCGCCGCTCCCAGCACCGCCGCCAGCGTGTCGTTGGTCACCTGGGTGCCGTTCAAGAGCAGGCCGGGCAGGATCGCGACCATGGCCACGGAGAGCCAGGCGACGGCAGGGCGGCCCGGGAAGAGAAGCCGCGCGAGGGTGAACGCAAGCAGGCCGAGGCAGCCGACCAGCAGGGCGTCGAAGACGCGGACGGCGTAAACGGCGCCCTGCGCGCCGGCCAGCCCGTTCCCTGCCAGCCAGAACGGCAGCGCCGCCAGGTAGAAGAGCGGCGGCTGACCGGCTTCGTAGGAGAACTGCCAGATGTGACGCACGATCCAGAGCCGGCGGGCGTAACCCTTCAGATAGGCCGGCACGGTCGTCAGGCCTGCGGTGGACGTGATCGTCAGCGACGGCCACTGGCCGGGCACGTTCCAGCGGTAGATGCCGGTTTCGGCCATCAGGTCGAGCGTCTCCGGGCGGATGAGCGTGCGGCCCTCGACCGGGTAGCTGCCACGGGCGAGCTGCGCGATGAAATCCCAGTGCTGCGCCTCGTCCACGCGCGACCAGATCGGCTGGCCCGCGGCCACGAGCAGGGCCGGGATGACGCAGACGAGAAAGGCGCCTAACGAGGCGCGCCGGTCAGCTACGGAAGAGCGGCAGGGTCGTCAGCAGGGTGGGGGTCGACCAGCCCTGCATGGAGGCCAGCACGAGCACATTGTGCAGGCCGGTCAGCGCCAGCACGACCACACAGAGCTGGAGGCCGCGCCAGACCACGCTCTGCGCCAATCTCGCGCGCGGCCCCGGGTGCTCCCTGGAGTAGGCCCGCACCAGCACCACCGCGCCCGCCATGGCGGCGACCAGCGCGAATTTCACCAGCAGCAGCCCGATGTAGCCGCGGCTCTCCAGGACGTTGCCGGTGATGGCATTGGCCTCGGCGGCTCCGCGGACGATGTCGACCTTGGTCGTGAGCACGTCGGTGAGCTGGGTCAGGGTCAGGAGCGCGATCCAGATCAACCATTGCGGGTTGGGATGGGCTCGAGGAAGACGTGAGAGCACGGCTATCACTAATGGTACAGACGAAGTGGGGGGAAGAAGACGGTCGGTTTAGGAGGCGAACTCGACCGCGAGGTAGGCCGTGCCGTTCGGCGCGGTCACCCAGTAAGTGCCGACGTAGCGGAAGTTGCCGAGGATGTTGGCGCGGTGCTCAGAGCTCGCCATGAACATCGAGTTCAGCTGCGTGTCGTTGACGCCGCCCGTCCAGTAGCCGAGGTTCTCGCCGGCAAAACCGCCGAGCCCGCAACCGAGGTCTTCGGAGATCCCGTCCGTGTGGGAGATGCTGCCCTGGGAGGCCATCCGACTCGCCTGCTGCTGCGCGACGCCGGCCAGGCACGAGCTCCAGGTGAGCGGCCCCAAACCGGCGGCGGCCCGATCCTGGTTGATCAGGGCCTGCTGGTAGGAGCCGGTCACCACGCTCGGCTGCCGCGCCGGGACCGGCGGTCGGAGCGCCGAGATGGCCGCGGCGACGGCGGCTCGCCGCGCGGCCGGAGAAGCCACCGGCGATGGCGGCGGGGTGGGGAGGACGAGCTGCGCGCGCGCGGGCAGAACGGTGGCGCCGGCGGCGGTGTGCGCAGCCGCGGCGACGGGCGCTCGGGGGGCGGTCGCGACACCGTCGTTCCAGGTGACGACGGAGCCGACGGCCGCCAGAAAAGCGCCCGCAAAGGCTCCCATCGCGAGGATCTGTCTCAGCTCTGCACTCCCGGTTTGCGCGGCCCGGGTGGGCGGCGCCTCGAGAGTCAGGATTTCCAGGGGTACCCGCACTTCGGCTGACAAAGCGTTAACAGATATGTGGCTTTACGTCCAGATCCAGACTCACGAGCCGGCTCCGGGGGACCCGAGAGGGCCCGTGGTACCCTTCCCGAGGCATGGCCTACGTGATCACCCAGCCCTGCATCGGCATCAAAGACGCCTCCTGCGTCGAGGTGTGCCCGGTGGACTGCATCCACACCGACGACGCCGCCGAGATGTACTACATCGACCCCGACGAGTGCATCGACTGTGGGGCCTGCGTTGACCCCTGCCCGGTGGACGCGATCTACCCGGAGGACGAGGTCCCCGCGGAGTGGAACAGCTTCATCAAGGTCAACGCCGACTACTTCCAGAAGTAGGCAGCACCGCTCAGGCCGTTGGCTCGCCACGCCGTCACGTTGATCCCGGGGGACGGCGTTGGTCCGGAGATCTGCGACGCCGCGGTTCGCGTCCTCGAAGCCACCGGGGTCACCTTCGACTGGGACGTCCAGCAGGCGGGCGAGAACGTGATGGCGGAGTTCGGCACCCCCCTGCCGGAGCACGTCCTGGATTCCATCCGTCGCAACAAGGTGGCGCTCAAGGGTCCGATCACCACCCCGGTCGGCACCGGGTTCCGCAGCGTCAACGTGGCTCTGCGCCAGGAGCTGGACCTCTACGCGCTGGTGCGGCCGATCAAGGCCTACCGCGGGGCGCGCAACCTGATCGACGACCTTGACCTCGTGATCGTTCGCGAGAACACCGAGGACATCTACGCCGGCATCGAGTTCGAGCAGGGCACGCCGTCGGCGGAGCGGTTCATCGGCGAGATCTCAGAGGCGACCGGCAAGCGGATCCGCAAGGACAGCGGGCTCTCGATCAAGCCGATCTCGATCTCCGGCTCGGAGCGGATCGTGCAGTTCGCCTTCGACCACGCCCGGCGCTACGGCCGCCGCAAGGTGACGGCCGTGCACAAGGCGAACATCATGAAGCACACCGACGGGCTCTTCCTGGCCGTCGCGCGCCGCGTGGCCGAGCAGAACCCGGACATCCAGTTCGAGGACCGGATCGTCGACAACATGTGCATGCAGCTGCTGCTGCGGCCGCGGGAGTACGACGTGCTCTGCTGCCCGAACCTGTACGGCGACATCATCTCGGACCTCTGCGCCGGCATGATCGGCGGCCTCGGGCTGGCTCCGGGCGCCAACATCGGCACCGACGGCGCCGTGTTCGAGGCGACCCACGGATCGGCGCCCAAGTACGCCGGCCAGAACAAGGTCAACCCGATGGCCGTGATGCTGTCCGGCGTGCTCATGCTCCGATACCTGCAGGAGGACGAGTCCGCGGACCGGCTGGAAGGCGCGATCGCCGCCGTCATCGCCGAGGGCAAGGCCGTGACTTATGACCTCAAGGCGATCCGCGACGATCCCTCCGCGGTGGGCACCAGCCAGGTGGCGGATGCAGTCGCCGAGAAGCTCCGCTCGGCCTGATCCCGAGGCCCTGCGCCGGCTGCAGAAGCTCTGGGCCGACCACCGCGCGGCGCCCTTCCCGCCGCTCGACGATTCGGACCCGCGGGCCCAGGAGGTCACGCTCTACGCCAGCTGGATCGGCTCGCTCGTGGACGCCGCGATCGCGGGCGGGGGCCGCCTCGACGCGAACGGCAGGCTGTTGCTCGAGGTCCGCAGGCGCGAGGGCAACCAGGCCGTCTGGGCCGCCGCGGGCCGGCTCGGCGAGCCGGCGCGGGCCTTCGTCGCTCGGCTCCTGGCGCTGGAGGAGGCGCTGGTCGCGCTGACCCCGGTCGAGTAACCTGACGGCGCCTCTCATGCGCATGCGTCTACTTGTGCCTTTTCTTGTTCTGCTGCTCGCCGCCTGTTCAGCCGGTCTCTCCGCCGCGAGGCCGGCGGCTCACCACCTGGCGGCGCGGCCCAGCCCGAGTCCCAGCCCAAGCCCGGTCTACGCGCCGCCCCCTCTGAGCCTGGGGAGTTTGTTCCACCCGACGCCAGAACAGGTGCCCAGCGATCCGAGCCACGTCCGGACCCTCCTGGTGACCGGCGACATGATCCCCGCCCGCATGGTCAACGTGACCGCCACCCGCATGGGCGACTTCCTCTGGCCGTACCGCCCGACCTCCGCCTTCGTGGCCAACGCCGACATCACGTTCACCAACCTGGAGTCACCGCTGTTCGCCGGCTGTCCCGAGTACGAGACGGGCTTCACCTTCTGTGGCGATCCCCGTTTCATCAACGGGCTGGTCGCCGACGGCGTGGACGTGGCGAACATCGCCAACAACCACTCGGGCAACTTCGGCACCGAGGGCGTCGACAAGACCATCGCGCTGCTGAACGCGCACGGCATCAAGCACGCCGGGCTCGGCCCGCCGGCGATCATCGACGTTCGCGGCCTCAAGTTCGCGTTCCTGGGCTTCAACGGGGTCGGCACGAAGATCGATCGCGAAGCCCTCAAGGAAGGCGTCCAGTACGCCCGGGGACTGGCCGACGTCGTCGTCGTGCAGTTCCACTGGGGCGAGGAGTACCAGCCGCTGCCCGTGCCGGCGCCTGGCCTGGCGCCTGACGACCCGGTCCAGATCGGGCATCTCGCCATCGACGACGGCGCCGACCTGGTGATCGGGAACCATCCCCACTGGATCCAGCCCGTGGAGGTGTACAAGGGCAAGCTCATCACCTATGCCCACGGGAACTTCATCTTCGACCAGAACTGGTCGGTCGACACGATGCAGGGCGTCGTCGGGACCTACACCTTCTACGACAAGCAACTGATCGCCGCCAGCTGGAAGCCGGTGCAGATCGTGGGCTGGGGGCAGGCGACCTGGATGGCGGAGGCGCCGGCAGCAAAGATCCTGCAGACCATGGAGAACCGCAGCAACCAGCTGGCGGCGAAACTCGGAGAACCGACGGAGTAGCCAGGCTCTAAAATCCCGGTAACCCAATTTTGGTCGGGCCTTCCGCGGTCTCACTCGACGTCTCCGCAGCCGGAAGAGCTCGCCGCCGCGGCCGTGCCCGCAGGCGGCGCGACTTCGGCCTGCTCGCATTGCTGGCGGCGGTCGGCATCGCGATGCCCGGGCTGCTCCTGGCCCACGCGGTCCGCGTGTCGGCGGCGCCGGTGCACCACGCAAAGCGCCCGGCCGTCCACGACGCCACCCCCCTCTGGCCGGCCTACGGATTTCGCTGGGTCAACGCCCATCCCAGCCCGGACCTCGGGATCACCGCCGCCGCGGGAATCCTCGTGGACCTGGACACGCGAACCGTGCTCTGGGAACGCAACCCGTACGCCGGGCGGGCGCCGGCAAGCCTGACCAAGATGGTCACCGCCATGGTCGCGCTCGACCTGGCCTCGCCCGATGCGCAGCTGACGGTCAAGCGGTCGATGACCGACGTCATCCCGGACACGATGGGAGTGTTCCCGGGGGAGCGGGTGCCGCTCCGCGACCTCCTCTACGGTCTCTTCCTCGACTCCGGCAACGACGCGGCCGAGGTGCTCGCGCAGGGGATCGTGCCGCGGCCGCTCTTCCTCGAGCTGATGAATCGCAAGGCCCGCTCGCTGGGCCTGACCGGCACCACGTTCGCAAACCCGACCGGCCTCGACGACCCCGGCGCCCGCTCGACGGCCTATGACCTGGCCATGATCGCCGGCTACCTCACGACGCACTACCCGCTCCTGACGCAGATCGCCGCGACCGAGGATCACTACATCCCGGCGACCGCCGGCCACCGCGCCTACGAGCCGCTCAACCTGAACAAGCTGCTGGAGCTGTATCCGGGGGCGACCGGCCTCAAGACGGGGCTGACCGACGACGCCGGCGGCTGCCTGGCGGCGACGGCCACCCGCGGCGGCCACCACCTGGTCGCGATCATTCTCGGCTCGGACGTCTTCTTCACGGACTCGGAGGCGCTCCTCGACTACGGGTTCGGCGCTGTCGCCAGGGGCGCCTGACTGCGGGGCAAAAAGCTCCGCACAAGACCGCCGACAGCCCGCCGACCACTCTTTAACGCCTCTTCCTAGCGGCTTCCGTGCCTGGCCGGGACGCTTCCCTAGCTTGGCTCGCGACCCATGCGCCGCCGCCATCCGCTCCAGCACGCCGCCGCGATGGGAGCTCTGCTGCTCGCGTTCGTTGCGGTGACCGGCGGGATCGGCACGGTGGCGGCCGCGGCCTCAGCGCCGCGACCCACGCCGCGGGTGCTGCCCTCCGCCGGGCTGGCGGGTGCGCCAGTCGCGCGGCGCCCGAGCGCATCGGCGAGCGCCGCCCGGCGAGCTCGAGCGGCGAAGGTGGCGCCGGCCGGCCTGCCTGCTCAACCCGCACCGCTAACCCCGCTGACGTTCACGCGCTACGTCAGCCCGTCCGGCCTGCCCGTACTGCCGCTGCACAGCCCCCAAGCTGCGATCGTGGTCGACCTGGACTCGCATGCGGTCCTCTGGAACACCTTCGCGCACGAGCGCCGGCCGACCGCCAGCCTGGCGAAGGTCTTCACGGTCATGGTCGCGATGGACCACATCCACGACGTGGGCCAGCTCGTGACGGTTCCACGTGGGGGAGAGGACGACAACCCCAGCGACAGCGTGATGGGATTGTTGGTTGGCGATCGGATCAGCTACCGCGACCTCATCAACGGCGTCTGGCTCGCGTCAGGCGACGATGCCGCCGAAACCCTGGCCCGGACGCTGATCCCGCGCGCTCAGTTCGTCGAGGAGATGAACGAGAAGGCGGCCTGGCTGGGCTTGCGCGACACCCACTTCACAAATCCCAGCGGCCTCGACGACGGCGGTGAATACTCGACTCCCTACGACCTGGCCGTCGCCTCCGGCTGGCTCTGGCTCCACTACCCGCAGGCGTTCGCCCTGGCGTCGCAGAAGTACGTGCCCCTCGTCGTGCGCGGGCGCGACCTCACGCTGCGCAGCCTCAACAAGATGGTGGCGGGGATGCCGCCCGACGCGAATCGGCCCTACCCCGGCGCCAACGGGCTGAAGACGGGAGACACGCCCAACGCGGGCGGCTGCGTGATCGCGACGGCCCAGCGGGGGAACAGGCGGCTCGTGGCCGTGGTGATGGCTGACGACTGGTTCTTCTCCGACGCCGGCACCCTACTCAACTACGGCTTCTACATCGATCGCTGACGGCCGGTAGGAGACAATCGGGTCCGTGGCGACCATCGAGGGCTTGAGCGCCCTGGAGGTGCTCGACTCCCGCGGCAACCCGACTCTGCGCGTCACCGTGCTCACCGACGCGGGCGAGGGCTCCGCTGCGGTGCCGTCTGGCGCCTCGACCGGCGTCCACGAGGCCGTGGAGCTGCGCGACGGCGACAGGGCGCGTTACGGCGGCAAGGGCGTGCTCAACGCCGCTCGCAACGTGGAGGGAGACATCAGCCGCCGGCTGCGGGGCATGGACGTCGCCGACCAGGGCGCCATCGACGCCGCCCTGATCGAGCTGGACGGCACGCCCAACAAGGCCCGCCTGGGGGCGAACGCGATCCTGGGCGCCTCGCTGGCCTGCGCACAGGCCGCCGCGAACGTGGCTCGTCAGCCTCTGTACCGCCGGCTGGCCGCCGGCCGCTCGCCGGAGCTGCCGGCTCCGTTCGCCAACATTCTCAACGGCGGCGCGCACGCCGACAACTCCGTCGACCTGCAGGAGTTCATGGTCGCCCCCGTCGGCGCCTCCAGCTTCGCCGATGGGATCCGCGCGGTGGCCGAGATCTATCACCGCCTCAAGGCCGATCTCCACGCCGCGGGGCTCAGCACCGCGGTGGGGGACGAGGGCGGCTTCGCACCGAACCTGCAGTCGAACGAGGAGGCACTTCGCCTGCTTGTCGAGGCGATCGCCGGAGCGGGCTACAGGCCCGGTGGCGACGTTGCCATCGCCCTTGATCCCGCCGCCAGCGAGTTCTACCGCGACGGGGCGTACAGGCTCGAAGGAGAAGGACGAACCCTGAGCTCCGCCGAGCTCGTCGACGTCTACGCCGCCTGGCTCGACAAGTACCCGATCGTCTCGATCGAGGACGGCATGGCGGAGGACGACTGGGAGGGCTGGAAGCTCCTGACCGACAAGCTCGGCGGGCGGGTCCAACTGGTGGGCGACGATCTCTTCGTCACCAACGTCGAGCGGCTTCGCCTCGGCATCGAGCGCGGCGTCGCCAACTCGATCCTGATCAAGGTCAACCAGATCGGCACGCTGACCGAGACGGAGGCCGCCATCGCGACCGCCCGGGCCTCCGGGTACAGCGCGATGATCTCGCACCGCTCCGGGGAGACCGAGGACACGACCATCGCCGACCTGGCCGTGGCGACGGGGGTCGGGATGATCAAGGCCGGGGCCACCGCACGCTCCGACCGCGTGGCCAAGTACAACCGGCTGCTGGCGATCGAGGCAGAGCTGGGAGCCGAGGCACGCTACGCCGGACGCGGCGGCCTCGCCGTCGCCAGCCCCGCCGCGTGAACCCCGACGGCGTCCATCTAGACTCCCTGGCCGTCCACGCCGGGCGGCAGCCCAAAGCCCGCGACCCGCTCAGCCCGCCGATCGTCCAGACCGCGGTCCACGTCTACGAGAGCCTGGACGACTACGACCTGGTGGCCTCGGGGGAGATCGAAGGGCATTACTACGGGCGGAACTCCAACGAGACGACCGCCCACCTCGAGAGCGCCGTCGCGGCCCTGGAGGGCGCGGCGGCGGCGCTGGCCACCTCGTCGGGCATGTCGGCGCTGCTGGTCTCGATCCTGGCCCTCTGCCCGCGCCCGGCGCCGTTGCTGGTTCCGCTCGACGTCTACGGGACGACGCTCGGCCTCCTGCGCCAGGACCTGGCTCCGCTCGGCTATGAGGCGAGGATCGTCGACCCGGCTGACCTGGCCGGGCTGGAAAGGCAGCTGGACGGCGCCGGCCTCCTGATCTGCGAGACGATCACCAACCCCCTCTGCCGCGTTCCGGATCTCCCAGCGATCGCCGAGCTCGCCCGGCGTGCCGGCGTGCCGCTCCTGGTCGACAACACCTTCGCGACGCCGATCCTCTGCCGGCCACTGGAGCACGGCGCGACCGCCGTCGTGCACAGCGCCACCAAGTACCTCGGCGGGCACTCGGACCTGGTCGCCGGCGTGGTCGCCGGCGCGGAGCCATTTGTGGGTCAGGCCCGGGGGCGCTCGATCCGCTTCGGGACCACGTTGGGTCCGTTCGAAGCGTGGCTAGCCCTGCGGGGCCTGCGGACGCTCGGCCTGCGCGTCCGGCGGCAGTCCGCCAACGCGGACATCCTGGCGAGGGCGCTGCCCTCTCTACCCGGGGTGACGGCGGTGCATCGCCCGAGCGGCGAGGTCGTCAGCCGGCTGCTGCCCGACGGCGCCGGCGGGATGCTGGCGTTTGATCTCGACGGCGGCCGCCCGGCCGTGCAGCGCCTGCTCGACCGGCTGCAGCTGGTCCATTTCGCCGCCAGCCTGGGCGGCGTGGAGACGACCGTGTCGCATCCGGAGCTCACCTCGCACCGCGGCCTCACACCAGCCGAGCGCGAGCAGCTGGGCATCTCGGCGGGCACGGTGCGTGTGTCGACGGGCATCGAGGCGCCCGAGGACATCGTCGCCGACTTCACGCGGGCGCTCGCTTCCTGAGCCATGAGCGTCTACACGCTCGTGCAGCTGCTGGAGGTCGTCGTCTTCGCCGGCGTGCTGCTCTACGGAATGCTGACGGGGCATCCCTCGGTTGCCGTAGTCGGAGGAGGTCTGCTGATCGGTAAGGCCGTGCTCAACATCCTGGCGCCGGAGGGCGGCTCGCTCTATCGCCGCTCGTTCATCGGCTATGGGGTCGGCCTGGTTTTCGTCGCCATCGGCGTGGCTTTGATCAAGCTCTAGCGTGTTGACCTCTTCGCGCACAACCCAGAACGTCACCGAACTGGTCGGGAACACGCCGCTGCTGCGCCTGAAGCTCTTCGAGGCGGAGTTTCCCGAGGCCGAGGTGTACGCCAAGGCAGAGTGGTTCAACCCGGGCGGCTCGGTCAAGGACCGCGCGGCGCTGGCGATGCTCCTCGACGGCGAGCGGCGCGGGGAGCTGACGCGGGACAAGGTGGTGATCGACTCCACCTCCGGCAACACGGGCATCGCCTACGCGCTGATGGGCTCGGCGCTCGGCTACCGGATCAAGCTCGTGATGCCCGCCAACGTGAGCTCCGAACGCAAGCAGCTGGTCGCGGCCTACGGCGCCGAGATCGTGTACTCCGACGAGATGGAGGGCTCCGACGGAGCCATCCTGCTC
>Ga0207664_10000325_pt1 | contig 35400 bp, 29 predicted proteins | sample LARL83metaG_FD_184349 | JGI IMG/M metagenome (GOLD analysis project Ga0207664, IMG submission 184349) | Corn, switchgrass and miscanthus rhizosphere microbial communities from Kellogg Biological Station, Michigan, USA - LAR L8-3 metaG... | ecosystem: Host-associated > Plants > Roots >... | reverse complement strand
ATCGAGGGAGTGATCTCCAATTTCCCGGGCCGGATGCTGTCCTCGCTACTGCGGACGATGGTTTTTCCGCTCGGGCGTCCGTATGTCGTGCCTTCGGACAAGCTCGGCCACGAGGTGGCGCGGCTTTTGATCGAGCCGTCGGCCACGCGCGACCGGCTGACCGCCGGTATGCATCTGCCGACGGACGAGGCTGACGCGCTGGGCGCGATCGAGCTTGCGCTGACAGCCACGCTCGCCGCCGAGCCGGTCGAGGCCCGCATGCGCGAGGCGTTCAAGGCCGGGCGTTTCAGCGCAGCACCGGGCGCCGACCGTGGCGCCGCAGCGGTCGCGGCCGGCGTGATCAGCGCCGACGAGCTCACGCTGCTGCAGCGGGCAAGCGAGCTCGCCGCTCGCGTGATTCGCGTCGACGACTTTGCGCAGGACCTTGGCGCGTCGGAGCTCAAGCCGCCGGCCGCATCGGCGTCCGCAGGCGCACCGAGTCGCAAGATCGCCGCCGCATGAATCGTCGCACGTCCGAAACAGGGTATCCGACGATGGGGAAGCGATGAGCGCGCCGGTATACGTCGTCGACGGCACGCGCACGCCGTTCCTCAAGGCGCGCAACCGGCCCGGACCGTTCGCCGCCTCCGACCTCGCCGTCCAGGCGGCCAGAGCGCTGCTGTCGCGCCTCCCGTTCGCGCCGGAACAGCTGGACGAAGTGATACTCGGCTGCGCGAGCCCGTCGCCCGACGAAGTCAACATCGGCCGCGTCGTCGCGCTGCGCATCGGCTGCGGCCTCAAGGTTCCCGGCTGGACGGTAATGCGCAATTGCGCGTCCGGCATGCAGGCGCTCGATTCCGCGCTGACCAATATACGCGCCGGCCGCTCGAGCCTGGTGCTCGCCGGGGGCGTCGACGCGCTGTCGCGCGCGCCGCTGCTGTACTCGGAGAAAATGGTGCTGTGGTTTGCCGCGTTCAGCGCGGCGCGGACGTTCGGACAGAAAGCCGGCGCGCTCCTGAAGCTCAGTCCGGCGGCAATGCTGACGCCGGTCATCGGCATCATGAAGGGACTGACCGATCCCGTCGTCGGGTTGATGATGGGCCAGACGGCGGAAAACCTCGCGTTCCGCTTCGGCATCACGCGCCGCGAGATGGACGCGTTTGCGGCGGAGAGCCACCGCCGGGTGCTCGCCGCGCAAAAGGCCGGGCACTTCGACCGCGAGATCGTCCCGCTGTACGGCAAAGACGGCAAGCTCTATCCGGCGGACGACGGCGTGCGCGAAGACTCGACACCGGAGAATCTGGCGAAGCTCAAGCCGTTTTTCGACCGCAAGTACGGCAACGTCACCGCGGGCAACAGCTCGCAGATCACCGACGGCGCGGCCTGGATGGTGCTCGCGTCGGAAGCGGCGGTGACGAGGCACAAGCTGCCGGTGCTGGGCACGATAGTCGACAGCGAATGGGCGGGACTCGACCCGGCGGAAATGGGTCTGGGGCCGGTTCATGCCGCGACGCCCCTGCTGCAGCGACATGCGCTCGCACTCGGCGACGTCGACGCGTGGGAAATCAACGAGGCGTTCGCCGCGCAGGTGATCGCCTGCCTGGAAGCGTGGAAAAGCGACGACTACTGCCGCAGCGCGCTGGGCCTTCCGGGCGCGCTCGGCCGCATCGATCCGGCAACGCTCAATGTCGACGGCGGCGCCATCGCGTTGGGACATCCGGTCGGCGCCTCGGGCGCGCGCATCGTGCTGCACGTGCTCAACGTCCTGCAGCGGACGAAAGGCAAACGAGGCATTGCGGCGATCTGCATCGGCGGCGGACAGGGCGGCGCGATGCTGGTCGAGCGCGCGAACGCATGAGCGCCGCTGCCGCCGGCGAGCTCCGCCACTGGCGATCCGCGCGCGACGGCGACGGCCTGGAATGGCTGACGCTGGACCGCGCCGGCGTATCGACCAACACGCTGTCGGCGGAGGTCATGGAGGAGCTCCGCGCGGTGTTGGCGCGGCTCGCCGCCGATCCGCCGCGAGGTCTGGCGATCCGGTCGGGGAAGGCCAATGGATTCATCGCCGGCGCTGACATCGACGAGTTCGGCGAGCTCAAGAGCGTCGACGACGCGATCGCGCTGGTGCGGCGCGGCTGGGATATTTTCGAAGATCTCGCCGCGGCGCCGTATCCGACACTGGCGCTGGTGCGCGGCTTCTGCCTCGGCGGTGGGATGGAGCTGGCACTCGCCTGCCGTTATCGAATCGCCGTCGACGAGCCGTCGACGCGACTGGGCCTGCCCGAGGTGATGCTGGGCATCGTGCCCGGCTGGGGCGGCATCAAGCGTCTGCCGCGATTGACCGGTGCGCCGGCTGCGCTCGACCTGCTGCTGACCGGGCGCACCGTCGACGCGAGGCGCGCGCGCAAGCTGGGCATCGTCGACGAATGCGTTCCGCCGCGCATCATGGAGAACACCGCGCGCGGCCTCCTGTTGCAGCAGCCGCCGCCGCGCCGCCTGCCATTGCCACTGTCGCTGACGCTCAATCCTCTGCTGCGGCCGGTCATCGCGGCCAGCGCGCGCAAACAGGTCGCCGCCCGCGCCCGGCGCGAGCACTACCCGGCGCCGTACGCGATTCTCGACATCTGGGTCAAGCACGATGGCGACCCGCTGGCCGCCGCGCCGTCGGACCCCGCGTCGATCGCGCATTTGCTGCAGTCGCCCACCGCGCGGAACCTGATCCGCGTGTTCAAGCTTCAGGAACGGCTGAAGGCGTTCGGCAAGGATGGCGAGTCGGCGATCCGCCACGTGCATGTCGTCGGCGCGGGAACGATGGGCGGCGACATCGCCGCCTGGTGCGCGCTGCGCGGCCTCACGGTGACGCTGCAGGATCAGAACGCCGAGCGGCTGGCGCCGGCCATCGGCAGGGCGGCCAAGCTTTTCGCCGACAGGCTGCGCGATCCGCTGCGCGCGCGCGACGCGTTCGACCGCCTCGTTCCCGACGTTGCCGGCGACGGGGTTGCCCGCGCGGACGTGATCATCGAGGCGATTTTCGAAAATCTCGAAGCGAAGCAAAAGCTCTTCGTCGCGCTGGAAGCGAAGGCGAAGCCGACGGCGCTGCTGGCAACGAATACGTCGAGCATCCCGCTGGAAGAGATTGGCGCTCCGCTGCCCGATCCGACCCGGCTGATCGGCCTGCATTTCTTCAATCCGGTCGCGAAGATGATGCTGGTCGAGATCGTCGTCGGCCGGCGAACGCGGGACGATCTGGTTCCGCTTGCCGCCGCATTTGCGCGCAAGATCGACAAGCTGCCGCTGCCGGTCAAAAGCGCGCCGGGATTCCTGGTCAACCGCATTCTGGCCCCGTACCTGATGGAGGCGATGCGCTGCGTCGACCAAGGCGTCAGCCCCGAAACCGTCGACGAGGCGGCGCTCGCCTTCGGCATGCCGGTTGGACCGATCGAGCTCGCCGACAGCGTGGGTCTCGACATCTGCCTGGCGGTGGGCACGATGCTGGGCGGCGGCGCAGAGCCCCCGAAAAAACTGACCGAACGGATCGCCGCCGGCGCGCTCGGCCGCAAGACCGGACGCGGTTTCTACGAGTGGACGGGCGGCAAGGCGGTCAAGCGCGCGCCCGGCACCGTGCCGCCGGGCCTCGCCGGGCGGTTGATCGATCCGATGCTCGCGGAGGCCGCGGCGGCGCTCGCCGACGGCATCGTCGCGGACGCTGATCTGGTCGACGCCGGGGCGATCTTCGGCACCGGCTTCGCGCCGTTCACCGGCGGGCCGCTGCATTATGTTGCGGCAAGGGGTGGTTCCGGCGCCTGATCCACTGCTAGCATGGATCGGACGACAAGCGGTCTTGGGGAGGAGCGCATGGACAAGGTCTGGCTGAAGTCTTATCCGGCGGGCGTTCCCGCCGAGATCGACGTGAACCAGTATGCGTCGGTGCGCGAGGTTCTGGAGGAGAGCTGCGCCAAGTACGGATCGCGACGCGCCTATTCATGCATGGGCAAGGCGATCACGTTCACCGCGCTCGACGACCTGTCGGCAAGATTCGGCGCGTTCCTGCAGGGTCGCGGCCTCGCCAAGGGAGCGCGCGTCGCGCTGATGATGCCGAACATCCTGCAATATCCGGTCTGCCTGTTCGGGACGCTCCGCGCCGGATACACGGTCGTCAATACGAATCCGCTGTACACCGCGCGTGAGCTCGAGCATCAGTTGACCGACAGCGGCGCCGAAGTCATCGTCGTCGTCGAGAATTTTGCCCACACGCTGGCCGAAGTGCTCGGCAAGACGCAGCTCAAGCATGTCGTCGTGACCAGTATCGGCGAAATGCTCGGGCTCAAGGGCCTGCTCGTCGATTTCGTGTTGCGCCGCGTGAAAAAAATGGTGCCCCCTTGGCGTATAGACGGCGCGATCTCGCTGCGCAGCGCGCTTGCCGAGGGTCGGCGACGCAAGCTCGAAACCGTTGCCATCGGCCACGACGACATCGCATTTCTGCAATACACGGGCGGCACGACCGGAGTGGCCAAGGGTGCGATGCTGCAGCACCGCAACATCGTCGCCAACCTGCTGCAAGCGGGCGCCTGGGTCCGGCCGTTTCTCGGGGACCAGGCGCATGTCGTCATCACGCCGCTGCCGCTCTATCACATCTTTTCGCTGACGGCGAACTGCCTGACGTTCATGACGCTCGGCGGCGAGAACGTGCTGATAACCAATCCGCGCGACATCCCGGGCTTCGTCAAGGAACTGGGCCGGCACCGCTTCACCGCTTTCACCGGTGTCAATACACTGTTCAACGCTCTGCTCAACAATGCCGATTTCCACAAGCTCGACTTCTCGCCGCTGCAAATGACGCTGGGCGGCGGCATGGCGGTGCAGAAGGCTGTGGCCGAGCGCTGGCAGGAGGTGACCGGCAAGCCGCTGATCGAGGCATACGGCCTGACCGAAACCTCACCCGCGGTGACGATCAATCCGCTCGATCTGCAGCAATACAACGGCTCGATCGGCCTGCCGGTGCCGTCGACCGACATGGAGCTGCGCGACGATGACCGCCACGCGGTGCCGCTGGGAACGCCCGGCGAGCTCTGGGTCAAGGGCCCGCAGGTGATGGCCGGATACTGGCACCGCCCTGACGAGACGGCCAAAGTCATCGACGACCGCGGCTGGCTCGCCACCGGCGACGTCGGCGTAATGGACGAGCGCGGCTTCGTGCGCATTGTCGACCGCAAGAAGGACATGATTCTGGTCTCGGGCTTCAACGTCTATCCCAACGAGATCGAGGCAGTGGTCGCGATGCATCCCGGCGTGCTCGAGTGCGCGGCGATCGGCGCGCCCGATGAAAAGTCGGGCGAGGCGGTCAAGCTCTTCGTCGTCAAGAAGGACAGCTCGTTGACCGCGGCGGCGCTGCTCGAGCATTGCCGTGCCTATCTGACCGGGTACAAGTGCCCGCGCGAGGTGGAATTCCGCGACGAGTTGCCGAAGTCCAACGTCGGAAAGATATTGCGCCGCGAGCTTCGCGAGGAAATGAGGAGGAAGGTCGCATGAGCTCGGCAATTGCCGCGGTGACGCTCCCCGACACGGAGCCGGCGCTGCGTGTCGTGCCGATGCCCGCCGATGCCAACCAGCATGGCGACATCTTCGGCGGCTGGGTGATGTCGCAGGTGGACATCGCGGGGAGCATTCCCGCGTCGCGGCGCGCGCGCGGCCGTGTCGCCACCGTCGCGGTCAACTCGTTCGTCTTCCGGGAGCCGGTGCTGATCGGCGACGTCGTAAGCTTCTACGCCCAGATCACGCGCGAGGGACGCACGTCGATCACCGTTTCGGTCGAGGTGTACGCGCAGCGCGATCCGACCGAAGTGATCTGCGTCAAGGTAACCGAGGCGAGCCTGACCTATGTTGCGGTCGATCCGGACCGCCGCCCACGCGTGCTTCCGGCGGAGTGACCACGATGATCTTGCAGTGTATAGTTTAGCGCGACTTCCGCGCGTGATCTTTCGTTTCCGGCGGACCGGCAATCGAAGGGCAATGATGATGCAGCAGAACATCCACCAAGGAGGAACACCAGCATGAAACGCGATCGATTCAGTCGCACGCGCTTGGCCGCAGCCGTTGCAGGGATCGGGTGCGCGATCAGTGGAAGCCAGGCGCTTGCCGCCGGGTTCGCCTTGTCGGAACAGAATGCCAGCGGGCTCGGACACGCGTACGCCGGCGGCGCCGCCGCTGCCGAGGACGTCAGCACGATATATTTCAACCCGGCGGGCCTCGTCCGCTTGCAGACGACGCAGGTCGTCGTTGCGGCCAATGCGATCTGCCCCTCGGTGAAATTCCACGACAGCGGCTCGCAGCCGGCGGCGTTCCAGCCGCTCGGCGGCAACGGCGGCGAAGCCGGCGATTGCGCCGGAGTGCCGAACCTGTATGTGGGCATCCCGTTCACCGATAAATGGTCGTTCGGACTCGGCGTAAACGTGCCGTTCGGACTGGCGACCGAATACGATTCCGATTGGCTCGGGCGTTTCCAGGCGATCAAGTCGAAGCTCGAGACGATCAACGTCAATCCGGTGCTGTCCTGGGAGCCGACACCCCACCTGACGGTCGGCGGCGGCGTCAGCTGGCAGCATCTGAAGGCCGAGCTCACCAATCACGTCAATTACGCCGCCGCGTTTGCGCAGGGCATCGGCGCCGGCGTTGCGGCCGGGCAGATACCCGCCCCTGTGGCGCCGACGCTTATCGGCTCGGCCGCCGGGCTGGAATCGCCGGCGCGGGTCAACGGTAACGACAGCGGGTGGGGCTGGAACGTCGGCATACTCTGGCAGGCGACCGACCAGACGCGCTATGGCGTGGCGTACCGCTCGAAGATCAAATACAACGTTCGCGGCTCGGTCAACTTCGACAATCCTTCGGCGCTGGGAGCGCTGCCGCCGACGCTCGCGCCCGTAGGCGCGGCCGTGATGGCCGGCGTGAACGCGGCACTGGCAAGCGGCGACGTCACGCTCGACATCGAGATGCCGGACACCGCCAATGTGTCCGCATTCCATCAGTTCAACAACAAGTGGGACCTGATGGCGGACCTGCAGTACACAGGGTGGAGCACGATCAAGCAGCTGCAGATCGTGCGCAGCACCGGCTCGATACTGTCGACGACGCCGGAGAATTTCCGCGACACTTGGCGGTTTTCGGTCGGCGCGAACTATCGCTATTCCGATGCCTGGACATGGCGTGGCGGCCTCGCGTTCGACCAGTCTCCGGTGCGCGACGCCGATCGCACGCCGCGTCTGCCGGACAACGACCGTACCTGGATCGCGCTCGGCGCCCAGTACAAGTACTCGCCCGCTATCGCGGTCGATCTGGCGTGGGCGTATATCTTTGTCAAAGATTCCAGCATGAACCAGAACGCGGGAAGCACGGCGGCCAACGGCCTGATCAGCGGTACCTACAAGAACAACGTCAACATCGTCGGCCTGCAACTGACGTACACGCTCAAGTAACGGGCGGCAGCGGGATCCACGCCGGGCGAGCGCGCGGCGTGGCTCGCTTGCCTGCACGGCAAAGGCCGCTGCAAGCGGTCGAGCCGGGGCCGTCGCATCGCGCGGCATTCGGGAGTCGTCATGCGCAAGTGGTTTGTTCCGATCGCGGCGGCGCTGCTGTCCGGTGCACTGTCCGCCGCCGACATCGGTGGCGTCCGTGTCGACGACAAGGCGTCGCTCGGGGGACAGGAACTGGTGCTCAATGGCGCCGGAGTACGCAGGAAGGTCGTCTTCAACGTCTATGTCGCCAGCCTCTATCTGCCGCAGAAGGCCGCCGACCTGGCCGGCGTGCTCGCCAAAGGCCCGCGCCGAATCCGGCTCGACATGCTGCGGACCCTGTCCGCCGATGCCTTGATCGAAGCGCTGGACGACGGCCTCGAAGCCAACAACAGCGCCGGCGAGATGGCGGCCATCAAGCCCGCCGCCGCCGAGCTGGCCGCGATCATGAAGACTTTCGGACAGGTCAGGGAAAAAGACGTCGTCACGCTGGATTATTACGATGGCGCTACGCACGCCGGTCTGAACGGGGCGGTCAGGGGCGCGGTCGCGGGCGAAGCGTTCAATCAGGCGCTGACCCGCATCTGGCTCGGCGACAAGCCGGTTCAGGCCGACCTGAAAAAGTCGCTGCTCGGCGGCTGACCGAAGCGGCGGCCGGCTGCCCGCGCGGCCGCGTGCTATCGTCCTCACGTGCCCGATTTCTGGCCATCCTGCGGGTACCGTCTGCTCGCCGTCGACGACGACCGGCGCTTGCGCGTACGCGACGACTTCCTCCGCGGATACCTGTTGCGCCCGGAGCTTGCGCCGGTGCGCGAGTCCTGCCGCGCCGAGATCGCATTGCACGAGATGCTGCTCTCCGATCCGCGCGCGCGCGTATCTGACAACGAGGTGGCCGCGATCGAAGATCCCGACGCGCGCGACAACCTGCGCATATGGCTGCGGTTTCGCGATCGCCTGCTGCGCGCTCCGACGCTGGAAGCGGCCTATGTCGGTCTGTTCGAGGGTGAGGGCGTTGACGTCCCGCCGTTGTTCGTCCACCAGCTGACGCAGATCCTGCTGCGGCATATCCTCGGCACGGACGCCGATCCGATCGAGGCGCGCGTGGCGGAAATGCTGTTTCGAGCCCAGAAAATAAGCGTGCTGAACGACGCGGTGATGGCGGCCGACGAGCAGTCGGTCGAGCTGCTCGCAACGACCGGCAGCCTCGGCAGCCTTGGCGAATTGCTGGCGCAGAATCGCACGCCGGCAAGAACCGTCGATCTCGACGTGCTGTCGGAAGACAATGCCGACACCTACTGGACGCGCGACGAGCGCTTCGATCTGGCCGTCAGTCTGAATCGCGGCCAACCTGCGCTCGCGGCGCTTTGCCGCGTACTGCAACGCTGGATCGCCCATTTCCTGGCGGTAGACGTCACCATCGCGCCGGAGCGGGAGATCGTCGACGCGCGCTGGGTCTGGCATGTCGGGCTCGACGCCGAGGCAAGCGCCTTGCTCAACGATATGTACAACGGCGTCGATGTTGCCGACGAGCGGCGGGAACGGCTGCTGTGCTTGTTCGCGCTGCGCTTTGCCGATCCCGCCGCGATGCGTCCGGCGATCGCCGGGCGGCCGGTATACTTGGCGATGGCGATGGATCGCCAAAACCGTCTTCGGTTGAAGCCGCAGAACCTGCTGTTGAATCTGCCGCTGACGCAGGCGCAATGAGGATAGACGCACGATGACTTCAACGTATCTGCAGGCGATGCTCGCCGTGGCAGTGCTTGCCGGCATGGCCGGGAGCGCCTCCGCGCAGGCGCCAGCGACGCCGCCGGCCATCCCGCCCGCGGGGGTCCCGGCGGCGGCAGACAAGCCGGTCGACAAAGCCGCTGCCAATCCGGCGAACGGACCGCTGGCACCGCTGGCCTGGATGAGCGGCTGCTGGGAGGGCCAGGTCAACCAGCGCGATTTTCGCGAAGAATGGCTGCCGCCGACCGGCGACATCATGGTCGGGGTCAGCCAGACCACGTTGCGCAACAAGACGATCGATTTCGAGTACCTGCGCCTAGAACAGCGTCCGGAAGGCGTGTTCTATGTCGCGGCGCCCTCCGGCAAAAACGAAGCGGCTTTCCGCCTCGCCGGGCAGGCGACGGCGGCGGGCGGCGACGAGGTGTTCACCTTCGTCAATGCGCTGCCAGGCGTCGAATATCCGCAGCGCATCATCTACCGCCATGCCAGCGAGGGCTGGCTCTATGCGACGGTCGAAGGCAAGATCAAAGGAGCGGACAAGCAAGTCATCTTCCCGATGCGCCGGGTCGACTGTCAGACCGGCGCGGTCGTCGGCCACTGAATTCGCCTCCGGGTTGCGCGATGGCTGATGCTGCGACCCCGGCCATCGCGCGGTTCGAGCAATTGCTCGCCGCGGGCAAGGACGGCGCGCTGCTGCGCTTTGCTCTGGGCAGCGAATACCTGAAGCTTGGCGATGCAGCGCGCGCGAGCACGCATCTGCGTCAGGCGGTCGCCTACGATCCCGGCTATTCGGCCGCCTGGAAGCTGCTCGGCCAGTCGCTTGCAGCGGAAGGGCGCCACGACGAAGCGCTGGCTGCGTACCGTGACGGCATCGCCGCGGCGGAGCGCAAAGGTGACAAGCAGGCGATGAAGGAAATGCAGGTCTTCGCGCGGCGAATTGCCAAGCAACTTCCGTCGGCGTAGAGTGCGCCGATGCTGCATCGCAGCAATCGGTCTTTGTCGGTCTCGCGCGAGCACAGCGTCGCTGATATTGAATTCGGTGGCTACGACGGCCGCGGCGCTCGCGCACGATGATTCCCTACGCGAAGCTCCGCCGCGCCGTCATCGGCGCGCCGCTCGATCCGCTGAGCCAGACGACGCGCCAGCACATCGCGCTGGCGGCGTTCCTCGCCTGGGTCGGCCTCGGTGCCGATGGCCTGTCCTCATCGGCCTACGGACCCGAGGAAGCGTTCCGGGCGCTCGGCGCGCACACCCACCTGGGCCTGTTCATGGCACTGGCCACCGCGGCGACGGTGTTCGTCATCGCGCTCGCCTACAACCAGGTGATCGAGCTCTTTCCGACGGGCGGGGGCGGCTATCGCGTCGCGACCAGCCTGATCGGCCCGCGCGCCGGGCTCGTTTCCGGCGCGGCGCTGATCGTCGACTACGTGCTGACGATCGCAATATCGATCGCCAGCGGGGTCGACGCGCTGTTCAGCCTGCTCCCCACGACGGTCGGCCATTTCAAGCTCGCCACCGAGCTGCTGCTCGTGGCGCTGCTGCTGGTGCTCAACATGCGCGGGATGAAGGAGTCTATTCGCCTGCTGCTTCCGATCTTCGTCGGCTTCTGCATCACTCACCTGCTGCTGATCGTCTACGGCGTGCTGGGACATTCGCAAGGACTGACGCTGGTCGTGCCGGACGCGCTGGCGGAATCGAAAAAGCTCGTGCACGACATCGGCTGGGTCGCAGCGTTGTCGCTGTTCCTGCGCGCCTACTCGCTCGGGGGCGGAACCTACACGGGTATCGAGGCGGTCTCGAACAACGTCCAGACGCTGCGTGAGCCGGTCGTGCGCACCGGCAAGCTGACGATGTTCTATATGGCGCTCTCCCTCGCGTTCACCGCGGGTGGCGTCATCCTGCTGTATCTGCTGTGGCAGGCGAAGCCGGTCGAAGGCCAGACGCTGAACGCCGTCGTATTCGGCAGCATCATCGGCAGCCTCGGCCTGTCACCTGGAGTCAACCAGATGGCGCTGCTGCTGGTGCTCCTGTTCGAGGCGGGATTGTTGTTCGTCGCGGCCAATACCGGCTTTCTCGGCGGCCCGGCGGTCCTGTCCAACATGGCCGCCGACTCGTGGCTCCCGCACCAGTTCCGCCATCTGTCGACGCGCCTGGTCACGCAGAACGGCATCGTCATCATGGGCCTTGCCGCGCTCGGCATTCTGCTGTGGAGCGGCGGCAAGGTCGACCTGCTGGTCGTGCTGTACTCGATCAACGTATTCCTGACGTTCTCGCTGTCGCTGCTCGGCCTTTGCATCTACTGGTGGCGCAAGCGCCGGAGCGACTCGCGCTGGAGCTATCGATTTGCGCTGTCCGGGTTCGGTCTGGCGGTGACCTCCGGCATCCTGGTCGTGACGACCGTCGAGAAGTTCGGCGAAGGAGGCTGGGTGACGGTCGTCATCACTTCGCTGGTGATCTCGCTCTGCCTTGCGATCCATCGGCACTACGACGAGGTCAAGGCGCGGCTGAAGGAAGTCGATGAGATCTTCAGCGCCGCGCGCTGCCCCGCGTGCGAGCATCCGCCGCCGCTCGTCCCCGAGGCGCCGACGGCGGTCTTCATTGTCGGGTCGAGCCGCGGCGGCGGGCTGCATACGGTGCTATGGGTGCAACGCTTGTTTCCGGATCACTTCAAGAATTTCGTGTTCATCAGCGCCAAGGCAGTCGACGCGCAGAGCTATGGCGGGGCCGAGCAGATCAAAAAGCTCGAGACCGCGCTGCAGCGCTCGCTTTCATTCTACGTCGACTACTGCCACGCCAACGGGCTCGCAGCGACTGCGCGCTTCGCGCTCGGCACCGACCGGGTCGATCAGTTGATGAAGCTTGCCGAGCAGGTGCAGCAGGAGTTTCCGAACAGTGTCTTTTTTACCAGCAAGCTCGTCTTCCGCAACGAAACCTGGTTGACGAGGCTGCTGCACAACCAGACCGCGCTCGCGCTGCAGCAGAGGCTGCACCTGAACGGAATGCAGATGGTCATCCTGCCGATGCAGCTGTAGCGCCGCTACAGCGAGAGCGATTCGACGCCCAGGTTTGCCAGCTCGTCGGCGCGGACGTTGCCCGGCGTCGCCGCGTGTCCCCTGACCCAGTGCCATTCGATGTCGTGCTGGGCGACCGCGAGATTGAGCTCCTGCCAGAGGTCGGCATTCTTGACCGGCTTGCGGTCGGCGGTCTTCCAGCCGTTTCGCTGCCAGACGTGGATCCAGGTCTGGATGCCGTTCTTGACGTACTGGGAATCGGTGTAGATCGCGACCGCACAACGGCGCTTCAGTGTGCCCAGCGCCTGGATGACGGCCATCAGCTCCATCCGGTTGTTGGTCGTGTGCGTTTCGCCGCCGAATATCTCGCGCACGCGGCCGCCGTATTGCAGTACCGCGCCCCAACCCCCGGGCCCCGGATTACCCTTGCACGCCCCGTCCGTGTAGATGACGACCGGGGCACTCATGCCGCGCCGCCGGCGCGCGCATCCTCAATCGATGGCATCCACGTACTCTTTGGCATGCCGCGCCACCGACGCCAGTGCCTTCTTGCGCACGCGGCGCGTCCATGCCGGCGTGATGACCCGCATGCCGGCCACCCGCTTGGTGGCCCGCAGGTAATAAACGCCCCCGGCGATCGGCCACCAGCGATCGCCCGCCCGTTCGAAGAACTCGAAGCGGCGCAGCCATTTCTCCTGCGCGACCGGCGGAACGTAGGCATCGAGCCGGCCGCCGCTAACCTCGAATCCGAGGAGCGCCAGCCAGTCCTTCACGCGATACAGCGATATGAAATTGCCGGTCCAGGGCATCGTCTGCTCGCGGCCGAAATATCGCTTGGCGCCGAACAGGCTGAACGGATTGAATCCACTGACGACCAGCTGACCCTCGGGACGGATGACGCGATACACTTCGCGTAGCAGCTGATGCGGTTCATCGGTGAACTCCAGCGCGTGCGGAAGCACGACCAGATCGAAGCTGTTTTCCCGGAATGGAAGCCAATGCGGATCGGCCAGCACCTGCGCCGGCTCTTCAAGATCGACGGTGCAGCGGGTTGCGATGCGGGAGGCGCGCAACAACGGCGTCTCCGGCAGTCCGATCTGCAGCGCGTGATAGCCGAAGATGTCGGCCAGCGTCGTATCGAAATACGCCTGCTCGCGAGCGAGCAGATGCCGGCCCAGCGGCGTGTCGAACCACGCCGCCATCGTTCCGGTTGACACGCCGACGGGCGCTGTCGAAGATTCTCCCATGCCGACGATTATCCCCATCCCCGCGTTCGCCGACAACTACATATGGTTGCTGCGCGAAGGCAAGGCCGCAGCGGTCGTCGATGCCGGCGATGCCGCGCCGGTGATCGAATATCTCGAGCGCGAAGGCCTCGAGCTCACCGCGATCATTTGCACGCACCATCACGGCGATCATGTCGGGGGCAATCGCGCGCTGCTCGATCGCTGGCAGGTGCCTGTGTATGGGCCGGCGCGGGAGACGATACCCGGACGCACGCATGCGATGCGCGAGAACGACGAGGTGATCGTCGCGGGGATCGGCCTTCCGCTGTCGGTCCTCGATATTCCCGGCCACACGGCCGGCCATATCGCCTACGTCGGCCGCTCCGCTGGCGCACGGCTCGTCTTTTGCGGCGACACGCTGTTCGCCGTCGGCTGCGGCCGGCTGTTCGAGGGTACGCCGACTGACATGGTGGCCTCCCTCGACAAGCTGGCCGCGCTGCCCGGAGATACGCTCGTCTACTGCGGACACGAATATACGCTCGCGAATCTTCGCTTCGCGCTGGCGGTCGAACCGGGCAATGCCGCACTGCGCGAGCGCGAAATCACCGCCCAAGCGCAGCGGGCGCGGGGACAACCGACGTTGCCGTCGACGATCGGCGATGAGCTCGCGACCAACCCGTTCTTGCGCACGGGAGAAACGACGATACGGGCCGCGGCCTCGGCGCACGCCGGCCGCGAGCTCGGCGACCGCGTCGGCGTATTCGCCGAAATCCGCGCCTGGAAGAATGCATTCCGGTAGCCGAGTCGCGCCTCTTTCCGCACAGCCATGTATCGGAGGAGCGCGCGAGCGACCCGGCGAGGGGCCCCATGCGGAGCATGGGGATCGACGGGGAATTGCGAGTCGCGCAGGAGGCCGACAACGCGAAGCTTGGTGCGCGTCGAGGGAGGATGAGGCCGCGCACGTGACCCGGCGAGGGGCCGATACGAAGCATCGGAGGCCGCGCGCGCTTGACTGCAGCTGCGCCTGCCCCCTACCATCGCGGCACATTGCGCGCTATCGAACTGCCTAAGCCAGCCATCGCCAGAGCAGCCGCCATCGCGGCGATGGCATTCGCACTGGCGTCCTGCGCTACGATGCCGGGCCCCGCGCCGAGCGTCACGGCGGCGCCCGCTGCACCATCCGCCGCGCCCGACGCAGCCGAATCCGCTGTCGACCTCGGTTCCGAACCGGCCGCAACGTGGCGACCGACACCCGAGATGGAGGACGCGAAGATGCTTGCGCGCGCGGTGGTGGCGCCGAGCGTCGACGAGCCGGCGGTCAGCGCGGAGGATCCGAGCGCAATCACCGTGCCGCTGCCGCCGGCCAACGGCAACCTGTGGGAGCGCATTCGCGCCGGCTTCGGCATGCCGGACCTCGACACCCCGGAGGTCAGGAAAGCAGCCGACTGGTATGCCGCCAATCCCGAATACGTCGCGCGCATGGTCGAGCGCAGCCGGCGCTATCTGTACTACATCGTCGGGCAGGTCGAAAAACGCGGCATGCCGACGGAGATCGCACTGTTGCCGATGATCGAAAGCGCGTTCAATCCGATGGCGTACTCGAAAAGCCGGGCGTCGGGTATCTGGCAGTTCATGCCGTCGACCGGCAAGATCTACGGGATGCAGCAGACGTGGTGGTTCGACGAACGGCGCGATATCGTGGCCGCGACCGATGGGGCGCTCGATTATCTGGAAAAACTCTACCAGGAGTTCGGAGACTGGCGCCTCGCGCTGGCGGCATACAACTGGGGCGAGGGATCGGTGCGACGGGCGATCGCCGCCAATGCCAAGCGCAAGCTGCCGACCGATTATTTGAGCCTCAAGATGCCGGCGGAGACGCGCGGCTACGTGCCCAAGCTGCAGGCGATCGAGAACATCGTGCGGGATCCGAAGGCCTATGGGCTGAAGTTTGCCGACATTCCCGACGCGCCGTACTTCAGCGTCGTGCGAACCAGCCGGAAGATGGATGTCAAGATCGCGGCCGAGCTCGCGGATATGCCGCTGGAGGAATTCCTTTCGCTCAATCCGCAGCATAACCGCCCGGTGATCGCGGGCGCCGACGAAGCATCGATTCTGCTGCCGTACGACAAGGCCGGGTTGTTTGCGGCCAAGCTCGAGCTGTCGGACCAGCCGATGGTTACCTGGCAGGCGTACAAGCTCAAGACGGGGGAAACACTGCAGCAGGTGGCGACGCGGTTCGGGCTGCCGCTGGAGACGCTGCGCGCGGTCAATGGCATCGGTGCGCGTGCGGTGGTTCCGGTCAATCACACGTTGCTCGTGCCGTCTCAGCTGCCGTCCAGCGCGACCGCGGCGACGCTGCAGAGCGCCGTCTTCACGACGGTGCCGGAAGGACGGACTTTCTATCATCGCGTCCGCAACAGCGAGACGCTCTACGGCATTGCCGCCCGCTATCATGTCAGCGTCCAGGAGCTGAAGACCTGGAATCCCGACGTTAAAGGCAAGCTGATGCGCGGGCAGCGGCTGCGCGTGATCAGTGACGCGGCGCCGAGCGGCAAATCCAGGCACGGCGGCAAGAGCCGCAAACGCGCAACCGCGGCGGCGCTGGGCAGCGGAAAGCCGGCCGGCGCCAAGGCTCTGGCCGCCCCCCGCTAACCCCCCGTCCGGCGATCCCGCATCGCCAAAACAAAACAGGCGACACTTGCGCGTCGCCTGTTTTGGGGTCCATCGCAGACTGCGACGGACGGATTGCCGCGTAAGCCTATTTCTTCTTGGCGGCCTTTCTCTTGGCCGGTTTGCGCTTGGCGGCCTTCTTCTTCGGGGCAGCCTTCTTTTTCGCAACCTTGCGCTTCGCTGCCTTCTTCTTGGCGGGCTTGCGCTTGGCGGCCTTGCGCTTCGGGGCAGCCTTCTTCTTCCCTACCTTGCGCTTCGCTGCCTTCTTCTTGGCGGGCTTGCGCTTGGCGGCCTTTTTCTTCGTGGCAGCCTTCTTCTTTCCAGCCTTCTTCTTCGTGGCGGCCTTCTTCGCCGCCTTCTTCCGCGGCGCCGCTTTTCGCTTCGCCTTCTTCTTCGGCGCGGCGGCCGGAGTCGACGGTGTTCCCATCGTCATCATGTCAGCCATCATTTGCAGTTCTCCTGTCTGAGTTGCTAAGACTGTTATGAGTGCTTCTGCTTCGTCGCAGGTTTCGCCGAATCGGCCGTCGAGTTTTAAAGCACCTCTTGACAAACCCATTGACACCTGCTGCCTGAATTCTAGCCAATTTTTTTCGAAATACAAGATTTAATTGCGGTTTTGGGTGACGCTGTACGTCAGTGTTGCGCTTTTGCACAGCCGTTTTTCAAGCCCGCGCAAGCGATCAAGGAAGCAAACTTTCGCGCGCGAATAGTTCCTCGGCGGCCTCGCGCGGACGTACGAGATACGTCGCTTTTCCATCGACGACCAGCTCGGCGGCGCGCGGCCGCGAGTTGTAATTCGAGCTCATCGCCATCGCGTAGGCGCCCGCGGAAAGGATGGCGAGCAAGTCGCCTTCCTCGAGGTCGAGCACACGGTCGTGCGCCAGGAAATCTGCGCTCTCGCATACCGGTCCGACGATCTGCCAGACCGCCGGTTGTCCCGAGCGCGGCGCGACCGCGCGCACCTCGTGCCAGGCGTCGTACAGCGCGGGGCGCAGCAGGTCGTTCATCGCTGCGTCGACGATCGCGAAATTACGCTCTGCGCCGGGCTTCAGGTACAACACGCGGGTAAGCAGCGCGCCGGCGTTGCCGACCAGCATGCGGCCCGGCTCGAACAGCAGCTTGAGCCGGCGCTTTCCCAGCAGAGCGCCGATCGCCGCTGCGTAATCGGCCGGCACTATCGTCTGTTCGTCGCGGTAGCGGATGCCGATACCCCCGCCCAGGTCGATGTGCTCCAGCGCAATGCCGTCCGCGGCCAGGCGGTCGACCAGATCGAACGCCTTGGCGGCCGCCTCGCAGTGCGGCTCGAGCGTCGTGATCTGCGAGCCGATGTGCATGTCGATGCCGCGAACGGCGACGTGGGGCAGCCCGGCGGCGCGCCGGTACAACGGCAGAGCCTCGTCAAACGCGATCCCGAACTTGTCGCCCTTGAGGCCGGTCGAGATGTACCGATGGGTTTTCGGATCCACGTCCGGATTGACCCGGAAACTTATCGGCGCGCGCTTGCCGAGCGAGCCTGCGACCCGGTTCAAATGCTCGAGCTCGCTTGCCGATTCGAGGTTGAAGCACAGTATTCCGAGCTGGAGCGCGCGCGCCATTTCGGCCTCCGTCTTGCCCACCCCGGAAAAGACGATGCGGGCCGGGTCGGCGCCGGCGGCGATCGCGCGCGCCAATTCGCCGCCCGAGACGATGTCGAAGCCGCTGCCCAGGCGCGCGAGCAGATTGACGATCGCCAGGTTCGAGTTGGCTTTCATCGCGTAGCAGACCAGGTGGGGCAGGCCGGAGAAGGCGCGATCGAACGTCGCAAACGCGTCTTCGATCGCGGCGCGGGAATAAACGAAACACGGGGTGCCATGATTCGCGGCGATTTCGGCGAGCGCGACCCCCTCCGCGGCGAGCTCGCCGTCGCGATAGTCGAACGCCATCACTGCTTGCCGGGGCCGGATGGTCCGGGCGCGGTCGGGGGCTCGGCCGGCGGCGGAGACAACGGCGTGGACGACGGTGGCGGCGTGGTCAGTGGAGGCCCGGGCGCCGTTGTCTCAGGCGCGGCGGGGGCTGCGGCGGGCTTGGCCGGCGGCAGTTTCAGCGGGCCCTTGATCCCGCAGGAAGTGACGGCAAGCGCTCCGACGCATGCGATCGTGGTGGCGTAACGGCGTAACATTCCCGGCTCTAGGTGCAAGGAAGCGATCCCGATGCGGCCCTCATTGCGGGAAAGTCTAGCACGCAGGCGCGTGCTGATCGGATGAGCAGCGAAAGCGAATTCAGCGCTCGCGCCGATGCGGTGCTCGCCGCCATCGGCGCCGCGCTCGACAGCAGCGATGCGGGCGATGTCGATCTCGACTGGGCGCTCAACGACGGGGTGCTGACGATCGATTGCGGGCGTGGCGGCAAGCTGATCGTCAATCGGCATGTGCCGAACCGCGAGATCTGGGTCGCGGCCAAATCCGGCGGCTTTCACTTTCGCGCCGTCGGCGGCGCGTGGCGCGATTCGCGCAGCGGCGACGAGCTCGGCGCAGCGCTGGTGCGGCTGCTGCGGGAGCAGGCCGGCATGACCCTCGAGCTGCCTGCACTACCGTCGCCGCCGCCGACTTAGCCCAGCAGCGGCGTCAGTGCGTCGAGCTCGCGCCGGGCATCGTCATGACCGGGCAGCAGCGCCTCGAGCAGCGCCCAGAAGCGCGGCGAATGATTGAGCTCGACCAGGTGCGCGACCTCGTGCGCGACCACGTAGTCGGCGATGCGCGGCGGCAGCTGGATCAGGCGCCAATGCAAGCGTATCTCGCCGTTTTGGTTGCAGCTGCCCCACTGCGTGCGGGCGCTGGACAGCCGCACCGTCGGCGCGCTCGTCGCGACCAGGCTCGCGAAATGCGCGACGCGCGGGGCGAGCAACGCGAGTGCCTGGTCCTTGAGCCAGCGTCCGACGAATGCCGCGATCTCGCTTTCGTCGCCGGGGTCGGGGTGAAGCACGGTCAGATGCAACAGGTCGGCGGCGATCGCCTTGCGGCGCGCCGGGAACAGCGCCAACGTCAGCGGGCGGCCCTGGTAGAGGAGGGCGGCACCGGCGCGCCATTCGGTGGGCAGCGAATCGCGATTCTTGCCGCGCCATTCGGCCAGCGTCTTGATTACCCAGTCGGCGCGCTCGATCAGCGCCAGCTCGATCTCGCGAAAGGGGACCCAGCGCGGCGCGCGCACGACCAGGCCGCTGTGATCGATCACCATGCCGATCGAGCTGCGGCGGGCGCGAAACAACCGGTAGTCGACATCGTGGCCGGCGATCGACACTCGGCGCACGCTGCCTTCGCCCGCCTCGCCGCCGCGCTTGCCGGTCAGCGGCGCGCGTTTCTGCGCTCGTCGAGCGGGTTGCCCAGTCGCGCCACCTCGTTCTCTATCCAGGACTCGACCTCCCCGATGAGCCGCTGCATGTCGTCGCCTTTGGGTCGAATCGGCGGACCGATCGACACGGTCACCGTGCCCGCTTGCTTGCCGAGCATCCCCTTGGGCCACAAATAGCCGGCATTATGCGCCACCGGAACGATAGGGATGCCAAGCGCGATCGCGAGCCGCGCCCCGCCGCTCTTGTAGTGCGCCCGCGTGCCGGCCCTGATCCGCGTGCCTTCGGGGTAGACGACGATCCAGAAACCCTGGCGCAAGCGCTCGCGGCCCTGCGTGACGATTTGCGTCATCGCGTCCTGTCCCGCCTTGCGGTCGATCGTGATCGGCGAGGCCAGCGTGAACGCCCAGCCGAAGAATGGAATCGACAAGAGCTCCTTCTTGGCGACGAAGGCCAGCGGCGGAAACAAAAAGTTCAGCGAGAGCGTTTCCCAGGTCGACGAGTGCTTCGACATGACGATGTGCGGATCGGCGCGGGGCGGAATGTTCTCCGCGCCGATGACGCGGTGCCGGATGCCGCAGATCAGCCTGGCCCCGATCAGATTGAGCAGGCACCACCCGGTGATGAAGCGGAAGCGCGGCAGCGGCGGCAGCCAGAACAGCAGGAGGACCAGAATCGCGTAGATCGCGGTCACGACCATCTGGTAGAGCGCGAACAGCAGCGAGCGCAGCGCCGACATTGGACGCCTCGGGCTCTTTTCAGTCGCCCGCGAGGAGCGCGGTGACGAAGAAAGCGAGATCGGGAAAGATCGCCGTATCCTGCGGAAAATTGCCGGCGCGCAGCGTTTTCTCGCCCTTGCCGGTGAGGACCAGGATCGGCTGCGCGCCGACCGCCGCCGCCGCCTCGAGATCGCGCTCGCCGTCACCGACGCAGGGCACGCCGGTCAGGTCGACGCCGAAGCGCTGTCCGATCTCGATCAACATGCCCGGTTTGGGCTTGCGGCAATCGCAGTTCGAGTCGGCCGTGTGCGGGCAGTAGAACAGCGCGTCGACGCGCCCGCCCAACTGGGCCAGCGCCTTGTACATCTTGTCGTGGATCGAGATCAGCGTCGCCATGTCGAACAGCCGCCGGCCCAGCCCGGACTGGTTGGTGGCCACGATCACGCGGAATCCGGCGTGATTGAGCCGGGCGATCGCCTCGAGGCTGCCCGGGATCGGCCGCCATTCCTCGGGCGACTTGATGAACTGGTCGCTGTCGTAATTGATGACGCCGTCGCGATCCAGGACGATCAGTTTCGCCTGGCGGGTCGGAAGGAGGCGCTCGTTGGCGAACTGGACCATGCGCGTTCAGACCGCGAGCTTGGAGATATCGGCGACATGGTTCATCGTCGCGGCGACTTCGCGCAGCAGCGCCAGCCGGTTGCCCCGGATCTTCGGGTCGTCGGCCATCACCATCACGTCGTCGAAAAAGCGGTCGACCGTCGGCTTGGTCGACGCCAGCGCCTGCAGCGCGGCGGAGAAGTCGCCGTCGGCAACGCGGCTTTCGACGACGGGCTTGAGCCGGTCGAATGCCGCATGCAGCGCGCGCTCGGCACCGTCGACAAGCACCGAAAGATCGACTGCGCCGCCACCTTCGCCTTGCGCCTTGCGCAGAATGTTGACGATGCGCTTGTTGGCGGCCGAAAGCGACAGCGCCTCGGGCAGCGCCTCGAACGCGCGCACCGCCTCGAGACGCTCGGGCAGATCGTCGATGCAGTCGGGCCTGGAATCGACGACGGCCGCGACCTGGTTCGCCGTGTAGCCGCGCTCGCGCAGATAGCCGCGCAGCCGCTCGTAGAGGAAATCGAGCACGGCCTCGCTCGGGCGGGATACCGCGCGCTGCTGCGCCAAGGCGTCGAACGCGATATCGACGAGCCCAGAAAGCGGTAGCCGGCGCTTTCTTTCGATCAGGATCCGGATGACGCCCAGCGCCGCCCGGCGCAGGCCGAACGGGTCGCGGTCGCCGGTCGGCAGCTGGCCGATCTCGAACATGCCGGCCAGCGCGTCGAACTTGTCGGCAAGTGCAAGCGACTGCGCGACGCCGCTGACGGGCAGCGCGTCGCCCGCATGGCGCGGCTGGTAGTGCTCGGCGATGGCATCCGCGACCTCGGCCTCTTCGCCGTCGTGCCGCGCGTAGTAGCGGCCCATCGTGCCCTGCAGCTCCGGAAATTCTCCGACCATGTCGGTGACCAGATCCGCCTTGGCCAGCAGCGCCGCGCGCTCGGCGAGCGCCGCATCGGCGCCGACGATCAGCGCGATACGCGAGGCGGCCGCGCGCAGCCGGGCGGTGCGATCGGCCTGCGTGCCCAGCTTGTTGTGGTAGACGATGCCGCGCAGCTTGTCGACGCGGGCAGCAAGCGAGGTCTTGCGATCCTGGTCGTAGAAGAATTTGGCATCGGCAAGCCGGGCGCGGAGCACGCGCTCGTTGCCCTGGACGATCGCAGCCGGGTCCTGCGTCTCGATGTTGCTGACCAGCAGGAAGCGATGCTTGAGCTGCCCCGCGTCGTCGGCCAGCGCGAAGTATTTCTGGTTCTGCTGCATCGTCAGGATCAGGCATTCCTGCGGCACGTCCAGAAAGGCGCGATCGAACGTGCCGGCATAGACGGCGGGCCATTCGACCAGCGCGGTGACCTCGTCGAGCAGCGCATCGGGCATGATGATGCGCGCGTGCTCGGCCGCGTGCTCGAGTCCGGCGACGATCTTGGCGCGGCGGTGGGCAAAGGAGGGCAAGACCTTTCCGGTCCCCTCGAGCGTCGGCGCGTAGACCTCAGCGTTCCTGATTTCGATGCCGGAATGGCTCAGGAAGCGGTGTCCGTCGGTGATGCTGCCGGCCGTCAGCCCGAGAGCCTCGACGTCGATGACTGCCGCCCCGTGCAGCGCGAGCAGCTTGTGCACCGGCCGCGCGAACTTGACCGTCGCCCCGCCGGGACCTTGATAGCTCATCAATTTCGGGATCGGCAGCTTGTCGATCGCAGCGTCCAAAGCCTCCTGCAGCGCGCTTTGCAGGCGGACCGCGATCGGGGGCTCGATGTAGTAGAGGCGCTCCAGTTTTCCATCGCTGCGCCGCTCCAGGCGTTGCGCCGGCACAGCGGCAGCAGTGTCAAAGCCGGTCTTGGCCTTTATCGCCTTGTCCAGCGCCGGCGTAGGCTTTCCGTCACCGTCGAAGGCGACATTCATCGGGACCAGTGCGACCGCGCGCGCCGGTTTCGTGACGGAGTCCGCTACGTCCGTGATGGCCACCGCCAGTCGGCGCGGCGTGGCGTAGGCGGTCGCCAAGCTTCCTTCTGCCAGGAATCCGCGCTCGCGCAGCCCCGCCTCGATGCCCGCGGCGAACGCCTCGCCGAGCCGCGGCAGCGCCTTGGGCGGCAGCTCTTCGGTGAGGAGTTCGACGATCAGCGTGTCCGACATCAGGCGACCTTCTCGGCTGCAAGCATCGGGAAACCCAACGCGTGGCGCGAGTCGTAATACGCCTGCGCCACCAGCCGCGACAGCGTGCGGATGCGACCGATGTAGGCCGCTCGCTCGGTCACCGAGATCGCGCCGCGCGCGTCGAGCAGATTGAACGTGTGGGCCGCCTTGAGAATCATCTCGTAGCCGGGCAGCGGCAGCTTCGCTTCGAGCAGTCGCTTCGCCTCCGCTTCGAACAGCCCGAACAGCTTGAACAGCTCGGCCGCATTCGACTGCTCGAAGTTGTAGGTCGACTGCTCGATCTCGTTCTGGAGGTAGACATCGCCATAGGTCAGCTCGTGCTCGACGCCGTCTCGCTTCGACGAAGTCCAGACGAGATCGAAGACGTTCTCCTTGCCCTGCAGGTACATCGCCAGCCGCTCGAGGCCATAGGTGATTTCACCGGTGATCGGATTGCAGTCGAGACCGCCGACCTGCTGGAAATAGGTGAACTGCGTGATCTCCATGCCGTTCAACCAGACTTCCCATCCCAGGCCCCACGCTCCGAGCGTCGGGTTCTCCCAGTCGTCCTCGACAAAACGAACGTCGTTTCTGACCAGATCGAGGCCGAGCGCCTTCAGTGATCCGAGATACAGCTCGAGTATGTCGACCGGCGAAGGCTTCAGCACCACCTGGTACTGGTAGTAGTGCTGCATGCGGTTCGGATTCTTGCCGTAGCGCCCGTCCTTCGGCCGGCGCGAAGGCTGGACATATGCCGCGCGCCACGGCTCGGGGCCGATCGCGCGCAGAAACGTCGCCGTGTGCGAGGTGCCCGCTCCGACTTCCATGTCGTACGGCTGCAGCAGCGCGCAACCTTGCCCATCCCAGTACGTCTGCAGCGTCATTATCAGTTGCTGGAACGTCAGCATGGTGACCGCGGTCGGCGCAAAGGGCTGATTTTACTGGATGCGCGACGCCGCGACCAAACGGAGACGCGAATAAAGCGCGGTGATTCCAAGGCGCGCACATCCGGACGCGTCGCGTCCGCGTACTCGAATCAGCCTGCGGGCGCGCCTCGTCGCCGGCGCAAGACGGCGACTGCGATGGCGATCACGAGCAGCGAGGCGCCCAGAGGAACAGCGTCGCCATACCGGACATAAGGCGTCGCCCCCGTGCGCCCGGCAATCCTGCCTTCGAGCACGCCGCGCGTGAACCACGGCAGGCGTGCACGCTCGACGCCATGATGATCGATGATAGCCGTGATGCCGGTGTTGGTCGCGCGCAGCATCGGCCGTGCGGTTTCGATCGCCCGCATCGCACTCATCTGCGCGTGCTGTTCGGCGGCAAGCGAATGGCCGTACCAGGCATCGTTGGTGAAGTTGACCAGCAGCGTGGCAGACGGCAATTGCCGGATCAGCTCGCCGCCGAAGGCGTCCTCGTAGCAGATATTGACGGCGAGCCGCTGGCCTGCGACTTCCATCGGCTGCGGATAGGCGGTCCCCGGCGTCTGGTCGGCAAGCGGGATCGCCAATACGCGGCGGATCAGCCAGCCGACGACGGGCTTCGCCGGAATCGATTCGCCGAACGGCACCAGATGATGCTTGCGATAGATCTGGATCGGCGCAGTGCCGATGCTGACGACGCTGTTGTAATAGCGATCGTCTTCATCCTCGCTCTCGCGCGGCTCGAAGAAGAACAAGCCCGTCAGCAAATCGCCGCCGTTGCGCAGCGCGATCGCACGAAGCTGGGCGATAAAAGCGTCCGGGACCTCGTCGGCGAACATCGGCAACGCGCTCTCGGGCAGGACGATAAGCCTGCCCTTGGCGCTGGCGGCGAGCTCGGCGTAGATGGTCAGCGATTTTTCGCGATACGCCGGATCGAATTTAACGTCTTGGTCGATGTTGCCCTGGACGAGGCTGACGGCGATCGGCTCGCCGCTGGGCTGCGTCCATTCGACGGCGGACAATGCGATTCCGCCGGCGGCGATCGCCGCGATCGCGCCACCGCCGAGAACCGCGGCAACGTAGCTGCGGCGCTCCAGCGCGCTCGTCGCATATACCAGCAGCGCGGCGCTTACCGCCACGGCGAGGCCGACCAGGAACACGCCGCCGATCGGCGCGAAGCCCGCGAGCGGGCCGCCGACCTGCGCATAGCCCGTTGCCAGCCAGGGGAAACCCGGATACCCGGTACTGTGCAGCCATTCGGTCAGCGTCCAGGCGCCCGCGGCGATCGCCAGACGCGTTGGCGACCCAGAGGGCGCGAGCCGTGCGGCGACCCAGCCCGCAAGCGCCGGAAACAGCGCGAGATACGCACAGAAGGCCGCGGTGCCTGTCGCCGCCAGAACGGGGACCATCCCGCCGAACGTGCTCAAGGCGACGTAGGTCCACGAGGTGCCGGCGCCGAACAAGCCGATGCCGTAGGCAAAGCCGACCCACGCCGCGGCACGGGTCGTTTCGGCGCGCTGCCAGAGCGCGAGCAGTCCTGCGAGCGTCAGCAGCGAGACGGCCCACGCGCCGAACGGCGCGAAACCGAAGACGCTGGCGATGCCGAGCAGCAGGGCGGCGCCCGTTGCTGGCCGCAACATCAAGCGCCGCCCGGTTCGGGTTCCTCTTCCGGCGGCGGCGAGAGCTTTTCCACCTGCAGCGTGTAAAGCCGGCGGCTGTCGGCGCGGACCACGCGAAAGCGGAATTTGTCGACGGTCGTCGTCTCGCCTCGCTTCGGCAGGCGCCCGAAGGCCTTCAGCACGAGGCCGCCGACGGTGTCGAACTCCTCGTCGCTGAGATCACTGCCGAACTTCTCGTTGAATGCCGCGATCTCGGTCTGCGCCTTGACGCGGTAACGCCCGTTGGCCTCGGCGATGATGTTGTCCTCGGCTTCGTCGAAGTCGTACTCGTCCTCGATGTCGCCGACGATCTGCTCGAGCACGTCCTCGATCGTGACCAGGCCCGAAACGCCGCCGTATTCGTCGACGACGATCGCGATATGGTTGCGATTGGCGCGAAAGTCGCGCAGCAGGACGTTGAGGCGCTTCGATTCGGGCACGAACACGACCGGGCGCAGCGTGTCGTGCAGCTCGAAACTCTCCGGATTCGCGTAGTAATTGAGCAGCTCCTTGGCCAGCAGGATGCCGACGACGTCGTCCTTGTTCTCGCCGATCACCGGAAAGCGCGAATGCCGCGTTTCCAGCACGAACGGTATGAACTGCGCCGGCTCGTCCTCGATCGATACGACGTCCATCTGGGCGCGCGGGATCATGATGTCGCGCACGGTCATCTCGGAAACCTGCAGCGCGCCCTCGATGATCGACAGCGCATCGGCGTCGAGCAGCTTGTGCTCGAATGCGCCGTGCAGCAGCTTGAGCAGCTCCTCCCTGTCGTCGGGCTCGCGCGACAGGAAAGCCGACAGGCGCTCGAGCAGCGTCGGCTTGGCGGACCGGCCGTTGGAGTCGTCGCTCATCGGGCGCTGCGGCGGGCGGGCGATTCGGCGGTGTAGGGATCGGCGTAGCCCAATCGCGCGAGGATGGCGGCCTCGTGCGCCTCCATCCGCGCCGCATCGGCGTCTTCGAGATGGTCGTAGCCTTGCAGATGCAGCATGCCGTGGACGACCAGATGCGCGCAGTGCGCGGCCAATGCCTTGCCCTGTTGTTGCGCCTCGCGCTTCAGCACCGGGGTGCAGAGCACGATATCGCCGCGCAATACGTCACGCTCGTCATCGTACACGAACGAGAGCACGTTTGTCGGACGGTCCTGGCGCCGGTAAAGCCGGTTCAGCCGGCGCGCTTCGTCGCGGTCGACGAAGCGCAGCGTGATGTCGGCGTCGCGCGCGAGCGCGGCGGCAACGCAGCGGCGGAGCAAAGCTCGCGCCGGCAGATCGGCATCGTCGGCCGCGCGCTGCACCGTCAGCGTCAAGCGCGGCGTGGTCACCGCGCCGCCCCCGCCGTCACAGCGTCGCGCGCCAGTTCCACCATTTTGGCGTACAGCGGCGCGATCAGTCGGCGGTCTTCGTCCGAAGGAACCCCCAGCAAGCTGTCGCCGACGTAGATTTCGGCGCTGGCGTGCCCCAGGCCGCGCTCGGTGGAAAAGCGCGGCGCGAGCCACGCGCCGTCCTCGCCGGCGATGCGATCGCGCGCCGCGGTCAGCGCTTCCGCCGGCGCCGCAATATGCAGATGGAACAGGTTGACCTGCGGCGGCTTCGGCTCGACCGAAAGGCCGTCGATGCCGGCCAGCGATCCGGCAAGTGCGTGGGCGCGCGCGCGGTACGCCGCCATTTTGGCGAGCTGGCCGTCGAATCGCATTGCCGCCGACGCAACGAACGGGTGCAGCTGAAACAGTGTCCCGCCGTGCCGGCGCCGCCACACGCGCGCCTCGGCGATGAAGTCCTCCGGACCCAGCAGCATCGCGCCGGCAAGCGCACCGATGCCCTTGTAGAAGGAGACATAGACCGAATCGAACTGCGAAGCGATGTCGGCGTACGACGAGGGTGCGTAGTACTCGCGCGCTTCCCAGAGCCGCGCGCCATCCATGTGGCGCCAGATGCCGCGCTCGGCAGCCACCGTCATCAGCGCGACGAGCTCCGGCCAGTCCGGCAGCCGACCGCCGATCTCGCGCGCCGGCAACTCGACCAGCAGCGCGGCTGGAGCTTCGGCCAGGTCGTCGAGATCGCGCGCCGAGGTCGGCCGCTCGCGGTCGCCCAGCAGGGTCGCCCGCAGCGAATGCAGGCGCGCGTAGGCATGCTCCTCGTGCAATTCGAGGTGCGAGGTCGGATGCATCGCGATGACGGGGTTCCGTGCGCGGTCGCAGGCGATGCGCAGCGCGATCTGCTGCGCCATCGTGCCGCTGGGCATGAACACCGCGGCGGGCTTGCCGAGGAGGGTGGCCACCCGGCTCTCGAACGCGCCGATCAGCGCGCCATCGCCGTAGCGATCGGCGTGCCAGCCGTGCCGGCTGCACCATGCGGCGACTCGCTCGAGCTCGGCGCCGGGCGGGTCCTCGCCGTGGCCGGGAACAACGATCGCGCAGCGCCGGCGCAGCGCATCCTGCTCGTCGGCGCGCAACGGCATCGATGCAGCCGGCCGAATCAGGATATCGCCGGGGAGCGACGCAACATGCTAGCGCTCGCCGTCGGAGCCCGCGCCGGGGGCGTCGATCCGCTCGCTGCGCGTGTGCTTTTCATAGGCGCTGATGATCTTCTGGACCAGCGGGTGCCGCACGACGTCGGCGGCGGTGAATTCGGTGAAGGCGATGCCGCGCACGTCGGCCAGCACGCGACGCGCCTCGATCAGGCCGCTTTTCTGTCCGCGCGCGAGATCGATCTGGGTGACGTCGCCGGTGATCACCGCCTTGGTGCCGAAGCCGATGCGCGTCAGGAACATCTTCATCTGTTCCGGCGTCGTGTTCTGCGCCTCGTCGAGAATGATGAATGAATGGTTGAGCGTTCGCCCTCGCATGTAGGCGAGCGGCGCGATCTCGATCGTGTTGCGCTCGAACAGACGCGCCGTCTTGTCGAAACCCATCAGGTCGTAGAGCGCGTCGTAAAGCGGCCGCAGGTACGGGTCGACTTTCTGCGCCAGGTCACCGGGGAGGAAGCCGAGGCGCTCGCCGGCCTCGACCGCGGGCCGCACCAGGACGATGCGCTTGACCAGGTCGCGCTCGAGCGCATCGACTGCGCACGCCACCGCGAGATAGGTCTTTCCCGTACCCGCCGGGCCGGTGCCGAACGTGATGTCGTGTTCCTGGATATGCTTCAAGTACAGGATCTGGTTGGTCGTGCGGCCATGGAGGTCGGCGCGACGCGTGCGCAGAGTCATCGTCTCGCCCGACGCCTCCGCGGCCTGGGGCGTGGCTTCGCGTTCGGCCGAGCTCTTCAGCTCGACCAGGCCCAGCTGGATGTCGTCGATCGACAGCGGTGCGTGCGCCTCGGCGTAGAAACGCTCCAGCGCCGTCGCCGCCTGCTGCGTCTGCGCCGGCGGGCCGCGCACGGTGAATGCGGCACCGCGGCGCGCGATCGAGACATCCAGCGCCGACTCGATCTGGCGCAGGTTGGCGTCGAGCGCGCCGCACAGATTGGCGAGCGCGCGGTTGTCGACCGGGGACAGCTCGACGTCGAGGGTCTGCGTCTTCAAGGCGCTCCTAGTGTCGTGTTCCGTAAGTTCCGAAGATAAGGGAGCGGATGAAATCGGGTGCCAGGCAAGGCGCGCGGCCGAAAGCGTACCTAGTGGTACGGTGAGGCCGCGCAACGCCGCATGGCACCTGCCCAGTGGCCACTGAGCGCCGCGAACTATCGAGCGAATTTACGGAACAGGACACTATGCGTCGGGCCGCAGCATCGGCGCCTTCAGGGCTTCCTCGAGCGTGTTCTCGCACTCGGCCAGATGCGCGCGCGCTTCCTTCGAGTATAAGCCGCGCGATTTCACCGCCTTGATCTGCGCCAGCAGGAGTTTCGCGTTGGCGCGCTGCAGGGCCCGGCCGTCGGCGTGATCCGACGGCGCAGGGTGCACGATCGTCGTCGCGACCCGGCGCAGATATTCGCGTTGCAGGTTGCGCCGGAACGGCGTGATGTCGCGTCCGGTCTTGAGCTCGCTCCAGACGGCGTTTTGCAGAGTGTCGTAAAGCTCGGACAGGCGGAATGCCTCACCATTCTTCGTCTGACGATAAGCGCTTTCCTCGATGCGCGTGGCCACCGCGTCGGAGAGGAGCTGATCGAGCAGCCCGCGCTGTATGCCCAGCATCCGGTCGGAAAGCGAAATATCCGGCGAGATGGCACTGATTCCGGCGTCTTCGCGCCCGCGGTCGAACTGGTCGACGGTAAGCCTGCGTACGAATTCGGGACGCAGCCGGAAGCTGTCGACCGACAGCAAGCCGTCGGCGATCAGCTTCAGCGCGGCACGCTGCTTGTCCGGTGCCACCGGCGTGAAAGGCTCGCGCCCGCTGCCGGCATGGTCGCGTACGTAGACGACGCCGCCGACATACTTGGCCGCGACGGCGCCGGCGTTGCCGAGCTGCGTCAGGCCGGCGACGAAATTGCGCCGCAGCACCTCATAGCTCTGACCCGGGTCGAGCCTGCGATCCTGCAGCCGGGCCCAGAGCTCGCGGGAGAGCCTCAAGCGGCGCGTCGCGAACTCGAGCGGATCGCTGCCCAGGTCGCGGCGGTTCACCTGCGGGTCCATGCCTTCGGCCGCGCCGCCGAATCCAGCGTCGATGTCGTTGGCAAACGCAAGCTGCGGCTCGTCGCTGCGCGCGGCGATTTTCGCAAGCTCGGCCTTTTCCTTGTCGGGTTCGATCGGTTTGTACGCGTACTCGATCGCCCAGTAGTCGTAAGGGCCGATCGTCGGCATCACGTAGTCACCCTGCTTCTCGCTCTCCAGCGCCAGGTTGATCGCGTTGTAATCCATGACCGATCCGCCGATGCCGTGCGCATGCGTGAACGCCGGGTCTTCCAGCTGCTTTTGCGTGTAAATCGTCGACGCGCGGAAGTTGTGCTGCAGTCCCAGCGTGTGCCCGACTTCGTGCGTCACCACGTCCTTCAGCGTCGCCAGCACATACTTTTGCGCTTCGGGACCAGCCGGATCGATCTCGCCGCGCGCGACCAGGACGTCGAGCGCGAAGTCGAGCTCGTCCATCGCGATGTCGCCGTAGTCGCAGAATGTGTCTTCGCCGGCCGGCATCGCTCGGGTCCTGGGATGGAATTGCTCGGACGCTTGGCGCCGCGGCAGGCGGGTCCACCCGTCCTCGATCTCGATATCGGCGTCGAGAATCTCGCCGGTGCGCGGATCGGCACGGCTGGGACCGATCGCCAGCGCGCCGGGCTCGTCGCGCACGACCCAGCGCACCGAGGCGTGCCGCGCATCGGCGGTGTCGAAATCGGCGTTCTCCGGCTGCATCTCGACCCGCAACGCATTCTTGAAGCCGATCTTCTCGAATGCCTTGTTCCATTCGAGGATGCCGGCCTTCACCGTCTCACGATATTTTTCAGGTATGTCGCGGTCGAGCCAGTAGACGATCGGCTGCTTCGGCTCCGACAACGCGGCCTCCGGATCCTTTTTCTCCAGGCGCCAGCGCTTGACGTAATAGACCTCGGGGAAGGTCTTGATGTCGTCGGAGAAATCCCAGCGGCGGGCGACAAAATGTCCGATGCGATCGTCCGCCGCACGCGCGTGCATCGGTTCGGGCAGCCTGGCCAGGCTGTAGTAGTAGCCGAGGAAAAGGCTGCGCGCGTCCTCGAGGTGGGCCGGCGGCGGCGTGCGCGCGGCCGCGGCCGCAGGGCTCGTCGGCCGCGAAGGCAGCTTCGATACCGCGTAATGGGCCGACACGGCGAATCCGGTGAGATCGGCGCCGTTGTGGATACCGGTGAAGCTCGAATTGCGGGAATCGAACGCATAGGGGATGCGGTACGCCGCCTCGAGCGCGCTCGACCCTGCTGGAAGGTCGCTCAGCAGCAGCGGATTGAGCTCGATCAGCACCGACTTGCGCTCCGGATGCGGCTGACTCGCGACAGGCACCGAGCCCAGCAGGCTGTCGCTGGTCGATTCGCGCACGGCGCGCGCGAGCGGCGTGCCGGCGAGCGCGATGAACTGGGTGTTCTTGGCGAGGAGCTGCACCAGGTTGCCCACCCGGTGAAATTCGACGACGTACGAACGCAGCATCGGACTGGGGAATGGATCGCGCTCGCCGATTCCCTGCGTGCGGTTCGCCTGGAGGAAGAACGGCCGGTCGATCTGCTCCGGCTGGATTTCGAGCCAGACCTTTTCATCCTTGCTGTAGACGTTGAAAAACCCTGGTTGCTCCCTGGCGTCCTTGATGACTTCGGCAAACGGTTTCTGCTGGGCCGCGACGGCGGCCGCCGCGGCGGCGGCGGCGGCGGCAGCGACTGCCGGAGCGCCGGTTTTCGCGCTCCCGGGCTCGGTCGGAGGATGGCCGGTCGCGATCGGCGAGGTATTTTCCGTGGCGGCGGCCGCGGCGCCGGTCGCGGCGACCGCCGCGGCGGCCAGTGTCGCCGAATCGGCGGCGGGGACGGTCGCGCAGCCGCCCGCCAGAAGCGATGCGGCGGCGAGCGCGAGCGTGAGTTTCGAAAGCGGGGAAAATTGTGCGGTCATGGTGCCTTTGCGTGATTCTCAAGGATTGAAGGTAAGCAGGCCGGCTGGGCCGGGCGTGGCGCGCCCTCGACGGTGGCGAGCTCGCCGCGCAGCGAATGTGCGCGCGCTTCGGTAATGCGGATTTCGGCGTAGCGTCCGATAAGATCGGCGCCGCCGGCAAAATTGACGACACGATTGCACTCGGTCCGCGCCGAGAGCTCCGCTGAATCCCTGCTGGCGCGGCCGGTGACCAGCGCGCGCTCGACGGTCCCCACCATCGCCTCGCTGCAAGCCGCGTATTGCTCGTCGATCCGTTGCTGCAGCCGGGCAAGCCTCGCCTGGCCGACCTCGCGCGGCACGGCGTCGCCGAAATTGGCCGCCGGCGTGCCGGGTCTCGGGCTGTACAGAAAGCTGTAGCTGCCGTCGAATCCCACCTCATCGATAAGCCGCATCGTCTGCTCGAAGTCCGCCTCGGTCTCGCCGGGAAACCCCACGATGAAATCGGACGACAGCGACAGCGCCGGACGCGCCTTGCGCACGCGGCGGACGATGGATTTGTACTCGAGCGCGGTATAACCGCGCTTCATTGCCGTGAGCACGCGATCGGATCCCGATTGCACCGGGAGATGAAGCTGTGAGACCAGCTTCGGCACCGTTCGATAGGCATCGATCAGCCGGTGCGACATTTCCTTCGGATGCGACGTCGTGTAGCGGATGCGCTCCAGGCCGTCGATCTCGGCCAGATGCTCGACCAGTGTCGTCAGGTCGGCGATCTCGCCCTCGCCCGCGCTGCCGCGATACGCGTTGACGTTCTGCCCGAGCAGCGTGATCTCCCTGACCCCCTGGTCGACCAGGTCGGCTACCTCGGTCAGCACGTCGTCGAACGGGCGCGACACTTCCTCGCCGCGCGTGTATGGAACCACGCAGAACGAGCAGTACTTGCTGCAGCCCTCCATGATCGACACGAATGCCGCGACGCCGTCGACGCGCGGCGGCGGCAGATGGTCGAACTTCTCGATCTCGGGAAAGCTGATGTCGACCTGCGGCTTGCCGGTCGCCCGCCGGCGCGCGATCAGGTCGGGCAGGCGGTGCAAGGTCTGCGGGCCGAAGACCACGTCGACGTAGGGCGCGCGGGCGACGATCGCCGCGCCTTCCTGGCTGGCGACGCAGCCGCCGACGCCGATGATCAGGTCCGGGTTCGCGGCTTTGAGCGCGCGCACGCGTCCGAGGTCATGAAACACGCGCTCCTGCGCTTTTTCGCGTACCGAGCAGGTGTTGAACAGGATGACGTCGGCCTCGTCGGGCCGGGTCGTCGGCTCGATGTCCTCGGCCGCGTGCAGCACGTCGGCCATCTTGGCCGAGTCGTACTCGTTCATCTGACAGCCAAACGTGCGGATGTACAGCTTGCGGCTCACGGAAAGCGGTCGGGCGCCTTGGCGGGATACGAAAGGGCCGAGGATTATAGCAGCCCGGGCAGACGCTCGCCGTCTGTCACCGCGGAGCGGTATACTGGGCGCAGCAGGTGTCCGCCGCGCCAGTTGGCGCCGCGGGTGAAACGGGAAGCCGGTGCGCCGCGTGCACGTTGCGCGGCAAGGCCGGCGCTGCCCCCGCAACGGTAAGTCGGTGCGGACGGTCCTTCGATGCCACTGTGCGCGCAGCGCATGGGAAGGCGGACCGTCCGGCGCTAAGGCGATGAGCCTTTTCGCATACCGGCCAGCCCGGAGACCGGCCTGCCCCGGAACGCCCTGGCATTAGCGCCTGGCTTTCGGACCGAGACGCATCGCGGGGAGGCGATGTCCGGCCGACTGCCGCCGCTCGTCGCCGGGGCTTTCGCCCGAACGTTTTCTCCGCCTTGCTTGCCACCAACCGCCGTGCGGGGACGCACGGCATTGCGGAGAAAACCATGTCCCGTCTGCCGTTTCTGGCCAAAACCCTGCTGCTTGTTGTTGTCCCCGCCTGCTGTGCCGGTGTCGCCCGGGCGCAGCTCAGCCCCGGCGCGCTGACGCTCGATTCGCTGGTGATCACCGCGGCGCGCTGGCCGCAGGCCCCGTCGGAGCTGATTGCCGACGTCGCCGTGGTCGGCCCCGAAGAGATCGCGCGCGCCGGCGCGCAAAGCCTTGCCGAGCTGTTGCGGCGCATGCCCGGCGTCGAGATCGTCATGAATGGCGGCCCAGCCTCGACCAGCGGCGTGTTCCTGCGCGGCGCCAACACCAACCAGACGCTGGTGCTGATCGATGGCCAGCGGGTCGGCTCCTCGACGTCGGGTACCGCGGCGCTGGAAGCCCTCCCCCTCGATGCGATCGACCACATCGAAATCCTGCGCGGCCCGGCCTCGAACCTGTACGGGGCCGATGCGATCGGCGGTGTCATCCAGGTATTCACGCGCAACGGCGGCGATGCCTTCGCGGCGCATGCCAGCGCCGGTTACGGCACTTATCGGACCAGCGCAGCATCGGGCGGCATCTCCGGTGCCGCGGGTGCCTGGCGCTACGCGCTCGACGTCGGGCAGAGGCAAAGCGCAGGCTTCAATGCGATTGCCAACCCCGCCAATTTCAGCTTCAACGACGACCGCGACGGCTACCGGGGCGACGACGCCTCGGGCAGCGTGTCGTTTCGTATCGCCCCGGAGCAGGAGTTGTCCGCGCGGTTCTTCAAGACCCGGCTCAACGCGCAGTTCGACGCCGAACCGGGTTTCGACGATCGCACGATCACCGCTGTCGACAACTACGTGCTGGCCAGCCGCAATCGGCTGACAGCGTCGTGGGTGAGCAGACTCGAGGCGGGCCAGACCGACGACGTCAGCGATTCGCGCACCGGGTTCGGGCCGGGACGGTTCACCACGCGGCAGCGCTTGTACGTGTGGCAGAACGACTTCGTGCTGAACCGGGGATCGCTCGGCCTGGCGTTCGAGCGCCGCGAGGAGCGCGTCGGCGGTGACGCCGCGTTTGCGCTAACTGCACGCGACACCAACGCGGCGGTCGGCGTCTACCGGCTGGTCGACGGTCCTCAGGCTGCGCAGGTCAATCTGCGACGCGATGTCAGCACCCAATTCGGCGGCCGCACGACCGGCGCGCTGGGCTACGGCTACGCCTTCGCGCCCGGCTGGCGCGCGAGCGCGAGCGCCGGCACCGCGTTCAAGGCTCCGACGTTCAACGACCTCTACTACCCGGGATTTTCCAATCCGGACCTCAAGCCCGAGACCGCGCGCAATGCCGAGCTCGCGCTCCGCTACGCGTCCGGCGCGCTCGCCGCCGGCATCGTCGCTTACCGCAACCGGGTGCGCGACTTGATCGTCTTTGCGTGCGACGCCGACTTCAACTGCGCGCCGCAGAATGTCGCCGCCGCAACCCTGCAAGGCGTCACGCTCGACCTGCGTCTTCGCCGCGGCGCGACGATCGCGACTGCCAGCATCGACCTGCAACGACCGCAGGACGACGGGAGCGGCCTTCTGCTGCCGCGCCGCG
>Ga0207664_10000324_pt1 | contig 35440 bp, 63 predicted proteins | sample LARL83metaG_FD_184349 | JGI IMG/M metagenome (GOLD analysis project Ga0207664, IMG submission 184349) | Corn, switchgrass and miscanthus rhizosphere microbial communities from Kellogg Biological Station, Michigan, USA - LAR L8-3 metaG... | ecosystem: Host-associated > Plants > Roots >... | reverse complement strand
TACGGCTACGGCTACGGCAACGGCTACGGCAACGGCTACGGCTACGGCTACGGCTACGGCGACGGCTACGGCTACGGCGACGGCAACGGCAACGGCTACGGCGCCTATCCCTATCCCCTGGTGACGCGATGATCTACCCAAAGGGAAACGGCTACGGCAACGGCTACGGAGACGGATACGGATACGGAAACGGAGACGGAGACGGATACGGAGACGGATACGGAAACGGATACGGATACGGATACGGAAACGGAAACGGAAACGGATACGGATACGGAAACGGATACGGATACGGAGACGGATACGGAGACGGATACGGAAACGGATACGGAAACGGAAACGGAGACGGTCGTTATCCCTACCACCTGGTGACGCGATGAAATACCCCAACGGAAACGGAGACGGATACGGATACGGATACGGATACGGAAACGGAAACGGAGACGGATACGGATACGGAAACGGAGACGGAGACGGATACGGATACGGAAACGGAGACGGAAACGGATACGGAGACGGATACGGAGACGGAGACGGATACGGTCGTTATCCCTACCATCTGGTGACGCGAGAAAATTTATGAGCAACGAAATCGCCCCCTATCAAGATGCCATTAAGAACTCGCGTGATCGGTTCATGAAGGTCGCCGCGTCATCGGTGAACTATGACCGTGAGTCCATCTTCGCTATGCAGGCGTTGATGAAGAATGATTACTCCATGAAGACGGCGAATCAGAACCCCCAATCCGTCATTCTGGCGATGATCAACGTAGCCTCTACAGGGCTGACGCTAAATCCTGCCAATGGGTATGCCTACCTCGTCCCCCGGGACGGCGCTATCGTTCTGGACATCAGTTACAAGGGACTGATCAAGATAGGTACGGACTGCGGCGCCATCGTCTGGTCAAGAGCTGACATCGTGTACGCCGAAGACACCTTCAAGTATCACGGCCCCGCCCGTATTCCTGATCATGATGCCGACCCTTTCAAGAAGGATCGAGGCGAGATAGTAGGAGCCTATTGCATAGCCAAGACGAAGGATGGAGACATTCTGACCGAGACGATGCCAGTTTCCGAGCTGGAAAAGATCCGAGGTAAGTCAACCGCTTTCGTGAAGGGTCAGCCAGGAAGAAAGGGGCCATGGGAGGAATGGTTTGAGCAGATGGCGAAGAAGGCTGTCATCAAGCGTGCCAGCAAGACATGGCCGTACACTGATGATCGTCTTGCCCAGGCTATCGAAGTGGCCAACGTCTCCGAAGGAGGATATGATTTCGAAGGACGTCCAGATCAAATCAGCATTGAGGATACGCGGAAGAAGCTTTGCGACGAAGCCTACGAGCAGTACGGTCCTTCCGTCGATATCATCAAGGAAAAGATTAAAGCATGGGTCGATCAAGGTGAAGATGATGATTCGGATGAACTTTATACCGTCGCCGAGACATGGTCGGGAATTCCTTCCGCCGCGCAAATGGATTTGTGGCTAGCTCCCACCAAAGGGGGCGTGTTTACCACGTTTGAGCGCGACACGATCAAGTCAAAGCTACCTAAGTTGGTACCATCTGCATGAAAACCTCCACCAGCTACCAAAAGGGTCACGTATGCCTGCATGATCTGGCAGCAGCGGGAAGGAAGTCGCGAAAGGTGAGTCCCTGGGGTTATGTACCCTATAACGCTAACGCACTGAAAACGATACGGCTTGAGAGGATCAAGCAGGCGGCAAATAAGTGAGCGTTCAGACCTTCCGATTACCTAAGACTGACCGCGAACGCATCGCCGACAACCTGCGTGCGTTCGTGATGACCGCGTTACCGGGGAAAGAGTTGCGCGTGGAGGTGTCGGAGTATCGGAAGCGGCGTAGCGATGAACAAAATCGTTACCTGTGGGGTAGCGTGTATCCGTCGATCATCGCGGCCGGTGGCGAACAGTTGCGAGGCTGGACGGCCGAGGATATCCACGAATACCTGCTTGGCGAAATATACGGCTGGGAAACGCTGGAGGGATTCGGCCGTAAGCGTCTGCGCCCACTCCGCCGTAGCTCGAAGATGTCTACGGTCGAGTTTGCTGGGTACGTCGCGCAAATTCAGCAGCGCATGGCCATCCTAGGCATCTATGTCGCCGACCCGATGGAGATGGTCGCATGAACCCACGCACTCAGCCGACGCCAGAAAAGAATTGCGAGCATTGCGGAAAGATATTCGTGCGCGGACATGTGGGGAAAAAACACATGCTTGAGCCGTACAAGAAGTTCATGGCGCGCCGGTTTTGTTCAAAGACGTGCGCTGTCGATGGCTGCACGCGCATGGCATGAGCTAGCCGTATGACTACCGCCGCAGATAAGCGCTGGTTCGCCGCCGTCGCCAGCTTGGAAACGTGCAGCCTATGCGGTAAGTGGGGCGTACAGGTAGCGCATCGCAATGAAGGTCGTGGCATGAGTCAGAAGTCGGCATCACACATGACCTCAGCACTTTGCCCTGATTGTCACCACGAAATAGATAACGGTAAGCATCTGTCCCAAGATGAACGCCGATCACAGATGGATCGCGCCATAGTCATCACGCACGACCGGCTTATCAGGGCTGGGAAACTTCGTCTAACTTAAAGTCCGCTGGGGAGTGGAACGCCTAGCATGCTGGCGAAAAATTCATGCAACCACCACGAAGAGGATTGAGGGATGAATAAGAGAGAATATGCAAAGCGTGCTGCGCATGCGCATACTAACCTCAACACATGGGGCGCAGTGATTTCCATCCTTGAGGGGGCTATGCTCTACGGAAACAGCAATCAGCATAACGCAGCCGTCAAAGTCATCAAGATAGCAAAGGCCGAACAACAGAAATTTCTTCGCGCATTCGATACTGCGATGAATCAAGTGGATTCACAGCCATGACCAACCTCACGAAAGATTTGGCGGAGGTGGTAAAGGCTTGTGCCTATGCCGATGGACATGCGCCACTATCTGATACTGAACTTGATCTTCGTTTATTCATCCGCACCCGCCACGCCACCATCCAGCAGAACGCCGAGGCTGCGCTGCGGCTCAGGTCGTTGGAGCAGGCGATGGGAGAGTGCGATAGACGCGAGATGTATATACGTCAAGCGTCTATCAAGTGGCTGAATGATCGATCCAATGAAATCCTGCGCGAATGGAAGGAGAAGGGCGATGAGTGACCCATGTCGCGAGGCGTTTGAGGGATGGTCTGTGGATCAGTATCCACAGGTAGTCGGCGTCAGTAGTGGTAGCCAGATGCATATTGATCTGGCGAAAGAACGCGCTTATGAAATCTGGAAAGCAGCATGGAACACCCGCGCCAACACCGGAGACTGGAATGCTATGCGTGAGGTAATCAGAAACCTATACGCGCCTGGACATCCGATGATGACGGCTGCGGCAGACAAACTCACCGCCGCTCTGCCAGGGAATCAGGGATGATATGCCCGTTCTGCGTTGAGTACGCCCTGCAATCCAACTATTTGGGCGTCGAGCTGGCGTTCTCGGGTGTCGGCGGCGTCACCAATTCGAATAATTTGTATCGCAGTTGAAACGCGGTCGCTAAGGGCTTGGGTGGCGACTGCATCAAGGGCGCGGGAACGGGCGGTAGCGGCGGTGATGTTGCCACTACTTGGGCACACGGAGCTGTCGCGCAGCCGGAGAGTGCCGCCAGTGACGCCAGAAGCAACGGAATCAGCCACAGCAGGGACTTTTTCATGGAGGATCGCCTGGTAGTGCGCATTGAGCGCGTTGTAGGAGTTTCGCATCATCTCGGCATGCAGGTCATTGTCGGCTTGAGCCTTGGCCACCGCGACTTGCTGAACCACTTTCGCTGCATCCCATTTAGCCTGAACACTGGACGCGCCGGAGTGATGGCCCCATAGGAAGATTCCCATAAGAAGAAACAGGATAAGCGCTGCACCAGCAAGCTTCATGTAGATCGATGCCATCATGATGTTACTCCCAATGCCTTCTGAGCCTTTTGCCAGAGGTCAAATCGATCGCTACAGCCATTGAGTCCTCCGTTGATCTTTCGCGTGATGCCGGGAAAGTCGCCCGAATCAGCCAACGCATTGAGATCTCGGGATGACCAAAACCAAGCCGCTGATCGTGCCGCAGCAGGCGACTGTTCCAAGGCTATGGGGTTGGCGATGAAATCGACGCCTAGCGCCTTGCTGACGGCTTGATAGTTGGTTCGACCGGTGATTTGGATCAATCCGCGTCCTCGGAACAGTGGCCCATCGCCCGGGTAGACATTCCCTAGATCGGTTCGGCCTTCGTATCGAAGTTGTGCCGCTGTCGGACCCCATAGTTCCACGGTGTAGTAGAGGCCTGCGGACTCATGTCCCACCTGGGCCAAGAACGCCGCCTGACGCCTCGGTGTGTCGATGCCGAACTCACCCATAGCTGCGGTGATCGGATCAATCCAGAAGGCCGCCTTCGCGACGTTGGCTCCTGTGCATGCCTGTAACTGCGAAGCGTCCATCACTGCCACGAGTCCTTACCGCTGAACAGCCAGCGAAGTATCAGGTAGCCACCACCAATGACGACCACGACACCGCACACTACCCAGTCGAAGGCGTTCATCACGCCTGCTCCGAATTGTTTCCGGAATCCCGATCACGTAGCTTAGGCTGTGGCACACCACGAGCGATGATGGAGGCGAAGGTAAAGAGGACGGCCGCAGACACCAGCATGCCGATAATCTGTTCAGGAACCCATCGTACCGAGGCAGGATCTACCGTCTTGAACCCTTCATAGGCGGCGACTGCTGCCGAGCACGCACCCGATACCGTGCTGAACCATACGGAAGAGAACTTCCAAAGGTTGACCAATCGGCCATCAAGTTCATCAATGAGGTTCATGTTTGATCGTCCAATTCATCAGCAATACCACGAAGCAGGGAAGCTGCTTCGGCATGCCCTAATGACCGACCATTGAACATCACCCATGGCGATGTACTTGCCGTTGCTGAGGGACTTGTGGGATGCGGACCACCGCCAATGATGACGATATCGTCAGGGCTTACTTTGCTCATGATGGATATCCTTTTGTTTCATCTGATCATCGACTTCCTTCGCCAGCTTTGGGGCCCATTGAAGAATGATCGACAGTTTGTCATTGGCGTTCTCAAGCTTGTGTTCTTGTTCCGCCGATGATACGACTTGCTTGGTCTGCTCTTCGCGCCAGTTCCAGGTCATCGTTACCACGATGGCGCAACATATCGTGGAAATCCAGACGGCTATCCACATCGCAGGGTTTCCGGCACTGACAGAGATCGTGGAATTTCCCACAACCCGGCTTTCCGTCTTCGTTATGCCATCGAGAACCTTCTCGAACCGACCGATAGCACTAGCGAAACGGGCTATGTCTTCTGCGTCGAGGTCCATAATCAGTCCTTCCGAGTGGGAATTCCAAGCTTTCCGGCAATTTCGTATAGAACGCGACTGAACTGCTTTACATCATCCTTCAACTCAGCGATGTCGTCTTTCTTGAGGTACATTTCCGAGACATGCAATTTGAATGCTGCAAGCTCCGAACGTGAACGGATGACCATGGCAATCGTCCAAGCCACGAAGCCAGCGACACCTACACCGGCCAGGCCTATGACGAAAGTGGTAAAAGTGTCAGGGCTCATGAGGTCGATCCAGGTTGATGAATAGTCCATCCGAAGGTTGATGGCTGAGGTAGTTGCGAAATGACCTGAGTGGAGGTAGGAAACGTGGACGGCGGATTGGCACTCGCCGACTGTTGCCACTGGAAACAGGCTTGCCAGACGGCATCGCGCCAGGCAATTGCCGCGGTGGCATCGGCCGCCCACTGCGTAATGGCGCTGTCTTTGTAGGATATGCACGAGGCGATGGAATCGTAACCATTTTGGCTAGCGGTCGTGTCCATCCACGTTTGTACGTCCTGCATGAGCATCGCAGCTGCGTCCGCCATCGTCGGTGCCGGCACATCGATAGATGACACTTCGCCAGCCAATAGATCAGCTTCATAGGCTATCGCGCGCCAGCTCGTGCGCCCATTAGGGAGGATCGATACGGCGTACATGATCATCGCTCATAGAGATAACCGGATACTCGTATAAAACAAGCTCCGGTGGGAGTTGCACCAAATATATAGTTCAGGTTTTGAGAAGTTCCCGTAGGGAAATCCATGACTTCAGTGCTTCCGTAAAAGCAAAAACCGAGGTAACTCGTAGTCGTAGCTGATCCCAATTGAGCATTTGAAAAATATACTATTTGCGCGCCTACCGTGTCCGAATTAAGTATAAGAAGTGAGGTTGTTTTTGACGTTATGGGAGATACTCCTGACACAGAAACAACCGTCGCCGTCGTAGCTCTTCCAGCATTAAGAACGATAAACGGTGAAGCGTTGATATTGCTGTCGTATTTGATTGCATCTCCGGAATGCTGAAAGTTATAGATATTCCCACTGGCATCCGTGAGAACGCTACCCAAGTATCGCCGCGACGTGTCTCCTGTCTTGGACCGTGCCGTTCCGCTATACGATGCTGCGGGCGCCGTCGTCACCAATTCGATCGCAGGTGTACCGGAATTCAAGTAACCGTATAAATGGTAGAACGTCGAAGCCGTAAGACTCATACTTGACAGCGTCAATAGGGATGGAAACGAAATGACTGCACTAGAGCCTTGGATGTAACAAGTTCCGCTCGTGGCACTGATCGAGGTGGCGCTATTCCATACCATCTTCAGGCCGTCGATGTAGCCGGCTGGTGTGATCGTGGCTAGCGCGTCGGTGATGCCGTAGCCGGCGAGTGTCGTCGGCTTGCTGGCGAGTTGAGCAAAGGTATAGTCATTCGCTGCGGCGACAACCGCTCCAGTACGTCCGAATACCGAAGTGACTGGAAAGGCAATCGCCGATGATCCTGCCAGCGTCAACTGACCCTGCGCATTGACCGTGAAAGTCGCGACATGCGTAGTGTCGCCATAAGATGCTGCTGTAACGGCGGTATTGGCGATGGCGAATGTTCGATTCGCCGAGAGGTCGCCACCCCCTGTAAGTCCCATACCTGCTGTCAGCGTGATCGACTTGTCGGCTTTCGTGCCTAACGTGGTCAGGTTCGCACTGATTTGCGACTGAAGCTTTCCTAGGGCGGAAAGAACCGTATCCGTTGCCGTGATGACGGCATTGGTGGCCGTGGAAAGTCCAGTCAGAACCGTTGCCAGAACTCGCGCTGCAGTGAAGTAGAGATTGGTCGATCCCTCGGTCAGATTGTCCGTTGTGGCGGCACTCGTCCCTGTTTTTCTCCCCCAGGCATCAAACGCGGTCTTCTGCAGCGTCCCGCCACCTATATCCGTGACCGTAGCAAGGTCAAACGTCGGAAGACCCGTAGAAGCGTCCGGATTAACGATGGTGATTCGAGATGAGCTAGCAGTCGTCAGTGTGGCGGATCGAGTTCCCGCCATGCGTCCCCATGCGTCCCGCGAGACGGCGAGAAGAGATCCCACTCCATTGTCAGACAGCATATTCAGGCTAGCGGTGATCGAGTTTCCCGCGATGTAGGTGAACGTGATCGTTGGCGAGTTCTGAAGAAGATTCGCAACGGCGTTCTGAGCGCGAAGGCTGGTGAAGTAGAGATTGTTGACACCTTCCGGAACATCGTCAGACGTGCTGATCTTTCCGGGGTAATTGACCGACTGAAGCGAGGGTTGATTCCAGAACCGATACCATTCCATCGACGCATACCCGGTGCGTAAGTCCACCACCGGACTTTGCGGCATAGGGATCGGCGTGGTAGTGACATCAACCATTAGGGCTGTAACCACTCAAGAATGACCATGCCGGCGCCGCCGACATTGCCGGGAAGTCCCGCACCACCGCCACCACCGCCACCACCCGGAAAGCTTCCTACGGCCGTGGAAGAGGCCGAACAGAAGGTGCCTCCACCCGTACCACCCAGGCCAGTACCGCCGAGGTTGTTGCCGAAGCTTCCTACAGTGCCCGTTACGGCGAAGGAGAGGCCCGAAGCCGTGCCTCCGGTGCCGCCTACTGAGGTACCACCACTGCTGGATCCAGGACCGCCACCACCACCATTGGCGGTGACACTCAAGGCGGCGACCGTAGTAGCCGTGGCTGCGCCTCCCGCCGAGGAACCACTACCTGCCGAACCACCCGTGCCGATGACGATAGGGATGGAAGCACCTGGCGTGACAGTTGCAACACCCTCGCAATAACCACCACCACCGCCACCACTGGCGGCAGATCCCGTGCCCGTGGAACCACCACCACCACCACCACCACCCCATACGCGTACTTTGAGCTTTGTCACCCCCGTAGGCACGGTGAAAGTACCGGACGCGGTGAAAATCTGCTGCATGGAGGCGCGGGTGATTTCCTGCCCTACGAAAGCCGTAGTGGCGATCTGCGTCGTGCTGGTTCCGGGCGCTGCAGTTGGTGCCGTTGGCGTTCCGGTTAATGCGGTATTGGCCAAGCCACCGGCAATGGTGTTTTGCACAAACTGCGTGGTAGCCAGCGCGGTAGAGCTGTCTCCTAGCGAAGCCGTTGGACCCTTGGGAACACCCGTAAACGTCGGCGAATTGATCGGTGCGAAGGACGCAATCATCTCCTGGTAGCCCATATTCTGGACTGTCCAGTAAGAATTGGTCGGCGGATCGGTGTCGGTCGAAGGAGACAAGGTGAAGTCATACTTCATGGTGGTATCGACAAAACACACGCACTGACCATTCGCATCGAGAATGATGGGGTTGGTGTTGGGCGTCTGCGCATCACTGGCGTAGGTTGCCTGTTTGGTCGTCGTACCCCCCGCGTAGGTGAAGAGCTTACCCCCAGCCAAAGGCGTATTCGTCCCCGGAAGGAAGAATTGCAGCTTGGGCGAGGCGACGTTACCGAGCGGACCGATGGCCATTATTCGTACTCCATACACTCGGCAAAGCCGAGCTTGTGCAGTTCAGGAAGCGATTTCTTCAGGTCGTCGCCGATGTCGTTACGCACCATCATGTTGGACATGTTGATTTTCTTTACCAGACTATCGGTACGACGTTTTGCCGATTTTACGTTCTCTCCGGTGCCCACCGCGACAAGTACATAGTTCCCCGAGGTTTTGTAGATTTCCCGGTCCACGACCTTGTCGCCATCCATGTCCGGACCTTTTTCCATCATCACGCAGACGGGATGGATGCCATGCCAGTTATCTGGCATTTCGATGGGAAGTCCCATGCATTCCGCTTCGTCGCAGTCGTCACGAGGAAACGGCGGAATAGCGACGATTTCGCCAATCGCCACGTCATACGACACCTTGAGGGTGTCTTCGCCTTCCAGAAGGTCTTTCATCCACTGTACGGGGTCACCCTCATGCAAATCTGAGGTGATCCAGTCGTAAGGCCAGCCAGGGCGACAGGTGAATTCCAGCGGGTAAATCTTGCCGGAACCCTTCTCGATGATGCAGTTGAGATCGATATCACCGATATGACCTATTTTCTTAAGATGATCGATCAGCTCCGGGGAGAAAAGATCATCGGCCATTTTTTCCTTGTCGCAGTATTGAATTACTGTACCCATTTCTCCAGTTTGACCTATAAATGAAGGCTTTCCGTTTCGGCGGGTATAGATGATGTGAGAGGACACTGTGACGCAATACACCGGACCCTTGTATGGAATCGTGTAACAAAAATCGGGATGAAGCTTCGCCATCTTCTTATGCTTTCGGATACGTATATCGTAAGCGATGCGCTGGTTTGTACAGGTGTACTTTCCGATGGCGTGAGATTGACCCCGCCTGTCACGGATCGATATTGCCGCTGACCATCCAGCTTTCAGGCACATCTCTTGTATGTCGTCAGCCAACTTCTTGCTTACGGTAGTACAGGTGAGATTGTTCTCTCGCCGGCAACCATCACCTTTGGCGTACCCGTCGATAAAGGATGTGATGACGGATTTCGAGCCCAAGCGAATCCATTCGGGAACGTACTTTTCATGAGCCTTGCCGAGTTCCAACAGATGACTGATACAAGGGCACTGATACACAATGAGATCACCACCTCGAAAGGCATAACGCCATCCAAGAGCATTGACAATACCTTCGAACTCGATGCGCTTATGATCTGGCAAATTACCGAAGATGACTTCTCCCTTATGCGTGTTCCCATCGGCCACATAGATGCCGAAAAAGGCTGCTAGTGATTCATCCCCTGGCACGCCTTGCCGCCACTCCCCTCCCGCATGCATATATTTTCTTGTACGTGCCATGGATTGGTAGGCAGGCTCGAAGCGCATGTCGTATCGACCATGGCTGTCTGTAACGTACATGTTATGACCTGGTGTGACGAGGATATCCGTAAAAGAACTCGACCAACCAATCAAACTACCATCGAACGGCTCGTTGGTAATTTTGGAGGGACGCTCATAGCTAATTTCTCCATCGATGAGCGTACAAATTTCATCTTCCATCGTCACATCGGGCCAGAATTTCCATCCGTTCTTGGTCAATACTTCAGCGTCAGGTGTAAAGCAATTCGGTCCGTAGTTACCCGGCATCAGCTTCTTGTGCTCGAAATTCACATTCCACTTACTAGGAAGAGGTCCCTCAGGACCAAACCAGCACGACACGCCCATCTCGTAGCCGTCGATTTTCTCCTGCAACATGCACGGTCCTTTGATATTCAGACCGAGCTTGATCCATCTCTGGATGCGGCCAACCAAATCAGCAGGCGTTTTAGCCACATAGGAAAGACTCTTGTCCTCGTTATCGCCCATGGTCTTGAACACATAGGCTTGATCGGACTTTCGGGCGAAGTTCTCCGCCTCCTTGAGCGAGGCGAAGGTGTGATAGGTAGGTATTAGAAGACCCATGGATTCCAGCAACTTCATGCCTTTGCTGCGCTGGATCTCTAGGGAGGCGGATTCGAACGACGGCGCGAACACGGGATATCCGTGCTTCTTCCAGTCATCGAGTTCTTTCAGGAAATTGGCATTGGAGCTGACCCAAATAAGGCCATCTTTGGCCCATTTCATGCTTGGACGCCAGTCCTTGACCATGACGATGCCGGGGAAGCCTTCGCCATCGCGGAAGGTGTTTCCTTCCTTATCTCGGTTGTACCAACGAACCTCATGCCCGGCTTCGACGCAGCGATAGGCGAAATCCAGTCCGCAGCGGTCGGAGTCGATCAGCAGGACGCGCATCCGTTACTTCCTCTTCTTCACATGGTTGGGGAGTTTCTTGATTTTCCGTCCCGTATCGGCTTTGACGAACTTCTTTCCGATACTTTTGGGGATACCTCTCACATGCCCTTCAGCGGCGGCATGCATCAAACGATTCTGTGCTTTAGACTTGGACGGCATTCTTCCTCCGAGAAACGCATGTTGATGCGGTGGCTGATCTGGTTGTGTTCCCTGTTCCTGACGATCCTCGTCATGCATCTCATCCGTGAACTTCACATCTTCTTGTGGAAATCCCTTCCCGATACGTTGTTTAAGCGGTTATTGCTGCGGCACTGGCGAAGGTTGTAACGAATTGGTGAATCCGGGTGCCATCAAGGCATTCGCGGGGTTGGAAAGACGCGTCTGTGCCAGATGGGCAAGGTAGTTGGATACGGGATTCTGTCGCGGCATGAAGGCTCGCTGCAAAATCGCCTGACCAGGCGCGCTGTAGACGCCATGGGCGATCGCACCCGCGCCAAGAACGGGGAGAATATGTCCCGTTGCGGCGCCGCCACCCAGGACGGAAGCATCCATCATCAAACGCCCCGCCGTACCGGAATCCGGTACCTTGCTAGGCAACACGCCTTGCGCCTTCTCCGCCAAGTCCTGCATCTCCGCCCTTCCTTGGGTAAAGGCGGCTTTATTCCGTGTCGAATCCGTCGCCCGCACGGCGGATCGAAGCTGTGCCGGCGTGAAGACACCATCATGCGCACCGATCATGCCTGCCGCCTTATTGACGCGGACCAGTTGTCGGAACGAGTTGGTCGCAGCCTGCAACTTATTGTTGAGGTCTGGTGCGTTGTTACGCTTCAGCATGTCTTTCACATGCCCTTGTAGGTCTTTCACGGCCTGTCCTAGCTGCCGGCGACCTAGGTCATCGGATCGCATCAGTTTCGCCGCCTGTGCCCCGAGATCTGACTGAATTTCGTGCACGATCTTTCCCGGCGCCTGTCCGGACTGATCGAACTTTCGTAGTACATCGTTCTGGATATAGCTTCCCAACTCGTCCCCTTCCTTGGCGGGGAGGTTCTTCCCGTACTTATTCCAGAGCGAACCAATATCCGTCGCCAACTTCTGATCGACTCTTCCTTTCATTTGTGAAAGGGTGGTGTCATACGCTTTCGATACCGCATCCTGAGCAATACCTAGCGCCTGACGACCTGCCACGCCTTTGGGCAAAGAAGTTCCCAATGGGGCAATAACCCGGTTGATCGCGGCGTTATCGAAGCTTTCCAGCGCTCGTGCCTGAGCTTTTCGGATCGCTCCACCTACGATAGGAATACTGGTCAGCATGTCTTCCGTGCGTTTAGCTGCGCCACCCAACATCATGCCAGGGGTCAATTTCACGCCTTCCGCAGCCAATGCCCGAGCTTCCGGAGTGGCCAATCCGTTGACTACCTTGCCAGCGGCGGCACCCATACCCGGAAGGACAGCGCCCAAGCCTGTACCCACCAGCGTATTGGCGACATGCTCGCCCGTGGAGGCATAAGGCTGGGCATATCCCTGTGCGCCACCTAGAGCGCCGCCTATCGCTGCCTTCGTGCCTAGGGCGGCTCCCGCACCTACGCCAGCCGCAGGCGCGATAAGAGCGGCAGGAAGGGCTTCCCCGACGTACCCCAGGACATTACCCACCCTGCCGGAAGCGGTATCCATCAAGGGTTGGTCTTTTTCACGCGCTCTGGCGACATCCTCTTGGCTTACCTTGCCAATCAATTGGCCGATACCACGACCCGTATCTACGACTGCTTTACCTGCGCCCGCGCTAAGACGCTCATACCAGGGCATGGCATCGACCACTTTCTTTTGCTGCGCGGTCTCATAGGCCTGGCGTCCTTCAGGCGTACCCAAGGAATCCATCAATTGCTGCTGTTCCTTCGACATCTTCAGGTAACCGGGAGAATGGCGGGACTTGGCAGGCGCCATCCACGAATCCGGTACATCACGACCGCTCGCCTTGAGCTTGGCAGCGATCTGCTCCTTCGTGGTGCCTTCAGGAATCCCTTGCAGGACCGTTCCATCCGGCAGCGTGACATCCATGGTGGCCATCAGAGGTCATCCCAGTGCACGGTTTTGGTGCCTTGCTTGGAATCCTTGGTTACCGCCTCCCGGAATTCGCCGCGCACGGTACCCGGAGAAGTGTTCGCGGCCTTCATTTCCTTCTGAAGCTGCTTCATCACGGCCGCGTAGGCTTCCGGACCGTCAGCCGTGGACAGCATGTCGCGTGCATGTTCCTTGTCGCTCACGGTCGGCGTTCCGGTCGGGCTCACCGCTCGAGCATAAGCATTGATGAACGACAGGTTCGCCGCACCAAAAGCCTTGACCTTGGGGTCACCCGTATTTTCGGCATAGGAAACCATCGCCTTGTTCACCGGAACGAACGAGGTTCGCGGGAACTCCTTGGAGGCTTCCAGAGCCAGGTCAGCGAACTGAGAAGCCTCGTTAACCGCCATGCCGACATTGGCCGTGCGCGTGCCAAGGGTACGTTCACCAGCCTTGATGCCACCAAACTCGGCGATCTTCGCGGCGACATCGGCACCGCTCATGCCGGCGTCCTTCATCTGATCCACGATTTCCTTGCGTAACGCCACGATGTTCTCGGCGCCTTGACGACCACGGCCGAGATTGGTCATCACACTGGTATCACCAGCAAGATACTGCTGGGCCATGACCTTGGTGGTGTCGTCGTCCAGTTTCCCACCTGGCGCGCCTACGGCATTCGCTTCAGCGCGTGCAGAAGCTTTCTCGGCCAAACTTAGGCGAGCCTCCGAGACAGCAAACTGACGGTCACTATGCTCCATGCTAGCTTCCAAGCGCTTGTCGGCCCGCTCGTCGGATTTCTCCTTTTCCCTTAGGCCGAGTAGATCCTTGTACTTGATCGCCCCCGCACGGACGCGATCCGGATCAAAGTTGGTCGGCATGGTGGCGATTTCCTGCGGGGAAAACATCCCCGAATCGGCCACATTCTTAAGGTTGTCGGTATAGACGGTCTGCGCCTTGATGCGTGCCTGATCGTCAGGTAGACCGGACTGGCGAGCTTGATCGTAGGCCACAATGGAGGGCTCGATCGCGTCATGGATGGCCTGGGACTTATCGTTGAACATGCCGACATTGCGTTGCTTCGCCAAGGACTGGTCGGCGGCTATCTTGGCTTGCTGGTTCCGCAGATCCATACCCATTTGCGGTGACACCATGCTGATCTTCTTGACCGCCTCTCCGGTGGGCATACCGTTGGCGTCCAGGTTGGACGGGTCTTGGAAGATCGACAGCAAGGCATTCTGTGCCTGCTGCTGCTGACGCTGCTGAAGCATTTGCTGCTTCATCTGCATCATCTGCGTGATGGACCCCAGCGTGATCGGAGCCGGTCCTTGGGATTGCAGAGGAATGGAAGGATCGATAGGCATAAATTATCCCATGCTGATCTGGGGCGGAGCATATTGACCGGCATCCGGGATCGGCGGGATGTAGTTGCTTCCGTAGGGATTGTTCATGCCGCCCTGCATTTGCTGGTACATCGCCAGATTTCCTAGACTCCCCAAGCCTTGACTCCATGCGTTCGCCGATCCGACCTGACCCGCCGCAAGAGCATTGCCGGCGCCCATGGTGTTCTGCCCGATCTGGTTCGCGGTGTTGGCGCCGAGACCTGCGGTCATACCGGCCGAGTTGGCGCCCATCCCCGCCACGCCCATGTTCATGTTGTAGGTGTTGCCAAGCCACTGGTTGAAGTCTTGATTGGCCAACCCCTGACCATAGGAGGCGAGAGACTTCAGCGTATTCCCCGAATTCACTCCGCCCAGCGCTGAGGCATTGTTCATGATCGCCTGCGTGCCCTGACCTAGTTGCCACTGGTAGCCAGGGGATTGCTGGTACAGCGACGCTTGATTCGCGCCATTGTTGCCGAGCAGACTACCGAGGTTACCGAGGGATACCTGTCCCTGCTGCGTCCAAGGCTGTAGCCGCTGGACGTTCTGATCGTACATCGCCCTCTGCTGGGCGGAAGCAGCGGCGGCGGAGTCGGCTTGCGTCTGCGCGGCATCGCCTGCGGCGTTGGACGAGATCATGGCGCCGCCAATGGCTCCTACGGCTCCGATTGCTGCGGCCCATCCTGCTGGCATGACACTTACCTCTTGCTGTTGAGTAGGCCGATCTGGCGAAGTTCGTTCATCACGGACAGATCCAGTGTCCAATGCACGGGATGAGGCTGGACCTGCATACGCACGAGCTGATGGTAACGAAGCGCATCGAAGGTTTCAGCAGGTAAAAGATAGTCCCATAGCGCCCTGGCTTTGGACTCTTCCCAAAGATCCTCAAAGGAAAAAACTCGGCCCTTTTGATGTCGGAAAGACTCTCGCAAATGGTCGTTATTGGTCAGTCCCATCGCTCTAAGACTAGCATCACATGCCTGCGGATCGCGTTCGATGATGGCGATAGGACATCGGAACTGATCTAGCCAACCTTCCAACAAGAAGGAAAGCGTGCAGCTGATCCCAAATTTTCGTTGGTCCCTATACCAACGGTCGGGAAGCCCTTGAGCGAAGGGATCATGCATGCAGAAGGTTCGATCTGTCGTCAACCAGTTTGCGATCCAAGTCGTTCCGGATCGAGGCAGGCCGATAACGACAAAGTCTAGGATCGGCGTATGCATATGATCAGGGTGATGCGTTCTTCATCGCTCTCATTGGTCACCCAGTGAACGATGTCATTGCGGAACCAAAAGAGATCACCTGGTAACGTAACAAGCTTCGTTTCCTCGAAGCAGAAGGCTTGCTTCGGGTTTCCTCGAAGTTGTATCGCGAATTTCTCGTAGTAACCGGCATGCCATCCACCATCGACATGAGGTTGCACCATGCCACCGGGCGGAATTCTGGTGATAAGAACCGCACCCAGGCGCTCTCCGCGAACGAGGGACATGACTTGGAACACCATATCCTTTACTGCAGGGAGTTTATCGGCTTCTGGATACCATTCCGAATCGTGAGGTCCATTGAACTTGGCTCGATCACCATCGAAGTTTGACCATGGATTGTATCGTACCCATATGTCATCGACTTTCAGGTGCGGTGTGCCATAAGCCGAGGTACGAAACGGGATGACATTCCAGACTTCCGGATGCGCGTCGATCTGCGCCAACGCTTCGGACACATCGAAGCCTGATTTCACCAGATGGATAGGTAGATCATCCATCGCCAATACTCGCTCCAACCAAGGCAACCTGCACCGGATCGTCGCTGGATATTTCGAAGATACGGTCGAGTCCGGTGTTACGACGCGTGGACCCGATGCGGCGCCACATGACGCGCTGAGAAGTTTTTCCTGTAGCACCTTGATACGCGTAAGAGGGATTACTCCAAATGTGGCCGCCATCATCAGACCATCGAAGAACTACGCCTGCGGGTGTAGGTATCGGCGGTGGGATGGATACCATGGGAGAGAACTTGATGATGATGGACATCAGAACGAACCCCCTTGGTAAACTCCGATAAATACAGGAGATGAATCTATGGGAGAGGCAGGGTCAGGCGTCCATCCACCTCCAAGCGCAGAGAGAACGACGGAAGCATTTGATGTGCTGACACTAGGATGTGCTGATCCGGCTACGATGGTCATCGTCGATGCTTGCATTCCGCCTGGAAAGTTGTAGTTCGGAGTTACCTGCAAAAAATATCCGTTAGTGGTGCTTCCGGAACCACTTATATAATTCAGTGCGACGTTTCCTCCACCATCGACTGTCACATTGAGAATATTTCCTACACTTGGATCACTGAACGATGGCGAGGTACCCAGCAATCCAAGAACACCTGACCATAATGGGGTCACCGAGCTTAAATGGTTGAATACGGAGACCGTGCATGGACCTTCGATGAAAGCATTGATCCAATTCATGGCACGATCGCCGGAGGTGTACCTGTCTGCATATCAAGTCTCATCGATCCAAAGCGAACAGGGATATTCTGAGCTTGTTTCAACGCACGCCAACGGCGCATCCAGCGTTTCGGGTTGATGCTGGTCGTGTTGGCGGGAAGATCATCGGTTCCGTAACTCAGGTCCAGCGTACTGATCTGGCCGCTTGAAGAAGAACCTACGACATGCTGCCCTTGAAAGAAGGCGTAAGCGCTCGGGTCCCAGCGGTGATAGACACCGTTGATCCATTCCCCGCGTTCGTGCCATATGCCATTGGTCTGGTCATAGCTCCACGTAGCATCCCCTGAGGGGAAAGTGATCATATAAAACCGATGACCGGCCTGCATGTAGGAGAAAGCGATAGCATCGGCCACACCCACCTGACTCTTAGCCATGTAGCTAAGAATGGCGTACTCGATAGGGTGGGTGGAGATGCGTTGTTCCTGGTATCCGGTGTTCATGAAGACACAGACACCTCCTTCCTTATCCTGGCCCAACCAGATCACGCGGTCACCAGAAACCGACACGGAGAACGGGGCGATGCAGCCTTGCTGCAAGTAAGCCCCTTGCATGCGCTGGAAGGCGAACCCGTTGAGTCCCGCATTGTTCCAAATCTCCGTCGAATTCTGTTTGAAGATCCAGATTTGACGGAAGAGACTGGTCATGCCAATGATCGGACTGGGCTCTGAATCGGCGGAAGAGAAATTCAGGCCATCCCAGACTGTCAGATCATTGAGATTCGACTGGTAAAACTGATCGGTTCCGAGCTTGTTGACGAGTCCAAAGCCGTCTTGGATCGTCGCCACGACGGGGTTGATAAGGTTGGTCAGCGTCCAGGAACCGGCGCTGTAGACCCATCCCTGAAACCCATCGACCACCATGAACTGCGTACCGTTGTCGATGATGCCGACCGGACCTGTCGCTGTGTTCAAAGTGCCGATCGTCGCTACGACGCCGTTTTGATCGTAGGTATAGACCGTGTTGCCGGATACGATGATGATCTTTCGGGTCGTCGTCATGGTGCGCTTACCACGGATCGGACCCGCCCCAACAGTGCTCAAGGATCGCTGACCCGGCGTGGAATAGAAACCACCGATCTGTTTACCTTGATGTGTCTCCATGACTTCGGGATAGAGATTCATGCACCGATCTGCTGCCAAGTTCGGCGATAATGACTGATACGTACCGCCGAAGAAGGGCGTTTCCATCAGTTATTGGCATCCCGATAGATGTTATAGGTCGGCGTGGCGCGGCTGACGATTTCCGGGTCATACACCGCCACGTTGGAGCGGATGTTGTTGCGCTTGATTGTGCCTTTCGTCAGCGAGGCGAGTTCGATGATAATCGGGTCGATATTGGCATCCTTGAAGAACGGCTTCAGCCAGATCGCGAGATTATTGTAGATCGCTGCCTCATAACCCCGGGGAAGCGACATCACCGTCACAAGACTGGCGAAGTCGCTGATCTGCAGGTAAGCATCGAAGAACACTGTGTAGGTGATCAACGGGACGGGGAAGATATTGATGATGCCGAGAGGAAACTGAGGGTCGTAGAACAGGGTATCGGGGATGTTCGAGGTGTTGGTACGCAGCCCAATCATGTTCCACTTGTCGCGAGGAATCACCGCGACGGGATAGTTGTTCAGGTTGGTATCTTGGATATACGCCGCACCCGGTCCCTCGATCAGACGTAAAGGACGGGTGGCGTTGATCTGTCCACCCGGACCTAAGGTGTATTGCGCTTGGCCTACCACGAGAGGAAAGGAAGTCTCCTGGATGGCATAACAGAACAACGATTCGTTCGACCAGGAATCCAGCATCGCATTGAGGACTTGCAAGCCGCGTTCCGCATCGGCATCGGAGAGGACTTCGCCGGACGCGTAGACCCCCAAAAGCTCCATGGCGGTCTGAATCAAGCTCTGCGCGGTTGCCATACCTTAAACCCTCATTCGTCCATCACAAAAAGCACATCCATCTCGCACATCGCCAGCAGCGTTTCGCCGTTGTAGGAAAACGGCTGTTGCGCGTACTTGCCGAACATGATCTTGTCGCCGACAGCGATCTGCATGGCCTCACGCGTGCCGTCATCCTTGGCCTTACCAGGTCCAATAGCTACGACCTCGCCAGAGAGCGGTTTTTCGGCCTCTTGACATACCACGACAATGCCCGATGCCCTTAACGTTTCTGAAGGGAAAGGGCGAACGATAATGCGGTCATCCAGCGGACAAATGGCCATCAGTCGGTCACCGCCATGCGATCGGTCTTCGGTTTCTTCTTGTAGCCTTTCGGCGGACCCGGCTTCTTCTTCGGGATCGCCTGCTCGACCACGACTTCCTTGGTCACCTTGTTGTATCCCATCAGACGATGCTCTTCTTCTTTCGAGTGCACCAAAACTTCATCATCGTGCGTGCGGATCCACTTCGGGTACTCGTTGAAGGCGTAATCGCCAGGAACACCAGATGAAGCCTCTTGGAACGATGCAGAGTTACCTTCACCCTGAACGACATACCCCCGGGCCTCGTACATCTCCTGCTGGTTGGCGTCGTTCACCGTGATATGCGGGAACCGCTCCGGTCGGCCCGGATTCTCCTTCTCACCCGGCTTGGGTTTGTAGCCCAGCGGGAAAATAGTGGACAACACCGCAGGCTCATGCGACGGGTGCACCATCATCTTGGGGAATTCCTTGAAGTTACTCATGGGGATTCTGAGCCTCCTCCGAGACGACGCCAGTCTCCTTCGCCTCTTCCTCGGCATTCCACACCGTCTTTCCGCTAGCGGTCATCTTCGGGTATTCCTTCGGGTTGTAACCCTCGCCTTCCATCTTCTTTTCCAGTTCCTCGATGCGTTCCTTCAGTGCAGAAAGTTCTTCCTGAGCGTCCAAGGCGAGCTGGTGAAGTTCATCAATTCCGGTGGCTTTCTCAAGCACTTTCCAGAGCGATTCCATGGCGATTCCTCAGTGATAGATGGGGTAAATGATAGGGTCGTGCCAGCGCTTCTCACGACCCAAGCTGATCTGCTTCTTGATTTCATCGCATACCGTCTGGGCAGATTCCTTGACCATCGCGGGAAACACGTCGATTGCCTTGTCATCCGAAAGCAGCACGCGAACATGATAAAGCTGTTCTTTCATGGCCTTCTCCATAAAAAGAGGCCGTCTCCGGGGTGAGAAACGGCCTCCGTAGATTACACCAGAAGGGTCAGGCTTTCAGCAGGCCGTTGCTCTTCAGGATGAAGACCAGATCGCCCACGGTGTAGGCGGTCGTACCCGTATTACCGGTGTAAGTATCCGTGCTCGTGGCAGCGGTACCACCGCCTGCGGTGAAGCCAGCGGATACGTGCGTCGGCGTGGCCTGGGCGACGCCCTGAGCGAGACCATAGAAACCGATGAGATCGGTCGTCGAAGCGCCCAACGTGGTGCCAATCGGATTCTGGTCCGACAGCTGACGCGGGCCAGCAGTGATGGTGGAGGTGGTTGCGATACCCATGTCTTCGATCTCCGCTTAGTTGGTCAACCGGCAGCCAAGCTCCGGGTAGAACGTCGTGGTACCGTATAGAATGTCCATTCTACATGGGAAAACGTCGTTATTTATATCATAGGCGCGAATGATTCGCATCGAAATGTTCTTGAACGTCTCACGCGCCTTGAAGTCCACGCCTTCCGGAAGTTCCAGCGGGACGGTGACGAGGCCGAAGCAGTCCTTGGTGAACGCGATGTTCTGCGCATATTGGGTCGAAGCCGCGCCCTTGACCGTGATTGCCGCCGCATTGGCCGGCGAGTTACTGACGGTCTGATAAGCGCCGCTGGTGACGATCGACGGGTAGATGGACAGCGTAGCCGCGCCAGCGCCGCTCGAGTTCGCCGTGGCGGTGACCACGAAGTTCTGCAGAGACTGAGTCGATACTTTGCTGCGCGGATTGACGGCGAAGACACCGGCAATGGTGAAGACATCGCCGACGTTGAGCAAGCCGGTAATCGAGTTACCCCAAGCCTGGGTAACCAGTGAACTACCAGTCTGACCCGCACCATTGACGGTCGGCGTACCGGAGTAGGCACCCACGGTTTGGGTCGCCACGTTCTGGTCCATGTAGATCTCGAAGTTGGCGATGTTCGCCAGATAGCCCTTCAGGGCCGGCTCCGAGACGGACTGGACGTAGTAACCAACCAGACCCACGGTCATCGACCAGTAAGCGGCCGGATTAAGGACCAGACAGCGAGTGTTCTGCGGTACCGCGCCTTCGTCCATGCGCTGACCGACAGCGGCCAGGGCGGCGTAGGTGGCAGGCACGGTACCCGGCGTACCGACTTCGTTGAACACCTGATTGGTGTTCTGCAGGACATCGTAGTCCAGCTGGTTGGCGAGCTGCTCGCCTGCCGGCATCAGGTAGCGTTCGGAGAACTCCTCGATGGTCAGCGTCAACTCCTGCGAGCTGAACTGGAAATCGACGTGCTTCTGACTGGAAATCGTGATCGAGGTCGAAGGCTCGGCGATATCCTGGATCTGCAGGCCCGGTCCGCTCGACACCGTGAACTGGTTCGGCTTGCGAACGGTCAGGCTGGAACCGATCTTGACGAACTGGTTCTCGAACTGGCGATTGACCTTGTTGGCCGTGACCAGGTTATTGACCAGAATCGGGAGAGTCTCTTTGGTGATGAGGCTCGGGGTGAGCAGTGCATTGGACGCCATGGCTTGATTCTCCGGCCATGACGCCCTTTAGCGCATGGCTGTTAGTTTTTCTTCCGAGAACGCATCTCTTCCAGCCTGCGTTCCATGTAACCGGCATCTTCTTCCGGCGTGACCGATCCCGCGTTATTCCGTCCGCCGATGGGCTTTACAGGAGCCGGCGCTTTCGACACTGCCGGTTTCTCTGAGGCCAATCGTTGACCGATAGCTCCGATCTCCATCGCCGCTTGCAGGGGGCTCAGGGCCGAGATACGTGCCGCTTCCGAGGGGTTCTTACCCAGCCAGTACGCGATGTCATGGGATTGGGGACTGTTGACGATGGCGACACCGACGTGATGCGCAATCGCAATGTCCGGGTTCTCGGCGACTTCGGCATAGTCGGGGTACTTCTCGACCGCCTTTTCGCGTCCATCCACCCAGGACTTCTGGACTTTCTGGATATGTTCGGACTGACTCGCGTTCTCTGCTGCCTGCTGCTGTTCGAGCTGATAGGCCTTGACCGCTTGCCGCCCTGACCAGGCAGAGAGGTGTTCGGTATAGGCATCCGGGTCATCGAACTGGTCACGTGTCGGACGGGGATCGTCTTTACGCGCAGCATCCTGCGAAGCTTCCGCTGAGGCTCCGGTCATACGTTCGATCACTTCAAGGGCTTTATCGAGGCGCTTGGACTGTTCAGACGCGAGACGTTCGGCTTCACCGGCTTTGCGGGTGAGTTCGTCGATTCGTTTCTGAACGCCTTTGGTGGGCTTGGTGCCTGCCTCGGCATTCGCAGCAGGATCATCGCTGGAATGGTCTTTGTCCGAAGTTGCCGACTTTTCGGTGATTTTCGCTTGCGCGGCGGCTGAATCGGAATCTACCTCGCCTTCACTTCCCTTTGCAACAGGTTCTTGGTGGTTATCCTCGGTAGTCGATTCGACTGGCGCCGGTTTATCGGAGGTCGCCGACAACGCGGGCTTCTTAGACTCTTCTTTCTGCATCAGCAACGCATCGGAATCAGGCATGGGTGTGCTCCACGATAATGGCCATGAGGCCGCCCGGTGATCCGCGCCGGTACGGTTTGTTACTGAATCGGTGGTTGTTCAGGTGTAGCGGGTGGCGCTGGGCTGTTTCCTTGATCTTGCGGCTGTTCGGGCTTGAGAAGCTGCATCAACTGCAAGGCCTGACCAGCCACGTTGTTGCTGTGATCGATATTCGCCTTAGCATCGGCGGCAACCATCTTCTGCACCACGGCGAGAATCTTGGCCTCGAAGTCTTTGTCGTTCTTGTCGGCGAGAATCATGCGATCGGCGGTCTGATCCTGTAGCAACTTGACCATCTGTTGTTTTTCCATGGTCATCTGGCGAATCTGCATCATCATCGACTGAAGTTGGGCCTGAACCTGCGGATCCACACCGTCCATATCCGGTGCCAGCAACCCAGGTGGCAGTGTCTTGGCTAGGCGCACGGCGAACTGCTCCGCTTCCGGCCAGTCCTGATTCTTGGCGATGAGGTCGGCGACCACCTTGCCTGTCTCCGGCATGGCAGCAACAAACTTCATCATCTGATCCGCTGCTTCAATACGCTTGGTGGCGTAGCTCGGACCCACCGTGACTGTCACACCATACTTGCCTATGTTCGGGTTGAAGATGGGAAGAGCTTTACCCTGTGCGTTCTTGCCCTGGCTCAACGCCTTGGGTGCCGTGGGATCGATCCGGACCGCTTGGTCCTTACCGTCCTCTCGCAAGATATTGAGGACACGCGGCGTGTCTAGCACCCGTGGGATCATTTTGATGATGATGCGACCCGTGTACTTGAGAGAACGACCTAGGTTATCGAGGTAGTGATAGGAGCCAATATCACCGGATCGACGAATCTCCCGAATGGCCTTACCCGACTCGTCATGCACGCGCTCGGCAAGCGTCGCATCGAATCGAATACCTGTTACTGCCATCATGTCCTGAGCGGCGCCTTGAATGGCCTGTAGCACGGCAGCAGGAGGCGCCATCATGGCCTGACGCTGCGGCGGAGGGGCGGGCTTACCACCCACATTGGTCGCCTTGTAGAGCAAGTAAGGATAGGCCTTGGTGTTAGCCTGCTTCCACTGTGCCTCGTGACCCTCGACCTGACCCTCTTCCATGATGAATGGGGCTTTGGGTTGCAGTGCAACAACCTCGGCCTCCGTGGTCTTCCAGTAGTTGTACATCCTTTGCGGGTCTTTCGCGTCACGCACGATGCCGGAATACGTCACCTTACCCTGCTCATCGATCTCATCGCCAATCACACGCACGATCGGGATCAGGCCATCAGTCGGCACATCGGTGCGATCAAGGATCTCAAACGCCGTCATCTTGTACCAACGCGTCGTCTGCTTCTCTGACTTGCGTTCTTCCAGAATGGTGATCTTGCCACTGGCGATATGGCCCTTCACCTCGTCGGAAAGCTCGTCTTTCCAGCCGGTATGACCGTTGTCCAGATGCACCAGATCGGCCATTTCGTGATCAATCTCGTAGTATTCGGCAACTCGAACGCTGTCCTTGGTCACCCACTCCTTGTAGGTATCGCCCGGACCGCTGGGATTCCACGAGATGAGCTGAGCATCGGGGTACTTCTGCTTGTACTCCTCGTTCGGAATCATCTCGGTGATAAAACCGAACTGCGCATCGGAACACTCCGGCTCCATCGCGTCCGGATCGGTGTATACCGTGAAGGGATTGCGGATACGACGGATGACGATGTTCTGGTTGAAGCTGTTTTCGGACTCGTACTCCGTCATCACCCGCCAGTAGCCGTAACCGTTGGCGACCGCGTTCCAGAAGGCCGTATCGTAGGCAATATCAGCCGACGAATCGCGCTCAATAGCGCGAATCAGGCCCGAATACATCTTCGCCGCTTTGATGTCGGACTGATCCCCTACGGGAGCGATGTTGATCGACGGTCGATTCTCCCGCTGCTCGTTGGTGACCTGGTGCACGAAGGTCTTGAGCTTGTTGAAGGTCAGGCAGGGGCGCTTGTCAGTGTTGCGCTGTGCCGCCACATCGGCGGGCCACTGATCACCGTTCAGGAACTTGATGTCTTCCAGCGCTTTCTTTCGGTTGTCGCTCTCCGCGCTTATACAGCGGTCGAAGCGTTTCCTCGCCCGTAAGAGAATCTTCTGATCCGGGTCATCCTCAGTAGCGTGCTTGTCGTCGTTCTTGGCGCCACGGCCCCCACCTTTCTTTACCGGAGGAAGCTTGTTCATCGCGTTGTCCACGCGTGGCATCTTGATTTTTCCGTCATCCTTGGGCTGGTTGGGGTCTTGAGCCATGGTCAATCCTCGTTAATGCGGCTCATGGCCAGCTCAAGAAGCATTCCAGCCTGTCTGTGACGATCAGGACAACCAGGACCAACCTGTGAATACTTTCCGTTTCGAAGCTCAATTATCCCGATAAAAGAAAGGACTTCCCCCGTCTTAGCACGCTCAACAAGCTTCTCCAACGCGTCTATCGTTGATCCTATGTACCTATCTTCAACAGCAGTTATCGAAGCAATGCGTTCCATTACACAGCCATCAGGGTCGTGACTTGGGCGCCCGTACCAGTAATCACTGTGACGTTGGCGGCGAAGTATTGGTAGGTGGAGTTGTCGATGACGGAGCCGGTCTGAGGTGAAGCACCTGAGGCCAGGGTGATCGCTGTGCCGAGGTTGATCCAGTGGACACCATCATTGGAACCTACGGGCTGAACCGTCGCAGCCACGTTGCCGCTGGTCGTAGTAGCGACTACCTGAAACGTCTGTGTCGGGGGATTGACCGCGCCGCCCACCATCTGATTCTGCATCGGTACCGTCTGACCTTGCCCGGTGACCGTCTGATTCGAATTGAGTACGTACACCGTCATGTCATTTCACCTCGCCAGGATCTTGCCCGGACTCGATCGCTTCATGGAATCGCTCGGCCCAGTGCTGGCGCGCCTCGCGTAACGTACTGCCTTTCCCGTCCAGCGGGACAATCGCAAAATACTCCCCGCCGCGATCATTGAACACCGTAAATCTTACGGATTCGGTGCCTAACGTCGGCGACCAGAAGTGATATTCGTGGAGACGAATGTTGACTTCAGTCATGTGATGACAGCAATCACGTCGTCTTCCGTCATGACCAGCAAGGTATCTCCATCGACCTTGACCTCCGTGCCTGCCGTGGTCTTGAACAGGACGCGATCACCCGGGCCAAGCGACACATCGTGACCAATGGCCATGACGGTACCTTCAGGCTTCTTCTCGAGCATATTCATCCCCAGGATGATACCAGTCGGAGACACGGATGGCGTCTCGGTACGCTTTACGACGAGACGGTTGTACAGGGGTCGTAGCTTCACTATGCAACCTCTTCAGGTAAGGCCTTGAGAATGGTGTCTTTGTAGGTCTTCAGCTCACGGACTAGCGTTTGATCCGGAGCATAGGCCTTGGAGAAGGCCAGCCAGCACTTGCCGTTACGGTTAGACAGAACGATGCCTTGGGACCAGGCCAGCATCATTGCCTTGAATGCTTGTTCATGCATGACATTCTCCTAGGAAGCCATCCAGCTGGAAACACCACTACCGTGCCCAGTTCCCACTTTAACCTTGGGCTTGGTGTGACCTGAATCATACCCCATAGCGAGGCAGGCGAAGGCTTTCGCACCATGGCTGCTGGCGTCATGAACAGGTGACCGAGTAGAGCTTCCATCGGCATGCTGGCCATACTTGTAGCGTGCCAATCGGTTACGAAGCTCGAGTGTACCCTGCTCATCGAATACGCACTTCCCGAACAAGTTTCGAACCGCCGTGTGCTGGGTGTCGTCATCCGTTGCCGGCACGATATGCACGTCCTTGGTCATCATCAGCTCCTTGAGCGTCTCTTCAGGGCTAGTACCGGAGATGATGTTGTGATTGGCGCCATCGTGAGGCAGATAATGGTGCCCATAGACGAATGGCATAGATCGAAGGATAACCACGTAATCCGCTACCGTCTTATGCCGGTCCTCGATATAAGCCAGGATGCGGTACTCGTAGCCGATCTGCTGGAACAGGACGATAGCCATTTGATCCCCCCAGCCAAGATCCCATGCCGTATGGACAGGCTTGGTACGTTCATAGGGTACACGTAGCACACCGCCACGCTGGATCAGTTCGCGCATCTCGCGGGCATAGACAGCGCCTTCCAAGGCTATACGGCACTTCCCGCCCCATATGGTCAGGTAGCCATCGGGGTCACGTTCCTCGCAATCCACGCGCTCCGCCTCAAGCTCAGGCGTGAACCAGGGGTTATCCCGGAAGCTGACCTCGCGAACAATGCTAGCTGTCGGAGGCTTGACGACGAAGCGCTGATAGGTCTCATCCGTTTCAAGCTCAGGGTTGAAGCTGACCCATATCTCCGATCCGGGCTTGCGGATGGTGGGCGTCAGAATGTCCCATGATCGCTTGGTGACGTTCTGAGCCTCTTCGACCCAGCATCGATCGGCACCTTCGAAGCTCTTCAGGTTACTAGGATTGACCCGCAATCCACTGAACACGAACTTGGAGGCGTTCTTGCCGTTGATGCAGGTGTTCTGCACCTCATAGAACGATTCCATGCCGTTGGCCTTGATGCGGTCACACAGCAACTGGTGAACCGACTCGGCTATGGAGTTTTGGAACTCACGGGCGCACAGGATTCGAAGCGGTGACTGCATGCCCTGAACTAGCAAGGCGTCAGCGTAAGCCCACGACTTAGCAGCGCCTCGGCCGCCATATGCCACCTTGTAGCGGCACGGCTCATACAGGAACCCGAGCTTCTCAGGAACCTGTATGTTCAGGTTTGACATGGGTGATTGTCATGCTCATCGGTATATCAGCGCCATCGGGTCCGGAATGCTCAACGGACATCAGATCGGGCACGGACTTCTTGAGAAGAATCTCGGCAGCACGAACCTGCGTAGCGGTTAGCTCAAGCTTACCCATCGCATGTCCATCCAATCGGTTAATCAACTGACTGGCTTGGATTTTAGCCCTGATCTCGTCCGTTCTACGGATAAGGGGCTGATTGGGCTTCTCACGAGCCATGACAGACACTCTTGGGCAGGTTCATGTACCACGCTCCCTATGTTCCACGTGAATCCAAATTACTTGGAACGATGACCCGTCGGACGATCCAGCGTCTTCTCGTTGTGCGGAGCGCTGGACATGATGGGATGCTTGGCCTTGGTACCGGGACGGCTACCACCACCCACTGCGGTGCCCTGAGGAGCCGAGGACTTGTGACTGTAGCCCTTCTTGGCAGACTTCTTCATGGAGTAGGACATGGCGAGCAGACCTCAGGTACGTGATGAATGGGTGGGATTGCATTGCAACACGGCTTCATAGGGATTTCAACAGACAATCTTACCGTCTTGGGTGATCTTGTGGCCACCAGGTAAGGCGAAGACGTAAAGGTTGCCTTTCGTCTCGGGAAACGGGATGCCCTGCCAGTTTCGCTTATGTGGTATCAGGGCTACGGGAGCTTGGATGACCCACGAAATACCAAACACACCCGCGATCTTGAGATGTTGGATAGGACCAGCATCGGTCTCGGTGTAGCCAAAGGCGGTACGGGACTTTTCCGACATGTCAGCGTCTCCGGACAAAGAAAAGCCGGCGAGTCTCACGACGGGCCGGCTCAGTGCAGGGCATCCAGGGGGTGAATGGTAACTGCATCGCTAAGCTCCGGAGAAAGGGCATTCCGCGGATCAGATACGCAACGGAGGGAACGTTGCGTACTGGGAATGATTCTTTCACTGAACTTTCTTCCCGTCAAGACTTTCTTTTGGTCCTGCCGTAATGCGAATCCGAACCTCGCCACCTTTTCGAACTTCATCTTTCACCCAAGGATGGGGAACGAAACGACGGTCATCGGTGCCAAGGGCGTCAGCGATACCATCTAGCCACGGCTTGAGAGAACTCAAGAGTCCATCAGCGTCACGGTGACGTTTGTCTGTCGGGTAGCCGTCAATCCAGACGTGAAGCCTTCCTTCAGAAAACGACGCCATCTCCGTAGCCGACCAAGCCTCTCGGGCGAGTACCCATCCCTGCTTGCGGGCGATCTTTGAGGCCTTGGCACGCTTCGACCAGTGCAACCGGCTATTCGGGTGAAGGTCACGACTCGGCCAGGGAAGAATCAGCTCTTTCATGACTTCACCTTGTGATTGGGTGCGAACCGAGTCGGTGCATACTTGGCCGACTTCAATGCAGCCTCGTGATAGTTCCGCTTCAACGCTTCCTGACGCAACCAGAGGCGGCATTCCGTCTGTTCTGGTTCGGGAAGCTTGTCGATATGTGGTCCCCACAGGCGCCAGTTGGGCTCGTCGGCCATGATCTGCAAAGCGTGCGTGATGTGCGTGTAAACTGGCATCAGCGTTGGAACCCGCAAGCTTTGCGTGATTCATCGTAGCGCATGGTGCGGCTGTACAGAAGTCTCGCATAACGTTCCAGGATAGTTCTTGCCCTGGGTGCCGAGATCCCGAACCGTTCGCCGCATTCGACCAGAGAGTGACTCTCTCGGTAGAGACGAAGTTCTTCCATTTTCATGGCGTTCCAGCGGGTCGAGGATTTCACTTCCTCATACTCCAATTGCCTAGGATGTTGTCCAAAATGACCAAGGTAATAACGATCAACCACCAGATGGCCCAGAAGTGATCACGGATGATTTCGGTCATGACATCAGCTCCTTGGCCATAGACTCGCCCTTCTCGGTCAATGTGTAGATCATCCAAGGACGCCCGTAGGCTCGCATGGAGAGATTCTCTCGCCTTACCTCACCACTCATAGCCATGGACTCTAAGTGACGACGTATGCCCTGCAATGGAAGGCACAGACAGTTGGCGATAGATAGTGAACTCATGGGTGCAAGAAGTAACGCGGTAAGAATTCGGGACTCAGCAGGTTGAGGATTCGAAGTCATCTCACTCTCTCAGTTACCAGGGATCTAAAGCTCTTGATCTTGATGAAGCCCTTGTGGTGAAGCCGGAGCAAAAGCGCCCTCTTAGCTCCCAGAAAGAGAGATAGTGGTGCCTTCGGTTAAGCCCTTGCGGAGCCTCGCCGTCGCATTGCGTAGCCAGGGTCTTTTAACGTACCCCTGGTCATTTCCCCTCGAATGTAGGCCGCGAACAAGGCCCTACAGACAGTCGAGATCACACCGACCTTGATACGAGCCGTTGGCGTATCATCTAGGGCTTGCTTTGCACTCATTTGGTGCGTTAGGATGGTGTTGCACCGAAATGGTGCAGAAACATCCAGCTACTTGTCCTAGCTGACACGCCGGAGTCCTTGCGAGACTGCCGGCGTTTTTCTTTCTACTCTCCGTGAAATTCGTGGTCAATAGTTTCATTTGAAACTAAATTCTCTATAGTCGTCACGAGCGCGCCCGCAATACCTGATCTACGCAGTGCCTCCACATTGCTTTCTCCGTAGGCAATGAGCACCATCGGACCACCGCTGTTGCCCTTTGCTCGTATGCCATCAGGTCGATGGAAATGCGGTCGCTTGGCCATGAATAGCAGCGCGTCGGCGTGTGGCCAGACCCAACGCGTGAACATGTCGGTCTCGGTACGCGCGAATACCAGCGCGATGCCATCACCATGGTCGGCGAGCCGGCGCAGCCATGCGGCGGTATGTGCGCCATAGGGCGGATTCAGCCAGACGCGGCCATGCCATGAAGCATTGAGGCCGTTGCCGGGCGGAGCGATCATTTCCGCCGCAGTTCGCCACGGCTGACGGAACAAAGGCGAGCATTACCATGCTCGCTCTTTACAGGGTTCAGTCCACACCTCTGACATAGACGAGTCATTACACCACCCGAACCTTTGATTTGGCACTAATATTACAGTGCTTGGTAGCCAACTCAACGATACGGAGCCCGAGCGCATAGTTAGGCTCGCTTCCTCGGGCTATGTTACTGATAGTGCCTTGAGTGCACCCTATCGCATCGGCGATAGCGTCCTGCGTCCATTTCTTCGAAATGAGTGCCTTGATGGCGTCTTGTGGGCTAAGCATGTTTGCATCCGGTGTTGGCTTGATGGCATTGGAGCATATCGAAAAATAAATATCAAGTGCCTATTGACAAGCGATTTCTATGGTGCTCTGATAGCCACATCAACCACGCAACGACACCGGGGAACGAAATGATCCGCTACCACTACTTCAATTCGCAGATCGAGGCAGACGAGTTTCTCGATGACCTTCGCGCCAATGGCGGACTTGGCTACGCGCTCGGCCGTATCTGCGAGGAGTACGAAGTTGGGGAGATTGTATGAACGCTCCGGTGGATGTTCTGGCAGCCATGGAAGCCGCGCAAGCTTATGTGGACGATGCCGCCAGCTTTCCCGAGCAGTTCAAACCAGGAGTGGTGAAGCTCCACCAAAAGCAGTTGCTTGATGCCCGCTCCGCCATGGCTGAGTTGATCAAGTCCTGCAAGGCTGCGGAGCCTTTGTGGACAGCGTGGGACGGCGAACATGCTGCGAAGATAGCTCGCGCCAAAGCCGCCCTAGCCAACGTCGGAGCCAAGTCATGACCCCCATCGAGCAGTACGAAGTCCAACAGCGCGCGTTCGAGGAAGAGCGCTATGCGCGCTTGGCGAAGTGGTACGAAGATCATCCGGATTTTCAGCCGCAGGCGGTGATTCAGCCGCGTCCGTTCTGGGCAAATCCGAATGTAACTTTACTGATCGCCTGCGCCACGGATAAATGGCAGCGCATGACCGAACGCGCCAAGGCATCTGACGTGGAATTCACCCATAAGCTCGCCAAGATCGGCCAAAGCAATCCCGACCGCGCTGCATCTCTGTGCGATATGCAGCGTCAACAGGCACGCGATGGTTACATCCTCGCTGTGGTGGGCTGGAACATCTATGGCTTCTGCGTGCGCGACACGCTCAACGATGGCAGGGGCGTCCTGTGGTCTGGTCGCAGTGACGACGGGACTGCTGAAGGGGCATTGCGGTTTGCAGCCGAGTGGCAGGCACGCGATCCAGCGAAGCGTGAGGTAGTGATGTCTACCTACTTCCCCGACGACGTCAAGATGAGAAACGGAACGCTCAGGAATCTTCGTTCGGAGATTGACGCCGCCCTCGCCAACATCGGAGCCAAGTCATGAAACCTATCGAACAGTACGAAGCCCAGCAGCGCGCTTTTGAGGCAGAACGCTTCGAGCGCAACCTTCGCGAGACGCATCTGTGCTACGAAGAAGATGACGTGGACCCGGAGCCCGTGAGTTGGTGGATGATCGCCGGATCTCTGTTGCTTTCGTTTATCGCTGGCGTGATCGGCGGACTAGTGGTGGCTTGGAGTACGTCGCCATGAACGACCAAGACATTGCAAATGACCGGGCTGTAGAAGCCGAAATCACGCGCTTAGTAGATGCCGAGGTATTCGATGAACGTGGCCAGGATAGCGAGTTCACGAAGATCGCATTGCGCATCATGAATCAGCGATGGAATGACGTGATGTCATGGGCCGAGGCGTTCGTTGACGTTCCTTACGCGTCGCAGTGGAGCGATGTCGAGTTCCTCACGTTGATCCGTGATGGCGATGATGCCGAACTTGGTCGCATGATCCGGCAGCGGACGCTTGCCGAATTCGCATCCGATGTATTCAACGCGGCCGAAACGGAGTGGAGATCATGAGCGGCCTCTACATGGATTATCCCGAATGGACACCGGAAGAACGCGTCGCCGTCGCTTTGGTCGAGTCCTTGCGTCTGAAGCGTAGTGAGGAAGAACAGGCAAGAGCGCTGCGCTATTTCCAGAAGCATGCCGCGAAGGCCAATCAGGAGAGCAAGGATGAACGCACAGACCACTGAACGACGCGACTTCAAAGTGTGGGGCGAACTGTCGTCTCCGGTCGATCCGTCCGAGACACTTCTGTGCATGCGCGCTCAGTCGGCACTTTCAGGAGCCGAGCTGGGCCAAGTCCACGATCTCACCGTAGAGCAAGCGAAGACCGTTCTCGCCTGGTACAACCCGAAATACTAAAACCATACGATCTTCAGCCTTAACCACTTCATGGAGGTGGTTAAGACGGGCGATCCGTCCCGGCAATAACAAAAAGGCAAGCATCATGACAACCAAAATTCTCGCAGTGTCCGGTGGATTCTACTTTTTCGGTACCGAAGTTCCGGCACCGGAGGGCTACGTCGCACTCAAGAACGGCGCCATGTTCGGCGGTTTCTCGGGAGGTAAGGGACTCCCTGGTGTATCGCGTGGGGACAAGGAAGCCAAAGTCACGCTGGATTGTTTCGACCCCAAGGAAGAGCTGGTCTTCCCAATCACGGCGGTCTTCGCAATCCTTCCCAGCATCGACCTGCATACCTTCAAGGGGACGACTTTCCGCTGATCTATCTATCCAACATACCAAGGAAAGTATCCATGAAGTACATCCCGCAAGTTCCTGTTTTGCACGTTGGTCCGCCTGGATCAGGGAAAACAGCGAGTGTTCTAGCCAGCTTTGACCATGCGGAAGTGGTACTTACTTCGTCCATGGTGGAAGAAGACGTGGCCGGCCTGCCGTATCGAGAAGGCGTGCATGACTTACGGACGATTCCTGGTCTTTTTCGCCGTCTTCATGCGGCGGCTGACGAAGGCAAGACGACCTGTCTCTTTTTGGACGAGTTGGACAAGGCTCGCCGCTCTGTCGCCGACACCCTTCTGACGCTTATCGTATCGCGTCGCGTGGGTGACGCTTCACTTCCTTCGTCTACATGCATCATTGGCGCCGCCAACCCGCCGGAATGGGGTGGTGGGGATGGCGTAAGCGACGCCATGATCTCCCGATTTTCTGTCGTGGACTTCGTTCCTGACGTATCCGCTTGGGTGGCATGGGCTGGTCTTCGGTACACAAAACAGGAATGTCACCAAGTGATTCAAGCAGTGGCTTGTGGGGAATTGCCACTTATCGCTCGCACAGGCGAGGATTTCTCACGTCGCATCACGTCGCCTCGAACACTGGCCATGGCGCTCGACTTGGTCGAAGCGTTTCCGACTGACATTCCTCAAGCACTAATACAAGGTCTTGTGACGGCAGCAACTGCAAGCCAAATCATGCATTTGGTGACGACGACGCCTAACGAGGTGATGAAGACGTCAACCCAGTCCGCACGCCGCGCATGGAATGTTACTGGTAGGTCTCCTTTGAGGATTGAAGGGTGATTTTCGTCGCCGCCCCCATCGTTCGCCAACCATTGGAGATAGTTGGCGCTCCCGGTAAAACCGATTTCGTCCGCATATTCATCGCCGACGAACTCAATGACCGCGAATACCGAACCACACTTCGCCATGAGCAGGCGCATGTATGGTCGCGTCACGATTGCCGGAGACCTTCACCAGTGGACGTGAAGGTATGGTCTATTGCCTGTGAGATGGAAATAGCCCGAACCATTTATGATGCCATTGATATTGATACCATCACTGCACCACGTTCACGGTTGTCGGGTGGCTATCTGCCAGGAAGCATATCAGCACTTCCTGATGACCTGACGTTAGCTGAAGAGATCTATACATGGCTAATGGAGCATCCAGAGGAACATAGCGAATATGTATCCTGCACATGTTGCACGAATCCAGCATCTGAAGATGCATCCGATAATATCGAATCGCCTTCCAAGATTGTAGAAGGGACTCGCGAATGCTTGGATGAAGTAGAGGCCAAAGCTGTTGCAAAAAATCAACTCACGCGGTCCATTGAAGATATAGCACGCCGCCCACCCTCTCTTACCGAAGCGATAGATGCTGCGCTTCGCGTCCGCGTAGAACGTGAACGTAGTTACCGTAGACCGTCGCGGCGCCATGAAAAAAATGATTTGCTTCCAGCAGGCCATATTTCAACGCCGCGTCCTCCTCTTGTAGAAATTTTCGTAGACCGTAGTGGATCTTTCAGCGCTGAGAAAACTGCCGAAGCAGAACAGGCTTTGTCTGCGTTGTTAAGCCGATATAGAGCCACTATTAGGCAAGACGTATGGTTTTTTGGAAACGGACGACTTTCGTCTGCTGATATTCCTGGTGGAGGAAACACGCCCTATGATCTTGTAGCTAACCACATCCATTCCAGCCTGCCTCGCGTAGCTATTGTTGTCACCGACGACGATTCGGTAGATGGTTTGACTATTCCCAGCATGCCTAAGAATGTTTCCATTCTGTGCATTCCTATTGGCTGTTCTCGTACTAATCTGGCTGTCGCCTTAGGTGGCGTGGATGTGACGCGATGATCTACCCAAAGGGAAACGGCTACGGCAACGGCTACGGCAACGGCGACGGCTACGGCGACGGCTACGGCTACGGCTACGGCGACGGCGACGGCAACGGCAACGGCGACGGCGACGGCTACGGCTACGGCAACGGCTACGGCGACGGCTACGGCTACGGCGACGGCTACGGCAACGGCTACGGCGACGGCTACGGCTACGGCGACGGCTACGGCAACGGCTACGGCGCCTATCCCTATCCCCTGGTGACGCGATGATCTACCCAAAGGGAAACGGCTACGGCGACGGCTACGGCAACGGCGACGGCTACGGCGACGGCTACGGCTACGGCTACGGCTACGGCTACGGCGACGGCTACGGCGACGGCGACGGCTACGGCAACGGCGACGGCAACGGCGACGGCTACGGCTACGGCTACGGCGACGGCTACGGCTACGGCTACGGCGACGGCGACGGCTACGGCTACGGCTACGGCTACGGCAACGGCAAC